>JAESGH010000078.1_pt1 | contig 357890 bp, 337 predicted proteins | sample 9269641 | NCBI WGS metagenome assembly JAESGH01 (sample SAMN14515345, study PRJNA621665) | algae metagenome | isolation source: Phormidium tanganyikae FI6-MK23 and co-occurring heterotrophs from granitic... | place: USA: Fort Irwin, California | collected 1998-05-24
GCCCCCCCGCCGGCCCCCCCCGGCGCCCCCCCCCGCCGCCCCCCGATGCGTGCGCCCCGCGTCCCCGGCATTCCGGAGGAGATCTGCGCTCGGGAGGACGGATATCGGGATTCCACCCTCCCGATGGCAGATGTCCTCCCGAACGACGACCGCCAGGCATCAGGCGACGGATGCTGTCGCGTGCGACACCGCCCAGGCGAGGGCCTCGTCGGCGATCTCCTCCCAGCCGTCCTGGCTCACGAGGCGGTGCGTGCGTCCGGCATACTCCTTGCGCTCGACGGTGGCGGGGCTGCCGGTCGAGCGGTACTTCTTCTCGATCGCCCGCACGATGGCCGGCGGCACGACGTGGTCGATCTCCCCCGCGATGAGCAGCAGGGGGGCGCGGTCGGTGCGGGCGTAATCGACGCGGGTGACGCCGCCCTTCTCGTTCAGCACCGAGGTGACGCCCTCGAAGAAGACCCGGTTGTACGAGTTCACCGCGTACTCCTCCCAGAGCGCGTCGGATGCTGCGCGGGGCAGGTCGTTCCCGAAGGTGAAGTGGAAGTGGCGCTTCGACAGCGGCTTGGCGCCGTTGCGTCCGAAGGGGTTGGCGAGGATCGGGGTGCCGGTCCAGAGGGTGGAGAGGGGGAGTGCGGTGACGCCGGCGGTCTGTCCGGGTGCGACGCCGACGTAGGCGACGCCGAGGCCGCGGTCGGCGAGCATCTGCGTGATCACTCCGCCGAACGAGTGGCCCATGATGATCGGCTTGACCGGAAGGGCGCGGATGATGCGCTCGTAGTGGTCGGCGATCTGCTTCAGGCCGATGCCCTTGAGGGCTGCCGGGTTGCGTCGGATGTCCGCGACCGTGCGGTCGTCGATGCCGGGCCATCCGGGGACGATGACCTCGTGGCCCTGGGCGCGGAAGCGCTCCGCCCAGGTGTCCCAGCTCTTCGGCGTCATCCACAGGCCGTGGATGAGGACGATCGGGGCCTTGCCGGTGCTGGTGCTGTCGGTGCTGTTCATGATGCCTTCTCCTTGTCGGGCCCCGCCCTGTGCGGCTGCCGTATAGTGATAGTAGACCGAACGTTCTATCTACCGCAAGTACTTTCTCGAAATTCGTGGAAGTCGCCGTCGGGATGCGGGGGATCGGATGCGACGATGAGAGGAGAGAGACCATGGACACCACGACGAAGAGACCCAGCCCCGCCCGCGCGCGACTGATCGACGCAGCCACCCGACTGTTCTATGAAGAGGGCATCCACGCGGTCGGCGTCGACCGCGTGATCGAAGAGGCGGCCGTGACGCGCGCGACGCTCTACAAGCAGTTCGGCGGCAAGGAGAACCTCGTCCTCGCCTACCTCGGCAATGAAGACGAGATGCTCCGCGGCATGTTCGCCGATGCCGGTGCCGCCGTCGCCGACCCGGAGGGCCTGCTGACAGCGATCATCGATGGCATCGCTGCCGACATCCGCCAGCGGCACACGCGCGGATGCCCGTTCATCAACGCGGCAGCCGAGTACCCGGATGCCGGAGGAGCCGTGCGTCGGCTCATCGGCGAGCACCGCGAGTGGTTCCGCACGACCCTGCAGGCCGTGGCCGAGGGCGCGGGTCTGGAGCGGCCGGCCGACGTCGCGGCATCCCTCGTGCTGCTGCGGGATGCCGCCCTCGTGGGCGGTTATCTCGACGGCGACGACCGGGTGACTCCTGCGTTCGAGCGCACTGCTCGCTCGGTGATCGACGCCCACCGTCCGCGTGAAACCGCTTGAAACGTGTGACTGGAGTGACGGAAGTGGTGCGACACGCCCAGTAATTGCCCAAAACCCGCGAAATGACGCGGAAATGTGGGTGGTCGTTGATACATTCGAGGCGGTCGCAAGACCAGGAGCATCCGCTCCGAACCCACAACGATGCGACGGGATCTCGTCGCTGGAGGAGTGACATGGCTGACAAGTCCATCACCAAGACCGAGCTCGTCGCGAGCATCGCAAGCGCCACGGGCCAGAGCCAGGCCACCGTCTCCGGTGTCCTCGACTCGCTCTTCGCCACGGTTTCCGACGCTGTTGCCAAGGGCAGCAAGGTCTCGATCCCGGGTTGGATCTCGTTCGAGCAGGTCGACACCGCTGCCCGCACGGGCCGCAACCCGCAGACCGGCGCCGAGATCAAGATCCCGGCCGGCAAGCGCGTCAAGGTGACCGCTGGCTCCAAGCTCAAGGCTGCCGTCAAGTAATCCGACGCACCTTCACGAAGGCCGCCGCCCGTCTCGGGTGACGGCCTTCGGCGTTCCCCGACGGTCAGCCAGAGCGGATGCCGCGGCTTAGGCTGGAGGGGTGACTTCCCGCGCCGAGACGACCAGGGGTTCCTCGGCGTATCGACTCGCGGGAATCGTGATCCTGCTCGTCGCCGCCGTCATCGCCACGGTGATCGCCCTCGCGCTGGGAGGCGGAGCCAAGCCGCCGCTTCTGCAGGACCCCGGACCCTTCGTGCTCTGGGGCACGCCGATCGCGAAGCTCGTGATGAACATCGCCGGTGCGGCGATGCTGGGTGCGCTCGTACTGGCCCTCTTCGCTCTGCGCGCCGGAGAGCGGGCCTTCGACACCGCCCTGAACGTGGCCTCGGTCGGGGCCGCGGTCTTCACCGTCGCGTCCGGGCTGGCCGGCTTCCTCGCGTTCATGGCGGCGTTCAACCCGAAGCTCAGCATCGAGCGCGAGTTCGGCACCCAGCTCGGGCGCTTCCTGCTCGACCTCCCTCTCGGACAGTCCTGGCTCATCACCACGATCTTCGGCGCCGTGATCACCGTGCTCGCGTTCGCGTGGCGCACATGGACCCCGACGCTCATCACCGCTTTCCTCGCCGCGGCATCCTTCCTCCCGCTTGCCACGCAGGGGCACGCGGGCGATCTCGCCGGCCACAACGTCGCGGTGAACTCGATCCTGCTGCACATGATCGCCGCGGCCGTCTGGCTCGGCGGACTGTTGCTGCTCGTCCTGCTGCGCGGCCGCACCGACGTCGACACCCCGCGACTCGTCGCCCGCTACTCGTCGCTCGCGATCGCCGCCTTCGCCGTCGTCGCCGTGTCGGGAGTCACCCGCTCCATCGTCGCGGTCGGCAGCTGGGACGCGCTCTGGACGACTCCGTACGGCGCGATCGTGCTCGCGAAGGTCGCGCTGCTCGTCGGCATGGGCCTGCTCGGCGCCTGGTACCGGACCCGGCTCATCCCGAAGCTCTCGGGCGAACGCGCCACGCGGTGGTTCTGGATGCTGGTGCTCGGAGAGGTCGCGCTGATGGGCCTGGCATCCGGAGCCGCCGCCGCCCTCGCCCGCACGCCTCCGCCGACCGGCGAGACCGCGGCGTTCGTGCAGACGCCGGCCGAGATCCTGACCGGCACGACGCTGCCGCCGGAGCTCACGCTCGAGCGCTGGTTCACCGCGTGGAACATCGACGTGCTCTGGCTCGTGGCCGCCGGCTTCGGACTGTTCCTCTATCTCGCCGGCGTGATCCGTCTGCACCGTCGGGGCGACCGCTGGCCGATCTACCGCACCGTGTTCTGGGTGCTCGGCATGCTGCTGCTCGTCTGGGTCACCGGCGGCCCGATCAACGCGTACCAGGAGTACCTGTTCAGCGTGCACATGCTCGGGCACATGATGCTGTCGATGGCGATCCCGCTGCTGCTCGTCACCGGGGCTCCGATCACCCTCGCGCTGCGCGCGGTCCACAAGCGCGACGACGGCACCCGCGGCGGTCGCGAGTGGATCATGTGGGCCGTGCACTCGCCCGTGGCCCGCGTGCTGACGCACCCGTTCGTGGCGGCGGCGATCTTCATCCTCTCGCTGTGGGCGTTCTATTTCACCGATCTCGTGCGCTGGTCGATGTACGAGCACCTCGGCCACGAGTGGATGGTCATCCACTTCCTGCTGTCGGGCTACCTGTTCGTGATGAGTCTGATCGGCGCCGACCCGGTGCCGTACCGCCTGCCGTATCCGGGCCGCCTCATCACCCTCATCGCCATCATGGCCATGCACGCGTTCTTCGGCATCGCGATCATGTCGCAGGAGGGCCTGATGGTCGCGGACTGGTTCGGGTCGATGGGCCGCGACTGGGGCGCCGACCCGATGACCGACCAGTACGTCGGCGGCGGCATCGCCTGGTCGATCGGCGAGATCCCGACGCTGATCCTGGCCATCACGGTCGCGATCCAGTGGAGCCGCAGCGACACGAAGCTGCAGCGGCGCACCGACCGGAACGCCGACCGCACCGGCGACGCCGAGCTCGAGGAGTACAACGCCAAGCTCGCCGCTCTCGCGGAGCGCGATCGGCGCGAAGCGGAGCGCGCGCAACGCTAGCGCCGCGCGCCCGGCTCACTCCGCGACGGGATCCTCGGGGGAGCCCACCCGGATCGATGCGGAGCCGTCCGGCAGGATCACGATCGTGCCGTTGACCTGGAAGGGCACGTCCTCCGACACCGGGTCGATCGAACCGTCGAACAGCGACAGGATCTCGACCTCCACGTGGGCGGCGGCATCGGTCGGGGGGATCTGCCACCCGGCGCCGTCGGGCTCCACCGTCACCTGCGGCTGCGTGGCGATCGACCACTTCGGCGGCGAGGCGATGCGGTTCCGCACCTCGAGGCCGAACGGACAGGCCGCGGGCAGCAGCACCTCCTGCGTCGTGCACTCGGTGAGGAACTCCTCGACCCGCTGCTGCACGACCGACACGAACTCCTCGGTCGGCTTCGCCTGCACGTCGAGCGGAGTGACGGCCAGCGGAGTGTCGGCGAGCACGCCGGTGCCGGACGACTGGGCGATGGCGGTGTCGACCGTCACCGAGTACAGTCCGGGCGTGAACACGAGCAGCGGCAGCGGATCGAGCCCCGCGGCGTTCACGCCGGCCGCCGACACCTGCCGTCGATCGACCTCGAAACCGTTCACGGCGAAGCGGTCGGCGCCGCGCACCGTGAGCTCCACGACCGCCAGCGGGCTGGTGGTGAAGCGCCAGTTCGGTGTGACGCCGGCCCATCCGTCCTGCTCGACGAGGAACGTGCTGCGTCCTTCGTGGCCGCCGGCCTTGTAGCTGACGGTCACCGCCGTCTTGCCCTCCGCAGGTTCCTCGGACTCGATCTCGACGTCGGTCAGCGGCGCGAGCGCCGCGTGACGGAGCATGGCCTCGGATGCCGTCGCGTCGATGCCCGCCGCATCGAGGGTCTCGCGGTCGACGGCGACACCGGGGATGCGCAGGGCATCGGCCGCTCGTCCGGCGGAGAGCAGATCGAGGTAGCGGGTCACGAACGCCGACGGCCCGTAGAACTGCTGATAGAGGGTGGCGCCACCGGCGCCGAGCGCGGCGAGCAGGAGGACGCCCACGAGCGCGAGCAGAGCCAGGTCGGCACCGAGACGGGCGCGCCGGGCCCCCGTGGTCGCGACCTGCTGCATGGCGTCAGTCTAGGAGGGCGTCCTGAGACGACGCCGAGCGTCGGCGGTGCCGGGCGGATGCCGGGACGTAGCATGGGTGGGCGCCCCGTGTCCGTCCGCTGCCCCCTGTGAGAACCGTGTCCCTTCCCGCCCTGTCCGAGGAGCAGCAAGAGCTGTTCCGGCTCATCGAGGACACCGGCGAGCACGTCTTCATCACCGGACGCGCCGGCACCGGCAAGTCGACTCTCCTGCAGCACTTCGCCTGGAACACGAAGAAGCAGATCGCGATCTGCGCTCCGACCGGCGTCGCGGCGCTGAACGTCGAGGGGCAGACGATCCATTCGCTGTTCCGCCTGCCGATCGGGCTCATCGGCGACGCCGACATCGATCAGAACGACGCGACCCGCCGCATCCTGAACGCGATCGAGACGCTGGTGATCGATGAGATCTCCATGGTCAACGCCGATCTGATGGATGCCATCGACCGATCGCTGCGCCAGGCTCGCGGCCGGCGGGGCGAGCCCTTCGGCGGTGTGCAGGTCGTGATGTTCGGCGATCCGTACCAGCTGGCTCCCGTGCCTCCGCGCGGTGACGAGGCCCGCTACGTGCAGGACCACTACCGATCCTTCTGGTTCTTCGACGCGAAGGTGTGGGCGGGCCCGTGGACCGGCTCCGGCACCCGGGCGGAATCCCACGGCTTCGGGTCGTCGGACCAGGACGGTCTCTTCGCCGTCGACACCAGGGCCGAGCTGCACGTGCGGGAGCTGGTGAACATCCACCGGCAGTCCGACGACGGATTCAAGGCGATGCTCAACGCGGTGCGCTACGGCCGGGTGACCGCCGAGATCGCCGGCGTGCTCAACGCGCAGGGGGCGCGGACGCCGCCCGACCCCGAGCCCGGGGAGGTGCCGATGATCACCCTCGCGACCCGCAACGACATCGTCAACAAGATCAACAGTCAGCACCTGAACGCCCTCCCGGGCAAGGAGCAGACCGCGCGGGCCGAGGTCAGCGGCGACTTCGGGCGCGGTGAGGCGTCGCTGCCGGCGGAATCCGAGCTGAAGCTCAAGGTCGGCGCGCAGGTGATGTTCCTGCGCAACGACACCGCGATGTCGGGCGAGCCCCCGCGCTGGGTCAACGGCACGATCGGCACGGTCATCCGCATCCTCGGCGGAGCCGTGCGCGTCGACATCGACGGCGAGGAGGTCGACGTGGAACCCGCGGTCTGGGAGCGATTCCGCTACGCGTACGACCAGAACACCAAGAAGCTGTCCCGCGACGTGGTGGCCGAGTTCACGCAGTTCCCGCTGCGGCTCGCCTGGGCCGTGACGATCCACAAGTCGCAGGGCAAGACCTACGAGCGCGCGATCATCGACCTGGGCTCGGGGGCCTTCGCCCCCGGTCAGACGTACGTCGCACTCAGCCGGCTCACGTCATTGGACGGGCTGTATCTGTCGCGGGCTCTGCGTCCCACCGACATCCGGGTCGACGAAGACGTGCGGCGATTCATGCGCGAGGCGTGGCTCGCGCGGTCGACGCCGGAACTGCCGACGGTCTGACGCGGCGTTTCGTCTCGCTGCGCTCGCTCAACGACCGAGATGCGTCAGGCGGCGACGCGGGCGCGGTCGAGGTCTTCGAAGAGCTCGGTGTTGAAGCGGTAGGCGAGGAGCACCTCGTCGATCACGCGCTCGCGCTCGGCCTCGTCCCAGGGAGCGGAATCCAGCTGCTCGCGGTAGACGTCCTTGAAGGCCGCCGGGTCGGCGATGTCGTCGAACAGGTAGAAGCCGATGCCGTTGGTCTCGAAGCCGAAGCGCCGCGCCATGATGCGGCCGATGAAGATGCCGCCGGAGAGATCGCCGAGATAGCGCGTGTAGTGGTGCGCGACGAAGCCGCCGGCCCACGTCGCACCGACCTGACGGATGCGCTCGACGTAGCGCTCCGTGGTGGGCAGCGGCGTGATGCGCTCGCGCCAGTCGGCGCCGAGCAGGAACTCGAGGTCGGCCTCGAGCGCGGGGAGGCGCGTGAGCTTGTCACTGAGGAAGACGGATGCCACCGGGTCGTGCCGCATGCGCTCGCCGGCGCCCTCGAGCGCCTCGTAGATGAAGTAGTGCTGCGAGACGAGCGAGATGTAGTCCTCGCGCGAGCCCTCGCCCTTCAGCAGGTCGGACATGAATCCGGCGCCCTCGCTGCGGGAATGCGACCCGGAGGAGCGCTCGCGCAGCGCGGCGGAGAAGGAGAGGATCTCAGGCATGGGACCAGTGTAAGGGTTGCCTAACCTCGGATGGAAGCCGAGTTTCGCGGTCAGGCGTGCGGTCGGGGCTCCACGCCCAGGCGCGCGCAGGCGGCGTCGTACAGGGCGACGACCTCGCGGCGCACGGCCGGTCGGTCGTCGATGGGTCCGCCGGGCCACGGCACCCGGAGCTCGGAGACCTGGTCGTCGCGGGTGATGTCCCACACGCCGCCATCGCCGTCGAAGCCGGTCATGACGGCATCCGTGACGGGGCTCTCGGCCGGTTCGGCGAAGGCGCGCGCGATGAGCAGGTTGTCATCGGTGTGGTCGCCGTTCATGTGGCGGAGGACGGCGGTGATCACATCGGAGTCGAAGGCGTGGGGCACATTCACACCTTACGGGTGCCCGGCCCGGCGGGCGCCGGTGCTGACTTTCAGGATCCTCGTTCTAGACTCGGGGGACACGTCTTCGGGGGTACTTACCAATGCAGCTTCTCTCGTCGCGCCGGTGGCGCGCCGCCGCGGCCACCGCGGCCGTGCTCGCTCTCGTCCTCACCGGTTGCTCCGAAGGCGAGTCGTTCACCTACACGCCGCCCGCTCAGGCCGAGGGCTCGCTGCCCGACGACACGGTCGCCGCCATGCAGGAGGCCGTCGACAACGCGGTCGCCGCATCGGGCGCCAGCGGTGCGATCGTCGGGGTCTGGGTGCCGTGGAGCGGCACCTGGGTGACGGCCAGCGGGTCGCAGGACCGCGCGGGCGAAGAGGCGCTCGACACGGAGATGTCCTTCCGCATCGCCGACGTGACGCGACTGATGACCTGCGACGTGCTCTACGCGCTGGTCGACGAGGGCACGGTCGAGCTGGACGCGAAGGTCCCGAAGTACGTGTCGGGTGTCGCCGACATGCAGGACATCACGCTTCTCGACCTCTGCAACGGCACGAGCGGCGCCGGCTCGTCCGAGGCCACGGTCAAGAACGCCTGGCTGAACACTCCCGACCGCATCTGGGCGCCTCTCGAGCTCGCCGGCTTCGGGTTGGGGCACGCCCGCGGCGCCGCGCACACGACGTATCAGGACTCCGACTCCGGCTACCTGCTGCTGGGTCTCGCGCTCGAGCGCGCATCGGGCATGACGGCCGCCGAGCTGATCGCCGAATACGTCACGGAACCCCTCGGTCTCCCGAACACCTCGCTCCCCGGTGTCACTGCCGCTCCTCCGTCGACCGGGCCGGTGATGAACGGCCACTATCTCGGCGCCGTCGAGGGCGGGTACAGCTGTGAGGCGCCGATCGACATCACCACGCTCTCGTCCAGCTCCGGCTTCACGGACTCCGGCGTCGTCTCGACCATCACCGACCTCGGCCGCTACGCCCAGGCCGAGGCCGCGCAGGTGCTCCGCAAGGACAAGGACAAGCCGAACCGCTTCGGCGCTCCGCTGCCGGTGGGCACGGGCGACCCGTCCTGGTATCAGGCCACCGGGGGCGCCTACCTCGTCGGCTCGATGGTCGGCCAGCACGGGTGGACGCCGGGATACGCGACCTCCGCCTACTCGGATCCGGCGACGGGCTTCACGGTCGCGGTGGTTCTGAACGACTCGACCGCAGGATCGTCCATCGCGGCATACCTCTCCTGGGAACTCGCGGCCATCGCCTCCAAGGCGCCTGCCGCGTCGGGTCAGACCGCGCCGGAGTTCGGCCTGCCGTTCACGGCCGAGCAGTACCACCAGGCGATCACGGACGCGGCACTCGTGTGCGTGCCGCCGCCCGTGGAGTGATCCGCGCCCGATCCGACAGAGTGAGGGGACGGCGGCGATGGCGATCATCGACAACGCGATCTATGTGAACGGTGTCCGCACCGAGAACCCGCAGACCCTCAGCGAGACGTTCGAGCTGATGCGTGCGCGCGGCGGTATGAGCTGGATCGGGCTGTACCGTCCCAGCGAGGACGAGATCCGCGCGGTCGCCGACGAGTTCGGCATCCACGTGCTCGTGGTCGAGGACGCGCTCTCCGGTCATCAGCGGTCGAAGCTGGAGCGCTACGGCGACGTGCTGTTCATGGTGCTGCGCCCCGCGCGGTATCTCGACGGCCCGGAGGAGGTCGAGTTCGGCGAGGTCCACGTCCTCGTCGGCCAGGATTTCGTCGTGACCATCCGGCATGCCGAGGCGCCCGATCTCGGACGCGTGCGCAGTCGGCTGGAAGCCGACCCGTCCCTGCTCCGGCATGGTCCGGAGGCGGTGCTCTACGCGATCCTCGACGAGGTCGTCGACGAGTACGCACCGGTGCTCGCCGGCCTCGAGAACGACATCGACGAGATCGAGAGTCAGCTGTTCGAGGAGGATGTCGACGCGACGCAGCGCATCTACGACCTCGGCCGCGAGGTCATCGACTTCCAGCGCGCGACACAGCCGCTGTCAGGGATGCTGGACGCCCTGCTGCGCGGATCCGACAAGTACCGGGTGAGCGAGGAGCTGCAGAAGTACCTGCGCGACGTGCTCGACCACACGCTGCGCGTCACCGACCGCGCGATGACGTTCCGCACTGTGCTCGACAATGCCCTCACGGTGGAGTCGACGATCGTCGCACGCCGGCAGAACGAGGAGATGCGGCGCATGACGGAGTTGAGCATCCGTCAGAACGACGAGGTCAAGAAGATCTCGGGCTGGGCCGCCATCCTGTTCGCTCCGACGCTGGTCGGCACGATCTACGGGATGAACTTCGACCACATGCCCGAGCTGCACTGGGCGTTCGGCTATCCGATGGCGATCGGCCTGATGATCGGCATGGGGTTCGGGCTCTACGCGTTCTTCAAGCGCAAGGGCTGGCTGTAGCGCTCAGGCCGATTCGTCGTCGGTCTCGACGCCCGGGCCGGGTCCGGGGCGCACCGGAGCGCCGGGGGCGATGTCGATGCGGGTGTTGCCGTCGTGCTCGCTGACCTCGATGCGGGGCGCGGCGTCGGCTTCGGTCGCGTCGGGCGCTGCGGTCAGCTGATCGTGGCGCTTCTCCTCGAACGTCTCCTCGTCAGCGGGTCCGTGTTCAGGCGTGCTCATGGTTCTCCTCGGGGTTGCGGGTGTCATCGGTCTTCGGGTTCTCGGTGCGCTTGCGGCCCCAGCGTGCCAGCAGGAACAGCAGCACGCCGACGGCGAGCAGGATCGCACCGAACAGCCAGACCAGCGGGCGCTGCTGGGTGAGCAGCAGGATGCAGGAGGCGATGCCCAGCACGGGCACGAACGTGCAGACGCGGAAGTGGTCCTGCTCGACGTGGTCGCGACGCAGCACCAGCACCGAGACGTTCACGCTGAGGAAGACGAAGAGCAGCAGCAGCACGACCGTCTCGGCGAGGGTCGCCAGGTCGCCGACGAGGGTGAGCCCCATCGCGACCAGGGTCGTCGTGAGGATGGCGACCCATGGCGTCTTCCGGTTCGGCAGCACGCGGCCCAGCGCGGCGGGGAGCAGGTTCTGCTCCGCCATGCCGTAGGTCAGGCGACTGACCATGATCATCGTGAGGAGCGCGCCGTTCGCGACGGCGATGAGCGCGATCAGGCTGAACAGCCAGGAGGGGATGCTGACGCCGGTGGCCTCGACGACCGCGAGCAGCGGCCCGCTGGACTCCTGCAGTTCCGACGCCGGCAGGGCGATCGAACTCGCGAGCCCGACGAGCACGTAGACCCCGCCCGCTGTGAACAGGGCGGCGAAGAGAGCGCGGGGGTAGGTGCGCCGCGGGTTCTTGACCTCTTCGATCATGTTGGCCGAGGTCTCGAAGCCGACGAAGGAGTAGTACGCGATGACGGCCCCGGCGAGGACGGCCATGCCGACGCCGGTGCCCTCGGGCGTCTCGGTGATGCGCGACACGTCTCCGCCGCCTCCGCCGACGAAGACCGCGACGACGGCGATCACGATCACGAGCCCGCTGAGCTCGATCGCGGTCATGACGAGGTTGGCGCCCATCGACTCGCGGATGCCGCGGGCGTTGAGGAGCGCGACGATCGCGAGGAAGGCGATGGCGACCGGGATCGTCGGCAGGTCGATGAAGGTGCGGAAGTAGTCGCCGGCGAAGGCGATCGCGAGTCCCGCCGCGCTGGTGACCCCGGCCGCCAGCATGCTGAACCCGACGAGGAACGAGACGAGAGGGCTGCGGAAGGCCCGCTCGGCGAAGACGGCCGAGCCGCCGGCCTTCGGGTACTTCGTCACGAGCTCGGCGTACGAGCCGGCGGTGAGCAGCGCGAGCAGCAGCGCGAGCAGCAGAGGCGCCCACAGCATCCCGCCGACCTTCTCGGAGAGCACGCCCATGAGTGCGTAGATCCCGGCGCCCAGCACGTCTCCCAGGATGAAGGCGAAGAGCAGGGGGCCGGTGATGGCTCTGCGCAGGCGGGTGGGAGCCTCGGCCCCGGCGGCGATCTCGGTGGTCATCCTCGAACGCTATGGCCTGCGACGGACCATAGCGATGGGGTTGACACCGGAACGCGGAGGCGCGAGGAGGCCCAGGAAATTCATAGAAATGTGACGCGCCTTCCGCGCCCCGCCCCTCGCATATCGATATATTGGCGTCGCGTGAACGGCGTTGAGCCTGCTCCCGCGCGGGCGGTCGAGGGGATCGCCCGACCTGATACAGAAACGGGTTCTCACATGACCGGTACCGCACGGAAGGCGATCGCCGAAGGGCTCGCGACCTTCCTCTTCGTCCTCGCCATCATCGCCGCGGTGAACAGCGAAAGCCCGCTGACCCCGCTGGCGATCGGATTCACGCTCATGGTCCTCGTCTACTCGACGGGCCACATCTCGGGCGCGCACCTGAACCCCGCCGTCTCGGTCGGCGTGTTCCTGCGCGGCGGCCTGAGCGTCGTCGACTTCATCGCCTACCTGATCGCCCAGTTCGTCGGCGGCGCGCTGGCCGCGCTGGCCAGCCTGGCCGTGTGGCCCTCCGGCGGAAAGGCCGTCGTCATCGAGATCGGGCCCGCGTTCCTCGTCGAGGCGCTGTTCACGCTGATCCTCGTGTGGGTCGTGCTCAACACGGCCACCTCGCAGGACACCGACGGCAACTCGTTCTACGGTCTCGCGATCGGTGCCACGGTCTTCGTCGGCGCAGCGACGGTCGGGTCGATCTCGGGTGGTGGCTTCAACCCCGCGGTCGCCCTCGGCCTCTCGGTCGGCGGCTACTTCGCATGGAGCTCGCTGTGGCTCTACATCGTCGCCCCGGTCGTCGGCGCCGTCATCGCTGCCGTCCTGTTCCGCGTGCTCAACGCGGACGACGCCAAGAAGATCGCCGGCGAGTAATCCCGCCTCCGAAGCGCCGCGTCCTCTCCGGAGGGCGCGGCGCTTCTGCGTGCCGCCTCCCCTCCCTCGAGAGATGTCCACCGCGCGGGGGATGCCGACGGCATCCGCGGTCCGTATCGTGATCCCATGCTGATCGTCGAGGAACTCCATCTGCTGCTGACCCGGCCCGACGGGCGGGTGGAGAGCGCCGCGAGCGTGCACCGCCTGTACGGCGCGATCGCCGGGGTCGTCGTCGACCTCGCCCTCCACGACCGCGTCGTGGTGACGGAGGAGAAGAACCCGGTCGTGCAGGTCGTCTCGGCGGAGCCGACCGGGAATCCGATCCTCGACGCGACCCTCGCGCGGCTCGCGCCCCTGAGCGGCAAGCGCCTGCAGTCGCTGCTGATGCGGTCGAAGCTCGACCCGCTCGACGAGGTCGTCGAGTCGCTCATCGTGCAGGGTGTGCTCGCGCGCGGAGAACGCGGCTTCTTCGGCTGGGGCTCGCTGCGCACGCCGGAGGCGGACCCGGGCCCGGAGATGCTGATCCGCTCGCGTCTCGCCGCCGTGCTGGCGGGCTCGGCTGCGCCGACCCAGGCCGATGTCACCATCCTCGCCATCCTGCAGGGCATGAACGCGGCGCACCCGATCCTGAGGAACGAGGCCGCGGGGGCGTCGGCGGGTCAGCTGAAGAAGCGGATCGAGCAGCTGGTCACCGGGTCCGCAGCGGGCGACGCCGTCTCGAAGGCCGTGAACACGGCCATCGCCGCCGCGCTCATGGCCGCGATGACGCCGGTCATCATCGCGACCACGACCGGATGATCGCAGCCGGTCAGCTTCCAGGGTCGATGGTGATCACGATCTTGCCGGTCGCGTGTCCGGCGATCGAGCGCCGATAGGCCTCACGCACGCCCTCGAGCGGATGCACCGAATCGATCGGCAACTCGATGCTGCCTTCGGCCAGCAGGTCGGCGATCAGTGTCAGCTCCCGGGCGCCCGCCTTCGCTCCACCGACTCCACGGACCCCCGGATGCCGTCTGCGCGCGTCGTAGTCGGCGATCGAGTTGATCCGGTCCGGAGGAACGCCGAGTGCCAGCGCCAGATCGACCGTGCCGTGGCCGACGGTGTCGAGCACCGCCGTGAGCCCGCCCGGGGCGGCGGTGCGCACCTCGTCGGCGAGGCCGCCGCCGTGGGTGAGCGGATGGATGCCGAGTCGGCGCAGCAGCGCGTGGTTGCGCGCACTCGCCGTCCCGAGCACCCGGGCACCGCGCCGTAGGCAGAGCTGCGCGGTGAGGATGCCGACACCACCGGCCGCGCCGCCGATCAGTACGACGTCGCCCTCGCCGATCCGCTGCGACTCGACGCTCGCGACGGCGGTGCGCCCGACGACGTTGAGCGCACCCGCGACGAGCAGCGGAAGGCCGTCGGGCACACGGACGAGCTGGTCGGAATCGATCACGAGGTGGTCGGCCTGCGCTTGGTACCGGAGCCCGCCGAAGACCCGCTCGCCGACGCGCCACCCGATCACGTCGTCACCGAACGCGTCGATCGTGCCCGAGAAGTCGTAGCCGTTGCCCGAGGGCAGGCTGCGCTCGTACGGGTCGTTCATGGGGTCGCCGCTGAACAGCTTCCAGTCCACCGGGTTCACGCCCGCCGCGGCCACCCGGACGAGAACCTGACCGGGCCCCGGGGTCGGCACCGCCCGTCGCTCGATCTCGAGTACCTCGGGCCCCCCGAACCGATGGAAGACGACCCGTCTCGACGCGGCATCCGTCGGTGCGAGGGGCATGGGGACAGCCTAAGACGGCCGGGGACCAGGAGGAACCGAGCCGATCGATCCGTGCCGTTGCAGCCATTCCAGGATCGCGCCGGTGGTCTCCTCGGGGCGCTCCTGCTGGATCCAGTGGCCGCTGTCGAGGCTGATCTGCTCGACGTTCGGCACGAACTCCGCGAGGTTCGGTGACGGAGCGACAGTGTCGCGATCGCCCGAGATCATGAGGGCGGGTTGCTGGATGATCGGGTCGACCTCTCCGAGCAGATGCCAGTCGCGGTCGAAGTTGCGGTACCAGTTGATGCCGCCGGTGAACCCCGTCGTCTCGAAGGCGGCGACGTAGACGGCGAGCTCGTCAGCGCTCAACAGGGGTTCTCCGTGAGGCGAGTCGGACAGCGCGAGCTCGATCATCGCGTTCCCGGGTTGCGGAGCCCGGAGAGGCTCGTTCCGGCGGTACAGGTTGCGGAGGAACCTCTCCGTGTTCGCATCGAGCACGGCGTCGGCGACGCCGGGCTGTCGGTTGAAGTGCACGAAGTAGTAGTCGCTGCCGAGCACCTCAGCCATGAACTCGAGCCACGGCCGCTCGCCGCGCGCGGGGTACGGCAGGCTCAGGCAGATCACCTTGTCCACCCGGGTCGGATGCAGCACGGTGAGGCTCCAGACGACCATCGCACCCCAGTCGTGGCCGACGAAGGTCGCGTCGGCGTAGCCGTAGTGATCGAGAAGGGCGACGAGATCGCCGGCGAGCTGCGCGACGTCGTAGGCGGCGACCTCGCTCGGACGCGAGGAGTTTCCGAAGCCCCGCTGGTTCGGAGCGATCACGTGGTAGCCCGCCGCGACGAGCGCGGGCACCTGGTGTCGCCAGGTGAAGGCGAGGTCCGGCCAGCCGTGGCAGAGCACGATGGGTCGTCCTGCGTTCTCGCGGCCGGCTTCGAAGACCTCGAGCGTCACCCCGTTGACGGTGATCATGGTCGGCGCGGGAAAGGGGATCGAGTGTGTCGGTGTGTTCATGTTCTTCACGCTAGGGAGGTATACCGGTCACCTCATGACCGGTTTATCTGGAAATGTTGTCGGCATGCGAAGCGACCGACTGGTGGCCATCCTGCTCATGCTGCAGCGACGCGAACAGGTGACGGCCGCCGAGGTCGCCGCCGAGCTGGAGGTCTCGGAGCGCACCGCGCGGCGCGACCTCGACGCGCTGGCGCAGAGCGGCATCCCCGTGTACTCGATCCAGGGCCGAGCCGGCGGCTGGCGGCTGCTCGGCGGCGGCCGCACCGACCTTTCAGGGCTGACCGCGAGCGAGACCCGCGCGCTGTTCCTCGTCGCCGGCCCGGCCTCGACGGCGACTCCGGCGGTGAGGTCGGCGCTCCGCAAGCTCGTGCGCGCGCTTCCCGAGCCGTTCCGCGACGAGGCCGAGGCGGCGGCGACCTCGCTGATCCTCGACCCGCGGAATTGGGGCTCCACCCGGGTCGCGCAGCCGCCGCGCTTCCTCGATGACCTGCAGGATGCCGTGATCCGCGGCGTGCAGGTGCGACTCGGCTACGTGAACAGCGAGGGGGTCGAGTCGGAGCGGATCGTCCATCCCCTGGGCATCGTCGCCAAGGGGCCGTCCTGGTATCTCGTCGCCTTCACGGAGACGGGCCGGCGCACCTTCCGGATCGATCGGGTCTCGTCGGTCCGCCCGACCGACGATCCCGTCGTGCTCCCGGGCACCGTCGACCTGTCCGAGAGCTGGCGAGAGATCGCCGACGACCTCGACCGGCGGCGCACGTCACCCGTCGAGATCCACGCGACCTGCGCCCCCGAGGGCTTCGACCATCTCAGGATCGCGGTCGGGGACGATCTCGAGACAACGGGCGTTCTCGCCGATGGTCGCATCTCCGTCGTGATCCGCGGGCCCAGCGAGTACGGGCTCGCGGGGCTCCTCTCCGGTCTCGTCGAATGGCTCGACATCACCGGGCCCGCCGGTGTGCGGGACCACCTCGCGGACATCGGCGCAGCGCTCACGAGGCGCTACGGCGTACCCGACTCCTGACGCCGCGTCGCATCGCGTACCTGGTCGCAGCGCGATCCGGTCGACGCCATCGCGTTCTTCACAGCGCGGTGTCCGGCAGCAGGGGACGCATGAACGTGCGCTCGTAGCGGAGCACGCATCCGCTCTCATCACGGATCCGATCGGCGGCGACGAACTCGGGATCGACGCCGAAGCGCTCGCGGTAGATCTCGTATTCCGCCAGCGAGGGGAAGGTGAAAAGCGCGAGAGCCTCGTCGCTCTTGCCCTCCGACGGCAGGAAGTAGCCGTGATGGATGCCGCCGTGCCGGGTGACGAGCTCCATCCAGGCCTGGGCGAACTCCTCGAATGCCTCGATCTTGGCGGGGTCGACCGTGTACGTCACGACGCAAGTGATCACGGGGCCCACGATACTCGCGGCCGCGCGGGGTTTCGGGAATACCCACGCGGGGTATAAAGTTGTTCCAGATACCCCGGTGGGGTATCCCGAGACGAGAAGAGGACGACATGACGACGACCGAGTACCACGTGACCGGAATGACGTGCGGACACTGCGAGATGTCGGTCCGGGAAGAGGTCGGCCAGATCGCGGGTGTCGACGACATCCAGGTGAGCGCCCAGACCGGCCTGCTCTCCGTGACCGGCGCGGCAGACATCGACGACGCACAGATCCTCGCGGCTGTCGAAGAGGCCGGCTACTCGGCGGTGCGCGCGTCATGAAGACCGGCGCGCGGCTGGCGCTCTTCGGAGCGGGATTGGCGGTGGCGTTCGGCGGAGCCTTCGGCATCGCCGCAACCGTCGCGCCGGATGACATCGTGGCGGAATCGCAGGAGGGAAGCGGCATGAACGAGCACGGAGCAGGACACGAGACGGAGTCGGCATCCTCGGCATCCGAACTGGCCGGCGCACTGAAAGGTCTCGCGATCAGCATCGACGGGTACGTGCTGTCGCCGATCACCGCGCCGGCGGTCGTCGGCGAGGCCGGGGAGCTGAGCTTCCAGATCCAGGATGCCGACGGCGAGCCCGTGACCTCGTTCACCACCGCACACGACAAGGACCTGCACCTGATCGTGGCGCGATCCGACGGGAGTCGGTTCGAGCACGTGCATCCGGTGCTCGACGAGTCCACCGGCACCTGGTCGGTGCCGTGGACATGGGCGGATGCCGGTACCTACCGGGTGTTCGCCGACTTCACGACGGCGGGAGAGGATGCCGCGAACCTGACGCTCTCGCGTATCGTGCAGGTCGCCGGCGCGTTCACCCCCGTGGAGACGCAGCCGAGCCGGGTCGACGAGGTCGACGGCTTCACGGTCTCGCTCGAGGGAGACGTCGTCACCGGGGCCGCCAGCGAGCTGACCATCACGATCTCTCGCGACGGCGAGCCGGTGACCGAGCTCGAACCCTACCTGGGCGCCTTCGGCCACCTCGTCGCCCTGCGCGAGGGCGATCTGGCCTTCCTGCATGTGCACGCCGAGGGCGATGAGCCCGCGGCGGGCGACACCGCAGGCCCCGAGATCGTCTTCTTCGCCGAGGCCCCGACCGCCGGTCGTTACCTGCTGTACCTCGACTTCCAGGTCGACGGCGTCGTACGCACCGCCGAGTTCGTGGTCGACGCCGCACACGGTGATCACTCATGACCACCTCACTGCCCCAGACGGCCGGATCCGGCGTCGAGCTGGAGATCGGCGGGATGACCTGCGCCTCCTGCGCGATGCGGATCGAGAAGAAGCTCAACAAGCTCGACGGCGTCACAGCGACGGTGAACTACGCGACCGAGAAGGCGAAGGTCACGGTGCCGGAGGGGTACGACCCGGCGCTCCTCATCGCGGAGGTCGAGAAGACCGGATACACGGCCGCGGTGCCCGCACCGAAGGGTGCTGTGACGAGTGGCGATGCCGACGAGGTCGACCCGGAGCTGCGCTCTCTGCGCAACCGTCTGATCGGCTCGATCGTGCTGACGATCCCGGTCATCGCGATGGCGATGATCCCGGCGCTGCAGTTCACGTACTGGCAGTGGGCGTCGCTCGCGCTCGCCGCCCCGGTGATCGTGTGGGCGGCATGGCCGTTCCACCGCGCCGCCTGGATGAACCTGCGCCACGGCGCGGCGACGATGGACACGCTCATCTCGATGGGCACCTCGGCCGCGTTCCTCTGGTCGCTGTACGCCCTGTTCTTCGGTACGGCCGGCACCCCCGGCATGACGCATCCGTTCGAGTTCTCGCTCGCGCCGTCCGACGGCGCTGCGAACATCTACCTCGAGGTCGCCGCGGGCGTGACGATGTTCATCCTCGCCGGACGGTACTTCGAGAAGCGGTCGAAGAAGCAGGCGGGCGCTGCACTGCGGGCCCTCCTGGAGCTCGGCGCGAAAGAGGTGTCGATCGTGCGCGACGGCGTCGAGGGGAAGATCCCCGTCGACGAGCTGCGGGTGGGCGACGAGTTCCTCGTGCGGCCGGGGGAGAAGATCGCGACCGACGGGGTCGTGGTGTCGGGCACGTCCGCGGTCGATGCCTCGATGCTGACCGGGGAGTCCGTTCCGGTCGAGGTCGCGTCGGGAGATGCGGTGACCGGCGCGACCACGAACGTCGGCGGTCGGCTCGTCGTGCGGGCCACCCGGATCGGATCCGACACGCAGCTGGCGCAGATGGCCCGGCTCGTCGAGGAGGCGCAGACCGGCAAGGCCGAGGTGCAGCGGCTCGCCGACCGCATCTCGGGGGTCTTCGTGCCGATCGTGATCGTCATCGCGGTCGTGGCGCTCGGTGCCTGGCTGGGTGCCGGGTTCCCCGTGGCCGCCGCCTTCACCGCGGCGGTGGCCGTGCTGGTGATCGCCTGCCCGTGCGCTCTGGGGCTCGCGACGCCGACGGCGCTGCTGGTCGGCACCGGACGCGGGGCGCAGATGGGCATCCTCATCAAGGGCCCGGAGGTGCTGGAGTCCACCCGCACGGTCGACACCGTCGTGCTCGACAAGACCGGCACCGTGACGTCGGGGCGGATGACCCTGGTCGACGCGGTCCTGGAGCCGGGCACCGATCGGGCCCAGCTGCTGCGCCTGGCCGGAGCGCTGGAGGACGCCTCGGAGCACCCGATCGCCCAGGCGATCGCGAAGGGCGCGACGCAGGAGGTCGGCACCCTTTCGGCTCCGGAGGACTTCGCGAACATCGAGGGCAAGGGCGTGCAGGGCGTCGTCGACGGGCACGCCGTGCTGGTGGGGCGCGAGTCGCTGCTGGCCGAGTGGTCGCAGCACCTGAGTCCGGAGATCGCGGATGCCAAGGCGGATGCCGAGAGCCAGGGCAAGACCGTCGTCGCCGTCGGCTGGGATGGTCGGGCGCGCGGCATCCTGATCGTGGCGGACGCGGTCAAGCCGACGAGTGCCGAGGCGATCGCGCAGTTCAAGGCCCTCGGTCTGACCCCGGTGCTGCTCACCGGCGACAACGAGGCCGTGGCGCGGCGGATCGCCGCGGAGGTCGGCATCGACGAGGTCATCGCCGAGGTGCTCCCCGCCGACAAGGTCGACGTCGTCCGGCGGCTCCAGGGCGAGGGCAAGGTCGTCGCGATGGTCGGCGACGGCGTCAACGATGCTCCCGCCCTGGCTCAGGCCGACCTCGGTCTCGCGATGGGAACGGGCGCGGACGTCGCGATCGAAGCATCCGACATCACCCTCGTGCGGGGCGATCTGCGCAGCGCGGTCGACGCCATCCGGTTGTCGCGCAAGACGCTCGGAACGATCAAGACGAACCTGTTCTGGGCCTTCGCCTACAACGTCGCGGCGATCCCCGTCGCCGCCCTCGGCATGCTCAACCCCATGCTCGCCGGTGCGGCGATGGCGCTCTCCAGCGTCTTCGTCGTCGGCAACAGCCTGCGCCTGCGCGGATTCCGGAGCATCGCGCGGGACTGAGCCTGCGCTGACCTCGCAGAACGACACGAAACTCGCAGACTCCCTCGGGATCCCTGCGAGTTTCGTGTCGTTCTGCGTGATCCCGCTCTGCGTCTGCGGTCTCCTCGAAGACCCTTCACACACCGGATCGGAGGCGTGAACGGCGAACGCGTAGCGTGGAACCTCGCTCTGGCGATCCGAGCGAGAGTTCAACGAAGGGGGTGCTGCACGTGCTTTTCACGCCTGTCCGGGAGAGCCGGATCGATCGCCCCTCGTCCTTCGGCACATCGGTGGGGTCGCCGATCCGGGTCGACGAGATCTTCCAGCGCCTCGCGCTCCGCATCGCTGACGGCACCTACCCTCCCGGCGCCCGGCTGCGCGACCATTCTCTCGCCGAGGAGTTCGCCATCTCGCGCACTCCGATCCGCGAGGCGATGCAGCGGCTCCGGGGCATCGGCATGATCGAGATCTACCCCAGCAGGCACACCGTCGTCGCGGACGTCACGACGGAGTCGATCACCGCGACGAGGGAGTTCGCCGCCTTGAGCGCGGGATGCATCGTCCGGTTCGCGGTCCCGAAGCTCGATGACGCGGAACGCGACCGTGCGGCCGCGCTCGCGCGCGACGTGGCATCCGAGATCGCGGCCGACGGAGACTGGCTGTCGGCGCAGGCCGACCTGCTCCGTCACCTGTGCGACCGGGCGCAGAATCCGCTGTTCCGCCTTTTCCTGGGCGATGCCTGGTACCTCGTCATCCGCGATCTGAGCCGGGTATCGCTGTCGACGGCGCAGCGGATGCAGCGCGAGAACGCCGCCGCCGCGCTGGCCGAGCTCATCCGGGACGGCGACGTCGACGGAGCGGAACGCGCAGCCCGCGACGTGTTCAGCCTCAGCGGCAGCTGAACACCGTCGCGACCGCAACGGTCGGGAAATGCGGGTACGTTCGCAGGATGACCGTCACGCCGCCGCCCCCTCGTCGCACGCTGCTCGTCGGCTTCGGCAAACTGGGGCGCCGTCTTGCCTCCCGCCTGCTGGCCGACGGCGGGCAGGTGTTCGCGCTGCGGCGCAGCGACGGCGCTCTGCCCGACGGCGTCGTCGGCATCCGCGCGGACCTCTCCGCCCCGCTGACGGCGAACCTGCCCGAGGTCGACGCGATGGTCGTCACGCTCCCGCCGGGTGGCGCGGTCGACAGCTATCGCCGGGCGCTGACGCACCTCGCCGACGCCCTGCCGTCGGTTCCAGCACGCACGGTGTTCGTCTCGTCGACAGGGGTGTTCGAGGGCTCGGCATCCGATCATCCGATCACCGAGCGGGACGACCCCGCGCCGTCGTCCGATCGGTCGCGAGGTCTCTTCGACGGCGAGCGTGCGGCGATCGAGCTGTTCTCGGCGACGGTCGTGCGGCCGGCGGGGATCTACGGGCCGGGCCGGGATTTCCTCCTGCGCCAGGTGCGCGAGGGCAAGGCCGTGAACCACCGCCGCCGTACGAACCGCATCCACGAGACCGACCTCGTCCGCGCGCTCGACCTGCTGCTGCGCATGCCGGAGCCGCCGGCGCTCGTGCACGCGCTCGACCGGGCGCCGGCGCCGCTCGGCGACGTCGTCGCGTACATCGCCCAGACGCTGGGAGTGGATGCTCCGCCGGATGATCCGTCGGCGGAGGCGACCGGCCTCGTGCATGACGGGTCGTTGCTCCTGACGCTGCTCGGCGCCCTGGAGTATCCGACCTACCGCGAAGGGTATGCCGAGATGATCGCGGCAACACCAGCGGGCTGATCCGCCGCCGCGGGCCGTCGGATCGTCCAGGTCGACGACCGGATGCGCCATTCCGCAGCCGGGCCGCCTGCTCGTAGGTTGGCGGGAGTCGGATGCGACGACGCATCACGAGGGACGAGAGGTGACGACCGTGCGCGGTGTGATTCTTCCGGGCGATGCGACGGCCGAGGTCCGCGACTTCCCCGTGCCGGAGCCCGGCCATGGACAGGTGGTGATCCGCACCGGTGCGTCGGGCATCTGCGGCAGCGACATCGGCTACATCTACCGGGGGTACAAGACCCACAAGGGACTCGACGGTGCGCCGGCCTACAAGGGCGTCATCGCCGGCCACGAGCCGTGCGGACGCATCGTCGCCGTGGGGGAAGGCGTGCGCCGATTCCGGGTGGACGATGACGTCGTCGTCTACCACATCCACGGATGCGGGGTCTGCCGGAACTGTCGCGCGGGGTACGGCATCAGCTGCTCGGACATGACGCGACGACAGGCCTACGGGTGGCAGCGCGACGGCGGGCACGCCGAGTTCGTCCTGGTGGACGAGACGGAGTGCATCCCGCTGATCCCGCCGCTGACATACACCGACGGAGCACTCATCGCCTGCGGATTCGGCACGGCTTACGAGGGTCTCCAGCGCACGGGTCTGCACGGAGGAGAAGACCTGCTGGTCGTCGGGCTCGGCCCGGTGGGACTCGCGGCGGCCATGATCGGACGGATGCGAGGTGCGCGTCGCGTCATCGGCATCGAGCGCAATCAGGAACGGATCGAGTTCGTCCGCGGGCTCGGACTCGTCGACGACATCGTCGTGGCCGATGACGACGCCGTCGAGGCCGTACTCGCTCTCACCGACGGCAGAGGCTGCGAGGTCACCGTCGATGCCTCCGGCAGCACACCGGGCCGGTCGGTCGCGCTCGCCGCCGCTGCGGAGTGGGGGCGCACGGCGCTGCTCGGAGAGGGCGGCGCCCTGGAGACCGAGGTCTCGGACACGCTCCTGCACAAGCACCTGACCATCACCGCCTCATGGGTCACGTCTCTGCAGGGGATGGAGGACCTGACCCGGATGCTCGCGGCGGAGGGGCTGCACCCCGAGGTCGTCGTGAGCCACCGATTCTCACTGGAGCAGGCCGACGAGGCGTACCGCATCGCCGCCGCGGGCGCGACCGGAAAGGTCGTGCTCCTCCCGTGACCCCGCAGCTGCGTCGGGTCAGGCGGTGGACTCCCGCACGATCAGGTGCGGGCGGATGACCTCCGCCGAATGCGAGTGGTTGGCGCCGTCGTTGAGCTCGTCCAGGAGCAGCTCGACAGCATGCTCGCCCATGGCGTCCTTCGGCTGTCCGATCGTCGACAGCGCGTGGCGTCCGTCGAGTCCGAGGTCGCCGTATCCGATCACCCGGGCGTCGTGCGGTGCGGAGACGCCACGTCGTGAAAGCCCCTCGAGCACGCCGGTCGCCAGCTGGTCGTTGATGCAGAAGATGCGGCGCGGAGCGCCCGACGCGAGGATCCGCTCCGCCGCCGCGATACCGGCATCGACCGTCATCTCGTCGACGGTGATCTCGACGAGGTCGCGTTCGGAGCGATCCTTCTCCCGGAGCGCCTCGACGGAGCCCGCGTGTCGATCACGGCACTGGGGGATGGATCTTTCGCCGTTGACGAGCGTGATCCCCTCGCCGGGGGTGGACAGGAGGTGCTGCACGGCCAGGTGCCCGCCGTACACGTCGTCCACGGCGACGGAGCAGCCCTGTGCCGTGTCGATCAACCGGTCGACGAGGATGATGCGCGTGCCGATGCTGCGCAGCATCGCGAGCCGCTCCGCCTCGGGGTTGATCGGCACGACCAGTGCCCCTGCGGCCCGCTGCTGCGCGAGCATCTCGAAGTGGCGCCGCTCACGTGCCGGGTCCTCGTGGGTCACGCACAGCGACACGGCGTAGTTGTGCTTGTCGGCGGCGTTGACCACGGCATCCGCGATCGCCGCGTAGAACGCGTTGGTGATCTCCGGGATGATGAGGCCGAGCACACGACTCGCTCCGCCGCGCCGCAGCGTCGCGGCCGAGCGGTTCGGCACGTAGCCGAGCTCGTCGATCGCCGCCTGGACTCGGGCGCGCATCTTCTCCGACACCAGATCCGGGCGATTGATCGCCGTGGAGACGCTGCCGACCGAGACGCCCGCCAGCCGTGCGACGTCGATCTGGTCGGGCTGTCGCTCAGTGTCCACGTGCTCTCCAAGAAGGGGGATCCCCGCGACTCAGAGACGCGGATGACGACGCCGGCAGGCGCTGTCGGACCGTACCCGAATATATATCGTCCGCCCGTCAGTCGTTCACCCGGATCATCGTCTTCACCTCGGTCGCGAGCGGCACCGTCCACGCCTCGATCGCCCGATCGAAGGGCAGGGCGCGCGAGACGAGGGAGTCGGCGTCGATGCGCCCGGCGGCGAGCGCCTCGATGACCGTGGGCCACGTGAACGCGTAGCGCATGACGCCCTGCACGGAGACCTCTCGCTCGATGATCGCGGGCATCGGGATCGAGGCGTCCTGCGCCCCGACGCCGATGAAGATCGCCTTCCCGCCCGGTGCCACCTTCAGGCAGGAGTCGTGGCGGACCACGCCGACGCCCGTGCATTCGACGACCGCATCGAACCGCTCGTCGACGTCGGCGAGGTCGGAGGCGACCTCGCATCCGTAGCTCGCCGCCGTGGCCCGCCGCTCGTCCTGCGGTTCGACCAGCACGACGCGCGACGCTCCGTGCAGGAACGCCAGCTGCGCGGCGAAGAGACCGATCGGCCCGCCGCCCGTGATGAGGATGCGGCTGCCTGCCGCGACCCCTGCCTTGCGGATGCCGTTGAGCGACACCGAGATCGTCTCCACCATGGCCGCCGCGTCGTCGCTGACGGAATCGGGGATGACGAAGGCGTTCTGCACCGGCACACGGAGGTACTGCTGCAGAGCGCCGTCGGTGCCCGGGACCCCGAAGAACCTCTGAGCGGGATCGAGGTTGTAGCTGTCGCGACGCGCCTCGGAGGATCGGGGGTCGGGCATCAGCGGCTCGACGGACACGCGACGACCGACCAGTGCGGCATCCGCTTCCGATCCCGCCTGTACGATGCGCCCGCCGAACTCATGACCGAGCACGAGCGGTTCCGTGACGATCTCGCTGCTCGCCCGCCCTTCCAGGTAGAAGTGCTTGTCGGAGCCGCACACGCCCACGGAGCCGATCTCGACGAGCACTTCTCCGGGTTCCGCGACCGGTGCGTCTCGCGTCTCGAAGCGGAGATCCTGCGGGCCATGAAGGACGAGCGCGCGCATCGTCCGCGGTGTTCCTGCCGATGTCGTCGTTGACATGTTCGCCTGCTTTCTTCAGGGTTCTGCGCTCGGATTCGCGGCATTTTCCGAACTTCGCTTGACGATCTTCCCGACCTGAGCATAAAGTTGGGGCCGCTACCTGAGACGTTTCAGTTTCAGGGACTATACCGCACCGAAGACGTTGCGGTGAATCAGAAGCCAGAAGCGCCAGGCGGCGCGGAAGGGATCATCGTGGATCTCACAGCATCACGCATTCGGAGAGCTGCGGCCATCGCCGTCGTCCTCGGTCTCGCTCTGACCGGGTGTGCCGCACAGTCGGGGGGATCCGGAGGATCCACCGACGACGACACTCTCAAGATCGGAGCCATCTACCTGGATACGCAGGGTTTCTACGCCGGAGTCAAGAAGGGCGTCGAGCTCGGTGCGGAGGAGGCCGGCAAGAAGGTGGAGTTCGTCGAGACGAACGCCGCGGCCGACGCCTCCAAGGAGTCCGCCTTCATCGACACCCTGATCTCGTCGCAGGTCGACGCCATCCTGCTCTCGGCGGTCTCCGCCGATGCCTCGGTCGCCGCACTGCGCAACGCGTCTTCGGCCGACATCCCGGTCATCTGCTACAACACGTGCATCAACGACGACGACGCGCAGAAGTACGTCAAGGCCTACGCCTTCGGCGACCCGGTGGAGTTCGGGTACAAGACGGGCGAAGCCGCGGCCGACTACTTCGAGGCGAACGGCATCGACGCCCCGCAGATCGCCGTGCTCAACTGCGAGTTCGTCGAGGTCTGCGTGAGCCGGCGCGAGGGCTTCGAGAAAGCGCTCACCGAACGCGGGATCGACTACACGCTCGTCGCCAACCAGGAGGGCAGCGACCCGACCGAGTCCATCGGCGTGGCCGAGAACATCCTGACCGCGAATCCCGACATCGACGCGTTCTACGGCGAATCCGGCGGCGCGGCGATCGGTGCCGTGAAGGCCGTCGAGAACAAGGGCTTCACCGGGAAGACGGTCGTCTTCGGCTCGGACATGACCGCCGATCTCGCCAAGGCTCTCGTGGACAACACCATCCTCAAGGCGTCGATCGACGTCTCCGGGATCGCCGTGGGCAAGGCGGCCATCGCCGCCGCGATCGCCGTCCACGACGGCGATTCGCAGGAGTTCACCGTCCCTGTGCCCATCGACGTGTACAGCACGCCCGACCAGGGCACGGAGTGGCTGGAGACCCACCCCGACGGGATTCCGTGATCCGGGCTGTCCACCGCTGACACCCTCACCACCGGAAGAAGGCACGGAGATGGCATCCGACGAGTACGTCGCCGAGGTCACCGGCGCATCCAAGTCGTACGGTCCGGTCGTCGCGCTGACCGACGTCAGCTTCGCGATCGCCCCCGGCGAGGTCCGTGCGCTGCTCGGCAAGAACGGTGCGGGCAAGTCGACGCTCATCCGCCTGCTGTCCGGGGCCGACGCCCCGGACAGCGGCGAGGTCTTCCTCGGCGGCGAGCTGCTCGGCGGCGCGGGCGTGGACGGCGCGCACCGGCTGGGGGTGCGCACCGTCTACCAGGAGCTCTCGCTGATCGGCAGCATGACCGTCGCCGAGAACATGTTCATGGGCCGCTGGCCCTCCTCCTTCGGCGCGCTGGACTACCGACGGATGCATGCCGCGACGCGCGAGGCGCTGGCTCGGCTGGATCTGCGCATCGACCCCGGTCGCGTCGTCGACGAGCTGAGCGTCGCGGATCAGCAGCTGGTCGAGATCGCGCGCGCCATCCACGACGAGCCTCGGCTCCTGATCCTCGACGAGCCGACGAGCTCGCTGGCCGCGGCCGAGGTCGATCGCGTGCTCCGTGCCGTGCAGGCGATCGCCGCCAGCGGTGTCGCCGTGCTCTACGTCAGCCACCGGCTCGGCGAGATCAGGAAGATTGCGAGCACCGCCTCGGTGATGCGGGATGGCCGCCTGATCGACACCCGCAGCCTGGCTGAGGTGGACACCCGCGAGGTCGTGCAGATGATGATCGGGAACGCCGTCGACGACTTCGCCCCGATCAGCGAGGCGACGTCGGATCCCGGCGCCGTCGTGCTCGAAGTCTCCGACATCCACGAGGAGCCGTATCTGCACGGCGCCTCGCTCACCCTGCACGAGGGCGAGGTGCTCGGCATCGCCGGAGTGCTCGGGAGCGGACGCACCGAGCTGCTGCAGATCATCAGCGGCCTCACGGCGCCGGCGTCGGGAACGGTGCGGGTGCGGGGTCGCGATCTCACCGGTCGCGGACATCGGGCGGCCCTGCGCAGCGGGGTGGGGATGACCCCGGAGAGCCGCAAGCAGGACGGGATCTTCCCAGCCCTCGGCGTCGACGAGAACATGCTCGCCTCGGATTGGAAGGCCGTGTCCTCCGGCGGATTCACGTCTCCCCGCAAGATGGTCGACGCCGCTCGCGCGCTGATCGACCGACTCCACATCAAGACCGCCTCGCCCCGCGCCGAGATCGACACCCTCAGCGGCGGCAACCAGCAGAAGGCCGTGATCGGCCGATGGCTGCACGCACGCAGCGACATCCTCCTCCTCGACGAGCCGACCCGCGGGGTCGACGTCGAGGCGAAGGCGCAGATCTACGCGCTGATGCGGGATCTGGCCGCCGCCGGCACCTCGATCGTCTTCGTGTCGAGCGAGATGGAAGAGCTGCCGTCCGTCTGCGACCGGGTGATCGTCCTCCGCGGAGGACGGATCGTCGAGGAGCACCGGGCGCCTCGGATCAACACCGACGCCATCCTCACGAGCGCCATCGCCGGCCCTGATCTTCCCTCTGATCGGAAGGACCCCTCATGACAACGACGTCGAGCACCCCCACCCGGAGCACACGCGCTCCGCTCTTCCGTGCTCTCAACACTCAGCGCATCAACGAGATCGGGCTCGCCGTCGCGATCATCGTCCTCGCGATCGTCCTCGCCAGCGTGGCCCCCGGTTTCGCGACCGGGAACAACGTGTGGAGCATCCTCCGCGACGCGGCCACCGTCGGCATCGTCGCGTGGGGAGCGACCCTCGTCATCGTCGCGGGCGAGATCGACATCAGCATCGGCCCGGCGGTCGCCTTCTGGTCGGTGATGCTCGCCGAGATGGCGGGGCCGTGGGGCATCGGCCTCCCGGGCGGAATGATCGCGGTCCTCGTCGGCGGTCTCGTCGTCGGAGGCCTGGCCGGATGGCTCCGCGCCGTTCTCGGCATCCCCTCGTTCATCGTGACGCTCGGTCTCTGGAGCGCCTACCGCGGGCTCGCCCAGTTCATGACCAACGCCCTGCCCGTGCCCGTCGAGACCAACGACTTCCTCGATCTCCTCGCCGGGTCCATCGGACCGGTGCCGACACCCGTCGTGGTCTTCTTCCTGCTGTTCGTCGTCTTCTATTTCGTGTCGACCCGCACGAGTTTCGGCCGATCGGTCTTCGCGGTCGGCGGCAACGCGCGTGCGGCGATGCTCTCCGGCATCCACGTGACGCGCACCCGGATCGCCGTGTTCGCGATCACCGGCCTGCTCGCGGCCGTCGTCGGCATCCTGCTCACGGCGCGCCTCGGGTCGGGCAACAGCGGGGCGGCGACCGGGCTCGAGTTCGACGTGATCGCCGCCGTCGTCGTCGGCGGCACGGCACTCGCCGGAGGACGCGGCTCGATGCTCGGCACGCTCCTCGGCGTCATCTTCATCGCGATGATCGGCAACGGCCTCATCCTCCTGGGCGTCAACTCGTACATCCAGGACGTCGTGTCGGGCGCGATCATCGTGGTCTCCGTCCTGATCAACATCCTCCTGAGCAGGCGAGGGAAGAAGACCGTTGACTGACCACTCCGCCGTCCGCTTGCCGCACACAGAGAACCGAGGCCGACCATGACATCTCACCCGTTTCCCGTGATCGCTCCGGAGCCGCTGACCCGCGTGACCTCCGAGCATCCGAAGATCGCTCTCGTCTCGGGCGGACTCGGCGTGTACTGGGGCCAGTTCGACGGACTGCTCGACACCGTGCGCTCGTCAGCGGCCACGATCGCCTCCCGGATCGAGGGCATCGGCGCCACGGTCACCGACTTCGGCGTGGTGTCCGACCCGGTCGACGGAGCCGCCGCAGCCGACCGCATCCGGCAGGCCGACGTCGACCTGATCGTGCTCTTCGTGTCGACGTACATGACCAGCGCGCAGGTGCTGCCCATCTTCAAATACGGCGGTGCGCCGATCCTGCTCGTCTGCCTGCAGCCCGGCCGGAGCATGGACCACGAGAACTTCGGAACCGGGGATTGGCTCGGCTACGCGGGTTCGGCGGGGCTCCCCGAGATGTGCGTCGCGCTGGAGCGTCTCGGACTGCCTGCCCGCAGCGTCTCCGGTCACCTCGACGACGAGCGCGCCTGGGAGAAGATCGGCCGCTACATCCGGGCGACCGGCGTGGTGGCCACGCTGCGCCGCGGCCGATACGGCCTGCTCGGACACCTCTATCCCGGGATGTTCGACATCGCGTCGAACATCACGTCGACCTACGCCACGTTCGGCGGTCATGTCGAGATCCTCGAGCTCGACGACCTGCGGCGGTTGTACGAGGGCGTGACCGACGAGGATGCCGAGACCAAGCTCCGCACGGTCGAGCAGATCTTCTCGATCGATTCCGGCGCCGATCGCGAGAACATCCGGTTCCAGGCGCAGGTGTCGGTCGCCCTCGACCGGCTCATCGAGGAGTACGACCTCGACACGCTCGCGTACTTCCACATGGGCAACTCCGACGACATCTACAGCCGGCTCGCCACCGCGTTCCCGATCGGCGCCACCCTGCTGTCGACCCGCGGCATTCCGACCGTCACGGAGTTCGAGCTCCGTGCCGGCATCGCGATGCTCATCACCGGACAGCTCGGAGGCGGCGGGACCTTCACCGAAGGGCAGGCCCTCGACTTCGACCGGGGGCACGTGGAACTCGGACACAACGACGCGGCGGACGCGTCGATCACCTCCGACCGTCCGGTGCTGCGCAACCTCGAGGTCTTCCACGGCAAGTCCGGCGGCGGAGCATCCGTCGAGGCCACCGTGCGCCCCGGTCCCGTCACCCAGTTCTCCATCGGGGAGATGCACGACGGGCGCCTGCGCTTCATCGCGTCCGAGGGCACGGCCGTCGCGGGGCCCGCCATCAGGATCGGCAACACCACGACGCGCGTCGACTTCGGATGCGACCCGGGGGACTGGACCGACGCCTGGGCGCAGTCCGGATCGACCCACCACTGGTCGATGGCGGTCGGCCACCTGGCGAAGGACATCGAGGTGCTCGCCGACCTGCTCGGCGCGGAGTTCCGCCGGATCCAGCCGTAGGCCCCGCCGGACAGACACACAGACACAGACGTACAGACAGAGAGAAAGAGAACCAGGAGATCACCATGAGCGATGATCGGCGTGCCCGTACCGCAGAACTTCTTCCCCGCATCCGGCGCCGCAAGACGCGCATCGGCCTCGTCGCCGGAGGACTCGGAGCTTACTGGCCGCAGTTCCCCGATCTGCTGCCGCAGCTGAAGGAGTCGTCCCGGTACGTCACCGAGCGGTTCCAGAAGCTCGACGCCGACGTGACCGACGTGGGGTTCATCTCGGACCCGCAGGAGGCAGCGGTCGCGGCGGAGAAGCTCCGGATCGCCGACCCCGACCTCATCGTCGTCTTCCTGACCACGTACCTCACCGCGTCGATGGTGCTGCCGATCGCTCAGCGGTCCGGTGCCCCCGTGCTGGTCATCGATCTCCAGCCGACGGAGTCGATGGACCACGCGACCTTCGACACGGGGCAGTGGCTGGCGTACTGCGGACAGTGCGCGGTCCCCGAGGTCGGGAACGTGTTCCGCCGCGGCGGGATCGAGTTCCGCTCCGTCTCGGGTTACCTCCGCGACGAGCACGCCTGGACGCGGATCGAGCGATGGATCGCCGCGGCGGATGTGCGCGCGACCCTCCGGCACGCGCGGCACGGCCTGATGGGCCACCTCTACCCGGGGATGCTCGACGTGTCCACCGACCTGACCTCGGTGGCCACCCAGTTCGGCTCGCACGTCGAGGTCGTCGAGTTCGACGACCTGCGGGTGCGCGTCGAGCAGGTGACCGATGCGGAGGTGACGGAGCGCGTCGCGCTGGCACGCGAGGTGTTCGTGCTCGACGAGAAGACCGTCGACGAGGACGACCTCGCCTGGGGCGCGAAGGTGTCGGTCGGACTCGACCGGCTCGTCGACGACTTCGCGCTGGACTCGATGGCCTACTACCACCGCGGACTCAACGGCGAACAGCACGAGCGCCTCGGCGCGGGCATGATCCTCGGCGCCTCGCTGCTCACGGCGCGCGGCATCCCGATGGCCGGCGAGTACGAGCTGCGGAACAGCATCGCGATGCTCGTCGCCGACACCCTCGGCGCCGGCGGGTCGTTCACCGAGATCCAGGCGCTGAACTTCTTCGACGGGGTGGTGGAGATGGGGCACGACGGGCCTGCGCACCTCGCCATCAGTCAGCGCGATCCGCTGCTGCGCGGGCTCGGCATCTACCACGGCAAGCGCGGATGGGGAGTGAGCGTCGAGTTCGACGTGAAGGCCGGTCCGGTCACCACCTTCGGGATCGGGCAGGAGCGCGACGGCCGCTACGTCTTCGTCGCGTCGGAGGGGGAGGTCGTCCCCGGCCCGCTCCTCCAGATCGGCAACACGACCTCGCGCGTCGACTTCGGCTGCCACCCCGGTGAGTGGGTCGACGAGTGGAGCGCGAGCGGTGTCGACCACCACTGGGCTCTGTCGACCGGTCACCGCGCGCAGGACTTCCAGGCGGCGGCGAACCTGCTCGGCATCGAGTTCCGCGAGGTCTCCGTCCGCTAGTCGAGATCTCGTCCGCACAGCAGTTCACGGCGCCCGCGACGGGTGCGAACATCATCGAAGGAGAAACCAATGAAACTCGGCAGCACCTCCACGACCGGATGGCGGGCGACCATCGCCGTCGCCATGTCGAACTACATCGAGGCGGGCTCGATCATCGCCATCGCCACCAGCCTCGGCTTCTGGCAGGCGGAGCTCGGATTCGGCGACCTCACGGCGGGACTGCTCGCCGCCTTCAGCGCGAACGCCTTCGGCGCCGCCATCGGCGCGATGCTCGGCGGGCCGCTGAGCGACAAGCTGGGTCGCAAGTTCATCTACACCTACGACCTCGTCGTGTTCATGATCGGCATCCTGCTCGCGGCGTTCGCCGTCAATGTGCCGATGCTGTTCCTCGGGTTCATCCTCACCGGCATCGCGGTCGGAGCCGGGGTCCCGGCATCCTGGACCTACATCGCCGAGCAGGCGCCGTCGAAGGACCGCGCCAAGCACGTCGGCACCGCGCAGCTCGCCTGGTCGTTCGGTCCGCTCGTCGGCTTCGCGCTCGCCGCCCTCCTCGCACCGCTCGAGCTCTTCGGCAGCCGGATGATCTTCATCCACCTCTTCATCGTCGCCGCGATCGTGTGGTGGGTGCGGCAGGGACTGCCCGAGTCGCAGCTCTGGAAGGACCAGAAGGCCGGCCGCGATCGGGACGCCGTCCCTTCTGCCACCGGGCGGGGCTTCGGAGCGCTGCTCTCGAAGCGCGTCAACGTCAAGGCGCTGCTGTTCCTCTTCGGGATCTACGGGTTCTGGGGCGTCGTCGCCGGTCAAGCCGGCATCTTCATGCCCCGCGTGTACGCGGCGGCGGGTGTCGAGAGCGTCGTCGAGCAGAGTCTCCTCCAGGTGCTGGTGTGGGGATGCACGGTCATCGCCACGTACTTCGGCTTCATGCAGCTGGCCGACCGGATGTCGCGTCGCCTGCTGTATGTCATCGGTGCGGCCCTCGGCATCCTCGGGTGGATCGTGCTCGTCTTCGGCGAACCGGGAACGGCGACGCTCGTGACCTTCGCGGTGGCGTGGGGTCTGTCGTGCGGCATCGGCGCGCAGGCGTTCTACGGCCTCTGGGCCAGCGAGCTCTTCGCCACCCGCTACCGTGCGAGCGCGCAGGGTCTGCTGTTCTTCGCCGCACGACTGGCGATCGGCTTCCTGAGCTACTTCTTCCCCGTGCTGCTCACCTCCGTCGGCGTGCCGAACGTGGGCCTCATCATGGTCGGCTTCCTCACCGTCGCGCTGCTCGTCGGGGCGATCTGGGCGCCGCGCACGCAGGGGAAGAGCCTGCAGGAGATCGAGGACGAGCGCTACGGCACTCCGGTCGCCGCGTCCGAGGGGACGGCGGCCCGATGACGTCGTCGCCGCGCACTCCCGGCGTGCAGCGCGTGTGCTTCACGATGCAGCTCCGACCGGATCGCATCGAGGACTACCTGCGCGATCACGCCGAGGTCTGGCCCGAGATGCTCGCCGCCCTCACCGAGGCCGGATGGTCGAACTACTCCCTCTTCCTCCGGCGATCCGACGGGATGGTCGTCGGCTACCTGGAGACCGAGGATTTCGCCCGGGCGCAGTCGAGCATGGCTCGTCGGGAGGTGAATGCCCGCTGGCAGTCATCGATGGCGGAGTACTTCGAGAGCGGACGGCCCGACGCCGCGCTCGACGAACTCGAGGAGTACTTCCACCTCGCCTGATGTTCGAGGGTCGGGCCGGCGGGGTGAGAACCGGGCGAAGATGGATGAGGCATCCCCGCCGCCCGACCGACAGGAGCACGCATGACCCTCGCCTCCGCCTTCGACGCCATCGAGGTCGACCACCTCCGCCGCATCGGCGGGCTGAAATGGTCGATGTTCCCGGATGCGGTCGGCGCCTTCGTGGCCGAGATGGACTTCGGCGTCGCGCCGGGCATCTCGCGGGCGCTGCACGCCGCCGTCGACCAGGGGCTGTTCGGCTACCTGCCGGCGACGCTGTCGGACGAGATGTCGGCGGCGACCTCCGAGTGGCTGAACGACATGTACGGCTGGGCCGTGCCGGCATCCGACGTCCACCCGATCGCGGATGTCATCCAGGGTCTTCAGCTGGCGATGGAGCATTTCTCCCGTCCGGACGCACCCGTGATCGTGCCGACACCGGCGTACATGCCGTTCCTCTCGGTGCCGCCGATGGCGGGGCGCGAGGTCATCCAGGTGCCGATGACGGTGACCGACGGCCGCTACGCGCTCGACCTCGACGGCATCGACGCCGCCTTCCGCGCGGGGGCGAGCCTGCTGATCCTCTGCAATCCGTACAACCCGGTCGGGCGGGTGTTCGACCGGGAGGAGCTGCTCGCGGTGAGCGAGGTCGTGGAGCGGCACGGCGGACGGGTGTTCTCCGACGAGATCCACGCGCCGCTCGTCTACACGCCGGCGGCGCACGTGCCGTACGCCTCGATCTCGGATGCCGCGGCCGCCCACACCGTCACCGCGACCTCCGCGTCGAAGGCCTGGAACCTGCCGGGACTCAAGACGGCTCAGATCATCCTCAGCAACGAGGCCGATCGCGCCGTCTGGGAGCCGATCGGGATGATGGCCTCGCACGGGGCGAGCAACCTGGGCGTCATCGCGAACACGGCGGCCTACCGCGACGATCGCGCCTGGCTCGCCGAGGTCGTGCAGTATCTCGACGGCAACCGCCGGTTCCTCGGTGAGGCCCTCGCCGCGAAGATCCCCGAGATCGACTACCGGGCACCCGAGGGCACGTACATCGGCTGGCTCGACGCGCGGGCGCTCGATCTCGGCGAGCAGCCTGCCGAGTTCTTCCGCGAGAAGGCGGGCGTCGCGCTGACCGACGGATCGGCGACCGGGCTCGCCGGCGTCGGGTTCATGCGGTTCGTGTTCGCGACCCCGCGCCCGATCATCGAGCAGGCTGTCGACCGGATGGCGGAGGCGCTGGCGCGGCGCTGAGGCCGGGCTGCGGGACTCGGCAGATCGGCACACGTTCGGGTCCAGGTGTTTGATTATCGTCTGCGCACGCCCTAACCTCTTTGTAAGAACAAAGTCTCCTGATCAAAGAGGATCACCCTTGAGCCCTTCCCTCCCCGTCGCGCCGCCCGACGTCCTCGCCATCGGGCGCGTCGGCGTCGATCTGTATCCGCTGCAGGACGGCGTCGGCCTCGAGGACGTGACGAGCTTCGGCAAGTACCTCGGCGGGTCGGCCGCCAACGTCACGGTCGCCGCGGCCAGACATGGCCGGTCGGCGGCGCTCATCAGCCGCACGGGAGACGACCCGTTCGGGGTCTACGTTCGACGAGAGCTCCGGCGACTGGGCGTCTCGGACGAGTTCGTGAGCGTCGTCGCCGACCTTCGGACGCCGATCACGTTCTGCGAGATCTTTCCGCCCGACCACTTTCCCCTCTACTTCTACCGCGACCCGATCGCACCCGACCTCGTGATCCATCCGGAGGAACTCGACCTCGACGCGGTGACCGGCGCCCGGGTGTACTGGTCGACCGTCACGGGACTGAGTCGCGAACCGAGCCGCTCCGCCCATCACGCGGCGTGGCAGGCCCGCGCGCGCCGGCCGCTCACGGTGCTCGACCTCGACTACCGCCCCATGTTCTGGGAGAGCGCGGAGGCGGCCAGGGAAGAGGTGTCGCGCGCGCTCGACCACGTGACGGTGGCCGTCGGCAACCGCGAGGAGTGCGAGATCGCCGTGGGCGAGACCGACCCCGACCGAGCGGCTGACGCCCTCCTGGCGCGCGGTGTGGAGCTGGCCATCGTGAAGCAGGGGCCGAAGGGCGTGCTCGCGAAGACCCGAGACGAACGCGTCGAGGTCGCCCCGTTCGACGTCGACGTCGTGAACGGTCTGGGCGCGGGCGACGCGTTCGGCGGCGCCCTCTGCCATGGCCTCGTCGAAGGATGGGAGCTGGAGAAGATCATGCTCTGGGCGAATGCGGCCGGAGCCATCGTCGCGGGCAGGCGCGAATGCTCCACGGCCATGCCGGACTCCGCCGAGGTCGAGCGATTCATCGGGCAGGCGGTGGCGAATGCCTGACATCGCGCGCATCCGCCAGATCCGCGCGGAGAACCCCGAGCTCATCGGCGAAGCACTTCGCAGCCGTCGCCGACGTCCGCTGCTCGGCGGAGACGGGCGGCTCTTCATCATCGCCGCCGACCACCCGGCGCGCGGCTCGCTCGGCGTCGGTTCGCGCGGGTTCGCGATGGGCAGCCGTGTGTCGCTGCTCGAGCGACTCGCCGCCGCCCTGGAACGGCCCGGCGTCGACGGCGTGCTCGGCACGCCCGACATCATCGAAGACCTGGCGCTGCTCGGCGCCCTCGACGACAAGGTCGTGGTCGGGTCCATGAACCGAGGAGGTCTCCAGGGTGCGACCTTCGAGATGGACGACCGGTTCACGGCGTACAACGTGCCCTCGATGGTGCGCGACGACATCGACCTCGCGAAGCTCCTCGTCCGCGTGAATCTCGAGGATGCCGGCACGGCCTCCGTCCTCGAGAACGCCGCGGCAGCGGTGTCGGCCGCAGCCGCCGAGCGTCTGCCCGTGCTGCTCGAGCCGTTCATGAGCTGCTGGCGCGACGGCCGCATCGTCAACGATCTCTCCACGGATGCCGTGATCCGGTCGGTCGCGATCGCCGCGGGCCTCGGGGACTCCTCCGCCTACACCTGGTTGAAGCTGCCCGTCGTCGCCGACATGGAGCGGGTCGCGGAGGCGGCGACGATGCCGACCCTGCTGCTGGGCGGCGATCCCACCTCGGCCCAGGACGAGGTGTTCGCCTCCTGGCAGAACGCCCTCGCGCTGCCCGGCATGCGAGGGCTGGTCGTCGGTCGCACCCTGCTGTATCCGCACGACGACGACGTCGTCGGAGCGGTCGACATCGCCGCCTCGCTCGTGCACGGCCCCGTCTCGTCGGCAGCGGAGAGAGTGTCGTCGTGACGACGAATGACTGGCTGTTCCCCCGAGGGTTCTTGGCTGAAGGCCCGTGGGAGAGCGTGGTCGGCGCGGATCTTCCCGGATGGCAGCACACCGGGCTCCGCGTCGCCGACCTCGACGGAGACGTGGCTCTCCCGCCGTCGCCGGTCGAGCGCATGGTCATTCCCCTCGAGGGATCCTTCATCGTCTCGGCATCCGACGACCGGTGGACGCTCGAAGGGCGGCGGTCGGTCTTCGACGGGCCGACCGACGTGCTGTACCTGGGGTCGATGACCGGGTTCCGGATCGAGGGAGCAGGACGCGTCGCGGTCGCCGAGGCCCCGACGGCCACGATCCTGCCCCCTGCGCTCCTTCGCCGTGACGAGGTGCCGGTGGAGATCCGCGGAGCAGGGCGTTCGACTCGCCAGGTGCACAACTTCGGAGTGCCGGGCGCGCTCGCCGCTCACCGGCTGATCGTCTGCGAGGTCATCACGCCCGCGGAGAACTGGTCGTCGTACCCTGCGCACAAGCACGATCGAGCCAGCGCGTCGGAGAGCGAGCTGGAGGAGATCTACTACTTCGAGTCCGCGGTGACACGGGGAGCGGAGGTGCCGTCCGACGCGCAGCCCTTCGGCCTGTTCACCGCCTACGCCTCGGACGAGCGGGAGATCGACACCGCGGCCCGCGTCGGCACCGGTGACATCGCCCTCGTGCCGCACGGATTCCACGGACCCGCTGTCGCGGCGCCAGGGTACGACCTCTACTACCTCAACGTGATGGCCGGCCCCGGTGACGAACGCGCCTGGCGGATCACCGACGACCCGACCCAGGGCTGGATCCGACAGCACTGGGCGGAGCAGCACCCCGATCCCCGTCTGCCGTATACGGCGAAGGAGTCCGCACAGTGACCGATCCGGATGAAAGCCTCGACGCCTCACCCACGCGCAGGATGACGGTGGCGCAGGCCCTGATGACCTTCCTCGCGAATCAGTGGACGGTCGACGGGAGCATCCGCGAGCGCACGATCGCGGGCACCTTCGGCATCTTCGGCCACGGGAACGTCGCCGGTGTCGGACAGGCGCTGCTGCAGCTGCACACCGACGACCCGGGTCTCATGCCCTATCACCAGGCCCGCAACGAGCAGGCCATGGTGCACCAGGCCGTGGGATACGCCCGGATGCGGCGGCGACGCGCGACATACGCGGCGACCGCCTCGGTCGGCCCGGGCGCCGCGAACATGCTCACGGGCGCCGCCCTGGCCACGGCCAATCGGCTTCCCGTGCTGCTGCTGCCCTCCGACACCTTCGCGACGCGCGTCGCCGACCCGGTGCTGCAGCAGCTGGAGCATCCGCACGATCCCGGGATGCAGGTCACCGATGCCTTCCGCCCGGTGTCGCGGTTCTTCGACCGCGTGCAGCGCCCCGAGCAGCTGTTCTCGATCGCGCTCGCGGCCATGCGGGTGCTGACCGATCCCGCCGAGACCGGAGCGGTGACGATCGCCCTCCCCGAGGACGTGCAGGCGGAGGCGCTCGACGTTCCGCTCGAGTTCCTGCAGCCGCGCGAGTGGCACGTGCGCCGTCCCGTGCCCGAGCCGGAGGAGCTCGCGAGGGCGGCCGAGGCGATCCGCACCGCGAAGAAGCCGCTGATCGTCGCCGGCGGCGGCGTGCTGTACTCCGGTGCCGAAGACGCTCTCCGCGCCTTCGTCGAGGTCACGGGCGTGCCCGTCGGCGCCACGCAGGCGGGTGTCGGAAGCCTCTCGTGGGACCATCCGCAGTACGTCGGCGCGGTCGGTGCGACGGGCACGACGGCGGCGAACGCCCTCGCGGCCGAGGCAGACCTGGTCATCGGCATCGGCACGCGATACAGCGACTTCACCACCGCCAGCCGCAGTGCGTTCCAGCATCCCGACGTGCGGTTCGTCAACATCAACGTCGCGGCGTTCGACGCGTACAAGCACGGCACCCGGCTCCCCGTCGTGGCCGATGCCCGCCGCGCCCTCGACGCTCTCCACGACGCGCTGCGGGGTTGGCAGGTCGAGCCGGAGTACGCGCAGCGCATCGCCGAGGAGAAGAGCCGGTGGGATGCCGTGGTCGATCGGGCGCTCGCGCCCACCGGAGGCGACCTGCTGGGGCAGCCGGAGATCATCGGCGCGGTCAACGCCGCCAGCGACCCGACGGACGTTCTCGTGCAGGCCGCGGGTTCGCTTCCGGGCGACCTGCACAAGCTCTGGCGGGTGCGCGACCCGCTCGGGTACCACGTCGAGTACGCCTTCTCCACGATGGGGTACGAGATCGCCGGCGGGCTCGGGGTTCGTCGTGCCGCCCCCGACCGCGACGTGCTCGTCCTCGTCGGAGACGGGTCGTACCTCATGCTGCACACCGAGCTGGTGACCGCGGTGGCCGAGGGGCTGAAGATCATCGTCGTGCTGGTGCAGAACCACGGGTACGCCTCGATCGGGCATCTGTCGGAGACCGTCGGGTCGGCGCGCTTCGGCACCAAGTACCGGGCGCAGGACCCCGACACGCTCGACTTCGTCGAGGAGCGGTTCGTTCCCGTCGATCTCGCCGCGAACGCGCGGTCGTACGGGGTCGACGTCATCGAGGTCGCTCCCGGCCCCGAGGCGGCGCGCGACCTCCACGACGCGGTTCGTCGGGCGAAGGAGTCCGCGACGACGACGCTCATCCACGTGGATGCGGATCCGCTCCGCTACGGCCCCGATGGCGGCGGCTGGTGGGACGTGCCGGTCGCCGAGAGCTCCACGCTCGCGACCACACAGGTGGCTCGAGCCGACTACGAACGCCTGCGCACCGCGCAGCGGCCGCTGCTCGGCTGACACACGGATCGGGCGGCGACCACCGGTCGCCGCCCGATCCGTGACCATGCGATCAGGGCTTCGAGTGCGACTCGGCTGCCACGATCGAGTGGATCACGTCGAGGGGGAGCTTGGGGACGCGGTTCTCGTCCGCGAGTCCGTTCGCCTCCTGCATGGTGTCGGTGATCTGCGTGTAGCAGAAGCCCGACAGCACCGTGCTCTGCAGCAGGGCACCGAAGATCCCGCGCAGGTGATTCTCCAGCTCTTCCGCGGTGGTGCTCGTCGTGTAGCCCCAGGCGGGTTCCGACGGCGCGGTCTCGTACTTGACCCCGCCGAACTCGCTGACCATCACCGGGAGGTTCTCGGTGTCGGCCTCGCCCTCCGCCATCATCATCCGGTGCGAGGGCCCGTAGCCGCCGAAGAGCGCCTTCAGCGCATCGTGATCGGCGTAGCGCCGCGCGAAGGTCTCGGGGTCGCCGTCATAGTCGTGCACCGTGAGGATGTCGGAGTGCGTGTGCTCCCACCCGTCGTTCGAGATCACGGGACGCGTCGGGTCGAGCGCGCGCGTGAGGTCGGCGAGGCCGCGCGAGAACGCGCGCTGCGGAGCATCCGTCAGGATGTCGCGCACGCCCCAGCTCTCGTTGAACGGCACCCACGTGACGATCGAGGGGTGCGAGCGATCACGACGCACGAGCTCCACCCATTCGCGCGTGAGGTCGACGACCGCGCTCGTGGTGAACTCGAAAGCCGCGGGAGCCTCGCCCCAGAGCAGGAGCCCCAGACGGTCGGCCCAGTAGAGGAACCGCGGATCCTCGGCCTTCTGGTGGATGCGCGCGGTGTTGAAGCCCATGTCCTTGATCAGCTGGACCTCGTCGCGCAGGGCTTCGTCGCTCGGGGCCGCGAGATGCGACTCGGGCCAGAAGCCCTGTTCGAGGACCGCCCTGACGAAGTACGGCCGGTCGTTGAGGAGGAAGCGTCCGGCGTCGACGCCGACCGTGCGCAGGCCGAGATACGACGCGACGGTGTCGACGGAATCGCCGTCGGTGACCGTCACAGTGGCGTCGATGAGGCGAGGATCCTCGGGAGTCCAGGTCAGCTTCTCGTAGTGCTGGCCGTTGCGCTGGTCGCGCAGCGGGATCTCGATGATGGGGGCGCCCGTGCTCGTCACGGTCGTGGACACCCGCGCGAGGGGGCGTCCGTCGTAGCTCAGCGCGACGTCGACGGTGGCGCCGGCGGCGAGCGGGCGGTTGGCGAGCAGGTCGAGTTCCACGCTGTCCGTGCCGCGCGTCACACGCCAGGAGAGCTCGGTGATGTGCGTCGGCGCGACCTGCTCGAGCCATACCGGCTGCCAGATGCCGGTCGTCCGGTGGTACCAGATCTCGTGCGGCTCGGGCAGCCACTCCTGCTTGCCCCGCGGCTGTCCCACGTCGAGCGGTCGGTCGACGGCGCGCACCACGAGAAGATCGTCGCCGCCGTCGAGGTAATCGGTGATGTCGGCGGAGAAGGGCGACTGGCCTCCCACGTGCGCGGCGACCTGGCTGCCGTTCACCCAGACCGTCGCGGCGTAATCCACCGCACCGAAGTTCAGCACGATGCGCGCGTCGGCGTGTTCACGCGACGTCTCGTCTGCGGTGAGGGTGCGCGAGTACCAGACGACCGGATGGTACGAGGGGTCGCCGATGCCGGACGCCGGGGATTCCGGCGGGAACGGGACGACGATCGTCCGAGGGAAGTCCCCGTGACGGAACCACTTCTCGGACATGCCGATCTCGGAGTCGTCGTAGGCGAAGTTCCAGTCGCCGTCGAGGCTGTGCCAGAGGGGGCGCCGCAGCTGCGGACGCGGATACGAGCCGTTGAGGTCGCATGCGGATGACGTCGTTGTGTCCATGCGGATACTGTGCCGTACTTTTTCCAGCGCTGCAAATTTACGTGGCGGTACTCCCGCGCACCACGAGGTCGAATCCGACGAGCGCGTGGCGTCCTTCTCCACGCTCGCCGCCCATCCGATCGCGGAGGAACGAGAACGCGGTCTGGACCAGCGTGGCCTTGTCCGGTCTGATCGTCGTCAGCGCAGGGGCGGTGAACTGCGTCATGAAGATGTCGTCCCACCCGACGACGGCGACGTCATCGGGAACGATCCGCCCACTCCGTGCCAGTGCCTTCATCGCCCCGATCGCCGACAGATCGTCGAAGCAGATCAGGCCGTCGAACTCCAGGCCCGCCTTCACGGCGTCGGCGACGGCTGCTTCGGCGGCGAAGGCTCCGAAGCGCGTCATCGGGATGAGGAGATCGTCGCTGCGCGCGGCGCCGAACTCGGCCAGCGCCTCGCGGAAGCCGTCGAGGCGAAGGGTCGTGGTCACGTGCGAGAGGGATTGGTGATGACCGAGGAACGCCACCCTCGTCCGCCCGGACTGCAGCAGGTGCAGGGTCGCCGTCCGGGCTGCGGCGCGGTTGTCGACCATCACGTGATCCACCGTCGGCGGAGGGGGGATCTCACCGAGCAGGACCAGCGGGGTCCTGCCCCGCAGCTCCTCGATGTCGGAGGCGGAGAGGAACGTCGGCTGGAAGACCAGGCCGTCGATGAGCCCCTGCTCGCGGCCCCGCAGAACCTCCCGCTCCTCGTCGACTCCTCCTCCCGCGGTCTGCTCGATCAGCAGGCGGTAGTCGAAACCGTCCACCTCGGTCGACATGAGCGCTGCCATCTCGGCGAAGTACGGCGTCTCGATGGCCGGCAGGGCGAAGGCGACCATGCCTGTCCTGCCGGTCGCCAGGCGTCGGGCGCCGCTGTGCGGCGCATATCCGAGCTGATCGATCGCCTGCTGCACCTTCGCGCGGGTGGCGGGGCTGACGTGCTGGTACTGCCGGACAACGTTCGACACCGTCTTCATCGACACGCCCGCCACTGCGGCCACGTCCTGCAGCGTCACCGTCACGGCATCGGACCGCGGTCCACGAGGGTCATCTCGAAGCCGTAGAGGTCGGGTCGGTAGCAGTGATGTCCGTACTCGACAGCGGCGCCGTCGGAGTCGTACGCGGTCCGGTCCATCGTGAGGACGGGGGCTCCCCTGCCGATGTCGAGGAGCTGGCCCTCGTCGACGGTCGCGCGGCGCGCGCCGATGCGCTGGCGCGCCACTCGCAACGTCACGCCCCGGTCGCGGAGCGCGTGATACAGCCCGCCGGCCTTCAGGGTCTCGGCGGTGATGTCGGCGTAGGCGTCGGGGAGGTAGTTCTCCAGCACCGCGATCGGGACCGCGTCGGCGAATCGCACGCGGCGGATCTTGAGGACCCGCGCCTCGGCGGCGATCCCCAGCTGCGCGGCGATCTCGGGCGCGGCGTTGGCCAGTGTCACATCGAGCACTCGCGTCGAGGGCACGCGCCCGGAGCGCTCCAGGTCGTCGTGGAGGCTCGTCAGGTCGATCTGCCGGGCGACCGATCCGTGCACGACCTGCGTGCCGATGCCTCGCCTGCGCACGAGGAGTCCCTTGTCGACGAGCTCCTGGATCGCCCGTCGAACCGTCGGACGCGACAGGGAGAGGCGCTCGCTGATGGACACCTCGTTCTCGAGGCGCGCGCCCGTCGGCAGCGCGCCGGAGGCGATGGCCGCCTCGAGGCCGGTGGAGAGACGCACCCAGAGCGGCGCGGGCTGCGTCGTCGTAGGGAGCAGTTGCTCGACCGGCAGCACCACGGTCTGTCCTCCGTCGGTCACGCGGCCTCCGTCCTCGTGTGAACTGACATGATGGGAAGTATGTCATGTTAGTACAAAGCTGTCGAGAATCGTTGACGATATTTCGCAAATGTCCTAACATGATGGCGGGGATCAGCTGACGGATCGGCAAAGCAGCCGACGGGGTGGGCCCAGGAGAGGCATCGCAATGAAGCGTAAGTATCTTGTCGCTGCGTTCACAGCCACCGCAGTCGCTGCCGCCGGTCTGACCGGCTGCTCCGCGGGCGGCGCCGACGAGAGCGACGGCCCCGTGACCATCACGATCATGGAGACCAAGCAGACGAACATCGACGCGATCGGCAAGGAGATCCCGGGCTTCGAAGCCGAGATGGCCGCGCAGGGCAAGGACATCAAGGTCGAGCTCATCGCGGACAAGCTGACCGACGAGCAGTTCATGACGAAGATGACCCAGCAGCTCGCCGCCGGGCAGGCGCCCGATGTGCTGGACATCGGCGAGAACATGGCCATCTCGTGGGCCTCCGCCGGCTACCTCGCCCCGCTCGACGAACAGCTCGAAGCCTGGGACGGCTGGGAGCACTACTACCCGGCCGTCAAAGAGGCGATGACCCGTCAGGACGGCCAGATCTACAGCATCCCCTCCGGAGCCGGAGTGCTGAACCTGTTCTACCGGAAGGACATCCTGACCGAGCTCGGGATCGACACGTCCCAGCCCGCGACGTGGGACGAACTGATCGAGCGGCTGGTCGCGGTCAAGGACGCCACCGGTGACACGCCGATCGTCGTCCCGGCGGGCACCGCCTGGGGCGGCGGCACGTGGGGCGAGGGCTTCCAGCCTCTCCTCGGTGGCACGGACAAGGACTACTACGACGCCGAGACCGACACCTGGGATCTCGAGAGCCCCGGCTGGCTGGCCGTCTTCGAGCTCTACGCCGACCTCGTCGAGAACGACCTGCTGCCCGTTCAGGACCTGCAGAACCCGAACCCGTGGGAGCCGACGAAGTACACGAAGTTCCCCGAGGGCGACATCCAGGTCGCGGCGCAGGGCACGTGGGGCTGGAAGTTCGACTGGGGCCCCGATGGTGCCGCACCGATCGACGGACTCACCGATCGCGTCGCCACGTGGCAGTGGCCCGGCCTGCGTTCCGGCGATGAGCCCTACGGCTGGAGCAGCACCGGCGGCGGCTACGCCATCTCCGCCGACTCGGACAAGAAGGAAGCAGCGTTCGAGTTCATCAAGTACCTCTCGAGCGGCAAGCCCCTCGCCGAGCAGCTCGTCGCCTCGGGTGCGGCATCCGCCCGCGACGACCTCGATGACGTCGCGCCCTACTCGGAGGAGCCGCAGCTGCTGCAGGCGGGCGAAGACCTGGCCGACAGCGTCTTCGTGGTGACCGGTGACGGTGCCTCGCAGATCGGACAGGCCGTGGCCACCGCGACCGAGATGATCCTCAGCGGTGCGAGCGGCCAGGAGGCCTACGACGCGTTCGTCGCCGATGCGACGGACCTCCTGGGCCCCAACCTGGTGAAGAAGTGACCTCGACGCTTCCCGTTTCCATGTCGGCGGCGGCCTCCGGGCCGTCGCCGACACGGCGTCGCCGGCGCAACTGGCCGCTGATCCTGCTTCTGCTCGGCCCCTCCTTCGCCCTGATCTTCCTGTTCATCCTGGTTCCGGCGGGATACAGCATCTATCTCGCGTTCACGAACACGCAGCTCACGGGGTTCGCGGCCAGGGACCCCCAGTTCGTCGGCATCGACAACTTCGTCTATCTGCTGAACAACGCGGACTTCCTCGGGTCTCTCGGACAGACGGCGATGTTCACCCTCTGGAGCGCGATCATCGGCCAGACCGTTCTCGGAATGGTCGCCGCGATCCTCCTCAGCCGCCCGTGGCTGCGGGGGAAGGGGTTCTTCGGCGCCGCCGTGCTGATGCCGATGGTCGTCCCCGAGGTCGTGGCGTCGCTCGCCTGGGCGAGCGTGCTCTCGAACAGCGCCGAGGGAACACTGAACCGTCTGACCGGTCTCTTCGGGTCGGAGCCGACCGCCTGGCTCCAGGTCGTGCCGCTCACCTCGATCATCATCGTCAACATCTGGCGTGGAGTGGCCTTCGCCATGATCATGTTCCAGGCGGCCCTGGAAGACGTTCCCGCCGAGCTCATCGAGGCGGCCCGGATCGACGGCGCCAGTGCCACCCAGGTCTTCCGGCACGTCACCCTTCCGCTCATCCGCGGACCGGTCTTCCTCTACCTCCTCCTGACGACCATCAGCACGATCGGCGTCTTCGGCCTGGTCTACTTCCTCACACAGGGAGGACCCGGAGGCCAGACCCGGCTCGCGGCGATCTACATCTACGAGCGCGCTCTGCAGTTCTCTCAGATCGGGATCGGCAGCGCGGCATCCATCATCCTGCTCGTCATCGTCCTCGTGCTCGGTGTCGTCTATGTGCGCCTGGCGAAAGTGGAGGTCTGACATGACATCCGTGGTCTCCCGTTCCCCCCGGACTTCCGACGAGGCGCCGGTGCAGAAGATGCGGCGACGGCCCCTGACTCCGGTCGCGGTCGTCCAGCGCACCCTGGGCTACATCCTCATCTCCCTGATGGCGCTGTTCTGCCTCGTGCCGTTCGCCTGGGTCGTGCTCAGTGCCGTCGATGCTGAGGCCGGGCCCACCGTGCAGCTGCCCGCGTTCGCCTTCGACAACTTCGTCAAGTTCTTCACGGATGCCGCGACGCCACAGCTTCTCGTGAACAGCCTCATCATCGGTGTCAGCGCGACGGCGCTGAACCTGGCACTCGGGCTCGCCGGCGGCTACGCTCTCGCGCGGTACCGGTTCAAGGGTCGCCGGTTCTTCATGTTCGGCATCCTGCTGATCCGTGTCATCCCGGCGCCGGCCACGATCGTCGCGCTGTACCTGATCATGGTCAACATCGGGCTCTCGAACTCGCTGTTCGGTCTGATCATCGTCGAGGCGGCGTTCCAGCTGCCCGTCACCCTCTGGCTGCTCGCGGGCACGATCGCCGCGGTGCCCATCGAACTCGAAGAGGCGGCGTGGATCGACGGGAACTCCCGTCTCCAGGCCATCTGGCGAGTCGTCCTGCCCCTGGTCGGACCGGGGCTGGGAGCTGCGGCCATGCTCAGCTTCATGGGCGTGTGGGGTGACTTCCTCACTCCGCTCGTGCTGCTGCAGAGCTCGGAGCTGTATCCGCTCTCGATCGGCCTCTTCCGTGCTTTCAGCGAGTACAACCAGGTCGACTGGGGTCTGCTCGCGGCCAGCGCGATCGTGTACCTGGTGCCGCCCGCCGTCCTCTACGTCTTCGTGCGCAAGCACCTGCTGCGGACGAGCCTGGGCGGTGCGATCAAAGGATGACTCAGATGACCACTGCAGAAGCGAATCCGGAGAGGCTGCCGGTCGTCGTCGTCGGCGCCGGGGCGATGGGCGGGGAGTGGTTGCGGATGCTCGCCCGCTCTGCGCACGCCGAGCCCGTGGGCGTCGTCGACCTGGATGTCGACCTCGCGACGCGGACCGCCTCGTCGATCGGACTGACGGATGCCGCGGTCGGATCGTCTCTCGCCGATGTCGTGGAACGGTCCGGCGCCCGTGCGGTGATCAACGTCACCGTGCCCCAGGCGCATCGCGTGGTCAATGAACAGGCGATGCGCCAGGGTCTGCCGGTGCTGTGCGAGAAGCCGCTGGCGCCGACGGTGGCGGAGGCGCTTCGTCAGGTCGCGCTGGCCGATCTGACCGGAGAACTGCTGATGGCGAGCCAGTCGCGCCGCTACTTCCGCCATCTCGCGGCTTTCCGCGATGCGGCAGCGCAACTCGGGCCGCTCGGAGCGGTGCACGCCCAGTTCTTCCACGCCGACCACGAACCGGGATTCCGCGAGCAGATGGCGCATCCGCTGCTGGTCGACATGTCCGTGCACCACTTCGACATGCTCCGCTACCTGACCGCCGACGAGCCGGTCGCGGTGCGCTGCGCGTCGTGGAACCCGTCCTGGAGCTGGTTCGCCGGCGACGCCGCGGCGACCGCGACCTTCGATCTCGCCTCCGGGGCCCGGTTCGTCTATTCCGGCAGCCGGTGCACCCCGGGCCTGCAGACGTCGTGGAACGCCGACTGGCGTGTCTACGGCGAGCACGGGGCCGCGAGCTGGGACGGCGATCACCTCGTGCAGGTGGATGCCGAGGATGCCGGCTTCGAGGTCGCCGAGGCGAGCGAAGGCATCGAAGGGGCACTCGAGGAGTTCGTGAGCGTGCTCGCGTCGGGCCTCACCCCGCAGAACGAGGTCAGGACGAACGTGCTGACCCTCGCGATGGTGGAAGGCGCGATCCGCAGCAGTGAGCGCGGGGGCGACCGCGTCGTGCTCGCCGAGCTGCTGGAGGAATCCCTCGCGCAGGCCATCGCCGACGAGAAGAGCGACGACGTCGCCGACCTGCTGCGCTCGTGGCCGAGCGCCGCAGAAGCAATAGCCACCAGGGCCTGGGGGAGTTCCCCGCAGCCCGTCCCTCACGCGTCAGGAGGCGCTCGATGACCCTCACCCCCACTCCCACCGCCCCCATCCGCGTTGTCGTCTGGGGGGAGAACCGCCACGAGCAGGTGAACCCCGTCGTGCGGGGCATCTACCCCGAGGGGATGCATTCGACCATCGCCGAGGGGATCACCCGTCTGCTGGGCGACGACGTGACGGTGTCGACGCGCGTGCTCGACGAGCCGGAGCACGGCATGACCGAGGAGACCCTCGCTGAAACCGACGTGCTGCTGTGGTGGGGGCACACCGCGCACGAAGAGGTATCGGACGAGGTCGTCGAGCGCATCCAGCGTCATGTGCTCGAGGGCATGGGCATCATCGTCCTGCACTCCGGGCACCACTCGAAGATCTTCCGCCGGCTGATGGGCACGACCTGCAGCCTGCGCTGGCGCAACGACAACGACCGCGAGCTGGTCTGGACGGTCGACCCCCGGCATCCGATCGCCGAGGGCGTGCCGCAGCCGCTCATCATCCCCGGCCAGGAGATGTACGGCGAGTACTTCGACATCCCCGAGCCGGACGAGCTGATCTTCATCAGCAGCTTCTCGGGCGGGGAGGTGTTCCGCAGCGGGATCACCTATCGTCGTGGCCACGGACGCGTCTTCTACTTCAGCCCGGGCGATGAGATCTACCCGGTGTACCACCACCCCGACGTGCAGCGCGTCATCGCCAACGGGGTGCGCTGGGCCCGTCCGACGCAGGCACGCGAGTCGTACCTCGTGACGCCGATGTACCGCATGGGCGACTTCGATCGTCCGGTGCTCACCGGGCCCGACGGCCTGATCGACTACTACACCCGTGAGCTCATCGAGCCGCGCGAGTCCGGAGCATGACCGACGAGTCGAATCCGAACGGCCGCGCCCGTCTGGATGCGGAGACGCTCGCACTGCAGCGGGTGCGGCGCTTCACCCGGTTCCGCATCGAGCCGGCGCTCTACCGCGACAGCCGATCCGTCGAGATATCGGCCTGGCGGGTCGGCGGCGAGCCGGTGCCGTTCGCCGCGGCGATGGCTCATGAGTACGAGCCGTTCGTCGTCGGATCGGCCTGGGGTCGCCCGTGGGACACGGTCTGGTTCGACGTGCGCGGCGAGGTGCCCGCCGACTGGATGCCGGAGGAGTCCGAGCTCGTCGTCGACCTCGGCTTCTCCGGTGAGCAGCCGGGTTTCCAGGCGGAGGCGACGGCCTACCGTCCCGACGGGTCGATCGTGAAGGCCATCGAGCCCTTCAACGCGTGGGTGCCGCTGCCCGATCCGGGTCCGTTCCGCCTCCTGCTCGAGGCCGCGGCGAATCCGATGATCCAGGTCCCCTACGAGTATGAGCCCACCGCGCTCGGCGATCGGGCGACGGCGGGTGAAGAGCCCCTCTACCGTCTCGAGCGGATGCAGGTGGCCCGGCGCGACCTGACCGTCTGGGAGCTTCTGCAGGACGTGAGGGCCCTCGACGGTCTCGTCGAGATGCTCCCCCGCGACACGGCGCGGCGGGCGGACATCGTGCGCGCGCTCGAGCGCATGGTCGATGTCATGGATCCCGACGACGTGTCGGGGTCGGCGGCCGAGGGGCGGGCCGTGCTCGCCCCGGCTCTCGCCGACCCGGCCGCGAGGAGCGCGCTGCGGGTGACGGCCGTCGGACACGCGCACATCGACTCGGCGTGGCTCTGGCCGACCCGCGAGACGGTGCGCAAGGTCGCCCGCACGTTCGCCAACGTGCTGGATCTGCTCGATCGCGACCCCGAATTCGTCTTCGCCGCTTCGTCGGCCCAGCAGTACCTGTGGCTGAAGGAGAGTCAGCCCGAGCTCTTCGAGCGCGTGCGTGCGGCCGTCGCCACGGGGCGGTTCCGTCCCGTCGGCGGCATGTGGGTCGAGTCCGACACCAACATGCCCGGCGGTGAGGCTCTCGCGCGTCAGTTCGTGATGGGGAAGCGGTTCTTCCTCGAGGAGTTCGGGGTCGAGAGCGACGAGGTGTGGCTGCCCGACTCGTTCGGCTACAGCGCGGCGCTTCCCCAGATCGCACGGGCGGCGGGAGCGCGGTACTTCGTCACCCAGAAGCCGTCGTGGAACGAGACGAACCGCCTGCCCTACTCGACCTTCGAGTGGGAGGGGATCGACGGATCGAGGGTCTTCACCCACCTCCCGCCCGCCGAGACCTACAACTCCGACCTCGGCGGGCTCGATCTGGCCCGCACCGAGCGGGTCTTCAGCGAGAAGGGCGCCGCCCGCGAGGTGCTGGGCCTCTTCGGCTGGGGCGATGGCGGAGGCGGACCCACGCGCGAGATGCTCGCGCAGGCGGCGCGCAAGCGCGACCTGGAGGGATCGCCCCGTGTCGAGCTGGGCGATCCGCACGCGTTCTTCGAGGCCGCCCGCGCGGAGCTGACCTCGCCTCCGGTCTGGGTCGGCGAGATGTACCTCGAACTGCACCGAGGCACCCTCGTCTCGCAGCAGAAGACCAAGCGCGGCAATCGGCACAGCGAGGCGCTGCTGCGCGCCGCAGAGCTCTGGTGCTCCGCGGCGACGCTGCTCCGCGGGGCGGCATACCCGGCGGCCGAGCTGCAGGACGCGTGGCGGAGCGTCCTGCTCCTCCAGTTCCACGACATCCTGCCCGGTACGTCCATCGCCTGGGTGCATCAGGATGCCGAGGCCTCCTACGCCCGGGTCGCGGCGACGCTGAACACGCTCATCGATGCAGCCCTCCGCGCGCTCGCCGGAGAGGGCGATGAGCTGCTCGCGGCGAACACGAGCCCTTACGCGCATCGGGGAGTGGCTGCGATGGCCGTGCAGCCCGCGGCCGTGCCGACGACGGTTCCGCCCCGACGCGACGGCGAGGTCTTCGTATGGGACGACGCGGCGCTGCGCGTCGTGATGGATGACCGCGGCGTCTTCACCTCGATCCGCGACCTCGTCGTCGATCGGGAAGTGCTCCCCGCGGGGATGGCCGGAGGCGTGCTGCAGCTTCTGCGCGACACTCCGCGGGAGTGGGATGCGTGGGACATCAACGAGGAGGATCAGCGTTCGGTCACCGAGCTGCTCGCGCCGGTCGCGGTCGAGATCGACGGCGACGCCCTGCGGGTGCGGCACGAGATCGGTCGCTCGGTCATCGAGATGCGCGTGACGGTCGCCGACGGCAGGATCGACCTCGCGTTCGACATCGACTGGCGCGAGTCGCAGAAGCTGCTGAAGCTGGCGATGCCGCTCGACCTGCGTGCGGACCGGGCAGCGTCGGAGATCCAATTCGGACACCTGCACCGGCCCATCCATCGCAACACCTCCTGGGACACGGCGCGCTTCGAGACGGTCGCGCACCGCTGGGTGCACGTCGGAGAGCCCGACTGGGGCATCGCCATCGCGAACGACGTGATCTACGGGCACGATCTGCGCACCGTGCAGGCGCCGTCGGGTCGTCCGATGGTGGTGGCGCGGCTGTCGCTGCTGCGCGCACCGCGCTACCCCGACCCGAACGCCGACCAGGGCGTCCACGCGTTCACGATCAGCCTGCGCCCGGGCGGCATCGCCGAGGCGATCGTCGACGGGTACCGGCAGAACCTGCCGCTGCGAGAGGTGCGCGGCACACCCGTGGCGCCGCTGCTCGAGGTCTCCCATCCGGCGGTCGTCGTCGAGGCGGTCAAGCTGGCCGAAGACGGCAGCGGCGACCTGGTGGTCCGGGTGTACGAGGCGCACGGGATTCGGGCGACCGCCACGATCGTCACGGCGGTCGAGTGGGACGCGGTGGCGGCCACCGACCTGCTGGAGAGGCCCGTCGGAGACCCGGTGGACCGTGCTGCCGCACCCCGCAGCGTCGTCGTGCCGCTGCATCCGTTCGAGATCCGCACCCTGCGATTCCGCTCGCCACGCCCCGTCGCGTGACCACACCTGCTGAAAGGCCCTGATGTCAGACTCGTCGACGACACCCCTCGCTGCGCCGGCCGGTGCGGTCCCGGACACGTTCGTCCATCTCCACGCCTCGGGTGTCAGCCTCGTGCTCGACGTCACGGAGCAGCGGCTTCCCGCGATCGTGCACTGGGGCGCCGGTCTCGGATCGCAGAGCCTCGACGACGTCGTGGCACTCGCGCTCGCGGCAGTCGAGCCGTCGTCGGGCAACGTGGTCGATGCCGCGGTACGGGTGGGGATCCTGCCCGAGCATCACGCCGGGTGGGAGGGCAAGCCCGGAATCGTCGGGCACCGTGAGGGCACCTCGTGGTCGCCGCGCTTCACGCTCGAGGGGATCGAGCTCGACGGCTCGCCCGTCGCCGACGGGGGACTGGTCGAGACCGGCGCGGCGCTGCTCGTGTTCCACGCGGAGGACCGGGAGGCGGCACTCGGCCTCGTGCTGGAGGTGGAACTCCTGCAGAGCGGTCTGCTGCGCGCGCGGGCCGAGGTGCGCAACGAAGCCTCCGGCACCTACACGGTCGGCGACGTGAATCTCGCGTTCCCCGTTCCCGCCCGGGCCCGTGAGGTGCTCGACTTCGCGGGCCGCTGGAGTCGCGAACGCGTGCCCCAGCGCCACGACCTCGTGGTCGGCATCCACGAACGCGAGGGGCGCAAGGGGCGCACGGGACCGGATGCTGTGACCGTGCTGAGCGTCGGTATCCCCGGGTTCGAGTTCTCCAGCGGCGAGGTCTGGGGCGTCCACGTCGGGTTCAGCGGGAATCACCGTCACTACGCCGAGCAGCTGTCGGCGGGCGCGCAGGTCATCGGCGGGGGAGAGCTCCTGCTTCCGGGCGAGGTGCGTCTGGCGGAGGGCGAGAGCTACCGGACGCCGTGGGTGTTCGGCGCCTACGGCGACGGCCTGGATGCGCAGGCGCACCGCTTCCATCGCTTCCTCCGAGCCCGCGAGAGCCACCCGACCCGGCCGCGCCCGGTGACCCTGAACGTGTGGGAGGCGGTCTACTTCGATCACGACGTGCCGCGCCTCCTGGACCTCGCCGATCGCGCCGCCGCGCTCGGCGTCGAGCGTTTCGTGCTCGACGACGGGTGGTTCCTGGGGCGCCGCGATGACACGAGCGGTCTCGGCGACTGGACGGTCGACCGAGACGTGTGGCCTGACGGTCTCGGCCCGCTCGTCGACCGCGTCACGGGCCTGGGCATGGAGTTCGGGCTCTGGTTCGAGCCGGAGATGGTCAACGAGGACAGCGAGCTGGCGCGCGCTCACCCCGAGTGGATCATGCAGACCGGAGGGCGCCTCCCGATCCGGGGGCGGAACCAGCAGGTGCTGAACATCGGCATCCCCGAGGCCTACGACCATGTCCTCGACGCGATGTCGGACATCCTGTCCGCACACGACATCGCCTACATCAAGTGGGATCACAACCGGGATCTCATCGATGCGGGGACCGCCCCCACCGGGGTGGCCGGCGTGCACGAGCAGACGCTCGCGACGTACCGCCTCATGGACGAGCTCAAGCGCCGGTTCCCTGCGCTCGAGATCGAATCGTGCTCCTCGGGCGGCGCGCGCGTCGACCTCGGCGTCATCGAGCGCACCGATCGGGTCTGGGTCAGCGACTGCATCGATCCGCTGGAGCGCCAGCAGATGATGCGGTGGACGATGCAGCTGATGCCGGCCGAGCTCCTGGGCTCCCACATCGGAGCCACGGTGAACCACACCACCGGCCGCACGCACGAGCTGTCGTTCCGTGCCGCGACCGCGCTGTTCGGCCATTTCGGCATCGAGTGGGACCTCGCCAAGGCCACCGACAGCGAGAACGCCGACCTCGCCGAGTGGATCGACGTCTACAAGACGCATCGTGCGCTGCTGCACTCCGGCGACATGATGCGCGCCGACACGATCGATCCCGCGTTCCAGGTCTACGGCGCGATCGCCGAGGACAAGTCCGAGGCGCTCATCTTCCTCGCGTTCCTCGACCGCCCGACGATCTCACCTCGGGGTCGGTTCACGATTCCGGGCCTCCATCCCGAGAAGCGGTACCGCGTCGCACCCGTCACGGTCGGCACGCCCGACCACGGCCGCGCCGACCCTGCCTGGTACGGCGACGGTTCGGGTGTCGTGCTCAGCGGCCGCGCACTGGACTCCGCGGGCCTTCACCTGCCGGGGTCCTTCCCGGAGCGGGTGGTGATGTACCGGATCACCGAGGTGTGATGGCATCCGGCTGCTGATCACCCGCCGAGGGACTCGCGGATGTCGTTCCACACCGACGTCAAAGCGTCCTCGAGGGGGAGATCGGCCGGCCCTTCCAGCCACCGGTCCATCGCGAGGTCGAAGCAGGTCACGGCGATGGCCGCCAATGTGCGCGACTGCTGGGGGGCAGCGCCGCGTTGCGACAGCGACGCCTCGATCGCACGGGCGAGGTGATGGCTGCGCAGAAGGTCGCGCTCGTGCAGTGCCGGCTCGCTGCGGACGATACGGCGCCGTCGGGCGATCGGCTCCCGCCATTGCTGGATGCCGCGGCACGCCGCCGCGAGCCCTGATCGCACTGTGGCCGCCCCGGCGCTCTCCGGCGGGACCGATTCCATGAAGTCGCTCACCGCCTGAGGGAACTCGCGGTCTCGCAGGAAGAGGACGTCGCGCTTGTCCGCGAAGTGGCGGAAGAACGTCCGCGTGGTCAGGCCGGCTGCCTCGGCGATCTGCGGAACCGTGGTTCCCGCGAATCCCTGCCGCTCGAACAGCAGCATCGCCGCTGTTTCGAGCCGCAGCGCGGCATCCGGTGACCATCGGGGCATAGGACCATGATGTCACGACGTGTCGTCGCGTGTACAGTGATGACACGTGATGTCATCAGATGTGGAGAGCGGACGGGTATGAGAGACAACAGTGCGGCGTGGATCGATTCCCCCTATGCCGACCTCACGGTGCGAGACGCCCCCATGCCCGCGCCGGGGCTCGGCCAGCTGCTCGTCGAGGTGCGTGCGCTGGCGGTGAATCCCCTCGATGCGATCATCCAGTCCAACGGCGCCGTCATGTACGGGTGGCTCCGCTACCCGGTGGTCCTCGGCGAGGACGTCGCGGGTGTCGTCGTCGAGATCGGGGCCGGTGTGCAGAACTTCTCCGTGGGCGATCGTGTCGTCGCCTATGCGATCGGCTTGGAGAAGGGACGGGACGCCGTGTCCGAGAGCGGATTCCAGGCCTACGTCGCCGTGGATGCCGGTCTCGCCGCGGCTCTGCCCGACGCGATCGCCTTCGAAGACGCGGCCGTCCTGCCCCTGGCGCTGTCGACCGCGGCTGCCGGTCTCTTCGAGAGCGATCAGCTCGCTCTCGACCACTCGCACCTCGGCGACGCCGATCCCCGCGACGAGGTCGTCGTGGTGTGGGGCGGTGCGACCGCCGTCGGCGGAAACGCCATACAGCTCGCCCGAGCGGCCGGCTACCGCGTCATCACGACGGCCTCGGTCAAGAATCACGACCGGATGAAGCGGCTCGGGGCGGAGGCCGCGTTCGACTACCACGACCCGAAGGCCGTCGAGCGGATCATCCGGGCGGTCAACGGGTCCGTCGTCGCCGGCATCCTCGCCGTCGCCGTGGGGTCGGCGCACCCCTGCCTGCGGATCGCGCGCGCGACCGGGGCCACGCGCATCGCGATGGCGAGCCCGCCGGTCTCCTTCTACGAACAACCCCGTCGACGCGGCCTCTCGCTCCGTCGGATCCGCCTCTTTCTGAGCCTGGGGACCCGAACAGCGCTCCTGCAGCTGCGAAGCCGCACCCGCGGCATCCGACCGTCGTTCATCTGGGGAAGCGCCATCGCGACCTCGCCCGTGGGTCCGGCCGTCTGGGACGCCTACCTGCCCGAAGCTCTCGCGTCGGGCCGTCATCGCCCCTACCCGGAGGCCCACGTCGCGGGTGAGGGACTTCCGGCGGTCCAGGACGCGATCGACACGCTGCGCCGCGGCGTATCCGCACGGAAGCTCGTCATCACCCTCGCCCGCTGACGACCTGGGATAGTGGAGACGCCCCGAACTTCCGAGAAAGCAGCGTCATGACCTTCACCGCGGATCCGACCAGGTACGACTCCATCCAGACGGCCCGCTCCGGCCGCAGCGGACTGATTCTGCCGCGCGTCTCGCTGGGGCTGTGGAACAACTTCGGGGAGGACCGCACGTTCGAGACGCAGCGGGCGATCCTGCGCCGTGCGTTCGATCTGGGCGTGTTCCACTTCGATCTGGCGAACAACTACGGCCCGCCCGCGGGGAGCGCCGAGCAGAACTACGGCCGCATCCACCAGCTCGACTTCCGCCCCTACCGCGACGAGCTCGTCATCTCGACGAAGGCGGGCTATCAGATGTGGGACGGCCCGTTCGGCGAATGGGGCTCGCGCAAGACCATGGTCGCGTCGCTGGATCAGTCGCTGCAGCGGCTCGGACTCGACTACGTCGACATCTACTACTCGCACCGTCCCGACCCGGAGACGCCGATCGAGGAGACGATGGGTGCGCTCGCCACTGCGGTGCGACAGGGCAAGGCGCTCTACGTCGGCATCTCGAACTACTACACGCCCGAGGAGACGCGGGCAGCTGCGGCGGCGCTGCGCGCCGAGGGCGTGCCGCTGACCATCCACCAGCCGCGGTACAACATGTTCGACCGCCGCATCGAGGAGCTGGGTCTGCTCGACACGCTGACCGAGCTCGGGGTCGGCGCGATCGCGTTCTCCCCGTTGGATCAGGGTCTGCTCACCGACCGGTACCTGAAGGGGATCCCGAGCGATTCCCGGGCGGCGACCGGACGGTGGATGACGGAGTCGAACATCTCGGAGGCGTACCTCGATCGGGCGCGGGAGCTGGACGATATCGCCTCCTCGCGCGTGCAGTCGCTGGCGCAGCTCGCGATCCAGTGGGTGCTGCGCGACCCGGCGGTGACGAGTGCGCTGATCGGCGCGTCCAGCGTCGCCCAGCTCGAAGACACCCTCCGGGCTCTCGACGGCGCTCCGCTCACCGACGACGAGCTGGCGCGCCTCGACCCGCTCGCGGCGAAGCCCGCCTGAGCCCACGGACGCGCTTCGCCTGACAGGATCGGACCGTGCGGATCGTCGGAAGTGTCCTTCTCGCCATCGCGGCGACGCTCGCCGGACTCTTCGGCGGCTTCATGCTCGGACTCTCGGGTCTCACGGTGGCAGGCCCGGGTCTCATGGTCATCGAGTACTCCGATTCGGATGACGCCGAGCGGGCGATCGGCATCGGGATGGGCGTCTTCGCGCTCCTGGTCTGGCTCGTCCTGCTGCTGTTCGCTGCGCTCGTGGGGCTGGGCGGCGAACAGCCGATGCGCGCGCGGCGTGCCACGGTGTGGATCGTCGTCGGGCTGAGCGCGGTGATGGTGCTGGGGCTGCTGACCGCGGTGCTGGCCACGCCGCCACCCATCAGCGAGTACCCGCTGCCGGAGTGGAACCGGGCCTGAGTCGCGATGACCGGGCGTCTGCCGCCGCGGCATCCGTCCTCGGGTCAGAGGCGGATCGAGCGGATCGCGGCGATCAGGATGCCGAAGGCGAAGACCGGCACGGCGGCGAAGACGGACCGCCAGTTGCCGTTGAGAAGCGGGAACGCGAGCGCGACCAGCACTCCGATCACGAAGATCGCGATGATGATGCCGCGCCACAGCGCATGGGTACCTGCGCGACCCTAGCAACAGAAGTCGTCCCCGGCGGGTAGCGTGGCTGGGTCAAGCCACGCGATCCCCCGAGTCGTTCGAAAGCAGGCACCACGTGACCCAGGTCTCCTCCCTCACCCACGGATGGACGCTCCGCGCCGTCGCTCCGGATGCTGCGAGCCCCGCGGCCGCACTGCCGGATTCGATCCCCGCGACCGTTCCCGGAACCGTGCACACCGACCTGCTCGCGGCGGGACTGATCGACGACCCGTACCTCGACCTGAACGAGGTGAAGGACGAGTGGATCGGCCACACCCGCTGGGCGTATCGCACGAGCATCGACTGGGCGGATGCCGGTGAGGAGCGCACCGAGCTGGTGTTCGACGGTCTCGACACCGTGGCGACCGTGTCGCTGAACGGCGAAGAGGTCGGGCGCACCTTCAACCAGCACCGCACCTACCGGTTCGACGTCACCGATCGGCTGCGCGAGGGCGCGAACGAGCTCGAGGTCATCTTCGACTCCGCGTGGGAGTACGCCGAATCGGTGAAGGCCGAGCTCGGCGACCTGCCCAACGCGTACCCCACGCCCTTCGGGTTCATCCGCAAGATGGCGGCGAACTTCGGCTGGGACTGGGGTCCCCAGCTCGTCACCGCCGGCATCTGGAAGGACGTGCGTCTCGAGTCGTGGACGGGCGCTCGGCTCGCCGAGGTGCGCTCCGCGCTGACGCTCGACGGCGACACCGGCGTGGTGCGCGTCACCGCACTGCTCGCGACGTCTGGATCGGAAGCGGATGCCGACACCACGGCCCGCACGCTCACCGTCTCCATCGCCGGCCGCCACATCGAGGTCCCGGTCGCTGCGGGCGCAGCATCCGTCGACGCCGAGGTGCGCGTGCCGCAGGCCGCCGTCTGGTGGCCGCGCGGCATGGGCGAGCAGCCGCTCTACGAGCTCGAGGTCTCCCTGCGCGACGGCGACATCACCCGCGACGCGTGGCGCCGCCGGGTCGGCTTCCGCACCGTCGAACTCGACACGTCGGAGGACGAAGCGGGCTCGAAGTTCACCTTCCTCATCAACGGCATCCCGCTGTTCATCCGCGGGGCCAACTGGATCCCCGACGACTGCTTCCCCTCGCGCCTGACCGAAGAGCGCTACCGCGCCCGCATCGAGCAGGCCATCGGCGCGAACCTCAACCTGCTCCGCGTATGGGGCGGCGGCATCTACGAGCGCGACGAGTTCTACGACATCTGCGACGAGCTGGGCGTGCTCACCTGGCAGGACTTCCTGTTCGCCTGCGCCGCCTACCCCGAGGAGGAGCCGATCCGCAGCGAGGTCATCGCCGAGGCGCGCGACAACGTGCTGCGGCTCTCGACCCACGCCAGCCTCGTGCTCTGGAACGGCTGCAACGAGAACATCTGGGGCTGGTTCGACTGGAACTGGCAGGACGAGGTCGGCGACCGCACCTGGGGACTCGGCTACTACACAGAGATCCTTCCGCCGATCGTCGCCGAGCTCGCGCCGACCACGCCGTACTGGCCGGGCAGCCCGTTCTCGGGCTCGATGGAGTTCCACCCCAACGACTTCGACCGCGGCAATGTGCACATCTGGGACGTCTGGAACCGCGTCGACTACACGACCTATGCCGATTACGAGCCGCGCTTCGTCTCGGAGTTCGGCTTCCAGGGCCCGCCGACCTGGTCGACGCTCACGCGCGCGATCCACGACGTGCCGCTCACGCCGGAGTCGCCCGGGATGCTGCTCCACCAGAAGGCTGCGGACGGCAACGAGAAGCTCGCCCGCGGCATGGAGCCGCACCTGCCCGCGCCGCAGTCCATGGAGGACTGGCACTACCTCACCCAGCTCAACCAGACGCGCGCGATCGTCTTCGGCATCGAGCGCTATCGCTCGCAGCGCCCGCACTGCATGGGCACGATCGTCTGGCAGCTCAACGACTGCTGGCCGGTGACCTCGTGGGCCGCGGTCGACGGCGACGGACGGCGCAAGCCGCTCTGGCACGGACTGCGCCGGTCGAACGCCGAGCGCATCGTCACCGTGCAGCCGATGCCCGACGGCACCCTGATGCTCGTCGCGGTCAACGACTCGATTGAGGACTGGGCGGTGGCCGGCAGCATCCGTCGGCTCGCGTTCGACGGCAGCGTGCTCGCCGAGCAGGCGGTGTCGCTGACCGTGCCCGCGCTCGACAGCGTGGGAGAGCCGGTCCACGCGGATGTCGCGACGCCCGCCGACTCCCGCCGCGAGGTCATCCGGGTCGATGTCTCGGGTGCCCGCGCGACGAGCCACATGTTCGTCGAGGACAAGGATCTCGCGCTGCAGGCGGCCGTCCTCCAGGTCGAGGTCGGCGAGTGGCGTGACGGGCAGCAGACGATCGACGTCACCGCCGGCGAGTTCGTGCGGGGGCTCTGCCTCTTCCCCGACCGGCTGGTCGCCGATGCATGGACCGACGACGCCGACATCGACATCGTCCCCGGCGAGATCACCCGGGTCACGGTGATGTCGCCGGAGGCGCTCGATGCCGAGGCTCTCGGCTCTTTCCCGGTGCTGCGGACGGTCAACGAGGTGGCGGCGGCCGGCTGATCACAGCGCCGGATCGAGTTGCGCCAGCGCGGCATCCATCTCGTCGGCCATGTGGGCATACCCGTTGTCGTTCGGATGGATGCCGTCGGAGGCCATCCAGCTGTCCTTGGATCCGGCGTAGTGGCCGTCGAGCCAGCGGCTCGCGCCGGGGATCCAGTCGGCGCCGATCTCGGCCGCGGCCGCCTCGACCCAGCCGATGATCGTCTCCACGGACTCCGGGCGCTCCTCGGTGTACCAGAACGGCTCGACGACGATGATCCGCGCGTCGGGTAGGGCCTCCCGGATGCGGGTGAGGTCGGCCGTGATCGTCTCGCGGATGAGGTCGGCCCGCTGGTCGTAGCTGAAGTTGTCGTTCAGGCCCATGGTGATGAAGACGATGTCGGGGTCGGCCTCGATGACGAGTTCGGGAAGATCATCCTCGCCGAAGTCCGAGCGATGGTTCACGAACCCGAGACCGTTGACGCTCGGGTTGAACTCGCTCCAGCCGCGGTCGGCGCTGATGATCGTCGACCAGCGCAGCGAAGAGTCGCTCGCTCCGGTGCCGAGCGTGTAGGAGTCGCCGTAGAACGCGACGACCGGACCGCTGGCGGGTGTCGGCGACACGTCGGGCGCGGGCCCGGCGCTGCAGGCGGTGAGGCCGAGGGCCAGGGCGACGACGGACGCGAGCGATCGGAGACGGCGCATACGTCTTGTTCGTCGCCGATCGCTCGCCGGATGGGATCGGCGTCAGGAGAGCCAGTGGTGCCCGCGCACCCAGGACAGCGACTGCCACCACGCGCCGAGGCCCAGAGCGGAACCGGCGCCGACCGCGGCGAGCATCCAGCCGATCAGGATGTACACGAGGTGCTCGTCGACGATGGGGTTGTTCGAGAGCGGCAGCATGCTGAGGTAGATGCCGCCCATCACGAACGTGCCGCCGAGGGCGGCGAGACGCAGCCCGACCCCCGCGATGAACGCCGCCCCCACGGCGCCGAGGCCGAGCATGAACAGCACGTCGACGACCGGGTTTCCCGCGAGCGCCTGGAACATGCCCGACAACGCGCCTTCGGTATGGCTCAGGTAGCCGGCGCTCGGCGACTGGCCGGCCAGCACCGAGCCCTCGGGCGGGGTCGCGACGCCCAAGCCGAAGAGCTTGTCGACGAACGCCCACAGATAGACGAAGCCCAGGGCGATGCGCGTGAGGGCGATGAACACGCGGGCCGCGGGCGAGTCGAGGGCGGACGGTGCGGGTGCGGTGCGGGCGATCTCTGTGTGTGTGGACATGATTTCCTCCGGTGTCGGTGTCGGTGTCGGTGTCGGTGGTCGGTGTGCGGTGGTCAGTGATCGGCGGCGGCGAGGAGCATGCCGGAGCCCGCGGCGGACAGCTCGATCCGGGTGATCTCGTCCGCCGGGGTGGCCGTGGTGGCCGAGAGCCCCGTGGTGTGCGATCTGCCGTCGCCGACCCAGGTCGAGACGACCGTCCGCACGCCGTCGGCGTCGATGACGGTGAGTTCGTAGCCGTGTCCGAGCGGGACCCCCGGCGGGTACGAGCAGGACCAGTCGAGACGTGTGCCCGCAGCCATCGCCGTGATAGACAGGTCGGCCCGTACACCGCTTCTCGCGACCGGCTCCAGGTGCAGGGACTCGCTCGCGGCGACGCTGTTGCCGGCGTGCATGATGATGGCGTAGCCGGCGCCGCCGCCGAGCAGCATCACGCCCAGCACGCCGGCGGCGAGCAGCATCCTGCCCTTCCGCTTCCGTCGGCGCACGCGCTCGGCTCGCGCCGTGCGCACGCGGGGAGCGGATGCCACGGCATCCGTGCGGCTCGCCGCCTCCGGCCGCGCAGCGCGCACGCCCGGCGCCGGAACCGCGGCGAGCATGCCGGGGAGAGGCGCCAGTTGGTTCACCGACTGTCGGCAGGACCGGCAGGTGGAGAGGTGAAGATCGAATTCGCGCCGGTCGCTCACGCTGAGAGCCCCGAGCACGTAGGCCGCATCCCATTCGGAGTACTCGTCGGGCTTCATGAGACGACGCCTCTCTCCTGCAGGGCGACGCGCAGGGCGCGCATGCCGTAGTGCAGGCGCGATCTGACGGTGCCGGCGGGGATGCCGAATTCGGTGGCGAGCTGCGCAACGCTCCGGCCGCCGTGGTACGCGCCGTTGATGACCGCCTGGTGGTCGGCGGGCAGTGTGGACACCGCCTCGGCGATGATCCAGCGCTCGAACAGGCGATCGGTGTCGTCGACGTGCGCGGACTCCGGCAGCGTCTCCACCGCGATCTCGCGGCGTCTCCTGGCGCTGCGCAGATCATCGGTGACGAGGTTGCGCGCCACCCGGCACAGCCACGCCCGCACCACCGGCTCGGGTCTCGTCAGGATCTCGGAGTGCTGCCAGGCCCTCAGGAGCGTCTCCTGCACCACGTCGTCGGCAAGGGCGGCGTCGTAGGGGAGCGAGATCACGAAGCCTCGCAGCATGCCGGAATAACGGTCGTGAGCGTTTCGCAGCAGCCGATCGGCATCCGTCGGTGCTCCGAAATCCGTCATAGGTGCGCGCGCGCCCCTACCCGTGATTCCGCGGCTCCGCCGGTGATCGACGACGTCGATCCGCCCATGAGACCCCCCGTTCCGTGGGCGCGGAAACGCACCCTCCGAAGAAGAGACGATACGGGCGCACGAAAAGTTCAGATCTTTTCGTGACGAATCGGCGGGTCCATGCGTCTTACCTGTGAGCGAGTCGATCGCTCCCGGCAGGAGCCCACGGGGGCTCGCGGCCGGCCCACAGATCGAGATAGGACCCGTCATGGCAAACCAGGATCAGAACACTCCCGCCACCCCCGCCGAGAAGGGACTGCCCGACACGGCAGCCGCCTCGAAGCCGGCAGCTTCCACCTCTCGCGTGGACCGCTCCTCGAGCTTCTCGACGTCGCGCATTCCTGCCGACACGGATGCCGCGGGCAAGACGGTCATCGCCGACGGCGTGGTCGCCAAGGTCGCCGGCATCGCCGCTCGTGAGGTTCCCGGTGTGTTCGCGCTCGGTGGTGGCGGAGCCCGCGCCTTCGGCGCCATCCGCGACGTGATCAACGCGACCGACCTCGCTCAGGGCGTCAAGGTCGAGGTCGGCGAGACCCAGGCGGCTGCCGACCTGACCATCGTCGTCGAGTACCCCGCTCCGATCCAGGAGGTCGCGAGCAACGTGCGCGCCGCCGTCGCCGGTGCGATCACCCGCCTGGTCGGCCTCGAGGTCGTCGAGGTCAACGTCGAGGTCAACGACGTGCACGTGCCCGGCACCGACAACCAGGAGAACGAGGAGTCGCGAGTCTCATGACCCCCACCACCACCGGCGCCCTGATCGGCGCCCTCCTCGCCCTCGCAGCGCTGCTGTTCGGGTTCTGGGGATTCCTCCTCATGGCTCTGTTCGCCGGCATCGGCGCGGTGGTCGGTCGGATCGTCTCCGGCAAGATCGACGTCCGCGGACTCGCCGACGCCTTCACAGGGCGGCGCACCTCCTGATGCGCGTCGACCAGCACCTCGCCCCCGGTGGCGGCCCTGCAGGGGTCGCCGCCGGAGGGGACGCCGTCCCGGGCCGCATCGACGTGAGAGAGCGCGTGTACCGCACGGTCACCGAGCAGGCGTCCGCAACCCTGATCGGTGTGCCCCGCGGTGACGTGAAGGTCGACGTCGCGGAACACCCCGGAGGCATCGCCGTCCGCATCGCGACGCCGCTTCCCGTCCCCGATCTCGACGACACCGCCGCGATCGCCCAGAGCATGCCGGTCCTCGACCGGGCGCGACAGCTGCAGGAGCAGTTGCAGCAGAGCCTCTCCCGAATGCTCGGCCGAGAAGTGACGCGCATCAACCTCACCATCACCGGCGCCACCATCCCTGAAAGGAGACGAGTGCGATGAGCACCCCGGTTCTGCGCCGCGTCGTCCGACGCGAGACGCATTCGCCGCGCACCGTCGCGACGTTCGTCGCGGTCATCCTGCTGATCCTGGCGCTCGCCTACATCGGGCTGGAGATCGTGCTGAACCTCGCGGCTCAGCCGGCACTCCTCCTCGGTCCCGCCGCGGCAGGAGGATGGCTCGTCGGTCTTCCGACCGCCCAGCCGGCAGGGCTCGTGATCGCGGGCAGTGTGGTCCTCGCCGTCATCGGCGTGGTCTTCATCGTCCTCGCCATCACCCCCGGCCGACTCTCGAAGCACACGCTCGAGGCCGGAGACCGTGCGGTCGTCGTCGACAACGGCGTGATCGCGAGCGCTCTCGCCCAGCATGTGTCCGATCAGACGGGTCTCGCCCGCGAGAACATCACCGTCGGCGTGGGCCACCGCAGCGTCGACGTCACCGTGCGCCCCGGCGCCGGCGTCCCGCTCGACAAGAGCATGGTGCAGTCGGCTGCCGAGCTCGAACTGCAGACGTACCGGCTCACCCGGAGCGTCCGCACGCGGGTTCGCATCGATCGCCCCGACGAGAAGGAAGACGAGCTGTGAACAACACGAACCGTGCGTTGAACCGCACCCTGCTGCTGATCATCGGCCTGATCTTCCTCGGTCTCGGCGCGGTCGGCGTCGCCATCATGAGCTGGCCCACCGCGACAGACGTATGGACGTCGGGCGGAAAGGGCGCCCGCACCTGGCTCGACCAGGCGATCGCGGCTTCCGCCATCGCCGGTGGCAACCTGTCGTGGATCGGCGTCGGCGCTGTCGCCGCGATCCTCGTGGTCATCGTGCTGCTGATCCTGGCGCTCACCAGCGTCGCGGGTCGTCGCTCGAAGACGGTGCTGCGCTCGTCCGGTGCGCAGAACCCGCTCGGCCGCGTCACCGTCACGGAGTCGTTCGTCTCGGATGCCGTGAAGAACTCGTTGGCGACGCGAGACGAGATCCTCTCGTCGAGTGTCACGGCCAACGACATCAAGAGCCGGCCGGTGCTGCACGTGGCCGTCACCCCCCGGCAGAACACCGACCCTCGCGAGCTGGTCGAGCACATCGACCGCCTGCTCACGAACCTCGCCGCCCTGACCGGGCGCGAGACCGAGACCTACGTCTCGATCCACACCGGTCTGCGTGCGCGTCTCGCCCACGATCAGCGCCGGCTCGTCTGAGCCGCGTCCACCTCATCCACAGGGAAAGCAGCCACCATGCGTGACAAGATCCTCCTCATCGGCGCCGTCGCCTTCGTCGCCTACATCTTCGGAAGCAGGGCCGCGACGGTGCGGATCGACAAGGGCGAGTCGGTGCGACACCAGCTCGTGCGCATGTGGAACGACCCCAAGGCAAAGAAGGAGCGTCACAAGAAGGCCGAGAAGGCAGCCAAGGCGGCGCGGAAAGCGCTCGACAAGGCGCGTCGCTGAATCGGCATCCGCCCCCTCCCAGACTTATCGCCGGTCGCTGCGCGGCGCGTCGATAAGGCGTCGGGGATCACCCCGACGTCATGATCACCACCAGGAAAGGAGCTCCCCATGGGACTCGATGACAAGATCAAGAACGCCGCTCAGGACATCGCCGGCAAGGCGAAGGAAGCGATCGGCAACGTGACCGACAACGACAAGCTCGTCGCCGAGGGCAAGGCCGACCAGGCCAAGTCCGACGTGAAGCAGGCCGGCGAGAACGTCAAGGACGCCTTCAAGAAGTAATCACAGGCGGCCTGCGATGCGGGGCGGACGGGGGAGACCCTGCCCGCCCCGCATCGTCATGTCGCGGCCGACGGTGCCATTCTGGAGAAGACGGATGCCGCGACGCCGGTCGCGATCTCGTTCCGCTCCCGCATCTGACGAAAGGCCCCGAATGCGCATCGCTCTGCACTCCGAGATCCGCGAGGGCGCGATCGACGACTACCGCTCGCACCACGCCCGCATCCCCGACGACCTGGCCGCGACGTTCGCCCGGATCGGCATCCGCGACTGGACGATCTGGCGCTCGGGTCACCGTCTCTTCCACCTGGTCGAGTGCGAGGACTGGGATGCCGCGCTCGCGGCTCTGGCCGATGATCCCGCGGACCACGCGTGGCAGGCCGAGATCGGCCCGTTCGTGGAGCTGTTCCGCGACGCCGACGGCTCCGAGGGGTTCACGCCCCTCGAGGAGGTGTGGGACCTGCGGTCGCAGGTCGACGGCTGAACCGGTCTCCGCAGTCTTGACGGCCCTGACGTCAGTCGAGGTCTTCCGCGGTGAGTGAGCCCATCGGATCCTGGCTCGCAGGGTGAACCGGAGCGTCGACCTGCGGGCCGCCGATCGGGTCCGAGTTCCACTGCAACAGCGTCCAGGAGCCGTCGTCCTCGCGTTCCACCAAGGCGCTGCCGGTGTTGTGCAGCTCGATGTCGGAGCTGAACAGGTCGCCCATGTTGCGGCACCGTCCGCCGACCCAGACGCGGATCGCGGCGCCGTGGCTGACGATGACCGGGTGGGGTCCGCCCGAGGTCAGAGCCCGCTCCACCGCGTCGTCGAACCGCTTGAAGAACTCGTGGCCGTTCTCGGCGCCCGGCATCCGCACGTCGAGATCGCCGCTCGCCCACGCCCACGCGACCTCGATGTAGCGCGTGAAGGAGGCGAAGCCCGCCGCCATCTCGTCGTCACCGGCGTCGATCTCCCGGACGCCGGGATCGATCACGGGCGTCAGGCCGCGTTCCTCCGCGAGCGGTGTCGCCGTCAGCGACGTCCGCACGAGGTTCGAGACGGTGATGCTGCTGATCTCGCGATCCTTCAACGCTCCGGGGATCGCGCGGGCCTGTCGGTGCCCGAGTTCCGTGAGTCCGGGGCCCGGAGCCGCCGTATCGAGCAGGCCGCGCACGTTCGACGGTGTCTGAGCATGACGGATCAGGAGCAGACGCATGCGTCCATCCTAGGAACCTGCGGCGACATCCAGCGGTATGCGGACTCCGGCGAGCTCTTCGGCTGCTCCCACACGCTCGCCGCTGTCCCGGCGGGCGGGGTGAACGTGCGGGCGAGGGGTTCGATCTTCACGGGCAACCCGCGCAGTCGTCCGGCCGGGGAGTAGTAGTCGCCGCTCTGCGCGTCGGGATCGGTGAGGGCACGGACGGCTGACCATGCGGCGGTGTCTTTCCCCTGCGCCCATGGCGTGTACGGATTGCGCTGGTAGGGCGTCGACCGATCACGGATGCCGGCCCGCTGCGGCGTCTTGGCGTCGACGCCCACACCCGGGCGCACGACGAGGGAGGCGACGGGAAGGTCGCGTTCGCGCAGCCGTCGGTGAAGCTCGAACGCGAAGACTTCGGTCACGGTCTTCGCCTTCGTGTAGGCGGCGATCGCGACACGGGGCGTCGCACGGACGTCATCCACGCCGACGCGGAACTGTTGGACGAAACCGGTCGACGTGGACGATCCGGCTCGCCGATCCGTTCGCCTGGCCACTGTTCACGAGCGAGGGCAGGATGTCGGCGATCAGGCGGACGTTCGCGACCACGTGCGTGCAGAGGATCAGCGGGATGCCGTCGACCGTCGCGGCGTTGCCTCCGGTCATCGCTCCGCCGTTGAGCAGGATGCCGTCGATGCGGGGAGCTATCTTGTGGCCATGACCGACGTTCTCGTGGGGAGCGAGAATTGAATACTCTCAGTGCGGTAAGTAGCTGGCGTGATCAGCGGGACCAGGAGAGTTTGTGCTCGAGTCGCTCTAGACTGACGGGTAAATGCCCGGACGGAGGTCTCGATGGATGCGCTCGTGCAGTTGCTGGGGGCCAACATTTGGACAGTCGTTCTGGCAGTGGTGGTTGCTGTCGCCGGATCTAGCGCGGCAGCGGCAGCGATCAACAACGTCGCTGAGGGGCGGCGAGCAGCGGTAGGATTTCGTCGCGAGATCCGAGACAAGGCGCTCGTGGCGGCGAGCGACGCTTACTTCACCTATGTGCGCTACGGGACAACTGAGACGCCCAAGGACCTCATCGTCGAGCGCGATGTCGAACTCGCGCGCGCGACGTCGACAGTGCATGCACGCGTAGCCGCGGTTGGGGACGAGAAGCTGTACAACCTCGTCGGTCTCTTCGTGCTAACCGGCGAACTGTTCGCTGGTGGGAACGAAGACACGAGCGTGACTGACCTCGACAACCGATTCGATGGATTGGTTCGGAGCTTGAACTCGGGGATCCCTAAGTAAGCGTCTGTATGCCGATTCAGTGGAGGGCGAGATCGTCTGACTTCACTGCCGAGACAGTGACTTTCCCGCCCAGTCGGCTTGACGAGCTGGTGAGGTAGTCCATGAGCTTGGTCGACGACCCTACGATACGCACGGTGTCAACTCCGTGCCTGTCGAGAGCCCGCACGAACTCGTCAGCGAAAGACTGGGCCGCACTCGCGACGGCGCGAGCGTAGACGATGACTTCCTTGGAGCCATCCAGGTCTGCTGTGTCAACCAGTGCGTCTGCTACTGCTCGCGTTCCTGCGAGACGAGGGAGCGTGATCTCAGCACTCATGGGCGTCTCCTTGACGTGCTTGTTAATTATCACCGTATCAGCGAATACTAACCGTGGATTGGATGGACTTACTACCCTATTCAACGCGGAACCTGGAAACTTCCGAACACGAGGGTTCCGGCGTATTCTCCGACCACCGGCCGTGTGACGCGGCCCACGGCCGGGTGAGCGTCCACCAGGCCGATGCCCGACATGAGCGACAACGTTCCTGAAAGCCCGAGTACGATCTGCTCCTCCACGGAGGAGAGTCCGTAGCCCCGCCCGACCTCCGAACTGGCCGAGACTCCGGGCGTTAGTGCCATCGTGATCGCCGTTGCATCGTCAGTCGCTCCCCTAGCGCTCAGACTTCCGAGGAGCCCACGCCCGGCATCCCCGAGAGCGAACTCGAATCTTCTGGAGGCTGGGTAGTACTGAGCCAAACCGAATCCGTAGGGCTGATTCGAATGAAACCCAACATTCTCGCCTGCTTCGCAGATCGCCTGGCCGAGCGTGTCTGCTGCGATCGGATTGTGCCGCTCGGCGAAGTCGACCACCGCGGAGGCGAGCGCGTTGGCGTCGGCACTGCTTGCCATCCGAGTGAGCGGCACGATGCTGCTTCCGAGATTACGTTCACGAACGCTGGGGAAAGTGTGAGGGAACCCGACGAAATCGAGAAACTGAGCGAAATGGGATCTGGCCAAGTAGTTGGTCGTGTTCGAGTCGTCCGGAGGAAGCACGGTCACGGTGGCGCCAAGCTGCGACCACGAGTGAAGAAGCGCGGCCAACGCGACGATTCCGCTCGGGACCGCGAACGTCACCTGGGAGAGATCCAGTACCGCCGCGGGTCCTGCCGTGACGAGAGAAGCAACCGAACCCGCGGTGAGATTGCCCCTTAGCACAGCCGCAGTTGAAGAAGGTCGTGGAGTGGTCACGATCATCCTTCCTGGAAGCACCCATATCGAAAGCGGGAGTCGGGGATTCCTGCAGGACGTCGGTAGAGTTCGCGCATGTGCTCGGACGCGCACACAAACGGCTGATCAAGCACCGCTCACCTGGAATTATACCGATGTAAAGAGTCGCCTCTCCTGTAGGTCCCGCGGGCTGAGTGATGCGTTGAGACCTCAGGTGCACACCGTCCCGGAAGCTCGCCCTTGGCTGCTCATGCTGCGGGCATCCCACTCGATCTCAGGGCACATGCGTGCCGCACCGCGGGTGCAGCGTTCACCCGCGATCGCGATGATGGAGCGGAGCGCCATCATCGCGGGTGCCATGGCTCTGTTGGCGGAAATGGCCATCGGTGCTCGCTGCGACGGCTTGAAGTCATGTTGCGCAATGAAACACTCGTATCGAAAGGGCTAATCCTTAGCCGTCTCGGTCGTATCCGTGGCGGGATCATCCGGCATCATTCCGGTTCGAGCCATGATGCTCGGTTGGACGTACCGGGAGGGAGCGGCATCGATGAGCGGTGTGACGCGCAACCAACTCCATAAGTCATGGGCCACGTCCACGAGTGGCTCAACGTTTGGCATATCCGCAGACCTGTGAAGCCGCATGCCTGTCGCAACGTGCACGCTCGTACGAGGATGCTCGGGTGGTGTGTTGTAGGAGAGGTACCACGCCTCAGCTGCAGCGACAGCGTTGGGCCATGTGCGGCGAGGCTCGTGCCTCAGAGCCTCCGCCAGAGTGACGTACGCAGCATCGACGCTGATTGCAGATCGCGCAGCAACGATCATAGACAGAATCTGATGGTCGTCGTAGTCGGCGCGGACGTCGGGGCCTCTGCTTCCCCCGATGCCGCCGTTCACGATGTAATTGTGGCCACCGCCAGTTCGGTCCAATACCTTTACACTCTGAGCATTGACGATCGCCTCGCGAAGGGTCCGGCTGTCGAGCAACGACTTGACCTCAATCACGGCCGCGACCGCCTCAACGGGAAAGAACTGTGCACCACCGACCTGGAATCGCGGGTGGTAGTCGCGGCGGACCACTATTAGATCCTGCTGGCGGCTCTGGGTGCCGTGGCAGTCAATGACGAATCCCGTCGCAACGGTGAAGCCCTCGGGTACGGTCTCCACGAGATACTGGCGAAGAACCTCCTCGCGGGCGCGGCCTCTTTCGCCTAGATGCTTCACGAGCGCGGCAGTTTCCATCCGCCGAATCGCTTCGAGGGCGTGCGCTTCGATAATCCGCTGAGGCAGGGATGGGAGCGGAGCATCCGTGCTCGCGAGGTCGGTCACACTGCTGATCGTACCTACCGCAGGCGACTGCCGGAGTGGCATTCGAGAACGCCCTTCGCGCTTTCCGGCATTTTGCGCGCATCGGTACTTCGCGCTGGCCTGCCGAAAGCGCCTTGGCCTGGGTGAACCGAAAGGAGGGACTGACGGGAATCGAACCCGCGCTATCTGCTTGGGAAGCAGAAGTTCTGCCATTGAACTACAGTCCCGAACCCGCTCGCGGAGCAGGTGAACGCAAGCCTACCTGTCCGCCGCCGGATGGCAAAAGCTCGGGGGCCACCACGGGCGACTGCCCGCAGTGACCCCCGAAGGATGAATCCGGTCAGCGCCGCCAGGGCTGCCGTCCGGCGAAGGTGAGACCCCCGCCGACGAGCAGGAGCGCCGCGAGTGCCAGCATCGCGGAGAGCGCACCGCTGTCGAGGCCGGTCGAGGCGAGTGCCCCGCCGCTCGCTCCACCGACGGCCCCGCCGGCTCCCGGCTGCCCGGTTCCCGGCTGCGCGGCACGCACCGTCAACGCGGCGCGGAACTCCGACCCGTCCGCCCTGATCAGCACAACGTGGTGCGCTCCGGCGGGGACGCTCGTCGGGACCCGCCAGGTCAGGGACGCGGCTCCGGCGCCGTCCGCCGTCACCGTGCCCATGTCGACCGGGTCGGAGTGCAGCGCGAACGACACGTCCTCCTCCGGTTCGAGCCCGGCGACCTCGACGGTGATGCGGTCGCCGGCGGTGACGGCATCCGACGAGATCGTGATCTCGGGAGCCGCCGGAGTCGTCGGCTCGTCGAGCGTCACCATGATCCAGCTCACCTGCACGTCGGCGTCGCGCGTCGGATGCAGGACCAGCTCGATCTCGCCCGCATCTCCCACGGTGATGTCGCCGTAGCTGCGCGTCTCATCGGCGGCCGTGTAGTCGTGGTCCTCTTCGACGACAGCGCCGTTGACGCTCACCTTGGCCCCGCGATCATCCCACTGGTCCCACGGATCCGCGTAGCCGACGTGCACGCTGTAGCTGCCCGGTTCCAGGTCGCCGAAGCGGTACGCGATGTCGCGCCCCTCCACGGCGTACCGCAGGGTGGAGAACATCGTGCCGTCGGTCGCACCCGACGTCTTGCTGCCCTCGCTGACGTAGCCCCACGAGGCCCCGGTCTCGGCGTCCTCTCCGTAGGGCTGGTCGGCGCGGCTGTTCTGCAGGTCGCCGTCGGCGACAGCATCCTTCAGCGCCAGCCAGTCCGCTGTCTGCTGCCCGCCGGCGTTGACTGCGTAGCGGATCCCCTCCGGCACCACCGCGATCGTGCGGGTGAAGGTGCTCCCGCCGAACTCCGGCAGGGTGCCCGTCGCCGTCACGATGCCGGGGGCGTCGAACGATCCGCTGAAGCTCCAGGTGACCGGCTGCTCAGTCACGACGCCGTTCCTCGTCACGTTCACGACCGGCACGTCGAAGTCACCGCCGACCGGAACCGTCTCGGGAACCGCCGAGACCTCCCATGCCGACCACTGATCGAGCTGGTCGAGCGTCCACTCGTCGTACACCTCGACCGAGAGGGAGTCTCCGCCCTCGCCCATGCTGATCGGGAGCCACACCATCTGGGCGTTCTTCAGGTCGGTGCCGCCGTTCCAGCGGTCGCCCATGTAGATGTACTTCCCCTGGTCGGGATCGACGGGGATCACCGACGACGGCTGCGAGTTCCACGAGTTGCTCTGCGCCCACCAGGGGAACGGATCGCCCATCTCGGTCCACGCGCCCATGAGGTCGGTAGACGTCGCCCACCGCGCCGGGTTCGGGCTCCACCCGGTCGTGCCCGACGTGATCAGGAAGTACCGCTCGTCGTGCTGGAAGATCGCCGGGGATTCGCGCGACTGGTTCACGAAGATGCGGTTGTAGTCCACGCCGAGAACGGCCTCATCGGCGGGCGTCGCGAGATCGGTGTACTCCTCGTTCAGCTTCGAGATGAACATGGTGGCGTTCTCCTCGCTCGAGTAGATGATGTATCCGGTCCCGTCGTCGTCGACGAACAGGTTCATGTCGCGCGCCATACCGGGGTTGTTCGGCGCGTTGTTGACGGGATCGGCATCCGCCGGCGCAGAGTTCAGCCGGTAGCTGTCGATGTAGCGGAACGGCCCGAACGGGGAGTCGGCCACGGCCACTCCGGCATTCGCCTTGGCGTACTGCGCCGACGACGTCGCGGACGGTCCGTCCATGTGCGCCCACATCACCCAGGTTCCGGTCTTCTCGTTGTAGATGACCTTCGGGCGTTCGATGATCGGCGGCGTCACGCCCTCGACCGGCACGGTGCCGAGGTCGCGGTAGACGGCATCCTTCTGCTCCTGCGAGTAGTCGCCGTAGAGCGCCTCGAAGTACGGATCGTCGAAGTCGTCCTCCGATGCCAGCGTGCGCAGCGCGACCCCGCGGTCCTCCCAGTTGTAGAGGTCGTACGAGCTGTAGACGTGCACGCCCGGCGCCGAGTGGTAGCCGTTCGTGCGGTCCTCGCCGTAGAGGTAGTAGATCGTGCGGCCGTCGTCGTCCTTCGACGGGACCACCTGCCCGCCGTGGGCCTGGATCACCTCGCCGTCGGTGTCGAGCCACTCCTGGCCGGGACGGAAGCTCGCGTACGGAGCGATGTCCTCGCGCGCCGGGTCGAGACGCCACTGCTGGTTCGCGCCCCCGTTCGACTGCCATACCCCGACCGACGCGCCGGTCGATGTCGAGGCGCCGGCGACGTCGAGCACCTTCCCGCGGCCGGCGTTGAGCAGGCTGAAGGTGGTGCCGTTCGTCGAGGTCATCATCCACAGGGCCGATGGATCGGCGGATGCCGCGGCGTCGTCGAGCGTCTGCAGCGCGGTGCCGTCGCCATCGGCCACGAGCGCGCGACCGTCGGCGGCGCGCAGTGCGAAGCGGTCGCGCGTCGTTCCCGGCTGGTCGTCGATCAGCGATGCCGTCCACGTCTGGGCTTCGATCAGTGCGGGCTCACGGGCACTGCCGAGCTGCGTGCTGTCGTCGACCACGGTCAGCGCGTGCCCGCTCTGCGCGCCCGTCAGCGTGTACGAGGCGCCGTCGCGGAGAGCCGGCGCCTCGGCGGCGACACCTCCGACGCCCGAGATGACGAAGGTGGTGACCGACTTCGCCGGAACCGTGAGAGTCGCGGTGCCGTCGGCGCCGACGGAGACCGCGGAACCCGCGCGGAGCGCGTTCGCCTCCGGGTCGGATGCCGGCGACTCGGTGGTCACGATCGGCGTCACGGTCGCGCCCGCGTCGACCTCGCCGAACAGCGAGAGATCGATCGTGACCGTGCGGGCCCGGTCGCTCTCGTTGGTGTGCACGAGCGTGGCACCCGAACCGTCGCCGTCGATCGCGGCCGTGGTGTCGTCGTCGCCGACGCGGATCAGCTGGTCGCCCGGCTCGATGTAGTGCGTGAAGTTGCGGAGCGTGTTGTACTTCGCGTTCGTGCGGAGCTGGCAGCTCGGGTCGGCGTCGCCGTCGGCGATGCGGCGGGCGGAGTCGCCGTTCGCGTCGCAGTCGAAGTCGATGAAGATCGAACCCCAGTTCTTCTTCTCGACCTTCTCCATGTTGTAGAGGTCTTCGACCGGCTGCCACAGCACCCACGCCTCCGGCTCGAGCTCGCGCAGGTCGTCGCTGACCAGCTGCGCGATGCCGAGTCCGTTCTCGATCGCGTCGGGGTTCCAGCTGTCGCCGCCCCAGTTGCCCTCGACCTCGCTCATCCACAGCGGCTTGTCGGCGCTCTTGGCGATGTCGCGGACGAGCGGACGGCCGCCGGTGCCGTAGGTGTGCACGTTGAGCTGCGAGACCGCGTCCCGCGCTTCGCCGTCCCACCCGTTCCAGTCCTCGACGAACCGGTCGGGGTTGGTCTCGTCGGGGCCCGAGATCGCGGCATCCGTCGTGGTGCCCGACTCGGCGAGCTCGGCGGCGAGGGCCTTGATCACCTCGGCCTGCAGGGCGGGGCCGGCATGGGCGCCCTCCTGCCGGCTCGCGCTCGTGGGCCAGCCGTCGTCGCCGAGAGTCGTGCCCCAGTAATTGGTGTTCGGCTCGTTCAGCGGATCGATCGTGTCGAAGGAGATCCCCTGAGTGTCTTCGACGTGCTCGACCACGGTCTTCAGGTAGGTGGCGAAGGCGCCGAGCGAGTCCCGGCGGATCTGATCGGCCCAGGCGTCGGTGCCGCCGCTGACGAATCCGCTCTCGGTCAGGAAGTAGGGCGGGGAGTTGCTGAACGCCTCCCAGGTGTCGACCTCGTCCTTGATCGCCGAGACCCAGGCCAGCTGAGCCGCATCCGCGGAGAAGTCGTAGTCGCTCTCGTTCTCGCCCGTCCACGCGGCGCGGAAGCGGTCGCGGTCGGCGAAGTCGGAGGAGATTGCGCCGTTCTCGTCGGTGAGCGGCGCCTCAGGGTTCCACCAGCCGGGCACGGCACCGCCCGGGCGGAGGTAGTCGGGCACATCGGAGGCGTTGCCGCCGCCGATGTTGTAGCGCGCGATGTTGAGGTTCAGGCCGTCGTCGCCGAAGACCTTGTCGATCAGCTCGTCCCGCAGGTCGGTCGGGTAGGAGCCGGTGGCGTTCGCCATCCAGACCAGACTCGATCCCCAGCCCCGGAAGGGTTCGCCGGCATAGGCCGGATTGGGCGTGAGGGTGAGGTCGGATCCGGCCGCCGTCGCCGCCTGCGGAACGGCGGTGAGTCCCGTCGCCGTCGCGGCGAGCACTGCGGCCAGGGCGAGCGCGCGCCGGTGCGGGGTCGTTCTTCTTTCAGACATCCTTGTCCAATCAGATTGTGTTGACGTCAACATGTCGACGTCAACACAATCTAGCGGATGACGTTCCTCCCGACAAGGGCAGAGCGGGCAACTAGGCTGAACCCGTGCTTCTCAGCGATCGCGACATCAGGGCAGAACTCGCATCGGGCCGCGTCGGCCTGCAACCGCACGAGCCGGAGATGATCCAGCCATCGAGCATCGACGTGCGCCTCGATCGGTACTTCCGTCTCTTCGACAATCACAAGTACCCGTTCATCGATCCCGCCGAGGATCAGCCCGAGCTCACGCGTCTCATCGAGGTCAAGCCGGACGAGCCGTTCATCCTGCACCCGGGTGAGTTCGCGCTCGGAGCCACGTACGAACAGGTCACGCTTCCCGACGATGTCGCCGCGCGCCTCGAGGGCAAGTCGTCGCTCGGCCGCCTCGGTCTCATCACGCACTCGACGGCCGGATTCATCGACCCCGGATTCACCGGGCACGTGACCCTCGAGCTCGCGAACGTGGCGACCCTGCCGATCAAGCTCTGGCCCGGGATGAAGATCGGGCAGCTCTGCTTCTTCCGCCTCACCTCGCCGGCCGAGAACCCCTACGGTTCCGGCCCCTACGGCAACAGGTACCAGGGGCAGCGCGGGCCGACGGCATCCCGCTCCTTCCAGAATTTCCATCGCACGGATGTCGGCGTGACCGACATCGGAGCAGTAGGGGGCTGACATGAGTGACGGCAGCGGCACGACTCCGGACGAACCGGTCACCCCGGAAGAGCCGGCGATCGCGCCCGCGGATGTCGTCATCCCGCCGCCTCCGCCCGAGATCCCGATCCCCGAGGGGCTGCTGAACCCGCCGCCGGCGGAGAGCTCCGTGCCGGACGCGGTGATCCCGCCGGCTCCGGTCGAGGCTCGCCTCCGCTCGGCAGAACGCCCGCGCCCGGCGATCCTCGACGGCGACCAGCCGGCCGCCGTCGCCGACGACTGGTCGAAGCCGTCGGTCGCACCCGAGGTGCCGACGTCCGGCGGCTACCGCGGGCTGACCGTCGCGATCTTCGCGTTCCTGTTCCTGCTGCTCGTGGTCGCGGTCGTTCTGCTCGTGTATCTGCTGAGCACGGGGAGCTTCCCGTTCCCGGTGTCGGACGCCGCGGTCGTGCCGATCGGCCTCACGCCGCTGTTCTGACGTCGGCCTTCGATCCGGGTTCCGCCCGGGGCTCCGTCTGCGCGGGGCGGCGTCGGGGCGCACCCGTGCCGAGCGCATCGACGGCCGCGGGGCCGCCGGTCACCATGGCGACGACCGCGTCGAGCGTGGCATCCGCCGACAGCACGGTCGTGTGACCGAAGCCGTCGGTGCGGATCAGGCGTGAGCGCGCGCCGTGCGCGGCGTGCAGGCGCAGCGAGTCGGCATCCGGCATCCGTCGATCGTTGCGATCGTGCACGACCAGCAACGATGTCTCGTCGGGAAGCGGATGCTGCGCCGCATCGGACAGCGCCCCGGTCGTGGTCTCCTCCACGCCGAACCGTCGGCGGAACCGCATCTTCATGTGCTCCGCCGTCGCCCGGTCGACCCGGAACTCCCGCACGAACTCGTCGATGAAGGCATCGGGGCCCGCACCGCCGGCGATGGCGACCACCGCCGGTGCCGGCACGCTCGATCGCGCGGCGGCGAGAGCGGCGAGGGCGCCGAAGGAGTGACCCACGATCGCCGTGAACGGCCCGTGGATCGTCTGCAGCTCCTCGGCCAGCGCCACCCAGTCGCGCACGTCGGTGCGGCGGCCCTTCGATGCGCCGTGGGCGGGCGCGTCGAACGTGACCACGCGGAATCCCTCGAACACGAGCTCTCGCACGAGAGGCGCGAACTGCGAGGCGCGGCCGCGCCAGCCATGCAGCAGCAGCACGGTGCGCGGCCCGGTGCCCCATTCGTAGCCGACGACCTCGAGGCCACGGACGGTGAGGCGACGGTGTCGGGCCTCGCTGTGGGTGGTGGCGTCCCAGTCGCGCACGCGCATCCGAGGGCCGGTCGTGAAGAAGGTGCGGAGCGCGAACGCGCCGGCGAGAGCGGGGGACACCGCGGCGGTGGCGCGGATGCCGCGGGCGACGAGTGCGGGCAGGGACGACATGGATTCTCCTTCGCCGAAACAATACGAACGATCATACGTATAGTAGGCGAACGATCGTTCGTATACTAGGGGGATGTCGGATCATGCAGTTCTGGACGGTCGGAGGGCTCGCGGCGATGCCTCGCGCCGCGTCGTGCTGCAGAGCGCGACCGACCTGGCATCGGTCGACGGCCTCGACGGATTGACCATCGGGCGCCTCTCGGAGGCGTCGGGCTACAGCAAGAGCAGCATCGCCACGCTCTTCCAGAGCAAGGAAGGGCTGCAGCTCGCGACGGTCGCGGCGGCCCGCGAGATCTTCATGGCGCAGATCGTCGAACCGGCGCGGTCGGAGCCGCGTGGGGTCCGACGCCTGGCGGCGCTGATGCGCAACGGCCTCATCTACTCGCGCGACCGCGTCTTCAGCGGCGGATGCTTCTTCGCCGCAACTGCAGCCGATGTCGACTCGAAGCCCGGTCCGGTGAGCGACGCCGTGCGCGCAGGTCTGTCCGACTGGTACGACTACGTCGGGATGCAGATCCGCTATGCGGTCGAGGCCGGCGAGCTCGAGGTCGACGACATCGAGGTGCTCGCCTTCGAGCTGATCGCCCTCGACGACCAGGCGAATTCGCGCTCGCTGCTCATGCGCGACGAGCGCCCGTACGAACTGGCGGCCGCCGCCATGCGCGGACGGCTGCGTGCGGCCGGCGCCGATGAGGACGCCGTCGCCCTTCTGGAGCTATGACGAGACGCCCCACCCGACAGTGCGTCGGATGAGGCGTCTCGATGTCTCCTGAGCCTGGAGATCAGGCGTCGCGACCCCGGCTATAGCCGGCGTCGAAGCCGCGCTCGTAGGCGTTCTGCACGAACCGTGCAGCGCGGTGCGGGCCGTGGCCGCGGTGACCGTGGTCTCCGCGCTCACCGTGCTCGCCCTCGCGGAAGCCCGGGTGGCCGTGGTGGCCCCGCCCGCGCTCGCCGTGGCGGCACTCCTCCTCGCGCTGGTCGGCGTCAGGTCCGAAGCCACGACCCGGGCCGAAGCCGGGGCCGAACCCGCGACCGAACGGACGGCCGAAGCGGCCGGGGAAGCCGCGGCCCTCGCCGCGCCCGCCGAAGCCGTGGCGGCGTCCGCGGGGGAGAGGGGTCTCCTCATCCCAGCCGAACGCGCGGGCGATCTTCTCGAGCGAGGCGAGCGTGGTGGCCATCTCCTCGTCGGAGACGGCATCGGAGACCTTGGCCCGGATGCCGTCGACGACGGCGCCGAGACGCTCCTTGGCCGCGCGGCCCTCGTCGGTGAGCGTCCAGCCGTTGCCCTCGGCGACGATCCAGCCTCGTTCGACCAGACGGCGCAGCTTGTGACCGCGCAGGTTGTGCCCGTTCAGCGGTCGATCCGCCGGAACAGTTCCGTCGATGACGTTGAGGATCCGCCAGTCGCGGCGGCTCGCCTGCTCGGCCTCGAAGGCCGTGGCGAACTCGGCCGCCATCAGACGGTCGGCAGCCTTCAGCCAGTAGCCGAAGGGGCGGGAGGTGTTCTCTGAGTTCTGTGAATCAGTGGTGTTCATGGGAAGTCCTTAGATGTCAGTGTGCATGTGGTTGTCACATGTCATGTATATGTAGTGTGACATGCACCACAGATCCATGTCAAGTCGCATGTAAAATGAATCCTCGTGACGACCGAACCGAACGATCCCGCCGAAGCCATCGCCCAGGCCCTCTCGCGCCTGCGCGGACGCCGGCTCGGCGGCGGCCCCGGCGGCCGAGGCCATGGCGGGCCGCACGGCTGGCCCGGCGGCCCCCATGGTGATCCCGGTGAACACGGCGGCGGTCCCTTCGGCCACCGCGGGCATCCCGGGATGCCGCCGTGGATGGCCGACCCCTCCGGCCGCATGGGTGGCCCGGCCCGGATGCGGATGCTGGAGGCGCTGGCCACGGCATCCACTCCGCTGAGCGTCAGCGCTCTCGGTGAGGCGATCGGCGTCGATCAGCCCCGCGCGTCACGGCTCGTGCAGCAGGGGGTCGAGCGGGGGTTCGTGCGCCGCGAGGCCGACCCCGACGATGCGCGCCGCACGCGCATCGCGCTCACCGACGAGGGGCGGCGGATCGCCCGCGGCATGCGCGGTGAGCGGCGCGAGATGCTCGCCGGCGCGCTGGCCGCCTTCACCGATGAGGAGCGCACCGAGCTCGCCCGGCTGCTGAACAAGCTCGCCGACAACTGGCAGCGATAGGCCGGGCTGCCGGCCGCCCGCCTATGAGGCGGCGAACTCCAGTGACGGCTCGTCGTCGACCGAGAGCGACAGCACCACGGTCTCGACCGCTTCGTGTGCCTCGATCTGCTGCTCCACATCGCGCAGGCGGCGGGCGACGTCGTGCTCGAGCGCATCGCCCGCGAGGTCGACCTCGGCGACGATGAACAGCCGGTTCGGTCCGACGTACTCGATGTGGAGGTACGTCACCCGTTCGATCTGGGGCAGGGCGAGCAGCGCAGTCCCGACACGCGCCCGCAGCTTCGGCGCTGCCGTCGTGCCCACCAGGAAGTCGATGTTCCGACGGATGAGGATGATCGCGACCACCGCGAGCAGGATGCCGACGAGGATCGAGCCCACGGCATCCCAGGCGGCGACGCCGGTGATCTGGTGGAGCAGGATCGCGCCACCGGCGATCACGAGGCCGATGAGAGCGGCGGCATCCTCGAAGAACACGGCGCGCAGCGTGGTGTCGCTCGTCTCCAGCACGAAGTCCCACGTCGACGACCCGCGCTCCTTCGCCAGCCGCCGCGATTTCACCATCGCCTGCGTGAACGACGCGCCCTCCAGGACGAATGCGATGCCGAGCACGATGTACGCGATGAGCGGGCTCTCGACCGGGCCCGTCTCCGACAGCTCCTGGATGCCGTGCATGATCGACACGATCGCCCCGGCCGTGAAGATGCCGAACGCCGCGATCAGCGACCACACGAACGCGTTACGGCCGTACCCCAGCGGGTGCCGGGCGTCCTTCGTGCGCGCCCCGCGGCGGTCGGCGATCAGCAGGAAGATCTCGTTGCCGGCATCCGCCCACGAGTGCGCCGCCTCGGCGACCATCGACGCCGACGACGTGATGACGGCAGCGACCGTCTTCGCGATCGCGACCAGGATGTTGGCGAGGAAGGCGATGATCACGGTCACGCGGTCAGGCTACTCCCGTCAGCGCGGCGCCTTCACGGGGAGGAGCAGCAGGAACCCGGCGATCAGCACGAGCACGATGCCGAGGATGCCGAAGGCGGTCTGGCTCGTCGCCACGATGAGGATGGTCCAGGCGCCCGAGGCGATCCAGCTGGCCGCGCGACCGGTCGTGGCGTAGAGGCCGAAGATCTCGCCTTCGCGGCCGGCCGGGGTGACCCGGGCGAGGAACGAGCGCGCCGCCGCCTGCGCCGGGCCGACGAAGGCGCACAGGATGAGCCCGCCGATCCAGAACACGATCGCCCCGCCGTCGCGAAGGAAGAACACCGCGAGGCCCGCGACGACCATCGATCCGATCGAGGCGAGGATGATGCGCTTCGGTCCGAGGCGGTCGTCGAGGCGTCCGGCGAGGATCGTGGAGACGCCGGCGATGAGGTTCGCGGCGATGCCGAAGATGATGATCTCCTGGGTCTCGAAGCCGAAGACCGCGGTGCCGATGATGGCTCCGAACGCGAACACCCCGCCGAGGCCGTCGCGGAACACCGCGCTCGAGAGCAGGTACCAGAACGTCGGGCGGGTCTCGGGGTCGCGGTACAGGCCGGCGACGTCTTTCACGAGCAGGCCGTATGAGCGGAAGAAGCCGACCTTGCGCTCGGGGCGACCGAGCGAGGGCTCCGGCACGTTCAGGAAGATCGGGATGCTGAAGATGATGGTCCAGACCGCGCACCCGACCGCGATCAGGCGGTAGGCGAGACCGTTGTCGGTCGACATGCCGAACCAGTCGAACGTGTCGAGCACCACCACGATCACGAGGGCGAGGATGCCGCCGATGTAGCCGAAGCCCCACCCGAGTCCCGAGATGCGGCCGACGTTCTTCGGATTCGCGATGCCGATGAGCATGGCGTTTGAGTTCACGGCCGCGATCTCACCGAAGACGGATCCGGCCGAGACGAGTGCCACGCCGAGCCAGAACAGGCTGGGGGTCGGCTCGACGAACCACAGCCCGAGCATGCAGAACACCAGGGCGCCGGTGCCGATCCCGAGCCACAGCTTCTGCCGTCCGGCGGCATCCGCCTGCTGGCCGAGCACCGGGGCGAGGAGCAGGATGCCGAAGGCGGCGATCGTCGAACCCAGCCCGAGTCCCGAGGCGAGGTCGGCCTCGGCGGCCATCCGCACAGGGTCGGAGGAGTCGAGTGCTGCGATGTCGGCGGGGAGGAAGCCCTCGCCGACCAGGTACAGCGCCGTGAACACGAAGGTGAGGATCACGGTGTTGAAGGGCTGCGTCGCCCAGTCCCACAGCGCCCAGGAGTAGACCTGCTTCTTCGGGGCGGGCGTCTCGCCGCGCAGGTCGAGCCCGATCACGCCGACGGCTCCGCTGTTCGCGGTCGCTGTGGGCTCGGGTGTGACCGGGCGAGGTTCGGGTTCGCTCATGCTCGAAGTCTGGCGCTGCCCGGTGAACGGGGGGTGACGGCGCGCCGTGCCGGTGCTCTCGCCTCACTCCGTGCGCAGCGGCCGGAGCGTGCGGGCGTAGTCCTCCTTCAGCACCGCCAGGTGCAGCCAGGCCTCGATGCGCGTGACTCCCGGGAGGGCGCGCAGGCGCTCGAGGCTCGCGTACAGCGCACCGGCCGACGGCTCGACGAGCGTCGCGACCGCGTCGAACCGGCCGAGGGTGCGCGCCGCGAAGTCGACGCCACGTCCGCGCCGCAGCTCGTCGATCACCGCTTCGTCGTCGTCGCCGAGGATCATGCCGACGCCCATCGAGAGCTGCCGATGCGCGAGCCCGCGGGCCTCGACCGCGCTGATCTTGATGACCCCGCCGTCGATGAGCCGCTGCACCCGGGTGGCGACAGCCGAGGGAGAGAGTCGCACCTCTTCGCCGAGCGCACGGAAGCTGCGCCGCCCGTCGGTCTGCAGCTGCTCGATCAGCGCCTCGTCGATCGCGTCGAGCGTCACGCCGCCGTGGTACTCCGAGACGAAGAACCCCTTGATCACCGTCGAGTAGATGATCGTGCTGATGTCCAGCACGCCCGAGATCGCACGGATCTGCGCGAGCAGGTCGTGCAGCTCCGACATCGACCCGACGCGGATCTCGGTGACGACGTCGTGCGAGCCGCCGACGGCCGACACCAGCACGGTCTCGCTCATGTCCCGCAGATGCTCGGCGACCAGCTCGACGGCGCCGTCGGTGCGGATCGAGACGTGGGCGAGCACGTGCTGCCCGAGGAACACCGGGTCGACGGCCGCGACGACTCGCACCGTGCGGTCCTCCAGCATGGCCTTGAGCCGGGCGGCGACCGCGGCCCGCGACTGACCGAGGCGGAGAGACAGGGAGCGGATGCTGGCGCGCCCGTCCACCTGCAGTGCGCGGATCAGTTCGGCGTCGAAATCCATGGCATCCGTCCGATTCGTCACTTTCCCGGGAACGCTCGCACTCACGAGCACATCCTCAGCATACGAAGACACATGACCGGCGGGAAGACGACATCTGCATCGCCATCCGTTCATTACTCCAGTGAATGACTCCTTCCGCTGGAGTTCTGCCCTTGTCTGCGGCCCGTCGCGGTCGTAGCATCCTCCGGTACCCGACATCTTCCGCAAAGGAGCGGCCCACCCATGAGTTCCCCCACCACCAGCGGCACCCACAGCCGGGCGCGACGCGCCGGCATCGCCGCCTTCGTCGGCACCACGATCGAGTGGTACGACTTCTACGTCTATGCGACGGCCGCGGCCCTCGTCTTCGGTCCGCTGTTCTTCCCGAGCGGCGACCGGCTCGCCGAGACGGCCGCCGCCTTCGCCACGTTCGCGGTCGCCTTCCTCGTCCGCCCCCTCGGCGGCATCATCTTCGGCCACATCGGCGACAAGCTCGGCCGGCGCACGTCGCTCGTCATCACGCTGCTGCTGATGGGCGCCGCCACGGTGCTCGTCGGCTGCCTGCCGACCTACGAGAACGTCGGCATCCTGGCGCCGATCCTCCTGATCCTGCTCCGCGCGATCCAGGGTCTCGCGGTCGGTGGCGAGTGGGGCGGCGCGGTGCTCATGAGCGTCGAGCACGCGCCCGAGAAGTCGAAGACCTTCTACGGCGGCTTCACGCAGCTCGGCAACCCCGCCGGCGCCCTGCTGGCCTCCGGCATCTTCGCGATCATGTCGCGCATGGGTGAGAACTTCATCATCGACGGCGGCTGGCGCATCCCGTTCCTGCTCTCGATCGTGCTGGTCGGCGTCGGATTCTGGGTGCGCTACCGCGTCGAGGAGACCCCGGTCTTCGAGACCAAGGTCGAAGGCCGCAAGCAGTCGATGCCGCTGGCCTTCGCGCTGCGCACCAACTGGCGTCCGATCCTGCTCGGCATCGGCATCCTGCCGATCTCGACCGGCGGCTACTACCTCGCGACGACGTTCGTCACGGCCTACGCCACCGGCGAGCCGATCTCGGTCAGCGAGCAGGTCATCCTCGACGCGATGACCATCGCCTCCTTCGTGGAGTTCGTCGTGACGCTGCCGGTCGCCTGGCTGGGCGACAAGTGGGGCCGCAAGAACGTCATGTACATCGGCCTGATCACCTCGGTGCTGACCTTCGTGCCGTTCCTGCTGATCATGCCGGGACGCGTCGAACCGCTGATCTTCCTCTTCGCGTCGCTGGTGCGCATCGCGATGAGCGCGACCTACGCCCCCATCGCGGCACTGCTCGCGCAGATGTTCCGTCCGCAGGCCCGCTACACCTCGATCGCGCTGTCGTACGGCGTGGGCGCCGCGGTCTGGGCCGGATTCTCGCCGTGGTTCGCGACGCAGCTCATCGCCTGGACGGGCAGCATCTGGTCGGTCATCGCGATGTTCATCGGCATGGCCGTGATCGCCGGCGTCTGCACGAAGCTCGCGCCCCAGCACTCGGATGAAGCCCCGGTGACGGCATCCTTCACCGCCCGCACCGACACGACGGCGAACCGGCTGCCCTGATCGGCGCAGCCTCCCTCACCGCCCGCACCGACACGACCGCGAACAGGTTCCCATGAGAAAGCTCACCCCCTTCGACCGCTCTGCCCAGACCACGCCGCGACTGCTCACGGCGCGGGCGATCCACACGGCGGATGCCGAGGCCGCCACGGCCACGGCGATGCTCACCGATCGCGGACGGATCCTCGCGATCGGCACCCCCGCCGAGTGCGAGGCTGCGGCCGAACGGGGTGGGCTCTCCCCGGAGCGGATCGATCTCGGCGACGCGGTGGTCGTTCCCGGCTTCGTCGACGCGCACGCCCACCCCCTGATGTTCGGGCAGCTGATGACGTGGGTCGACTGCGGGCCCGAGAAGGCCGGCAGCATCCCCGAGATCGTGGCTCTGCTGCAGGCGGCCGCCGCCGAGACTCCGGAAGGGCGGCCCGTCCGCGGCTACGGCTACGAGCAGCGCAACCTCGCCGAGAAGCGGCATCCCACCCGCTTCGAGCTCGACGAGGTCGCGACGGACCGCGAGGTGTACCTGATGAACGCCTCGGGTCACGGCGGCGTCGTCAACTCGCACACGCTCGCGGTGAACGGCGTCGACCGCGACACCCCGAATCCCGACGGCGGGGAGTTCTTCCGCGACGCCGACGGCGAGCTGACCGGCGAGCTGTCGGATGCCGCCTGCAACATCCTCACCGGCGTGCATGGCGTGAAGATCGGCCACCACGGCCCGAACTTCCACCTCGCCGACGAGCCCGAGGAGCACCTCCGCCAGCTGGATGCCGCGACGCAGCGCTTCCTCGCCGGCGGCGTCACCTCGATCGGCGACTGCCAGGTCACGCGCCGCGAGTTCGACATGTACCTGCGTCTCGCCGAGGCGGGGCGGCTGGAGCTGCGCGTGTCGATGTACCTGCTCTCCCACCTACTCGACGAGGCGCTCGAGATGGGGCTGGTCGGGCAGTTCGGCAACGCCCACCTCAGCTTCGCCGGCATCAAGCTCTACGCCGACGGCACGCTCGGCGGCTGGACCGCGTACTTCCCCGACGGCTATGTGGGCGACCCGTGCCGCACCGGTCAGCTGTACCACGAGCCCGCCGAGTACACCGCGCTGATCAGCAAGGCCCACGCGGCCGGCCTCCAGACCGCGACGCACGCGCAGTCGCCGACCGCCATCGAGATGGTGGTGTCGGCGATCGAGGCCGCTCTCGCCGAGCATCCGGATGCCGATGCCCGGCACCGCATCGAGCACTGCGGCCTGCCGACGCCCGAGCAGATCGAGCGGATGGCCGTCTCCGGCATCCGTCCGGTGAACCAGACGCAGCACTACTTCAACTGGGGAGAGGGCGTCGAAGAGGCCATCGGCACCCCGGGGGAGCGCTTCAACCCGCTCGGCGAGTTCGAGCGCGCGGGTGTGCCGTTCACGATCTCGTCGGATGCTCCGGTCGCCGAGCCCATCCCGCTCGAGGCCATCCAGACCGCGGTCACCCGCGTCACGCGTCGCGGGCACAAGCTCGGACCCGACGACCTGCGGGTCTCCGCGCTCGCCGCGCTGCGTGCCCACACGATCGAGGGCGCGATCTCGATCGGTCGCGAAGACGACCTGGGCTCGCTCGAGGTCGGCAAGTACGCCGACTTCGCCGTGCTCTCGGACGATCCGCTGGCCGTCGCCGGGGAGGACATCGCCGCGATCACCGTGCGCGAGACCTGGGTGGACGGGGAGCGTCGGCACCGTGCCTGACGTCGCCGCCGACTACGCCGACACCGCGGGCCGCGCGGTGCTCGAGACCATCCGCGCCTATGGCGTGACCGCGATCTTCGGCATCCCCGGCACACACAACCTCGAGCTCTACCGGCCGCTCGCCGATCTCGGCATCCGCGCGGTGACGAACCGCCACGAGCAGGGATCCGGCTACGGCGCCGACGGCTGGGCGCAGCAGACCGGCCTCCCCGGCGTGGTCATCACCACCTCCGGACCGGGACTGCAGAACGCCATGAGCGCGATCGGCACCGCCTTCTGCGAGTCGCGTCCCATGATCGTGCTGTCGCCCGGCGTGCATCTCGGCGCGGAGTTCGCGGACGTCGGCACCTTGCACGAGACGAAGGATGCCACGGCCATGGTCGGCGCGATCGCCGAGTGGTCGCGTCGCGTGCAGTCGGCGGCAGAAGCCGTCGAGGCCGTGCACGATGCGTTCACCCTCTTCCGAACCGGTCGCCCGCGGCCTGTGCATATCGAGATCCCCCTCGACGTTCTCGAATCCGCAGCCCACGTCCCCCTCGCGGATCGGCAGGCGCGCCCCGCGCCCGATCCCGCCGCGGGCGACCCCTCCTCCGTGGCGGATGCCGCGCGCCTGCTGGCCTCCGCCCGCACCCCGGTGATCGTCGCCGGTGGCGGAGCGACGGATGCCGCCGCAGAAGTCAGCGCGCTCGCCGAGCACCTGGGTGCTCCGGTGCTCACGACGCTGAACGGCAAGGGCGTCGTCGACGAGCGGCATCCGCTGTCCCTCGGATCGAACCTGCGCCTCGCGGCCGCACGCGCCGTCGCGGAGGATGCCGATGTGCTGCTCGTGATCGGGTCGAAGCTCGGCGAGGCCGAGCTGTGGGCTCCCCGGCTGGAGGCGCGCGGAGCCGTCGTGCGCGTCGACATCTCGCCCGCGCAGCGTGACAAGAACCTCACCGCGACGGTCGGGATCACGGGTGATGCGACGGCTATCGCCGGTTCGCTGCTCGCGGCTCTCCCTTCGGAAGGGCGACCGGCCCCCGATCTCACCGCGGCGCGCGCGGCGATCGATGCCGAGATGCGTGAGACCGCGCCGGATGCCGTCGCCCTCGCCGAGATCATCGTCGAGGGCCTTCCCGCCGACGCGATCGTGGCCGGTGACTCCTCGCAGATCGTCTACATGGCGCTGGGCAGCGTGCTGCAGGCGCAGCATCCGCACTCCCTGCTGTACACGCCTACCTACGCGACGCTCGGCTACGGCCTGCCCGCGGCGATCGGCGCGCGCGTCGCCCAGACCGAACGCCCGGTCGTCACCGTGATCGGCGACGGCGCGCTGATGTTCTGCGTGAACGAGCTCGTGACCGCGGTCGAGCAGCGCCTCGACGTCACGATCGTGTGCGTCGACAACGGCGGCTACGCCGAGATCCGCCAGAACGAGGTCGATCGTGGAATGTCCCCGATCGGCGTCGATCTCGTGCAGCCCGACTGGGCGGCTCTCGCCACGGCATTCGGGGCGACCGGACGCCGGGTCGACCGGCCGGAAGACATCGCACACAGCATCCGCGAGGCCATCGCCGAGGGCGGCGTGCAGCTCGTCCACATCCCCACCGGAAGACAGGACTGACCATGACCGACAACATCGGCCCCATCGACGCCTCCGTGAACCCCCGATATTCCGGGATCGCGACCTTCGCCCGGCTGCCGCGCATCGAGGATGTGCCGCGCGCCGACATCGCCGTCGTCGGCATCCCCTTCGACTCCGGTGTGAGCTACCGCCCCGGCACGCGCTTCGGCCCGTCGCACGTGCGCGAGTCGTCGCGTCTGCTGCGACCGTACAACCCGGCGCAAGACGTCTCGCCGTTCGCGATCGCGCAGGTGGTGGATGCCGGTGACATCCCGGTGAACCCCTTCGACCTGACCGCCGCGGTGAGCGAGGTCGAGACAGCCGCGGTCGCCCTCGGCGAGCAGGTGCAGCGCATCGTCACGATCGGCGGCGACCACACCGTCGCGCTGCCGCTGCTGCGGGCTGTCGCCGCGAAGCACGGCCCGGTCGCGGTGCTGCACTTCGACGCACACCTCGACACCTGGGACACGTACTTCGGTGCGCCGATCACGCACGGCACGCCCTTCCGCCGGGCGAGCGAAGAGGGGCTGATCGACCTCACCGCGAGCTGCCACGTCGGCACCCGCGGCCCGCTGTACTCGAAGCAGGACCTCGAGGACGACGAGCGCCTCGGCTTCTCGATCGTGTCGAGCGAGTACATCGAGGAGCACGGCGTCGAGGCCGCGATCACGCGGATCCTGCAGCGCATCGGCGACAAGCCGCTATACGTCTCGATCGACATCGACGTGCTCGACCCCGCGCATGCCCCCGGCACCGGCACCCCCGAGGCCGGAGGCCTGACGAGCCGCGAGCTGCTGCGCATCCTGCGGGCTCTCGGCGCGCAGAACATCGTCGGCGCCGACGTCGTCGAGGTCTCCCCGGCATACGATCACGCGCAGATCACCGGCATCGCCGCGAGCCACGTCGTCTACGAACTCGTGAGCCTGCTGGCCTCGCAGGTCGCGCAGCCGTAGCCCCGGCATCCGGCGTCGGCCGTTCCGGTCGCACTTTCTGCCGCCTTTTCCTCGCGGAGGCGGCATCCGTTGCGACCGGAAGGAGAGCTGGCGGCATCCGTTGCGACCGGAAGGGTCGTGACCGAAGGCCTCAGGCGTACGACGCGGCGAGCAGCTCGGCGAACAGCTCCTCCGGGTCGCATTCCACGCGCCGGCGGGTGAACCAGTCGCAGATGTTGACGCAGTCGCGGTGCAGCAGATCCAGTCCCTGCGGATTCGCGATGATGTCGACGATCTGCGGCAGGTCGATCACGCGCACGCGACCCTCGTGCACGAGCAGGTTGTACGCCGACAGGTCGCCATGGGCGAAGCCCGCGGCGGCGAACACCCGCATGATCTCGACCACCTGGTCGTAGAACCCGGCGAGCTCGACACGGTCGTTGCGCACCTGGGCGAGACGGGGAGCGGCCGTGCCGTGCGCGTCGCCGAGGAACTCCATCAGCAGCTCGGTGCCGTTGACCTGCACCGGATAGGGCACGGGCGCGCCCAGCTCCCACATGCGGCACAGCGCCTCGAACTCGGCGAACGACCACTGCGCCGCGGCGACCTCCCGCCCGTGGCTGGATTTCCGGGCGAGGGCACGGGCGTCGCGGGTGTTCCGGGTGCTGCGGCCCTCGGTGTAGACGGCCGAGCGGTGGAAGCTGCGATGCTCCGCCGAGCGGTAGCGCTTCGCCGCGAGCAGCGTGCGTTGCGCCGGGTCATCGGGCACAGCGCGCTCCAGAAGGAACACGTCGGCCTCCTTGCCGGTCTTGAGGATGCCGAGCTCGGTGTCGAGCGCGCCGGCGGAGGTGACGACCCAGTCCGGCCAGGGCTCGGGTCCGCGTTCGGTGGGGGTGACGGCCGGCCACGTGGACCAGCGCTGGTTCTCGCCGGGTTCGACGTCGGCGAAGAAGAGTTCTGTTTCGAGAGGATCAGACAAGATGTGGCTCCGGAAGAGGAGGCCACGCCAGGGATCAGGAGCGGGTGGCCTCGAAGGGAAGGTGGTCGGCGGAGAGCGCGACAGAGACGGTGTTCATGTCCTCAGCTCCTCCCGCTCGGGCCTTCCGGGCTCGTCCCGGTGCGTCGATGAGCCTAGGCCGCCGGCATCCGGCTTGTCCAGACCCGGCGCCGCCGTGCCCTCAGTCGCGAGCGTCGGGCGGGGTGAGACGGACGAGCACCCCGTCGCCTTCGCCGCCGATCGCGACCACCCATGAGTCCCCGGTCCAGACGGCGGCGTTCGCGCCGCACAGGAAGGGGAGCGGATGCTGCGCCTCGCCGTCGCTCAGCGAGAGCGGGTCCGTGCGGAACACCTCGGCCTTGGCGCAGCTCTCGCGCCGGGCGATCGCCTCTCTCGTCTCGGACGATCCGCCCACGGTCACGCCGCGGATGTTCGACTCCTCGGGCTCGCCGCCCCACCAGAGCGCGGTGCCGTCCGGACCCACGGCGACGCGAGGATGGTCGGCCGCCTGTTCGTGCGCGCTCAGCTCGGCGCCCTCGGCATCCAGCACGATCCGCGCAGAAGGCGTCGCCAGGTAGATGCGTCCCTCGGCGTCGACATCGAGGTCTACCGGCGGAACGCCGGGGAACGCGTCGGGGGCGTCGTCGAGCGACAGGGGTGCGCTGTACAGCAGGGTGCGGGCGCCGTCGGCAAGATCCACCCGCAGCAGCTGGAAGTCGAGATACCCGGTGGATCGGGGCTGATAGCGCACGACGATCGCATCGCCGTCGTGCACGGCGATATCGCCGAACGCGAAGTCGCCGAAGTCGTCGTTGCTGACCGCCGGCTCTCGGGGCAGGTCACGCACCGTCATCGTCGTCGTGTCGATCACCGACAGCACCGGCGCGCGCTCGTTCCGGGTCACGACGAGCTCCGTACCGGACAAGGCCGCTATGGTGCCGCCGCCCGCGAGCAGGTCGTCGTCTTCGCTGCGCGGCATCGCCAGCGTCTCTCCGTCGACGCCGACATGCAGCAGCGTCTCGCCCGATCGTGCCCAGAATCCGCCCGACCCGTCCGCCGCCAGTCCCTGCATCCCGAACGCGAAGTCGGTGCGTCCGACAGCGCTCTGGAAGGGGATCGGCTCCAGCGTCCAGTCGTCCGGGCCGACCTGCGGAGCGCAGCCGGCGACGAGAGCGCCGACTGCGACGAGACCGAGCAGGCGCAGCATCCGTCTGCCCCTCGTGCCCGATCGCATGCCTCCCACTCTGGTGGCGGCAGATGGGAGAAACCGGTGAGCCCCGGACGAATGGTCGGATGCCGCGGACGACCGGTCGGGCGCCGGCATCCGCGTGCTGGGAGGGTGGAACCATGACGACGACAGCGCCCATCCCGACGACAGCCTCCTCTCGCACCGAGCGGATGCCGTACGCCGCGCTCATCGTCATGATGCTCATGAGCTTCCTGCTGGTGACGGCCGAGTTCCTTCCGAACGGCGTGCTCACCGAGATGGCGGAGTCGCTGCGCATCACGCCCGGCCAAGCGGGGCAGACCGTCACGGTCACCGCGTTCGTCGGGCTGCTGGTGGCGCCGACGATCGGCCTGATCTTCCCGCGTCTCGACCGTCGGTCGCTGCTCGTGTGGATGGCGCTCGCCGCGGCGGTGTCGAACCTCATCGTCGCGATCTCGCCGAACCTCATCCTGGTGCTGCTCGCCCGCTTCCTGCTCGGTGCCGCGATCAGCGCATTCTGGTCGATGTCGATCACGGTCGCCGCGCGCATCGCCGGACCCGAGCGACTCGGGCGCGCGGTCATGTTCACCGCTGCCGGCGCCTCGTTCGCCACGGCGGCCGGCGTGCCGATCGGGGTCATGCTGAGTGAACTCATCGACTGGCGCACGGTCTTCGCGCTCGCCGGCGTCGTCACCGGGCTGCTCGCGATCCTCCTGCGCACGCTGCTGCCCTCGGTGCCGGCCGAGCGGGCATCGAGTCTCCGCCTGCTCGTCGACACGGTGCGCCGTCCCGGTATCAGTCTCGGCATGATCGGTCACGTGCTGGTCGTGCTCGGCCACTTCCTCGCCTACACGTATGTGCGTCTCGCGCTGGAGCGCATCCCCGACGTCGACGCGTCGACCATCGTCGTGCTGCTCGCCCTGTTCGGCGCCGGCGGCCTGATCGGCAACCTCGTGATCGGGCTCGTCATCGACCGCTCGTTCGCGTTCTTCGCCGTGTTCGCCCCGCTCGCGATCGCGGTGTCGGTGGCCTCGATGATCCTGCTCTCGGGCACGGTCGTCGGCATCGGGATCGTCGTGTTCGTGTGGGGCTTCTTCTTCGCCTCGTGGCTGATCGTCGCGAACACCTGGGTCGGGCACCGGATGCCGGACCGCCTCGAAGCCGGCGGCAGCCTCGTCGTCGTCGGGTTCCAGGCCGCGATCATGATCGCGGCGGGCGTCGGCGGCTTCCTCGTCGACACTCTGAGCGTCGAGCTGGTCTACACCGTCGGAGCGGCGATCCTGCTCGTCGGCGCCGTGCTCTTCGGGGCCTCGAACCGCGTCAGGCCCTGACGCGGAGCATCCGGCCCTAGGCCGGAACGGGCGCCCGGTTCGCCATGCGCCACGATGACGGGGTCATGCCCGTGCGACGGCGGAAGGCCCGGCTGAAGCCCTCGTCCGAGGCGTAGCCCAGCTCGCGCGAGACCTCGGACACCGCGCGTCCGGCCTCGAGCATCCGCTTCGCCGCGTCGATGCGCACCTCGGTGACGTAATCGGCGGGGGAGCGGCCGATCGCGTTGCGGAACCGCTCGGCGAAGGTCGAGCGTGACATCGCACTCACGCCCGCCAGACGCTCGACGGTCCAGTCGCGGCCCGGCTCCTCGTGGATCGCGTCGACGACCCGGTCCAGGAACGGGTCGTTCGCGAGTGACGGCCAGCCCTGCGGGGCGCACCCGTTGGCGGCCCAGGCGCGGATGACCGACAGCAGCACGGTGGTGGCCATCATGCGGCAGATGACTGGGTCGCCCTGGCGCACCGGGCAGGTGGCCGGGTCGACCAGGCCCATGTTCTCGGCGAGGGCGGCCGCTGCCGGCTCGAGGGCGTCGAAGCCGGTCACGGTGATGAACTCCGGCAGCACCGCGCGCAGCGTCGAGGCGGCATCCGCCAGCTCGAGGTCCATGACCATCAGACTCGCGTCGTCTTCGGCCTGAAGGGCGAAGGGCGAGCCGCCGAGCAGCAGGAACGCGTCGCCGGCGACCAGACGGTCACGACGTCCCTGAGGTTCGATCGTGAGACGGCGCGAGCCGGGATCGACATCGAGGCGGCATCCGTCACTCAGCGGGGGCTGCCCGTGCACATTTCCCGCAGCGACGTAGACGAGCGTGATGGCGTCAGAGGGGATCGGCAGCAGGGCTCCGGTCGGGAGAGACAGGCGCCGGGCCACGCCGAGGCGCAGATCGACGGTGCTGAGCACCTGCGAGAGCGCGTCCGCGTCCACTGTCACCATGCATTCGCCAACATCCGGCCGCCGCCGGGTATTCCACCGTTCGAATCGCGCAACTGGTCGCTCCAGCGCTCCCGAAGCGACCATTTGCGCGATTCGAAAGCCGCCCGGATACGCTGGAAGGACGCCACCCGAGGAGTCCCGTGTTCCGTACCCCCGACCGCCTGTTCCGAGTCCTCGCGATCGCGGAGGCGATCACCTGGACGATCCTGATCGCCGCGATCATCGCCCGTGCGGCGGGTGCGTCCGGAATCGTCGTCACGGTGGGCGGCGGCATCCACGGATTCGTGTTCCTCGCGTATGCGGCGACGGCGGTGCTGGTCGCGCTCAATCAGCGCTGGCACCTCGGTGTCGGCATCCTCGCGGTCGCCAGCGCGATCGTGCCCTACGCGACGATCCCCACGGAGATCTGGTTGCACCGCACCGGCCGCCTCGACGGCGCGTGGCGTCTCGAGGCGACCGATGATCCTCGCGATCGCCGCTGGTACGACCGGCTGATGCGCTGGTTCCTGCGTCGGCCCCTCGTGCTCGCGCTGCTGCTCGCGGTCGGCATCGTCGCCCTGTACGTCATCCTGCTGCTGGTGGGACCTCCCGGCGGGAAGTGAGCCCGCGGTCCGGGTTTCGAGCCGGACCGGTATACCGGAGCATGACGCTGTATGTCGGGCGTGTCGCGGATCCGCGAAACGATTCACTAGCGTGCAAACGCGGCCACTCCGGCCGGATCGCTTTCCCCGCACCCCCGAGGACTCCTCATGCACACTTCCCGAGCACGGCGCACCGGCGCGCTCATCATCACGGCGGGCCTGGCCTTCGGCCTCAGCGCCTGCGCCATCTCCGACGGCACCGGCTCCGGAGGCGGCGGCGACGACGACAAGACGCTGACCTTCTGGAGCTACTACCAGGGCACGCAGGCCGACTGGCTGCAGGCCCAGGCCGACGAGTTCGAGAAGAACAACCCGGGCGTCACCGTCGACATCGTCGAGACCGTCGGCGACCAGCAGGACCAGAAGCTCCTGGCCTCGGTCGCGACCGGCGATACCCCCGACCTCTTCATCAACAACATCGTGGTCGACTACCCGACCCTGGTCGCGGGCGGCGTGACGGCCGACCTCACCGAGTACTGGAACGGCTTCGCCGACAAGGATCAGTTCGGAGAATCCGCGGCCTGGTCGACCGACGACAAGGTCTACAACCTGCTCCCGTTCACGAACCTGATCGGGCTGTACTACAACCAGGACATCCTGTCGGCCGTCGGCATCGACACCCCGCCGACCACGCTCGACGAGCTGCAGGCCGACCTCGAGATCGTGAAGGCCGACGGGCAGTTCCAGGGCATCGCCCTCTCGGGTGCGCCGACGGTCGAGGGCGCATGGCTGTTCGCTCCCGAGCTGCTCGGCCTCGGCATCGACTACTGCAACTTCGAGGGCCCCGAGGTCGAGGCCGCGTTCGACCGCGCCGAGACCTGGGCGAAGGCCGGCTACACGCCGCAGGCCACCGCGACCTGGGATCAGAACGACTCCTGGCAGCAGTTCGCCACCGGCGAGTACGCGTTCGGCATCAACGGCAACTGGCAACTCGGCAACGCCGAAGAGGCGACGTTCGAGTACGGCACGACCCAGTACCCGGCTCCGGCCGGCGGCACGAGCGTGGTCTACCCGGGCGGTGAGGGCTTCGGAATCGGCGCGACCTCCGACAAGAAGGACCTCGCCTGGAAGTTCCTCGAAGAGGCTGTGCTGACCCCGGAGGCGGGCGAGTCGATCTTCACGATCGCGGGTTCCATCCCGGTGCGCGCCGACGTCGCCGAGCTGCCCGCCATCAAGGAGAACGTCGCCGTGCAGCCGTTCGTCGCCGCCGCGCAGACCTCCGGCTCGTGGCCCAAGAACGAGAACACCGCCAACATCCAGAAGGCGCTGGGCGAGGCCGTGTCGAGCGTGCTCTCCGGGCAGAGCTCGGCAGCGGATGCCAGTGCTGCGGCGATCGCCGACATCAAGGCCGCGATCGAGGACGGCGGCGGCACCTGCTCGTGAGCTCCACCGTCCAGGCCGTGGATGCGGGGCGCCCGACCGGGCGTCCCGCGTTCGCGCGCGCTCTCGCCCGTACCCCGATCTGGTTCCTCGTGCCGGCGATCGGGCTGCTCGCGGGCTTCGCCGTCTACCCGCTGATCGTGCTCGTGCGGATGTCGCTGAGCGACGTCGGACCGAGCAACATCGTCGGCGCCTGGCCGTTCATCGGTCTGGAGAACTTCGTCACCGTGCTCTCCGACGACGAGATCTGGCTCGCCCTGGCGCGCACGATCGGCGTCGCCGTGGTGCTGCTGGCGTCCAACTTCGTCTTCGGGTTCATCGGCGCCTCGATTCTCTCGGTCGGCGGACGCATCACCGAGACCGTGCTCGCCGTGATGGTGTTCGTCTGGGCGCTGCCCCCGATCGTGTCGGGCAGCGCCTTCAAATTCCTGCTCAACGACACCGGACCGATCAACAGCGCACTGGAAGCCCTCGGCATCCCGCCCGTCGCCTGGCTGAGCTCTCCTGACCTCGCCCTGTGGTCGGTCACCGCGATCATCGCGTGGGCGGCGCTCCCGTTCTCGGTGCTCGTGATCCGCGGCGCCCTGCTGGCCGTGCCGCACGACCTCCTCGAGGCGGCAGCACTCGACGGCGCCGGGTACTGGCGCACGCAGCTGAAGATCGTGCTGCCGCAGCTGCGTCCGACGCTCGGCATCCTCGCCATCCTCACCGTGCTGTACGCCTTCAAGAGCTTCGACTTCTTCTACGTCACGACCAAGGGCGGCCCGGGCACCACGACCAACACGCTGCCGGTCCTCGCCTACAACACGGCGTTCTCCGGTTTCGAGATGAGCACCGGCGCGACCATCGCCCTTGTGTCGATGCTCGCCGTGGCGATCTTCGCCGTGCCCTACATCCGCGCCGTGCGGCGGGAGGAGCAGCCATGATCAGCCGCCGCCTCCGCACCGCGTTCCGCATCGTCGCGATCGTGCTCGGTCTCGTCTACCTGCTGCCGCTGCTCTGGATCGTGCTGACGTCGTTCAAGACGAAGCAGCAGGTGCTGACCGATCCCAACGGCATCGTCTTCACTCCCACGTTCGACACCTACGCGAATGTCATCGGCGACGGGATCGGGGCGATCCTCACCTCGCTGCAGATCGCCGTGGCCGTCACCGTCATCGCCCTGCTCATCGCCGTTCCGGCCGCCGCCGCTCTGGCGCGGCGGGTCTCGGTCGGTTGGAATCGCGTCATCACCGTGTTCCTCGCGGCGCTCCTCGTGCTGCAGATGGTACCGCAGCCGATGACGGTCATCCCGCTGTACAGCGTGCTCGCGTCGTGGAAGCTGCTCGGAAGCCTCGGCGGACTCATCGTCGCCGACATCGCGCTGCTGCTGCCGTTTGCGATCATGCTGCTCCGGCCGTTCGCGCTGGCCATCCCGACCGCCCTGTACGAGGCAGCGGAGCTCGACGGCGCCGGACGCTGGCGCACCTTCCGCTCGCTCACGGTGCCGCTGCTCAGCAACGGCATCCTGACGGTCGTGTGCATCGTCTTCATCTCCGCCTGGGGCGAGTTCGTCTATGCGATCAACTTCCTGCCCCAGGGAGTGGTGCTGCCTGTCAGCGGGCTGCTCGCGCAGCAGAACTCGACATATTCGGCGGAGTGGAACAGTCTGATGGCGCTGGCCGTGATCACCTCGCTGCCGCTGCTCCTCCTCTTCGTCGTGTCGCAGCGACGTCTGATCGCCGGGCTGTCGCTCGGTGCTGTCAAGTAACAGCGTGAAATGAGAGACCATGCCTGACGTTTCCCCCGAGTTCCTCCAGCGTCTGCGCGACGGCGCTGCCGAGCGCGATCGCAACCGCGAGCTTCCCCGCGCCGAGGTGCGCGAACTGCTGGATGCCGGTTTCGGCAGTGCCCGCGTTCCGACCGAGCACGGTGGGGAGGGCGTCGATCTCGCGACCCTGTTCGGGCGGCTCATCGACCTCGCCGCGGCCGACTCGAATGTGGCGCATGTGTTCCGCGGACACCTCGCGGTGGTCGAGATGCAGTTCTTCGAACCGGATGCCGCGCGACGCGACGCCTGGTACGCCCGGGCGCTGGCGGGCGACCTGGTCGGCAATGCGCAGTCCGAGCAGACGAACACCTCGGACCTCGCGACGACCCTGACCGAGGTCGACGGGGAGCTGCGGCTCAACGGACGCAAGTACTACACGACCGGCAGCATCTACGCGGACTGGATCGACCTGTCCGCCCGCTACCGCGATGAGGACCACCAGGTGATCGTGTCGACCCGCACGCCGGGCGTCCAGTCGATCGACGACTGGGCCGGGTTCGGCCAGCGGCTCACGGGTAGCGGCACGACGACCTTCACCGATGTGGTCGTCGACCCGGAGCTCGTTCGACCGTATGCGCTCGACGACGACGGGTTCCGGCATCCGTACCTGATGGGGTTCTTCCAGCTGGTGCTGCTCGGCGTCGTCGCCGGGATCGGACGCGCGGCAGTCGATGACGCGGTCGCGTTCGTGCAGCCGCGGCGACGCATCTTCGGATACGGCGGTGAGGCGTTCCCGCGCGAGGACCCGCTCGTGCAGACCGTCGTCGGCACGCTGTCGTCGGCGGCGTTCTCGGCGCGCGCGGCCGTGCTCGAGGCGGCGCGGTCGCTGGATGCGGCGCTCGACGGGTACCGCCAGGGGACCCCGGATGCCGCCGCCTTCACCCGCGCCCAGCTCGACGTGTACCGCGCGCAGCAGATCGTGCTGCCCACCGTCATCGAGGCGACCGCCGAGCTGTTCGAGGTGGGCGGGGCGTCGTCGGTCGACACCGGGCGCGGGCTCGACCGGCACTGGCGCAATGCGCGGACGATCGCCACGCACAACCCGTCCGTGCAGCGTCAGCGCGCGATCGGCGACTGGGAGCTGAACGGAGTGCTCCCTCTGTTCAACCAGCCGCAGCCGAAGGCGTCTCCGTCGAACAATCAGTCGTCCGAGGAGGCCGCGAAATGACCAAGCAGCTCATCGTCAACCTGTTCGAGATGGCGACCCCCGGTCACATCACGCACGGGCTGTGGCGTCAGCCCGACAACCAGCGCGAGCGGTACGCCGACATCTCCTACTGGACCGAGCTCGCGCAGGTCGCCGAGGCCGCCGGATTCGACGCGATCTTCCTCGCCGATGTCGTCGGCGCATACGACGTGTACGACGACAGCTTCGAGCCGGCGCTCGAGCGCGGGCTGCAGATCCCGAACATCGACCCGCTGCTGCTCGTGGCCGCGATGGCGGCGGTCACGGAGCACGTCGGCTTCGGCGTCACGTTCTCGACGACCTACGAGCCGCCGTTCGCGTTCGCGCGGCGCATGGCGACCCTCGACCACCTGACGAACGGTCGGGTGGGCTGGAACATCGTCACGTCGTACCTGCCCAATGCCGCTCGGAACTTCGGTCTCGCCGACCAGATCCCGCACGACACCCGCTACGAGATGGCCGCCGAGTACATCGAGGTGCTCTACAAGCTGTGGGAGGGCTCGTGGGATGACGACGCGGTCGTCGCCGACAAGGAGGGCGGCACGTACAGCCGGCCCGGAGCCGTGCGCGCGATCGATCATGTCGGCACGCACTTCCGCGTCGCCGGTCCCCACCTGTCCGAGCCGTCGCGGCAGCGGGTGCCGCTGCTGTTCCAGGCATCGGCCTCGAAGGCCGGCATCGCGTTCGCCTCGCAGCACGCCGAGGTGCTCTTCACGGCCGACCGTCCGCCGGGAGCACTGGAGCGCAACATCGCCGCGATCCGCGACGAGAGCGTGCGCCACGGCCGCCTCCCGGAGGACACGCGTTACGTCGTGATGGCCACCGTGATCGTCGCTCCGACCGAGGAGGAGGCGAGGGCGAAGTACGAGAACCACCGCTCGTTCCGTGACCCCGAGGGGGCGTTCATCCATATGAGCGTGCCGTTCCATCCGCTGCAGCATCCGTCCGACATCACGGTGCGCGAGGCGCTCGAGCGCGAGGGCAGGCAGGATGTGATCGACGCGGGAGGCCTGCCGCTGCACCTGACCGTCGGCCAGTTCGCGAGTGCGGTCGACGAGGCGTGGGATTCGCGATTCCTCGCGGTCGGGGATCCGTCCCAGGTGGCGGATGTCATCGAGAAGTGGCTCGACGTCGACGGCATCGACGGCATCAACCTGCGCCAGTACCACTCGTTCGACACGGCTCGCGATTTCGGTGAGCTGGTGGTGCCGGAGCTGCGTCGGCGCGGTCGGATGCGCGAGGCGTACGTGCCGGGGGAGACTCTGCGCGAGCGGATCTTCGGCGAGGGGCCGCGCCTGCCCGAGCGGCATCCGGCGGCGCGGTATCGCGGGGGCAGGAACCTGTAGACGCCGATCCGCTCGCTTGCCGGCAGGACTTCGCAGAACGACACGAACGTCGCAGGGATCCGTGCGAATCCTGCGAAGTTCGCGTCGTTCTGCGAGATTGCGGATGCCGTCGGGCTAACGTCGTCGGGTGGACGAAGAGGTGCTGGCCGGCGGGAACGCGAGCGGAACGGTCGTGCGCGTCGGCGACACGGTGCGGAAGCCGTGGACGGATGCGACGGCGAGCGTCGCGGAATTCGTCTCGGCCCTTCGGACTCGGGGGATCGATGCCCCCGCGCATCGCGGGCGCGATGAGCAGGGGCGGCAGATGATCGAGTTCGTGCCGGGGACGCTGGCGATGGAGGGTCCCCGTCTGACGGGTGGCGATCTTCGTCGGGTCGGGTCGATGATCCGCGGCATCCACGATGCGAGTGCCACGTATACGCCGCCGTCCGACGCGATATGGCGCACGGCGATTCCGGCGCCCGCAGCGGAAATCGTGTGCCACAACGATCTGGCGCCCTGGAACCTCGTCACCGGAGAGCGGTGGGTGTTCATCGACTGGGATGCTGCCGCGCCGAGCACCCGCCTCTGGGATCTGGCGTACGCGGCGCAGGCGTTCACTCTCTCCGACAGCGAGCGCGACCCCGATGAAGCCGCGGCCGATCTCGCGGCCTTCGTCGACGGGTACGGCGCGGATCGGATGCTGCGGCATGGCCTGCCGCGCGCGATGGAGGAGCGGACCGCGGCGATGCTGTCTCTTCTGGAGGGTGCTCGATCGACGGGGGTCGAGCCCTGGGCGACGATGCATGCGGACGGTCATGGCGCGCACTGGAGGAAGGCTCTGAGCTACGTCCGTGCACATCGGACGGTCTGGAGTCGGGCTCTCTCCGAGGTGTGATCGTTTGCTCCTACGCGATATTCCGGTATGTCATTTCTGCCCTCTGATCAGGATCTTTGAATGTCGGTGGCCCGTGGTTGAGTGGGGGTATGACGGGGTTGGCGAACGCGACGATCGAGCAGGTGGGTGCACTGGGTGCGGTCACCGAGATGCTCGTCGAGGTCGAGCGCACGATCAGCAGCATGCAGGCCGTGCGAGATGGGTTCCTCGCGGTTGGATCGCGGTTGGCGGTCGAGGTCGCGGGGCAGGCCGATTCGGCCGATGACGCGGATCTGACGTTGCGGACGGTGGCCGCGGAGTTCGCAGCCGCGTTGCGCGTGTCGGATCGGACGGTGCAGCGGCGGATGACCGAGGCTTCCTGGCGGGTGGAGAGGTTCCCGTTGGTGTGGCAGGCGCAGGGTGCGGGGCGGATCAGTGCCGGTCATGCCCGGGTGATCTGCGATGCCGGGGAGCATCTCGAGGATGCTGGTGACCGGGATGCGTATTCGGCGGAGTTGGTCGAGTTCGCGGAGACGGAGTCCGCGAACCGGGTCGCGCGGCGCGCCCGCCGGGTAGCGGAGCGTTTCCAGTCCCGTCCGATCGCGGAACGGCATATGGATGCCCGCAAGAAGCGGGGTGTGTGGGTGAAGGACCTCGCCGACGGGATGGCAGAGCTCGGAATGCGCGGCCCTGCCGCGCTGGTGCACGGTGCTTTCGACCGGCTGACTCAGATGGCGAAATCGGTGCAGGGCGAGTCGGTGCAGGAAGAGTCGGCGCGGGACCTACGCTCTCTCGGCCAGACCCGCGCCGACCTCGCCCTCGACCTCCTCCTCACCGGGGCCCCGGCCGGACATGACACCGCGGGTGGGATGCTCGCCGCGATCACCGCGAACGTATCCGTCACCGTCCCCGCGACCACCCTGATGGGCCGGGGCACGACCCCGGCGGAACTCGACGGCTGCATCCCGATCGACCCCGACACCGCCCGCCGCCTGGCGGGTGCGGCATCCGGGTGGGATCGCCTCCTTACGCACCCCTTCACCGGAACACTCCTCGCCGTCGACCGCTACCGACCCTCGGCCGAACTAAAACGACACCTCAGGGCACGAGATCAACGCTGCCGATTCCCCACCTGCGGGTATCCACCGCAGGACTGCGACATCGACCACCACCACGACGCGGCCCTCGGCGGCGCGACCACCGCCGAGAACCTCGGCCACCTCTGCCGCCGACACCACGTCCTCAAACACCACACCCCCTGGCACGTCGAGCCCCTCACCGACGGCCTCTACGCCTGGACCAGTCCGACCGGGCAGGTCTACATCGACAGACCCCCACCCCCCAACACCGTCACCTTCACCGAAGACGACACCCCCGCACCCTTCTGAGCAACGCGCTTCTGAGCAACCCGCTTCTGAGATCGGCACGCGGCTGAACGGTTCGCGGATGACGACCGCGTCACTCCTTCGGGGCGTCGATGGCGACGACGTTCTTCGACAGAACCTCCTGCGCGACAGGACCGACCGGCTCGCCCTCACAGGTCACGATCACCCAGACCGAGTAATCGGCCTGAACGAAGGCGCGCGCAGCCATGAAGTATCCGGACTCGTTGACCGTGTAGCTGAATTGGCGATGCGCCACAGTGGAGTCCCCGGATCCGTACCGCACGAACACGCCGTCCGTGAGCCAGTCCGCGCCGAGGAAATCGTCGCCGGACTGCGCCTCGATGGTCGCGTCGGTCGCCTCTCGGTCGTCCATTCCGCTCGCGTCGCCGAGGACTCCGCCTCGGAACGACGCCGTGCACGTCCCCGCGGCGTTCACGTATGACCAGCGACCGGGATGCTGCGAGGCCTGAGCCCGCCACCCGTCGTCGGCGACGAATCCGTCACCCCAGCTGATGTCCGTGCGCGGATCCAGCGTCGCCCCCTCGGCGAACGAGAGGCCGCCCCGGGGAGATCCGGCCGGCGCAGTCGATGTCGGATCCGCTGACGGCCGCGGCATCGGCGTGCCGGCCTCGCGTGCGACCGGCAGGGGCGAGCATCCGCTCAAGAGGCTGAGTGCGAGAGCGACGAAGGCGGCCACGGGGGCGAATCGGCGGTGGTGTGAAGTCATGGTCAGGGAGCCTAGAGAGGCGCAGCATCCGTCGGATCGCGCCTGTGGATAACCCCCTGTGACCAAAGTTGAGCCGATCCATATCAACTTTGTTTTGACACCGAATGGCCGTCGGAGTACAGTTGAGTCATCGCGACTCAGGTTTCCCTGATCGCCGCAGATTTCCCTACCAGAACGAACTTCCAACAAAGGAGAAAACACATGGCACGTGCTGTCGGTATCGACCTCGGAACCACCAACTCCGTCGTCAGCGTCCTCGAGGGCGGCGAGCCCAAGGTCATCGCCAACGCCGAGGGCTTCCGCACCACCCCGTCGGTGGTCGCCTTCACCAAAGACGGGGAGGTGCTGGTCGGCGAGACCGCCAAGCGCCAGGCCGTCACCAACGTCGACCGGACCATCTCGTCGGTCAAGCGCCACATGGGCACCGACTGGACCTTCGACGTCGACGGCAAGAAGTGGACGCCGCAGGAGATCTCCGCGCGCATCCTCATGAAGCTCAAGCGCGACGCGGAGTCGTACCTCGGCGACACGGTGACCGACGCGGTCATCACCGTCCCCGCGTACTTCAACGACGCCGAGCGTCAGGCCACGAAGGAGGCCGGTGAGATCGCGGGCCTCAACGTCCTGCGCATCATCAACGAGCCGACCGCCGCCGCGCTCGCCTACGGTCTCGACCGCGGCAAGGAAGACGAGCTCATCCTCGTCTTCGACCTCGGTGGCGGAACGTTCGACGTCTCCCTCCTCGAGGTGGGCAAGGACGACGACTTCTCGACCATCCAGGTGCGCTCGACCGCCGGTGACAACCGCCTCGGCGGCGACGACTGGGATCAGCGCCTCGTCGACTACCTGATCAAGCAGTTCAAGGAGACCACGGGCGTCGACGTCTCCGGCGACAAGATCGCCCTGCAGCGTCTGAAGGAGGCCGCCGAGCAGGCGAAGAAGGAGCTCTCCTCCTCGACGTCGACCAGCATCAACCTCCCCTACCTGTCGCTGACGGACTCCGGTCCGGTCTCGCTGAGCGAGACGATCACCCGGGCGAAGTTCGAGGACCTCACGAAGGACCTCCTCGACCGCACCAAGAAGCCGTTCGAAGACGTCATCCGCGAAGCCGGCATCAAGGTCGCCGACATCGCGCACGTCGTGCTCGTCGGTGGATCGACGCGTATGCCCGCCGTCGCCGAGCTCGTCAAGCGCGAGGCCGGCAAGGAAGCCAACAAGGGCGTCAACCCGGATGAGGTCGTCGCCGTCGGCGCCGCCCTGCAGGCCGGTGTCCTCAAGGGTGAGCGCAAGGACGTGCTGCTCATCGACGTCACCCCGCTGAGCCTCGGAATCGAGACCAAGGGCGGCATGATGACCAAGCTCATCGAGCGCAACACGGCCATCCCGACCAAGCGCAGCGAGACCTTCACCACAGCGGACGACAACCAGCCGTCCGTCGCGATCCAGGTCTTCCAGGGCGAGCGCGACTTCACCCGCGACAACAAGCCGCTCGGAACGTTCGAGCTCACCGGAATCGCCCCGGCCCCCCGCGGCATCCCGCAGATCGAGGTCACCTTCGACATCGACGCCAACGGCATCGTGCACGTGTCCGCGAAGGACAAGGGCACCGGCAAGGAGCAGTCGATGACGATCACGGGCGGCTCCTCGCTGTCCAAGGAAGACATCGACCGCATGGTGCGCGAGGCCGAGGAGAACGCGGCGGAAGACAAGAAGCGCCGTGAGGCCGCCGAGATCCGCAACCAGGCCGAGACGCTCGCGTACTCGATCGACAAGCTGATCAAGGACAACGACGACAAGCTCCCCGCCGACGTCAAGGAGTCGGTCCAGGCCGACGTCGACGCCCTCAAGACCGCTCTCGCGGGCGAGGACGACGACGCCGTGAAGACCGCGTTCGACAAGCTGAACGAGTCGCAGGGCAAGCTCGGCGAAGCGATCTACGCCTCCTCACAGGCGGATGCCGCGGCCGGCGCCCCCGCCGACGGCGAGGCCCCGACCGCCGACGACGCCTCCTCCACCGATGAGGACGTCATCGACGCCGAGGTCGTCGACGACGAGGAAGACAAGAAGTAATCATGACGGACAAGAACTTCGACAACGGTTCGGTTCCTGAGCCTGCCGAAGGACCGGAAGAGGGGTCGGACGCGTATGCGTCCGGCCCCCAGCCGCAGAACCCCGACTCCACCGAGGCCGCCGCGGCCGAGGGCTCGGACGAGTCCCCGGTCGACGGTGCTCCCGACGACCTGACGGTCGACGACATCCTCGGCGCCACGCAGACCGGTGAGGCCGCGGCAGAAGACGCCGTGCTCGCCGACCTCGAGTCCACTCTGCTGAACGACCTCAAGCGTCTGCAGGCGGAGTACGCGAACTACCGCCGCCGCACCGAAGAGCAGCGTCAGATCGAGGCCGACCGGGCGAAGGGCGAGGCCGCCAAGGGCCTCATCCCCGTGCTCGACGACCTCGACCGCGCCGCCCAGCACGGCGATCTGGTCGAGGGCACGCCCTTCGCCGTGATCGCCGACAAGGTGCGCGCGGCCGTGGAGCGTCTCGGCGTCGTCTCGTACGGCGAGAAGGGAGACGAGTTCGACCCTCAGCACCACGAGGCGATCTTCCAGCAGCCCACTCCGGGTGCCACCAAGACCACGGTGCTCGAGGTCGTCGAGGTGGGCTACCGCCTCGGTGACATCGAGCTGCGTCCCGCGAAGGTCGTCGTCGCCGTACCCGCAGAGTAGGTGATCGATGGCCAGCCAGGATTGGTTCGACAAGGACTTCTACAAGACCCTCGGGGTCTCGAAAGACGTCAGTGACGCCGATCTCAAGAAGACGTACCGCAAGCTCGCGCGCAAATATCACCCTGATTCCAATCAGGGCGATGCGGCAGCCGAGGCGACGTTCAAGGAGATCAGCGAGGCGTACTCGGTGCTCTCCGACGCCGAGCAGCGCAAGGAATACGACGAGATCCGTGCCATGGGTTCCGGCGCCCGCTTCACCGCGGGCGGCGCGGGTGCCGGCGGGTTCGAAGACGTGTTCAGCCGGTTCGGCCAGCAGGGGCGCGGGCAGTCCGCCGACTTCGAAGACATCTTCGCGATGTTCAACCAGGGTCAGGGCGGCTCGTTCGGCAACGGCCGCTTCGGTCAGCCGAGCGGCGGATTCCGAGGCTTCGGCGGTCCGCAGCGCGGCGCCGACGTCACGGCCCGCACGACGCTCGACTTCATCACGGCCGTGCAGGGAGAGACGATCTCGCTGCAGGGCGACGATGGCAAGCCGTTCAAGGTGAAGATCCCCGCGGGCGTCGCCGACGGACAGAAGATCCGTCTGCGCGGGCGCGGACGCCCTTCGCCGGACGGCGGAGAGCCGGGCGACATCGTGGTGCAGATCGCGGTGCGTCCGCACCCGGTGTTCACCCGTGACGGACGCAACCTGCGCGTCGTCGTGCCCGTGAAGTTCACCGAGGCGACCCTCGGCGCGACCATCGAGGTGCCGACTCTCGGCGGCGACGTGGTCAAGCTCCGCGTCGCACCCGGCACCCCCTCCGGGCGGGTGCTGCGGGTCAAGGGGCGCGGAGTCGCGACATCGAAGGGCACCGGCGATCTGCTCGCCGAGCTCCAGGTCGCTGTTCCGACGCATCTCGACGACGCCGCACGCGCGGCACTCGAGAAGTTCCAAGAGGTCGAGCCCGCAGAGAACCCGCGGGCCGAGCTCATGGCGAAAGCACGTCGCTGATCATGAGTCGGATGACGGGAGCGAACACCGGGGACGTGGGCATCCATGGCTGAACGAGGCATGGACGCCGACACCCCGGTGTTCGCTATCGCCGTCGCGGCGGAACTCGCGGGCATGCACCCGCAGACCCTGCGGCAATACGACCGTGTCGGACTCGTCGTCCCCGGTCGCACATCCGGCGGATTCCGCCGCTACTCGGCCCGCAACATCGAGCAGCTCCGCGAGGTCGCCGAGCTCTCCTCCCAGGGCGTCAGCCTTCCCGCGATCGCCAAGCTCCTCGACCTCGAGGATGAGAACCGGATGCTGCGCGGCACGGTCGCCCAGCTCGAAGCGGCTCTCCGCGCCGAGCGCGAGAGCCGGCCCGGTGTGCGCGTCTTCGCCGCCGGTTCCACAGGCGTCGTCCCGATGCCGACCGGCCGACGCATCCGTCGCTCGACCGAGGTCGTGCTGTGGGATCCGCGCGGCGAGGGATAGCCCCCGACAGCCGCTGAGCGCTCAGGCAGACTCGCCGATCCGGCGCGTCAGCCGCCAGGTGTTGCCGGTGTCGTCGAAGGTGTGCGTGAACTCGTCGAGCACCGACTGCGACAGGGCGAGTCCCCGCCCGCTCTCGCTGTTCTCATCGGGCATGGAGATTCCGTGCCAGTCGATCGACGCGGGCGGCGCGGTGTCGATCAGGGTCGCGGTGAGCACGCCGGACTCCAGACGGATCTCCGCCCGCACCGTCACAGCGGTGGGCCCCTCACCGTGCTGCACCATGTTGGTGACGACCTCGCTGACGGCGAGCGTGAACAGCGTGCGGTCCTCGTCCGGTACGCCGGGAGCATCCGTCCACGCCGCATCGAGCGCGTCGAGCACGGCATCCACCAGCGCGAGTCGCGCCGGCCCGCCGAGATGGATCTCGAACTCGTCAGCGTCCATCGAACGCCGATTCCGGCGTGGGGTAATCGCGGAGGACGCGATCGAGGTTCGTGAGATGCAGGACGGTGCGCACGGCATCCGGAACGGCGGCGATCCTGAGGTCTCCTCCGGCGACCCGCGCGCTCTTCAAACCGCCGACGAGCGCTCCGAGACCGGAGGAGTCGACGAACTGCAGCGCGGTCATGTCGATGACGATCCGCGACTCACCGGTGGTGATCAGATCACCGACCGCGTTTCGGAGGAGCGGCGCCCCGGTCGCGGTGAGGCGGCCGCCGAGGGTGATGACGGCGTATCCGTCGCGGGTTTCACTGTTGAGATCCATGGGACTCCTTCTCGACGATCAGAGCTGCGGGGCCACGGTATCGCGCGGCCTGGATGATGACGCTGAGCACGACGAGGTCGTAGAGCACCCAGGCCGTGTTGACGAGCGTGCCGGTGCCGTCCGCTGTGCCGATGAAGACCCGGACGACGCCGATGACGAGCGCGACAGCGAGCACGGCCATCGCGGTGAGCTGCGGCCAGATCTCGCCCCACGGGACCCCACGCGGATCGCGGCCGTCCTTGCGCGTCACGGCGAACGACAGCGGTCGGCCCAGCACCACATTGGCGAATGCGGTCGTGCAGGCGCGGATCCAGACCGGGAACAGTGCGAGCGAGTACTGCTGTCCCCGCCAGGTCTTGACGCCCTTCGCGACGAACAGGAACAGCAGCTGGTTCACGAGGAAGTACGGCAGGAAACGGGCGAAGAAGTCGACCGACCAGGCCGTGACCGGCAGCACGCCGAAGACGAGGTAGACGACAGGGGCGGTGAGGTACACGATCGCGGCGAAGCCCGACAGATAGCTCCACATGGTGGCGAAGTACATCAGCCGCTGACCCACCGACAGCCCGCGCTTCGCGAGCGGATTGTCGCGCAGCATCACCTGCAGCGTCCCCTGCGCCCAGCGCAGACGCTGCGTCAGCATGGTGCGGAGGTCTTCGGGCGCGAGTCCCCTCGCCAGGATCTCGTGGTGGTACACGCTGCGCCAGCCGATCGCGTGCAGCTGCATGGCGGTCGCCATGTCCTCCGTCACCGAGATGGTGGCGAGCGGGAGGATCGGCTGGGCCTCGCCGCCCCGGTCGAGGCGCAGGGCGTCGAGGAGCGCCCGCACCGTGTCGAGCGCCGTGATCGGCGAGAGATCGGATGCCGCCAGGGCATCGAGCCCGGCCTCGTCCACGACGACGGCATCGAGCTGCGCGTCATGAGCGATGGGCAGAGCGCCGAGCTCTTCGAGGTCGGCGCGGATGCCGGCCAGATCGTCGGCGATGAGGATGCGCGAGGCATCGTCGACCGCTTGTCTCACGGCATCCGCGACGTCGGAGACAGGCGTGCCGGCGGCGAGATCGCGGCTGCCCCGACGGATCGCCATCCGCAGCGCGGCGAGCTCGCGCTGGAGCCGCGGGTCGGATGCCGCTCGCATCTCCTTCTCGATCATCTGCTCCGAGGTGCGGAGCGCCCGGGCCGTGGAGTCCGTCACCTCGCGCACATAGCCGATGATGCCGAGCTGCATGAGCGCTTCGCGGCGGAGCACGGCGTTCGATCCGCAGAAGAAGGCGGCGTTCCACCCATCCTTTCCCTGCTGGATCGGCCCGTAGAACAGCGGGGCCTGACTGCCCAGCGGATCGGCCTCGTCCACGTTCATGAACCACTGCGGCGTCTGCACGAGCGCCACCTGCGGGTCGTCGGCGAAGTAGCCCAGGGTGCGGTGCAGGATCAGCGGGTCGGGGATCTGATCCGCGTCGAGGATGAGCAGGAACTCCCCATCGGTCTGGAACAGCGCGCTGTTGAGGTTGCCCGCCTTCGCGTGGCGCGGCTTGCCGGTCCAGTCCTCCGAACGGGTGAGGTATCCGATTCCCGCGTCTCGCGCGGCCCGCTCCAGGTCGGGGCGGGCGCCGTCGTCGAGCACCCAGGTGGTGTGCGGGTAGGCGATCCGCTGCGCCGCGCGGGCAGTGGTCATCACGAGCTCGATCGGCTCGTCGTACGTGGTGATGAAGACGTCGGCCGTGCCCTCCGGCGCAGACACCGGCGCGGGACGTTCGCGCGCTCTCCACATCGTCAGGCAGAACAGGAACGTGTCGATCAGGCTGTATGTCTCGGCGATCACGAGGGGGACGGCGATCCACCACGCCGACCAGTTCACCGACTCGAGCCAGCGCCACGCGACGTAGTTCACGCCGAGGAGCACCGACAGCAGGGCGAGGATGCGGATCGTCGCGAACCGTGCGGTCACCGCTCGCGTCTCACGACCACCACGGTGATGTCATCCGTCGCCCGCTCGTCGGAGGCCAGGCTCAGGGCTTCGCGGATGGCGCCGTCCGGACCGAGCGTCGTCAGCACCCGGTAGACGTGCGCGTAGGGATCGTCGGGGTCGAGCACGTCGAGCAGTCCGTCGCTGCAGCAGACGAACGCGTCGCCCTTCTCGAGGCGGGTCGATCGCGGCTCGCGCTCCTCCGGGGGCTGAAGACCCATCCCCATGCCGAGCGGCAGGCTGGTGGAGCGGAGATGCTCCCACGACCCGTCGGCCCGCAGGATGAAGGCGAGGCTGTGCCCGGCGTCGATGACCTGCAGATCGCCCGTCTCCGGCTGCAGTTCGGCGTGCACCGCCGTGACGAACATCGAGGTGTCGGCGAGGTCCTCCTCGAGCAGCCGATCGGCATCGGCGATCGCCTCGGTGATCGTGCGATCCGGCGCAGTGCGCAGCGACGCGCGCACGCTCGCGGCGACCAGAGCCGGACCGGTGCCTTTGCCCATCGCATCCGCCAGCGTGATGCGCAGCCGGCCGTCGTGCATGCGGAGGTCGTAGAAATCGCCCGCGAGCCGGCCGCGCGACACGGCACCGCCCGCGATCGTGTAGCCGGGAACGTCGGGGTGCACCTGGGGGCGCAGCGCACGCTGGATGACTGCGGCGTGGTCGAGCTCGGCGTCGTTCGCGAGTTCGGACTGCACCCAGAAGGCGAGGTCGCGGAGCAGGCCGCGCTGGGCGTCGCTCAGGGTGTGCGGGACCGTATCGAGCACGCACAGCGTGCCGATCGGCTCGCCGCCGGGTGCGTGGAGCGGATGTCCGGCGTAGAAGCGCAGGTGAGGATCGCCCACGACGAACGGGTTGTCGGCGAAGATCTCGGTGTCGAGAGCATCCTCGACGATGACGGTGCGGTCCTGGCTGACCGTGTAATCGCAGAACGAGTCCTGGCGCGGAGCCTCGGATCCGCCCAGGCCGATCTCCGACTTCCGCCACTGCCGATCGCGGTCCAGCAGCGAGACGCTGACCATGGGTACGCCGAACATCTCCTTGGCCAATCGCGCCACTCGGTCAACGCGCTCATCGCGCGGTGTGTCAAGGATCCCCAGTTCCTCGAGCGCTTCTTGTCTTCTTCGCTCGTCGAACATCTGCCGCCCTCCACGGTCACCCTCATCTTAGGAGGTGAGGCGGGGTCAGGCAGCGCGTTCCGCCGTCTGCGGCCGAGATGCAGGGTGAGGACGCGGCAGTCGCGATCGACGGAACCCCTGAGAGCGAGCCTCAGCCTCAGATCTCCGCGACCGAGAACCGGAACGCCGCGCCCTGGCGGAACGGCTCGATGATCTCGAAGTTCTCGTAGGCAGGGCCGCCGGGGATCTCCGAGGCGCTCGCCCAATACGACCAGCGGGCGTTGACGACAGCCTCGAGCTCGGGGTGCGGGTCATCGACCCGCCATGTCTGCACCGCGCGACGGCCGAGGAACCGCCAGTGCTCGGCGGTGTCGGCGGCGTACTCGACCGACCAGGGGTCCTCCTCATCGCCGGTCGCGCTCACGATCGCCGCATCACCCTCGCGGGAGAGCTCGGCCAGCGGGAACCGGGCGTGCTCGGCGAAGGCCGTGCCGGAGAAGTCCGGCCAGAGTTCGCCCGCGGTCACGATGCGATCGGCGAGGTGCAACCGGCGCAGTCGTGCCCAGTTGCCCATCGTCGCGGTGAGGATCAGGTGCGACAGAGGCGCGGATGCCGCATTCGCGAAGCCCGCGACCTCGACCTCGTGCGGGCGATCGGCGAAGAACCGCACGCGCACGCGGACGTCCGCGCCGTCGTCGAAGCGCTCGACGCCGATCCACACCGTCAGCGTCTCCACTCCGTCGACGACCTCGGTGACGCCGCGGGCGGGGGCATCCCCGCCGCCGTGCTCGGCCGCCTGCGCGTCATCGGCGGACCAGAAGCGCTTGCCGCGCTCGCCCGGGTCGAGCGAACTCGGTTCGAGCTCGGAGAATCCCCGCTGGGTCTCACCCTGAGGGATCGGTTCGACGGCGATGAAGTTGATCAGCCGCTCGCGTGGGTGGTCCAGGTAGGGCGTGAAGACGCGGAGAAGGCCACGAGGTCCGGGGATCGGCGGGATGCCGATCTGGATGCCGTCGACGTGACCCCAGCGGGGCTCGTCGTCGGGAGCGCCGGACGGCCGCAGCCACCGGGTTTCGGAGGAGAGAGGCATGCCGAAGACACTAGTGCTCTGAAATCGATTTCGCTAGATTCAGGACCATGCACCGTCGCAGAGGTCGAAGCCGAGCCCCGTTCCGTCGCGCCACCGTCGCGGCATCCGTCATCCTGTCGGTCGCGCTGGCCGGCTGCGCGGGCGGAGGTGCTCCGAACGTGGACCCGAATCCCGACAAGCCCTTCGTGCTGGAGGGCGTCACCGACCTCACCGAGATCGCGCAGCTCACCGGTCCCGATGCCATGAACGACACCGCATCCGTCTCGGTCGCCGGTACCGATCTCGGGTCGATGGTGAACGTGGGGGACAAGACGTTCTTCCTCTTCGGCGACACGTTCGGCGAACGGGATCCCGAGTCGCTCGGTGGCCAGGGCGGCTTCTGGCGGTCGAACGTCGCCGCCTGGACCACCGACGACGACCCGACCGACGGCATCGACTTCGAGGGGTGGGTGGAGGATGACATCGGTCTCGCCGCCGCGCTCGTCGAGGGCGATCACGACGCGAACGGGGCGGGTGGCGAGGTCACGAAGATCCCGACGTACGGCTTCGCGATCGGCGAGACGATCTACGTGTCGTACATGTCGGTGAAGTTCTGGGGCGAGCCCGGCGCCTGGGATGCGAACCACTCGGCGCTCATCGTCTCGCGCGACGGCGGAAAGAGCTGGGCGCCCGTCGACGGCGTCGAATGGCCCGGAGACTCGAACTTCATCCAGTTCGCGACGGCGCAGGTCACCGACGGCGGAGAGGACTGGATCTACTTCTGGTCCATCCCTTCCGGCCGGTTCGGCGGCGTGCAGCTGATGCGCGTCCGGGCGACCGAAGGGGCCGTCGAGGATCAGGCGTCGTACTCCTACTTCGCCGGTCTGGAAGGCCAGGAGCCGCGCTGGAGCGACGACATGACCGACGCCGAGACGATCGTCGAGGGCACGATCGGCGAGCTCTCCGTGATGTGGTCGACGTACCTCGAGCGCTGGGTCATGACGTATTCGGATGCCGGGAGCGCGTACATCCGGGAAGGCATCACGCCCTGGGGTCCGTGGGGGGATCCGCTCGAACTCGTGCCCGGATCGGAGTACCCGGGACTGTATTCTCCGTACCTGAATCCGCGCTACGTCACGGAGGACGGCCGGCGCATCCACTTCACCCTCTCGCTCTGGGATCCGTACAACGTCTTCTGGTTCTCGGCCGACCTGGAACGGGCCGACTGAAATATCGGAGGGCCGATTTCCCTTGCGCATGAAATCGATTTCGCCTACTCTGGCGCATACCCGGTCACTGAGGATCGATCGGCCTGCACAGCAGCGACTCGACGTGGAGTCTGTTCCCTGAGGAGGAACCATGAGAATCACCACCCGCACCCGACGGACAGCGATCGCCGCTCTCGGCGCGCTGACGGTCGGCACCCTGCTCGCCGCGTGCGGCGCAGGCACCCCCGGCGGAACGGCCGGAGGAGACGGCGGCGAAGACGGCGTCACGACCATCCAGTTCTGGCACCGCAGCTTCACCCCGGTCGAGAACGAGTGGTACGCCAACATCGTCAAGGAGTTCAACAAGTCGCAGGACGAGATCAAGGTCGTCGACACCGAGGTCCCCGCCGACGCGTGGGACCAGAAGATGAAGGCCGCACAGGCCGCGGGCAAGGCTCCCGACGTCTACACGAGCTCCGCCAACCTGCTCGACCTGGTCAACGCCGGCTCGGTGCACGAGCTCGACTCGATCGTCTCGAAGGAGGCCATCGGCGAGATCCTGGACAACGCGACGTCGATCTCCGAGGTCGACGGGACGCACTACGCCTACCCGCTGCTGCTCGAGCCGCAGACCGTGCTGTTCTGGAACACCGACATGCTCGACGCCGCGGGCGTCGACTCCTCCGCCGCTCCCGAGACCTGGGACGACCTGCTCGCCGCGTGCGCGAAGATCCAGCCGACGCTCGCCGACGGCCAGTACTGCATCTCGCCGGCGCAGGATGCCGTGACGTTCGCCTGGTCGACGGTCGGCCAGCAGTGGAACTTCAGCGGCCACCTCGCTCTGAAAGACGACTGGACGGCACCGAGCATCGACGATGACGGCTACCGCTCGCTGATGGAGCAGTACAAGGTGCTGTGGGACAAGGGCTACATGCCCAAGCAGCCGCTCGCCGCGTATGTCGCCGGTGAGGACTTCGGTCAGCAGAAGGTCGCCTTCAAGGTCTCCGGTTCGTGGATGATGTCCGAGATCGGCTCGGACTACCCCGACCTGCTCGCCAAGACCGGCGTCGGCGCATTCCCGAACTCGCCCGACGCCGACGGCCGCACGGCCACGACCATGGGCAACTTCACCTGGGTGGTCGACGCCAAGAGCAAGAACGCGGAGGCCGCGGGGAAGTTCCTCGAGTGGTCGATCGCCGGCGACCCCGAGAACCTCGTGCCGTTCTTCGTCGACACCCAGTTCACGAAGGTTCCCGTGCGCCAGTCGGTGCAGGATGCCGTCGCCGCCAGCCAGGAGGCCGCAGACGCCCCGTGGTCGAGCATCATCGTCGACGACATCGCCCCCGAGGCCATCGCGGGTTCGCTCTACCCGTGGGATGTGAACCTCGCCGTCGGCACCGCGATGGAGTCCGTGATGAAGGGATCCGCGTCGGTGGACGACGCGATCAATACGGCGAATGCCGCGATCCAGACGGTCATCGACCGTGACGGGCTGCCCGACAAGGCACCCAAGAACTGACATCGCTCGCTGTTCGGGGGCCGGGGGCTCCCGGTCCCCGAACAGCTTCGCCCTGAGATCGCGACGAGGTGGATATGGCCAGTCAGGCTGTGCAGGAACGCCGGGAAGCCCGGCAACGGCAGAATCGGTACAAGTACCGCGACAACAAGACCGCCTACTGGTTCCTGGTGCCGCTGGTGGTGCTGCTGGGGATCTTCGTGATCTGGCCGGCCATCTACGCCGGATTCCTGTCCTTCCAGGACTGGAGCTTCTACAAGGATCCTGAGTTCGTCGGCATCCGCAACTACGCCAATGTGCTGAAGGATCCGCTGTTCATCGCCACGATCGGGCGCGGCTTCCTCTTCGTGCTGATGACCGTGCCGCCGATGCTGATCCTGGCCTTCCTGTTCGCCAGCCTCGTGGTCGCGGTGTCGCGGCGGGCCGCGAGCCTGCTGAAGGTCAGCATCTACATCCCGACCATCATCTCCGCCGTCATCACGTCGATCATCTTCGTGCTGATCTACAACTACTCCGGCGGCCTGCTGAACGCGTTCCTCGCGGTCTTCGGCATCGAGCCGATCGCGTGGATCGGCGACCCGAAGTGGGCGCTGCTCGCGGTCGCCGTCCCCGCCATCTGGCTGGGCATGGGGCTCACGTCGCTGATCATGGTCGCCGCGATGGTCGACATCCCCACCGAGTACTACGAGGCCGCCGCGATGGAGGGCGCCAACTGGGGGCAGAAGACGGCCTACATCACGATTCCCCAGATGAAGAACGTGATGCTCTACCTGCTGATCACGGGGTTCGTCGCCGCGATCCAGCAGTTCGAGCTCCCGCTCGTGATGACGCAGGGTGGTCCGCTCGACTCGACGACCCTGCCGAACCTCTTCATCTTCAACCACTTCCGCAACGACGTGAACGTCGGCTACTCGATCGCGGCCGCGCTGCTGCTGTTCGTGGTGCTGGGAACCATCTCGGCTCTCGTGTTCAAGTTCGTCAACTCCGAGAGGCTGGTGGACTGAGATGGCCGTCATGCAGGAGACCACCCGCATCGTGCTCGCCGGCAAGGAGCCGCGTACGCAGCGCAAGGCGCCGCGCACCGCCGGCGGCTGGCTGATCGTCCTCGGCAAGGTGATCCTCGGCGCACTGTTCGTCGTCGCCTCGCTGTTCCCCCTCGCCTGGATGGTGATCGCCGGCTTCAAGTCGAAGACTGAGGTCGTCGAGACGCCGTTCCAGTTCTTCCCCGAGGTGTGGCTGTGGCAGAACTACGCACAGATCCTCGCGGACCCGACCTTCCTGCAGACGCTGGTGTGGACCTTCATGGGCGCCGTGCTGTTCACCGTCGGGAGCCTCGCGGTCAACTCGCTGGCCGCCTACGCGTTCGCGCGACTGGACTTCCGCTTCAAGGGCACGATCTGGGCGATCGTCATCACCACGATGTTCATCCCCGGCATGACCATCCTGCTCACGAGCTTCATCGTCGTCACCCGCCTGTCCATGCTCGACACCCTCGCCGTGCTGGTGATCCCCGGGCTCGCCAGCGCCGGGATGGTGTTCTTCATCCGGCAGTTCTATCTGAACATCCCGAAGAGCCTCGAAGAGGCGGCGATGCTCGACGGCTGCGGTCGGTTCGGCATCTTCGTGCGCATCTTCCTGCCGCTGTCGAAACCGCCCTTCGTCGTCATGGGCATCACGGCGTTCCTCGCGTATTGGAACTCGTACGTGTGGCCGATCCTGACGATCACCTCGCCCGAGCGGTTCGTGCTGCAGCAGTACCTGGCGACGTTCCGATCCGAGCGCAGCACCGAGCTCGGACTGCTGATGGCCGGATCCGTGCTGGCCGCGGCGCCCGTGATCATCCTGTTCCTGATCTTCCAGCGCCAGATCATCGGCAACATCAAGATGGCAGGACTCAAGTAGCGGTACCGAGAGGAGAGGTCGATGGAGACCGAGAACACGCACGGTGGCGGAATCAGTCGTCGAGGAGTGCTGCAGGGAGCCGCCGTGCTCGGCGCCGCTGTCGTCGCGGCGACGGCACCGGCGCCACAGGCGTCAGCCGCCGGACTCACCGTCACCAGGATCAAAGTGCTCGCCGGCACTCAGAGCCCGCTGCAGTACGGAGTGGGCGCGACCGATCTCGGCATCCCTGCTCGCACACCGGACGGGCGGATGCTGTTCCTGTTCGGCGACACCTGGGCAGATCATGTCGGCGGCGCCAACTGGCGCTCGCCGGTGGCGCTGTACTCGTCGACGACGAACCTCAACGCCGGTGTGACCTTCAACGGATGCGGCGGCGCGGGCGCGAACACGCAGGGTGTCGCGCCGCAGCTCTGGTACTACCCGCATGACGCCTACTTCACGACCGTCATCCCGTCCGACGTGATCACGATCGGATCGCGGATGTATCTGCACGCGATCGTGAACGGGCCGCAGTTCGGCGCCGTGCGCTGGACCGAGCTGTGGAAGTCCGACGACAACGGCGCGACCTGGCAGCACACCGGGCTGCAGTTCCCCGCCGATATGGCCGGCGGCAAGTTCCAGTGCATCACGTGGGGCCTGGGCAGCGACGGCTACGTGTACATCTACGGCACGGGGTTCCAGCGCGACAAGGGGATCGTGCTCTACCGGGTGGCGTCGAACAACATGACCACGCTCTCGGCCTATCAGCCGTGGGGCTTCGCCAACGGATCCTGGGGCTGGGGCAAGCCGGTCACCGAGGTGCTGCCGGGCGGATTCGGCGAGATGTGCCTACGACCCCTCGGCGGCAAATGGATCCTGACGTGGTTCAACGCCCCGGCCTACCGGATCGACGCGATGGTGCTGAACACCCCCACCGACAACCTCTACACGGCCACGAAGACCACACTGCTCTCCGGCAGCGAGTGGAACCAGGAGGATGCCTCGCACGTGGCACAGCTGTACGGCGGCTACATCATCCCCGGCTCGACCCTGTCCGACCTGCATCTGAGTGTCAGCCAGTGGAACACCGGGAACAACAGCGTCTACCACTCCGAGCAGTTCCGGGTGCAGGGCCTCGTCTGAGGGGTCGCGGTCAGAGCTCCACGAGCCCCGAGACGATCACATCGGCGCGTCCGCCGACCCAGACGTGATCGGCATCCTGCGTGATGTGGACCCGTCCACGCCGTCCGATCGCGGTGCCCTGCGCCGCCAGATACGGTGCCTGGACCCGACCGCTCGCGAGCAGCCACTCGGCCGCCGCGGCGTTCAGACTGCCGGTCACCGGGTCCTCGCGGAGCGGAGCGTCGCCGTCGGTGAAGAACGCGCGCAGTTCGAACGCGACGTCCGAGCCCTCCGGGTGGGCGCCGATCGCGCCGATGTCCCATCGACCCGGGTGCGCGGACGCGTCCGGACGGATGCCGAGGACCGTCTCGGCGCTGTCGAGCAGCAGGCCCACCCAGCCCGGGCCGTTGTCGAGCCACTCGGCATCCACGACGTGCTCGCGGCCGATCCCGAGGATCTCGACCAGCTCCGCGACGAGCGCGGGGTCCACGGGGCCGGACCGGGTCCGGGGAGGTGAGGCGAAGGCGAGGGTCTCACCCTCGACCCGCACGGGGATCAGGCCGGCGGGGCACTGCTGGATGACGGTGCCCGGTGTCGACGGGGTGCCGCCGGCATCCAGCCACGCCCTGGCGGTCCCCAGCGTCGGGTGGCCCGCGAAGGGCAGCTCGGTGCTGAGGCTGAAGATGCGCACGCGATAGTCGGCGGCGGGATCGGTCGGCGGCAGCACGAAGGTGCATTCGGAGAGGTTCGTCCACACCGAGAACCGGCGCAGCTCGTCGTCGCTCACACCCTCCGCATCGAGCACCACGGCGACGGGGTTGCCCGTCCCCGGGGTGTCGCCGAACACATCCACCTGACGGAATCCACGCTGCATCTCTGGAGGATACCGGCCCGGCACTCAGGAGACGGAAAGTTCGGCTTCGTAGCGTCGAAGCAGGGAATGCCCCTGCTCCGCGCCTGGCGCGCGCGTGTCCTGCCACGAAGGAAGAACTCCTCATGACGAACACCACCCGCCCCTCTGCCTCCGCTTCGCTGGGACTCCTCGTCCTCCGCATCGTGGTCGGCGCCGTCTTCGCCGCGCATGGCGCGCAGAAGATCTTCGAGAACACGATCCCCGGCACGATCGAGGGGTTCCGCGGCATGGGGATCCCCCTCGCCGAGATCGCCGCGCCCGTCGTCGCCTGGGTCGAACTCATCGGCGGCTTCCTGCTGATCCTCGGGATCTTCACCCGCCTTGCCGGGATGCTCCTGGCCATCGACATGGTCGTCGCGCTCGTGGCCGTGCACCTTCCGGCAGGGCTCTGGGTCGGCGACGGCGGCTACGAGTTCGTCGCCGTTCTCGGTGTGGCCGCTCTCGCCCTCGCACTCGCCGGCGCAGGACGGTTCTCGCTGGATGCTGCTCTGCTGCGGGGGCGGGCACCCGCCTGGATCGCCTGACGTCGGCGATCCAGACGGGTACTGCTCCCGGATCAGGGTGAGCGGACCAGAGCCACGTCGTCCATCTGCAGCCAGATGTCGCCGCTGTTCGTCCACACCCCGCCGAAGACCTGCACCGCGGTGTTGGCTCCGGTGTTCACGTCCACGGTGAAGCGCGTCCACGCGCCGACCGAGACGAAGTGCGCCTCGCCGAGCACCGTGCCGTCGAGCTGGCGCACTCCGAAGTAGCCGTTGTCGCTGTTGGTCGACGTGCGGAGGAAGCCGGTCAGCCGATACGAGGTATTCGGCTCGACGGCGACGTCCTGCCAGATGTCTCGCCAGCCGGAGTTGTACCTCACGAAGACGTTGCGGTCGCCCGTGAACCCGCCGGCGGGTGCGGTGTCGATGCCCGAGTTGGGTTTGGCGCCCCAGGTGCCGTCCGCGCCGGTGCCGATCGCGTCCGAGCGCTCGAAGCTCGGATCTACGATCAGGTTCGGATCGACGATCATCCCGTTCTCATCGAGCCGCATGTGCATGAGGTAGACGTTGTAGGGATTCCACTGCGACATCGCGAAGTAGATCTCGCCGTCCTTGTTCCACGGGTGGAAGTAGCCGCCGTACAGCGCGGGGTAGTCGGTCGAGCTCGCCACCGTCTGCGCGGCGCTCCACTCTCCCTCGGGGTTCTTCGCGGTATGCAGCACGATGTCCTCGCCCGACAGCGTCATCAGCAGGAACCGCTTGCTGTGCTCGTCGTACTGAACGGAGACCTCGCTCATCGGGGCATCGATGACCGGCACGGCATCCGCCTCGTCCTTGCTCCATCTGCGGCCGTCCCAGTAGCGATACGACGACTGGTCGAGCAGCTTCTTCGCCGGCACCTTGGCGACCGACAGCGGGCCGTTCCGGCCGTTCTGCGTGCCGAACACGTAGATCGTGCCGCCCTTCTGCACGTAGGCCTGCATCTGGAAGGGGTCGTCGCCGTTCGGGTTGTCCCATCGGGTGTCGGAGACGGTCCAGTTCGCCCCGCCGTCGTCCGAATACGCGATGCCGGCGTAGTTGGTGTCCCACATCCCGGGCGGGCCCCACTGCTTCACGGACATGAACCCGAGGTACTGTCGGTCGCCGACCGAGATGCCGGCCGTGGGGATGATCGTGATCTCGTCGCCGTTGATCTTCTTCGACGGGATGATCTCCTTCGCGATGCCCTGGGGGCCCTGGGCCGCCCAGTCGAACAGCATCCCGTCCGAGAGATCGGCGTCGCTCGACCGCACCAGCACATTGCTGCGCCAGTTGCCGTTGGGCGGTGCTCCGCCGCCCGGTCCGGTCCACGAGTTCCCGAACGTGTCGCCGAAGGCGGTCAGCACGTGGCCGTCGCCGTCGTCCCACATGATTCCGAGATCGGTCGCCTTGATGTCCCAGCGGCCCCAGGTGTTGTTCGGCGCATCGGGCCCGGTGAGCTTCTCGACGACCGTGACCGGGGTCGCCGCCGTCGTCGCGATCGCGGGTGCCGAGACGGCTGCGCTCGCCGCGACCACGGCCAACGACATCAACGCGGCTCCGGCCGCGAGTCGTCTTCTTTTCGGAGGCGTCATTGCCTTCTCCTTCGTCAGCCCGCGGGCTCGGGACCTCAGTCCTGAGGCGCCCGCGGAGGGGTGGAACCGATGTCAGGAACCGGAGCGGTTCCTAGGTGCACCTCCAGGTCGTCGGCCGTCGGCGTCTTCGGGCGCCGGGCGCTCGGGCGGTCGAGGTAGAACATCGCGGTCGAGGCGATGTCGTCGCGCAGCGGCAGGTAACGCCATCCGCTGCGCCAGCCGAGCGCCTGGATGTCGACCTTCGGGATGCCGGTGGAGAAGTGGATCGGGTCGAGCAGGTGCCACCGGTACATGCCGAAGCGCTGCTGCGAGACGTAGAGGCCGTCAGGGCGGATGATCTGCGGCATCCCGAGGTACGGCGTGGAGAACGCCGTGTATCCCTGGCCCGGGATGTCGAAGTTCCAGGCACCGCCGAAGTAGTCCTCGGTGCCGGTGCCGGCGATCGTGGGGTAGTCGGTGTCGTCGTCGAGGTAGAACTTGATCTCGCCCTCGCCCCACCAGCCGTTGGAGTTCACACCCCACGCGATGTACGTGCCGACGTACTGCCCCTGCCCTTCGATGCTCTCGAGGATGACGTGGGGGGTGCGGTCCTCGAGCGGGTTCGACCGCCGCCACTGGGCGTGGAAGTACGCGTCGTTCGAGTAATCGCCGCCGATCTCGTAGGTGACCTGGTAGTACACGCGGACGTCGACGACGGAGGTGTTCTCGACCGTGAGCCGCGCGCCGTCCTTGAACGGCATCGGCCAGTACGAGTTGAAGCCGCCGTGCGGGTTCGCCGCGATCGTCTGCGAGTTCACCTGTGCGAAAACACCCCACCCGTTGCAGAAGAAGTCACCGTACGGAACCTCGACTGCCGGCTCCTCGGACCCGTCCCAGTAGGCGCGCAGCAGCAGCGTGCGCCAGTTGTCGGTGTGCGTCGTGATCCAGATGTGGGTGATCTTGCCTGCGCCCGCGATGTTCGCGAGCTCGAATGTCTCGCCGGCCTTGATGTCGATGCTCGGGGAGATCTTCCAGCCGGGGCCGAGGTCACGCGCGTTCGCCGCGCCCGTGCCCTCGGTCGCCCGGCCTCCGCCCCCAGCGGAACCGTCGAAGTTCTCCGGCGAGATCGAACGCGTCTGCACGGAACGCAGCGCCGCGAGAGAGGAAAGGTCAGAGGTCGCAGAAGTCATGGCCGCCAATGTAATCGATTTCAGCGCAGAACTCCATAGAACGCGGATGTGCGCGATACTGTTGCTTCCACGTCCGGCGCGACCGGGCAGGCAGTGAGGGTGCATGGCCACGATCTACGATGTCGCAGAGCTCGCGGGAGTCTCTCCTGCGACGGTTTCACGCGTCTTCAACGGCACGAGCGTGTCGGACGAGAAGGTCGCCGCCGTCCGTGATGCGGCCGCGAAGCTGAGCTTCACGCCGAATCGCACCGCGCGGACGCTGCGGCGGCAGAGCTCCGAGGTCATCGCCCTCGTCATCCCCGACATCGAGAACCCGTACTTCACCGAGATGGCGCGGGGCGTCGAGGATGTCGCCTCGGAAGCCGGCTATTCGGTCGTGCTCTGCAACTCCGATGCGCAGGTCGAGAAGGAGGCCACGTATCTCCGGATCGCGATCGCCGAGCACATGTCGGGAATCATCATCGCGACGGCCGACGAGAGCACCAACCTGGACAGCATCCTGGCCACCGGGCGCCCGGTCGTCGCCGTCGACCGCAGCACGACCTACGACATCGACGGCGTCGTCATGGCCAACCGTGCCGCAGGGACGTCGGCCACGAAGAACCTCATCGACGCGGGATACCGTCGCATCGCGTACATCGGCGGCCCCGAGCACATCGACACCGCGGCGGAGCGCGCCGCCGGGTGGCGAACGGCGCTGACCACCGCCTATCCGGATCTGGACCTCTCCGGTCTGCAGCGGTTCGAGACCTTCCGCGTCGACGGCGGTCGTGCGGCGATGGAGGAGCTTCTCGCTCTGCCGGAGCCCCCCGACGCGGTGGTCGCCGGAAACAACCTCATCGGCGTCGGTGCGATCCAGGTGCTCACCGAGCACGGACTGACCCCGCCCGAGGTGGGCGTGGCCGTCATCGGCTCTCTGCCCTTCACCACCCTGTCGCCCAGCGCGGTGACCGTCGTGCGGCTGCCCGCCCGTCACATGGGAGTGACGGCGGCCCGGATGCTGCTCGAGCGCATCAAGGGAGACAAGCAGCCGGCGCGCACCGTCGTGCTGCGCAACGAAGTGCAGTCAGCCAGCCCCCGCATCTGAAGGCTCCCTTCAGGAAGAGCCCCAGAAGCGAGTCGCGAGGTTCGCCACCTCTTTGTCGAGCTCTTCGAGGCGCCGGTCGATCGAGCCGAGTCGAGAGTCGACTTTCGCGTCCATGGCGTCGAATCGTGCCTCGAATTTGGCGTCCATGGCTTCGAATCGTGCATCGAATTTGGCGTCCATGGCATCGAATCGAGCATCGAACTGCCCCTGAAAACCCTCCAGGCGGGCATCGATCTCGCGCCGGAACGAGGTGATCATGTTCTCGTTCTGTCGGGACAGCGAGGTGAGCGTGTTCTCGTTCTGTCGGGACAGCACCGCGAGCGTGTTCTGGCTCTGACCGGAGAGCGCCGTCAGCGTCTTGTCGGCCTGTCTCAACAGCAAGGAGACCGCGCCGATCATCACGGCAGCGAACACGCCGATCAGCGTCCATACCTGCGGCTCGGTCATCTCCATGGCTCCATTCTGCGAACGAAAGGCCAGATTGTCACGGTATTCCGGTCCAGCAGGCCCGGAACCACGGGAACGGTGGACAACTCTCTTCTCCCCGGATCTGTGCAGCAAGAGTCGCTCCCGCTTGCGTCTTGAAATCGATTTCGCGTACAGTGACGATCAGGTTTCAGATTCCCGCCGCTCTGGTTTCAAGGAGGACGCCATGCGCTGCACCCTCGGGGTGGATATCGGCACGTCCAGCAGCAAAGGCGTGCTGGTCGATGGCGACGGCATGATCCTCGCGACCGCGACCAAGGCCCATGACGTCAGCCGTCCGCGGACCGGCTGGGTCGAGATGGACGCCGACGTCTGGTGGGAGGAGTTCGTGGCGATCGCGCACGAGCTGCTCGCCGCGGCACCGGATGCGGAGATCGTCGGGGTCGGCGTCAGCGGCATGGGACCGTGCATCCTCCTCGCCGACGACGCGGACGAGCCGGTCCGGCCCGCGATCCTCTACGGCGTCGACACCCGGTCGACCGCGCAGATCGAGCGGATGACCGCAGAACTCGGCGTCGACGAGATCACCCGGGTGGGCGGATCGACCCTCACCTCGCAGGCCGGCGGACCCAAGATCGTCTGGGTCGCCGACGAAGACCCCGCCGCTCGGGCCCGCGCCCGCCGACTCTTCATGCCGGCGTCCTGGCTCGTGCGCAGGCTCACAGGGGCGTACGTGCTCGACCACCAGTCGGCGAGCCAGGTCTCGCCCCTCTATGACATCGAGAACGAGCGCTGGCACGACCCCTGGTGGAGGGACTACGCCGCCGGCATCGAGCAGCCCGCGCTCGCCTGGGCGGGTGACCTCGCCGGCGAGGTGACCGCGGATGCGGCATCCGCCACCGGCATCCCGGCGGGAACCCCCGTCATCACCGGCACGATCGACGCGTGGACCGAGGCGGTGAGCGTGGGGGCGCACGAGGTCGGCGACCTGATGCTGATGTACGGAACCACGATGTTCATGGTCTTCACCAGCACCGTGGCGACCGGCGAGGAGACGCTGCGCACGCCGTCGATGTGGACGACGGCCGGCGCGTTCGCCGGCACCCGGAATCTCGCCGGGGGACTCTCGACATCCGGCGCGCTCACCGCCTGGCTGAAGGATCTGACCGGCGCCGACTATCCGGAGCTGCTCGCGGATGCCGAGAGGGCGGGGCCGGGAGCCCGCGGCCTGCTCGTGCTGCCGTACTTCGCGGGCGAGCGCACGCCGATCCAGGATCCGGATGCCCGCGGTGTCATCGCCGGGCTCACCCTCGAGCATGCGCGCGGCGACCTCTACCGCGCCGCTCTCGAGGCGACGGCCCTCGGCGTGCGGCACAACGTCGAGACGATGCGCGCCGCGGGAGCCGACATCCGACGGATCGTCGCGGTCGGCGGCGGCACGCAGGGGCGCCTCTGGCTGCAGGTCGTCTCCGACATCACCGGACTCGTCCAGGAGGTTCCGGCGACCACCATCGGCGCGAGCTACGGTGCGGCCTTCCTCGCCGCGACCGCGACCGCCGACGCAGGTGCGGCCCCCGTCATCACCGACTGGAACCCGATCGCCGAGACCATCGCCCCGGACGAAACCCTCCGTCCGCTCTACGACTCGCTCTTCGATCGGTACGTGCGGCTGTACGACGCCTCGAAAGACGTCGTGCACGAGCTCGCCGCGGTGCAGCGCGGAGCCTCCGCATGAGCCGGCGCGCACGCGGGATCCCGCACACCTCGGAGGCGACGGCGTTCCCGCTCGGCGGCATCGGCACCGGCAACGTCTCGATCGGCGCACGCGGGGAGCTGCGCGACTGGGAGTTCGAGAACCTGCCCGACAAGGGGCGGCGCAACCCGCACTCGTTCTTCGCGATCCACGCGAGGCCCGAAGGCGGCGATCCTGTGACCCGCGTGCTGGAGGCGAAGAACACCGGTCGGCACGACGCCGACGCCGGCTATGCGTTCGATCAGCTGGCCGGGCTTCCACGCCTCGACGGCGCGACCCTGCACGGGGAGTATCCCGTGGCCGACGTCGACTTCACCGACGCCGCGCTCCCGGTCGATGTCTCGCTGCACGCGTTCACGCCGCTGGTGCCGCTCGATGCCGACGCCTCCGGCATCCCGGCCGCAGTGCTGCGCTACCGGGTGACGAATCCCGGCACGACGCCGGTCGCGGTCACGGTCGTCGGCAGCGTCTCGCACACGGCCGGCCGTGGCACGCCCGGACCCGACGCTCCGTGGGGCATGCGCGCGACGCAGCACGTGCGGTGGCGCGAGGAGGGCGACGTCCGCGGCCTCGACTTCGGCATCGATCTCCCCGAGGACGATCCGGGCTACGGCACGCTGAGCCTCACGACGACGGATGCCGCGACCACGGTGAAACCGCAGTGGGTCACGAGCTACTGGCCCGACGGGGCGCGCCTGTTCTGGAACGACCTGACCGACGACGGGCTCCTGGGAGCCGAACCGCGGCTCACGCTCGAGGACCGTCCGCGCGGTCTGTTCGCCGAGCTCGACGCCGACCCCGACGCCGCGCCCCTCACCGAGAAGGAGATGCTCGCGAAGCTCCCGCGTCTGCGCACCGGATCCCTCGGCATCGTGCACACGCTCGCTCCGGGGGAGTCCCACGACTTCGAGTTCGTGCTCTCCTGGAGCTTCCCCCACCGTCGCCGCGGATGGCACGGCCACATCGTGTTCGCGGATCCGCCGGAGGACGGCCCGCTGTCGCCGACGGTCCGCAACCATTACGCGACCATCTGGGCCGACGCCTGGGCGGCCGCGACGCACCTGCACCGCGAGCTCCCCGCTCTCGAGGGGGCGACGGATGCCTTCGTCGAGGCGCTGTACGGCAGCAGCCTCGATCCGGTGCTCATCGATGCGATCGGCGCGAACATCGCCGCCGCCCGTTCCACGACCGGCTTCGTGCTGGAGTCCCCGAACCCCGAGCTGGGGGAGGGGCCGGTCTTCGCCGCCTGGGAGGGATCGTTCGATCACGGCGGCTCGTGCGAGGGCACCTGCACGCACGTCTGGTCCTACGCGCAGACCCTCGCCTGGCTGTTCCCCTCGCTGGAGCGCAGCGCCCGGCGCGTCGAATACCTGCTCGAGACCGATCACGAGGGCGCCCAGAAGTTCCGCGGCAATCGCGTCTTCGGCGGGCCCGCGTGGTTCATGGCCCCGGCCGTCGACGGGCAGCTCGGCACGCTGCTGCGCCTGCACCGCGAGTGGCGGTTCAGCGGCGACGACGGGTTCCTGCGCGAGCTGTGGCCGGCGGCATCCCGCACGCTCGACTACGCCGTCCGCGAGTGGGATCGCGACGGCGACGGCCTGCTCGACGGCGAGATGCACAACACCTACGACATCGAGTTCCACGGCGCCGAGCCGCTCGCGAACGGCGTGTACCTGGCGGCGCTCCGCGCGGGGGCCCGCATGGCGGAGCACCTCGGCGAGGCCGAGCGCGCGAGATCGTGGTCGGCCCGCGCCGACCACGTCGCCGCCGCCATGGACGAGACGCTCTGGAACGGCGAGTACTACCGTCAGGTGATCGACGACCCCGATGCCCACCGGTACCAGTACGGCGAGGGCGTGCTCAGCGACCAGCTGCTCGGCCAGTTCCACGCCTACGTGAACGGACTCGGGCATATCCTGCCGGCCGAGCGCGTCGACTCCGCCCTGGCCGCGATCGTCGCGCACAACCACCGCGACGACCTGTCCGCCCACGAGAGCACCCAGCGGGTCTACGCGCTGAACGACGAGGGAGGCCTGCTGCTCGCCTCCTGGCCGCGCGGCGGACGACCCGCCATCCCGTTCGTGTATTCCGACGAGGTGTGGACGGGCATCGAGCATCAGGTCGCGGCATCCCTGCTCTTCGCCGGACGCTACGACGACGCTCTGCTCGTCGAGCGCACGCTGCGTGCCCGCTACGACGGCGGCCACCGCAGTCCCTGGAACGAGATCGAGTGCGGCAACCACTACGCGCGGTCGCTCGCGTCCTGGGCGCTGCTCCTGGGCGCGACCGGCGCCCAGTGGGACGCGCCGACGGGAGTGCTGTCGTTCGCGCCCCACGGTGCGGCCGAGCGTTTCCTGTTCACGACGGGCACGGGGTGGGGGCGCGTCGAGATCGATGACGACGCGCTGACCCTCCACCTCGACGGCGGCACGCTCGATGTCGCCGATCTGCAGCTGCATGGCCGGAGCCTCGGCCGCGGCATCCGACTCCGAGCGGGCGCCTCCCAGACGTTCCCGCTCACCACGACCCCAACACCGGAGGCATCATGACCACCTACACCCTGCCGACCCCGGCATCCCGTCCGGAATCGGCGCCGAAGACGGCGTACCTCATCGCTTCCGGCGATCTGCGCGAATCCGCCAACACGGGCGGCTGGCCCGTGCAGGTCGAGCTCGAGGCCGGGGTCACCGGGGTGTTCAACGACCTCGGCTGGACGGTCATCCGTGCCAACGAGGTCGACCCGGCGACCGGACACGGCTTCATCTCCAGCCAGCGCATGGGGCTCGAGGTCTTCAAGAACATCCCGACGGATGCTCCGCTCATCGTCGCCGAAGCCGTGTGGCAGTACTCGCACCACGTGCTCGCCGGGCTCCGCTCCCACCAGGGGCCGATCCTCACCGTCGCGAACTTCGCCGGCGACTGGCCGGGACTCGTCGGGCTCCTCGGACTGAACGCGGGCCTCACCAAGATGGACAAGCCGTATGCCTCGATCTGGTCGGTCGACTTCAGCGACGACTGGTTCAAGGCCGGCATCAAGGAGTGGACCGAGACCGGTTCGATCACGCATGACTCCTCGCACGTGCGGGCGCTGCCTGAGCTGCCGGACAGCCCCGAGAAGCAGCTGGGTGAGGCGCTCGCCGCCGAGCTGCTCGCCGAGAAGGCCATCATCGGCGTCTTCGACGAGGGCTGCATGGGCATGTACAACGCGATCTTCGACGACGAGCTGCTGAACAAGACCGGCATCTACAAGGAGCGTCTGTCGCAGTCGGCCCTGTACGCCGAGATGATCAAGGTCTCGGAGGACGAGGCGAACGCCGCCTACGACTGGCTGATCGATGCCGGCATGACCTTCCAGTACGGCGAGGATGCCGCGACCGAGCTCACCCGCGAGCAGGTGCAGTGGCAGATGAAGATGTACATCGCCGCCCTGCGCATCGCCGACGACTTCGGCCTCGACGCGGTCGGCATCCAGTACCAGCAGGGTCTGAAGGATCTCGTGCCGGCATCCGACCTGGCCGAGGGCATCCTGAACTCCACCGATCGCCCGCCCGTCACCTCGCGCGACGGTTCGCGCGTGCTGCACGAGGGCCGTGCGTTCCCGCACTTCAACGAGGCCGACGAGGGCGTCGCGGTCGACGCGCTCGTCACCGACCGGGTCTGGCGTGCGATGGGCCTCGTGCCCGACAACACGCTGCACGACGTGCGCTGGGGCGAGGACTTCGACGGCCGGTTCGTCTGGGTCTACGAGATCTCGGGCTCTGTGCCGGCGTCGCACCTGGGCGGATGGCAGAACGCCGAGGGCTGGCGTCAGGGGCACGTGTTCTTCCCGGCGGGCGGCGCCACGATCAACGGCGTCTCGAAGCCGGGCGAGATCGTGCTGTCGCGGGTGTTCATCGCGGACGGCATCCTGCAGGCCGACATCTTCCGTGCGTCGGTCGTCGAGCTGCCGGAAGAGGAGACGAAGCGCCGCAAGGACGCCACGAACCCGGAATGGCCGATCGCGCACGTCGTGCTCCACGGCATCTCGCGCGACCAGTTCATGGCCCGCCACAAGGCGAACCACGCGCAGCTCGTCTACGCCCCCGACGCCGAGACCGCCGACAAGGCGCTGATCGCCAAGGCTGCGATGTTCGCGGGCATGGGCATCAAGGTCAACCTGGTGGGAGATGTGAGCATCTGAGATCCTGACGGCATGGCCACCGTCGACGATCTGCGCGAGATCGCGCTCGCTCTTCCCGGCGTGCTCGAGGTGACGGACGGGCACACCGGGACGGTCGCCTGGCGGGTCAAGAGCGGCATGTTCACCGGGCTCCGCGGTCCGCGCGCGACGGACCTGCGTCAGCTGGAGGAGCGCGGTCGCTCGTGGCCGGACGGCGTGGTGATCGGGGTGCGCACGGCCGGCCTCGAGGAGAAGGAGGCCCTGCTCGCCGCCGAGCCCGACGTGCTGTTCACCATCCCGCACTTCGACGGGTACCCGAATCTGCTCGTGCGTCTCGGCGTGATCGACCGCGAGCGGCTGACCGAGCTCGTGACGGACTCCTGGCTGACGCGCGCGCCCGTCCGGGTCGGCAAGCAGTGGCTCGCGGAGCGCGGACTGGAGTGAACGGGGTCAGTCCGCGGCGATGAGGAAGGGACGCGCGGCGGCGAGGAACGCTCGCGGGTCATCGGCCCACAGGCGGATGCGGGTGACGTCCTGCCGTCCGCCCTTCGGCGGGAGCCCGGGGAGGCGGATGCCGACGGCGCGCTCCAGCTCGATCTCGATGTTGGTCTCGTCCTGCATGCGCTCGGCGTACTCGACGCCGCCCTCGATGACGGTGATCCGGGGCGTCTTCGGTTCATCGACGCGCTTCGCGATCGCGACCGAGGCGATGTCGTCCCACGCGACCGCGACGTCGATCTCGAGCCCGCTGCGGATGCGGATGCCGTCGGGTCCGATCGCGTGCGGACGCATGAGCATCGCGCAGAGCAGCCCGATCATCCACGTGAGACCCCAGATGCCGAGGATGAGGATCGGGATGCGCACGGCGGGCCAGGGATGCACGATGAGGTCGAGGATCGGGATCTCGACGGCCGACAGCACGATGAAGATGATGAGGATGGTCATCACCGGCCGGTGATACGCGATGCCGGTGCCGCCCTTCGGCACGGCGGGGCGGCGGGCGATCGCGCGGCCGATGCTCGAGTAGACGCGCAGCTCGGCGATCAGAGCACGGTAGAGGAAGTTCCGTACCCGCGCCGCGCGCGAGGGTGCGCCGGAGGGGACCGTCCGCGTCTCGGTGCTCATGATGCGGCCTGGTCTCGGTCTTCGGCCGCCTCCGCGACGAGCGTCTCGAGGTGGGATGCGATCGCGGCGATACCGCGTTCCAGTGCCGCCCGGTCCTTCGGGGCGACGGCGGCGAGGAGCGTGGCGTTGAGCTCGGCATGCTCGCGCTGCATCTCCGCCATGGTCGTGGCGGCGGACGGGGTCAGCTCGACGAGCACGGCGCGACGGTCCGTGGGGTGAGGCGTGCGGCGGACATGGCCCGACTCCTCGAGCCCGTCGACGAGGCCGGTGATGTTGCGCGGTGTGACGTCGCAGAGCCGGGCGAGGTCGCGCTGCGTCGACGGTCCGGCATGCTGCAGCACCCACAGCAGGTGCACCCGGGCGGTCGTGAGCCCCGTGCCGTCGAACGCGCGCGCCATGTCTCGCTGGAAGAGGTCACCGATCAGCAGCAGGCGGTCGAGCAGGAGTGGTTCCATGTGAAGAGGCTACTACATAGTTACCTCACTTCACTATCGCGGCCTCGGGGGAGGCAATGCCCTTCTTCATTGAGTTCCGGAATACCGGCGCGGGCATGACAGCGTGAAGGTCTCAGGACGCTCCCAGTCGGGGCGACGGAATCAAAGGAGAAACCATGAGACGAAACGTGGCGACCTCGGCTTTGGCAGTTCTCGCGCTGGCTGCCGGGACTTTTGTGCCCGTATCCGGAGTCGTGGTCGGGGTGCCCTGGTTCGGAACCTACGCATGCAGGTGATGATGGACGAAAGCTATCGACGCTCCTTTCGCAAAAGACTGAGCATCCTCTTCTCCCCGCTTCGGCTCGTGCTTTTCGTCGCTGCGATCATCTTCGGGATAGTGATCAATGTGGTGTATCTCCGCAATGGCGCTGAGCCGGAGTGGCTCGGTGCGATCTCGATCTTGCCTGTTTCCGCCTTTCTCGCGTGGAGTCTGGCGACCGACTACCGCCACCGCCGTCGGGAGATTCAAGAAGACGCAAGGGACTAGGCCGGATCGAGCCTCAGCACCTCGGGTGACTCGCCGCCCTCGAGGTCGTCGGCGATGCGGATGCTGCGCGCCAGATCGTCGAGCGCGCCGGTCAGCGTGCCGAAGCGCTCGCGGTCGCTGCAGACCGCGGTCAGGGTGACGAGGTGCGTGCCCGTGTCCCACGTGTAGGTCGCGAACGGCGGAGACGCCTCGGACGGAGGGATCGGCACCACGAGCTTCTCGCCCACGCCGAGGCGCGAGGGGAACGACTGCGTATCGTCGTACTCCATGGGCATCGATGCGCGCGCGATGCGCACCTCGGGCGTCAGGGTCTGTGCGGTCGCCATCGCCACGATCAGCTCGGGCTCCGCCTTCCACGTCCACACCAGCACGCGGCCGTCGGCCCGCTTCATCAGCATCGGCGCCGCCTGGCTCATCGCCCAGGCGCCGAAGCGCGATCCCGGGCGCTCGGTCGCCCCGACCGCGGCGTTGACCTGCCCGAGGAGCATCCGGATCGCCGCCTTGCGGTGGCGCCGCCCGCGCCAGCCGAGCGAGTCCGTCACGGGGATCCACAGCCGGGGGTCGGCGTCGGCAGTCAGTCGCATGGCCCCACGTTAACGCGTGACCCTGAGGGATGCCGGTACGCCTCAGCGGTGAAATCAGGCCCCTCGGGTAGAGTGGCCACCGCCCGCTGGGCTCCCTTGGCCGCCGTCCCCGAAGGCACAATGACCTCCTCTCCCTCCGATCCCACGAACGCCGCGGAGACCCCGCCCCGTCCGCTGAAGATCCTGATCGCGAGCGACACGTTCGCTCCCGACATCAACGGTGCTGCCCGCTTCGCCGAGCGACTCGCTGCGGGTCTCGTGCAGCGCGGCCACGACGTGCATGTCTCGGTTCCGAACCAGGCATATCGCCGCTCCGCGCCGCACACCGAGGTCATCGAGGGAGAGCCGATGACGCTGCACCGGCTGCCCTCCGTGCGCTGGCTGCCGCACGACTGGCTGCGCTTCGTGTGGCCCTGGCGCGCGAAGCACTACGCGCGCGTCGTTCTCGACCGCGTGCAGCCCGACGTGGTGCACATCCAGTCGCACGTCATCATCGGTCGCGGGCTGGCCCGCATCGCCCATCAGCGCGGCATCCCCGTCGTCGCCACCAACCACCTGATGGCCGACAACATCCTCGACCACACGACGATGCCGAAGTTCATCGACGACCTCGTCGTGAAGCTCGCCTGGGCCGACGCCGAGCGCACCTTCGCGTTGACCCGTGCGATCACGACGCCCACGCGTCGCGCCGCCGACTTCCTCGAGAAGACGATCGACGTGAAGGGTGTGATCCCGGTCAGCTGCGGCATCGACCGCACGCAGTACACCCCGGTCATCGCTCCGCGCGAGAAGAACCGGATGGTCTTCGTCGGACGCCTCACCGCCGAGAAGCAGGTGCAGGTGATCCTGCAGGCGATGACGAAGCTCGATCCGGCGCTGGAGACGACCTTCGACATCGTGGGCGGCGGCGACCAGCGCAAGCAGCTGGAGAACCTCGCCGCGCAGCTCGGACTCCGAGACCGTGTCACCTTCCACGGGCGCACCACCGACGAGGAGCTGCGGGCCCTGCTGTCCCGCGCGAGCGTGTTCGTGATCGCCTCGATCGCCGAGCTGCAGTCGATCGCGACCATGGAGGCGATGGCATCGGCTTTGCCGATCGTCGCCGCGGATGCCGTCGCCCTCCCGCACCTCGTGCACGACGGCGAGAACGGCTACCTGTTCGAACCCGGCAACGTCGACGAGTTGGCCGCTCGCCTCACCGACGTGCTCACCGCGTCGCCCGCCGAGTACGAGCGGATGCAGCGGGCTTCGCTCGACGGTGTCGCCATCCACGACATCAACCGCACCCTCGACACCTTCGAAGCGCTCTACCGCGACGAGCCGCTGCCCGAATAGGCAGGGCGTCCGTCATGCACATCGTCTTCTTCGGCGATCAGCACCTCGACTCCCTCGGCGGAGCCCAGGTGTCGATGCGGCTGCAGCGCGAGTTCCTGGAGCGCGCCGGTCATACCGTGACGGTGGTCGCGCCGACGATGCACGGTCCGCGCGCTGCGGCGCCCACGCCCGCGTATGTCGATCTGCCCTCGATGCCCATCACTCTCGACCGCGAGTACTCGATGAGCTGGCCCGGACGCCGCACCGACCGGTTCCTCGATCGGGCGATGACCCGGCGACCGCCCGTCGATCTCGTGCACGTGCAGGCCGACTTCTGGGGCGCGTTCATCGGTCCTCGGTTCGCGCAGCGTCACGGCCTCCCGGTCGTGCACACCATGCACAACCGCGTCGACGTCGGCATCGCGGCGGTCACTCCGCTGCATCGCCCGGTGCTCGCGTTCCTCAATGCCTGGCGGCGCCGAGCGCTGCGAGGGATCGGAGACGCGGTCGGCGGCGGCGACGGCTGGGCGTTCCTCCGCGGTCTGGCCGCGGGCGCGTCCGCCGTGACGGCCCCCTCGACGCATTTCGCGCGGCGTCTCGAGCGGCACGGGGTGTTCGAGCCCGTCGACGTCGTCTGGAACGGCATCGACGACGATCTCCGCGACGCGACGCTCGCCGCAGCCCCCGCCGAGCGCGAGCCGGGGCGCCCGCGTTTCGTGTGGCTGGGACGGATGAGCCCGGAGAAGCGCCTGCTGCCGTTCCTCGAGGCTTTCGTCGCCTCGGGGGCGGATGCCGACCTGGAGATCATCGGCGGGGGTGGCCAGCGCGCGGCCGCGGAGAAGATCGTCGGCGGGCGTGAGGGCGTGCGCTTCTCCGGCCGCCTCACCTACGCCCAGACGCTGGCGCGCATCGCTGCGGCGGACGCGCTGGTGCAGACGTCGATCGGCTTCGAGACCCAGGGGATGACGCCCTTCGAGGCGGCGACCCTCGGTACGCCGTCGGTCATCTGCGACCCCGATATCGCCGCCGAGCTCGGCGGGGGACTGTGGGCGGTGCCGGATGCCGATGTCTCGGCGCACGGTCGAGAGCGGGAGGCGCAGCGCACAGCGGCGCTCGCCGAGACGCTGCGACGCGCAGCATCCGACATCGCCGCCGGCGCGGCGCCGACGCCGGTGCCCGAGGTCGCCGAGGCCTTCCGGCAGTCGTCGCGCACCGCGGCGATGATCCGGGTCTACGAGCGGGTGCTCGCCGCACGCTGAGCGCCGGAGCGATCGCTCAGAAGAGAGTCGCTCAGAAGAAGTAGTAGAAGAGCGAAGAGATCCACGCGAGCACGACGCTGATCAGCTGCACGCCGCCGACGCCGATCGCAATGCCGGCGAGGACCTGCCCGCCGGATCGCCGGACCGCGATCAGACCGAGCACGAGAGCGGCCGCGCTGCCGAGGAAGACGATCACTCCGAACAGGGTGGTGAAGACGCCGAAGTTGCCGGCGTCATAGCTGAACGAGGCGAGCACGAAGGGCTGCAGCAGGATCTGCAGGGCGCCGACGGCGGCCACGACGAGGGCGATGATGAACGCCGTGCGAGCCAGCGGGTTTCCCGACCGGGGTGCCGAGGGACGCTGCTGACCGTATGCGGCTTGCTGACCGTAGGGCGGCTGCGGCGCGGTCTGGTACTGCTGCTGCTGTGCGTGCTGCTGCGGTGCCTGGTGCTGCGGTGCCTGGTACTGCGGGGCCTGGGGCGGCTGGGGCGCAGCCGGCTGTTGGGGCGATCCCGCCGGATACTGCGGCGCCGCCGGGAGGTGAGGCGCAGGCGGAGCGGGAGGGAACGCCGGGTTCGGCTGCGCGGACTGCGGGACAGGGGGCTGCTGCGGCTCGCTCATGAGCACGAGCGTAGTCGCGGCGTACGACGTTGTCAGCGGTAGACGTGTCCGGACTCGGCGTGCTGCTGCACGTCGCGGCCGGCGATGCGGCTCCAGTCGGTGGGGGTGGGGCGGTAGCCGTCGCGGCGCAGTTCGATCACGGTGCCGACCACGGCCCAGATGACGAGGGCGATGAGAGCGATGAGGAGTACCATGGCAGAAACGCTACGCCCGACGGATAACCGCCACGAGTGGCAGATGAGACGTGCAGCGTAGGAAAACTGCCAAGCTGGGAGAGCTGATGAAGACGGTCGCGTGCGTGATCCAGGACGGGTTCGCACCCTTCGAGTTCGGTGTGGCCTGCGAGGCATTCGGCCTCGATCGGTCCGACGACGGGGTGCCCAACTTCGACTTCCGCATCGTCGCGCCGCAGGCCGGAGTCGTGCAGTCGAAGATCGGCTTCTCGGTCAACGTCGAGCATGACCTCTCGTTCGCCTACGAGGCCGACCTCGTGGTGTTCTGCCCTGTCCCGCGGGCGTACTGGGGGCAGATCGATCCGCTCCTGCTCGACGTCGCCCGCCAGGCGGTCGATCGCGGCGCCTGGGTGATGAGCGTCTGCAGCGGTTCATTCATCCTCGCCGCCGCAGGCGTGCTCGACGGGCGACGGGCCACGACGCACTGGATGTACTCGCACGTGATGGCCGAGATGTACCCGCAGATCGACATCGACCCCGACGTGCTGTTCGTTCAGGACGGCAGGATCATCACCAGTGCGGGGACCGCCGCCGGCATCGACGCCTGCCTGCATCTGCTGCGGCAGGAGGTCGGCGCCGAGATCACCAACCGCATCGCCCGGCGCATGGTCGTGCCGCCCCAGCGCGACGGGGGGCAGGCGCAGTTCATCGACCGCCCGATCCCGGTCGTGCCGAGCGATTCGCTCGCCGCCGTCGCCGACTGGGCGGTCGAGCATCTGCGGGACGAGCTCGGCGTCGATCAGCTCGCGGCCAGGGCCCTGATGTCTCCGCGCACGTTCGCCCGGCGGTTCAAGGCGGAGTACGGGGCGACGCCGGCGGCCTGGCTCGCGCGGCAGCGCATCATCCACGCGCAACGGATGCTGGAGCGCACCGATCTGCCCCTCGAGCAGATCGCCGACGAATGCGGTTTCGGCTCAGCGGCCGTGCTGCGGCAGAACTTCGCGCGCGTGCTCGGCGTCACCCCCACCTCGTACCGCGCGCGCTTCTCCTGCGCAGAGGATTCCGCAGCCTGAGAATCGTCACATCCCTCTCGCATGGTGGAAGAGAGATTCCGAAAGAGTGGACGTGCAGCGAATCCGGTGTTACAGTCGTTCCCAGCCCGCACCCCAACAGGGGCCTCCGGGCAGGAAGCAGCACAACCTAGCGGTTCGACGTATATCTCGCGGAACGGCCTGATCAAGGCCCGACCAGATAAGCCGTATCACTGCGACGACAGCAAGGAAGCTCTCCGTCATGACCAGCACCGCTATGCCCGAAACCGGTCTGCGTTCGACTCCGGCCGAGTATCTCGCCCGCGCAGTCGCGATCGCGACCGACAATGTCCGCAACCAGGGCGGCCCGTTCGGCGCCATCGTCGTCACGGCCGACGGCCGCGTCTTCGAAGGCGTGAACCGCGTCACCGCGAACCTCGATCCCTCGGCGCACGCCGAGGTCACCGCGATCCGCGCCGCCTGCCAGGGGCTCGGCACCTTCGACCTCACCGGCGCCGTCCTCTACAGCAGCTGCGAACCGTGCCCGATGTGCCTCGCGACCTCGCTGTGGGCCCGCATCGACCGCGTCTACTTCGCCGCCGATCGCGATGACGCCGCAGATGCCGGATTCGACGACGCCGTGTTCTACCGCTACTTCGAAGGCGGTGAGGAGGACAGGGCGATCATGCCGGTCGCGCAGGAGCCTCTGCCGCCCACCGCTCGCATCGCTCCGTTCACGGAGTGGAGCACCACGTCCACTCGAGTCGACTACTGACGCGACGACGACGGGAGCCGAAGATGTCTTCATCAGTTTTCCTGCCCGACGAGCCCGAGACCGGAGTCACCCCGGCGGCGAAGCAGCCGCCGCTGCCCACCGGGGCGACCACCACCGTCGACGCCGAGCCGCGTAACGCCCTCGACCGCTTCTTCGAGATCACCCAGCGCGGGTCGACCTTCGGACGCGAGATCAGGGGCGGGATCGTCACGTTCGTGACGATGGCGTACATCGTCATCCTCAACCCCCTCATCCTCGGCGGCGTCGACGACGTCACCGGGAACGCCCTGCAGGCCGCGCAGATCGGTGCGGCCACCGGTCTCACCGCCGGCGTCATGACGATCCTGTTCGGTCTGATCGCCCGACTGCCGTTCGCGCTCGCCGCGGGGCTCGGCATCAACTCGTTCCTCGCCGTGTCGGTCGTCGGTCAGGTCACCTGGCCCGAGGCGATGGGACTCGTCGTGATCAACGGCATCCTCATCGTGCTCTTCGGCGCCACCGGCATCCGATCAGCGATCTTCAACGCGGTGCCCGCACCGCTGAAGGCGGCGATCACGGTCGGCATCGGACTCTTCATCGCCTTCATCGGCTTCGTCGACTCCGGGTTCGTCAACCGCACGCCCGGCGGCCCGCCCGTGCAGCTCGGCGACGGCGGATCGATCACCTCGGTCCCGACCCTGATCTTCCTGCTCGGCCTGCTCGTCATCGGCGTGCTCGTCGCGCGCAGAGTGCCGGGCGGCATCCTGATCGGCATCGTCGCGTCGACCGTCGTCGCCATCATCGCTCAGGCGTTCCTGAAGCTCGGCCCGAGCTTCGAGGACCCGAACGGATGGCACATGACCATCCCCGAGGTCCCGTCGTCGTTCGTGACCATCCCGGACTTCGGGCTCATCGGCCAGTTCGACCTGTTCGGATCGTTCAGCCGCGTCGGCGCCCTCGCGGCCACGATGCTGGTGTTCACCCTCGTGTTCTCCAACTTCTTCGACGCGATGGGCACGATGACCGGGCTCGCGAAGAACGCCGGGCTCGCCTACAAGGACGGCACGTTCCCGCGTCTCCGCTCGGCGTTCGTCGTGGAGGGCCTCGGGGCCGTCGCCGGAGGAGCCACGTCGACCTCGTCGAACACGGTGTTCGTCGACAGCGCGTCCGGCATCGGGGAAGGCGCCCGCACCGGGCTCGCGTCGGTCGTCGTCGGTCTGCTCTTCCTGCTCTCCATGTTCTTCACGCCGCTCACGCTCGTGGTGCCGATCGAGGTCGGATCGGCAGCGCTCGTCGTCGTCGGCGCGATGATGATGGCGCAGATCAAGGAGATCAAGTTCACGAACTTCGCCGTGGCTCTCCCGGCGTTCCTCACCATCGTCACGATGCCGCTCACCTACTCGATCGCCAACGGCATCGGCGTGGGCTTCATCGCCTGGTCCCTGGTGAACGCGCTCTCGGGCCGCGCCCGCAAGGTGCACTGGCTCATGTGGGTCGTATCCGTCGGCTTCGCGCTGTACTTCGTGCGCGGCCCGATCGAGGTGCTGCTCGCCGGCTGAGCGGCAGCACCACAGCTGTACTGAGGAGTTCGACAATGACCGACATCATGAACGACATCACCGCGACGGACATCACCGTCAACGTCAACGGTCGCGTCCGCCCGCTCGACGGGACGGCCGCCCACACGACCGCCCTCGACTGGCTGCGCGACACCGGACTGTCGGGCAGCAAGGAGGGGTGCGCCGAGGGCGAGTGCGGCGCGTGCGCGATGCTGCTCGCGACGCCGACTCCGGATGGCGGCACCGAGTGGACCCCCGTCAACGCGTGCCTCGTGCCGGTCTATGCGCTCAACGGGCAGGAGATCGTGACCGCCGAGGGGCTCGGCTCGCCGGACGCCCTGCATCCGGTGCAGGAGAAGCTGGCCGAGGCCGGCGGATCGCAGTGCGGCTACTGCACTCCCGGCTTCGCGTGCAGCATGGCGGGAGAGTACTACCGCTCCGCGCGCACGCCCGCCGAGAGCACCCCGGCCGAAGGGGGTACCGGGCACGACGACGGCATCCCCTCGCACGATGCAGAGCACGGGCCGAACGGCTTCGACCTGCACGCGCTCAGCGGCAACCTCTGCCGCTGCACCGGGTACCGCCCCATCCGCGACGCCGCCTACACGCTGGGCGCGCCGGAGGAGGACGATCCGCTGCAGCAGCGTCTGGCCGCACCGGCTCCCGCCGCCGTCCCGACGGATGCCGAGGTCGGCGGGTCGCGCTTCCTCCGCCCGGCATCCCTCGACGAGGCGCTGCGCCTGCTCCGCGACGAGCCGGATGCCCTTCTCGTGGCGGGCTCCACCGACTGGGGCGTCGAGGTGAACATCCGCGGCCGCCGGGCACCGCTCGTGATCGCGATCGAGCAGCTCGACGAGCTCCGGACCCTGCATCACACCGATGACGTGCTCGAGATCGGAGCGGCGCTCCCGCTCTCCGAGATCGAGAAGCGCCTCGACGGCGCGGTGCCGCTGCTGGCTCAGCTGCTGCCGCAGTTCGCGTCCCGGTTGATCCGCAACCGCGCCACGTTCGGCGGCAACCTCGGTACCGGCTCTCCGATCGGCGACAGCCCGCCCGCGCTGCTCGCTCTCGGCGCCCGCCTCGTCCTGGCATCCGCCGAGGGGGAGCGGGAGGTCGAGCTGTCGGAGTACTTCACCGGCTACCGGCAGACGATCCGCCGCCCCGACGAGCTGATCCGCGCCGTGCGCATTCCTCTGCCGCTCGCGCCTGTGACGGCCTTCCAGAAGATCGCCAAACGGCGCTTCGACGACATCTCCAGCGTGGCGCTCGCCTTCGCGCTCGACATCGAGGACGGGATCGTGACCGGGGCGAGGATCGGACTCGGCGGCGTCGCCGCCACACCGCTCCGTGCGACAGCCACCGAGGAGGCGCTGATCGGCCGTCCGTGGAACATCGCCACCGTGCGCGCGGCATCCGAGGTGCTGGGCACGGAGGGCACCCCGATGTCGGACCACCGCGCGAGCGCGGACTACCGCTCGCTCATGCTCAACACCGCGCTGCTCAAGCTCTACAGCACGACGGTCATCAGCTCGAAGGAGGTGTCGGCATGAGTGCTCTCGCCGACCGACCGGCCAACCCGATCGTGGGACACCGGGCCGCGCACGAGAGTGCGGCCCTCCACGTCACAGGCGCCGCCATGTACACCGACGACCTCGCCGCCCACACCGCCGGTGTGCTGACGGCGTGGCCGGTGCAGTCGACGAACGCCCACGCGAAGGTCACCATCGACGTCTCCGGCGCCTACGAGGTGCCCGGTGTCGTCCGCGTGCTCACCGCCGACGATGTTCCCGGCATCAACGACGCGGGCATCAAGCACGACGAGCCGCTCTTCCCCAGCGAGGCGATGTTCTACGGCCACGCGCTCGTGTGGGTGCTCGGCGAGACGCAGGAGGCCGCGCGCCTCGGCGCGGAGCGGGTGACCGTCGAGTATGAGCCGCTGCCGTCGCTGATCACGGTGCAGGACGCGATCGACGCCGAGTCCTACCAGGGGATCGCCCGCACCGTGCAGCGTGGCGATGCGGCATCCGCCCTCTCCTCCTCCGCGCACGTCTTCGAGGGCGTCACCGAGTTCGGCGGCCAGGAGCACTTCTACCTCGAGACGCACGCCTCGCTCGCGATCCGCGACTCCGAGGGCCAGTACTTCGTGCAGTGCTCGACGCAGCATCCGTCCGAGACGCAGGAGATCATCGCGCACGTGCTCGGGATCACCTCGAGCGAGGTGACCGTGCAGTCGCTGCGCATGGGCGGCGCGTTCGGCGGCAAGGAGATGCAGCCGCACGGCCTCGCCGCGATCGCCGCGCTCGGCGCGAAGCTGACCGGTCGTCCCGTGCGCCTGCGCCTGAACCGCACGCAGGACATCACGATGACGGGCAAGCGGCATCCGTTCCACATCTCGTGGAAGGTCGGCTTGGACGCCGACGGGATGCTGCAGGGACTGGATGCCGTGCTCACCTGCGACGGCGGGTGGAGTCTCGACCTGTCCGAGCCCGTGCTCGGCCGTGCGCTGTGCCACCTCGACAACGCGTACTGGATCCCGAACGTGCACGCCTACGGCCGCATCGCGAAGACCAACAAGGCCTCGAACACCGCGTTCCGCGGCTTCGGCGGACCGCAGGGCGTCTTCCTGATCGAGGACATCCTCGGTCGCGTCGCCCCGGCGCTCGGCATCGACCCGATCGAGCTCCGCGAGAAGAACTTCTACCAGGCCGGTCACACGACCCCCTACGGTCAGCTCGTGAAGGACGCTCCGCGCATGGGCGCCATCTGGAGCGAGCTGCGCGAAGAGGCCGATGTCGAGGAGCGCCGCGCGGAGATCGCCGCGTTCAACGCCCGCAGCCCGCACATCAAGCGCGCGCTGGCCCTCACGCCCATCAAGTTCGGGATCTCGTTCAACTTCGCCGCCTTCAACCAGGCCGGAGCGCTCGTGCACGTCTACAAGGACGGGTCGGTGCTGATCAACCACGGCGGCACCGAGATGGGCCAGGGCCTGCACACGAAGATGATGCAGGTCGCGGCCACCGCGCTCGGGCTCGAGCTCCACCAGGTGCGGCTCGCCCCCACCCGCACCGACAAGGTGCCCAACACCTCCGCCACGGCGGCTTCGTCGGGCACCGACCTCAACGGCGGCGCGGTCAAGAACGCCTGCGAGCAGATCCGTGGGCGGATGGCGGCGGTCGCCGGTCGCCTGCTGAACGCCGACGAGCGCGATGTCGTCTTCGAAGGCGGGTACGTCACCGCCTTCGGCAACCTGTCGCAGCGCCTCACCTTCGCCGAGGTCGCGAACGCCGCGTATCTCCAGCGCGTCCAGCTCTTCGCCGCCGGGTACTACCGCACCGAGGGCCTGCACTGGAACCCGGAGATCATGCAGGGCTCGCCCTTCAAGTACTTCTCCTACGGCGCTGCGGCGACCGAGGTCGAGGTCGACGAGTTCACCGGGCTGTACAGCGTGCGCCGCGTCGACATCATCCATGACGTCGGCGACTCGCTCTCGCCGATGCTCGACATCGGGCAGATCGAGGGCGCCTACGTGCAGGGCGTCGGCTGGCTGACGCTGGAGGAGCTGCGCTGGGACGAGAGCGACGGACCGAACCGTGGCCGTCTGCAGACCCAGTCCGCGTCGACCTACAAGCTGCCGAGCTTCTCGGAGATGCCGGAGCAGTTCCACGTGCGACTGTTCGAGAACGCCCGCGAAGACGGTGCCGTGTACGGATCGAAGGCCGTGGGAGAGCCGCCCTTCATGCTGGCGTTCAGTGCACGTGAGGCGCTCCGTCAGGCGGTCGGGGAGTTTGCTCCCGCCGGGCACATGGTCGAACTGCGGTCGCCGGCGACGCCGGAGGCCGTGTTCTGGGCCATCCGCAGCGCGCAGCAGGCAGCGGAGGCCGTCAGGGCGCCCGAGCCGGAACTCCTCGCCTCGATCTGACCGGGACGCGATATGGACTGGGTCGATGCGCTGCAGGCGTTGCGCTCCTCGCGCACGCCCGCGGTGATCGTCACGCTCGCGCTGGTGCGCGGGCATGCACCGCGAAACGGCGGCGCCAAGATGGTCGTCTCTCCCGACGCGGTGTTCGGCACGGTCGGAGGAGGCAACCTCGAGGCGACGGCGGTCGATCGCGCGAGGGCGATGCTCGCCGCGGGATCGGCGGAGCCCGAGCTGCTGGTGCTGACGCTCAGCGACAAGGCGGTCACCGAGTACGGTGTGCAGTGCTGCGGAGGAGAGGTCACGATCATGCTCGAACCGGTGCGAGTGATACCCAGCATCGCGATCTTCGGGATGGGGCACGTGGGGCTCGAGCTCGCGCGCATCCTCTCGCGGCATGAGGTCGAGCTGCATCTCATCGATTCACGACCGGAGATGCTCGCAGCGGAGCGGATCGGGGTTCCCGGCGAGAGCGGCGTCTTCGCCGACAGCGTCGCGAGGATCCACGTCACTCTCGCGTCGGTGCCGGAGTCGGCGCTGGCCGGGCTTCCACAGAGCTCGCACGTGCTGGTGATGACCCACGACCACGTCGAAGATCTCGCCGTGGTCGACATGTCGCTGCGGACCGACGGCATCGCCTCGATCGGGCTCATCGGCTCGTCCTCGAAGTGGTCGCGCTTCCGCAAGAAGCTCGACGAGCTCGGTCATGGGGAGGGCGATCTCGCCCGGGTGATCACGCCGATCGGCGTGCCCGAGGTCGCCGGCAAGCAGCCGGCCGTGATCGCCGTCAGCGTCGCCGCGCGGATGCTGCAGCTGATCGACGAGGCGGCGCAGGAAGAGGGCTCGGGATCGTCTGACTGAGCGGGCGCGATGCCGGCCTTGCTGCAGATGATCACCGGGTCCTTCCGGCCTATGCTCTCTTCATGAGCGCATCTGTGGGAGATTCCGCAGCCGACGAACCTCGGCAACGGGCCAAGCCGTGAGCATGCCCGAGGCTGAGCCGACCCCGTCGCTGATTCAGCAGCGGCTCGCGCTCGGACGCTTGCGTCTGACTGCGCTGTTCATGATGATCGGCTGGGGCGCACTGGCCGCGCTCCGGGTCGTAGGACTCGACTCCACCAGAGTTCTCGACTGGATCGTCCTCATCTCCTCTCTGGCGCTCGCGTTGTACGGCGCGAAGCTGTTGTTCGACTATCGCCGCAAGGTGCGCGCTTTCGAGGACCGGTACGGCACCGACGCAGGTCGGCAGAAGTAGTCTCCAGCGATGATCGAGTCCGATCATCGACCGCAGGAAGCCGTACCGTTCAGGTCGCCTTCGGGAAGAGGATGCGGAACGCGCGGACGTAGCTGTTCCCGCGCTCGCCGTGCGAGGGGACGTAGAAGTCGGGATCGATGTGGACGATCGACCGCTCGTCGGTCGCGTCGTCCGCTGCGGGTGTGACCTCGGGAGTCAGCATGGTGGTCACCTCGATCCTTCTTTCGTCGGCTCTAATCTTCCATAATATGGAAAGTTAGTTCTGCTTTACGAAAAGAATACGACGACCGCCGCTCACGGTCAAGAGTTCGCAGCGGTCGGCCTCAGGACCAGTGGCCGGGGCGGGGGAGGGCGTGGTCGCGCACATCGACACCAGCGGGCACGACGGCAGCCGTGGCGTACAGCAGCGACTGGGTCGGGTAACCGTGCGGACGGTTGTCGCGGATGATCGCACGATCGTCTTCAGGAGACAGGCGGGCGGATGCCGCGAGCAGGGCGAGCCACGAATCGACCCAGTGCGCGTCCTCCGCGGCAGGCCCTAGCGCCCGGAACTCTGGAAGCCACGCTGAGATGCGCGGGGTGGCCGGGTCGTCGAGGTCGTCGTGCGCGATCATGTGCGTCCCCGGCTCGATGGGGGTCGTGCGCAGGGCGGCACCGTCCCAGCTGAGCACGCGTGCGCCTTCCGGCCGCACCTCGAGCAGGTTGAAGCCGTGCATCGGAAGCGGAGCCTCGGGAGACCGCCCCGCGACGGATTCGAGCGCCAGCGTCCCACGGGACACCGCTCGATCCAGGGGAAGGCCGCCCACGTCCTCGCGGTTCAGCAGGACTGCGAGCCGGCGCTCGTCGGGATTCACCGCCAGCCAGGCGCCGCCCGCGCGACGATCACGGATGCCGATCACGCCGGGGTACTGCTCCGGCCACCAGGGACCCAGGGCATCCCAGTCCCGCTCCGGGTCTTCATCGCGCACCGCCAGCAGCCGCGCGTTTCCGGCATCCGCCACATCGATCACGACCGTGCACACGGTGGCCAGTCTAGGTCGTGCCCCCGGGGCGGGGATGCTGGGGCAGAATCGGAGGGTGAACATCGTCGTGGCGGTAACCGGCGGCATCGCCGCGTACAAGACCGTGCACCTCGTGCGCCTGCTGGTCAAGGCGGGGCACGATGTGACGGTGGTGCCGACGGAAGACGCCCTGCGCTTCGTCGGCACCCCCACGTGGGAGGCGATCAGCCGGCATCCGGTGACGACGAGCGTGCACGACGACGTCGCCAAGGTGCGCCACGTCGCCCTCGGGCAGGCGGCCGAGCTCGTGATCGTCGCGCCCGCCACGGCCAACTCGATCGCGAAGATGACGGCCGGTCTCGCCGACGACCTGTTCGGCACCACGCTGCTCGCCACCGAGGCGCCCGTTCTCATCGCTCCGGCCATGCACGCCGAGATGTGGCGGCATCCGGCGACCCGGGCGAACATCGAGACGCTCCGGAGTCGCGGTGTCGTGATCGTCGGTCCCGCCGACGGCGAGCTCGCCGGCGGCGACAGCGGGCCGGGACGGATGTCGGAGCCCGAGGAGATCTTCGCCGCAGCGCAGCAGCTGCTGGCTCCGCGCGATCTCGACGGATTGCGCGTGGTCGTGTCGGCCGGCGGCACGCGGGAGCCGATCGATCCCGTCCGGTTCCTCGGCAACCGTTCGAGCGGCAGGCAGGGGGCGGCGCTCGCCGCCGAGGCGGCCGCGCGCGGCGCCGCGGTGGTGCTCGTGGCCGCGAACGTCTCCGGTGATGTGCTTGCCGGGGCGCAGCATCCGTCGATCCGTGTCGTGCCCGCTGGCTCCGCGGCAGAGCTCGCCGTCGCGATGAGGGAAGCGGCCGCCGACGCCGATGTCGTGGTGATGGCGGCGGCCGTCGCCGACTACCGCCCGGTCGAGGTCTCCGAGCGCAAGCTCACCAAGGAGGGCGGCGGCATCCCGCCGATCGAGCTCGTCGAGAACGAGGACATCGTGGCGTCGCTCGTCGCGGCGCGTACTCCGGGACAGCTCGTCGTCGGCTTCGCCGCCGAGACGCCGCACGACGAGGAGGAGCTGTTCGATCGTGCGCGCCGCAAGCAGCAGCGCAAGGGCGTGGACCTGCTGGTCGTCAACGAGGTCGGCTGGGAACGCGGATTCGAGAGCGGCGACAACGCCGTGCACATCTTCGGGCCGTCCGGCGTCATGGCGGGTGCCGCATCCGGCTCGAAGCGAGAGGTGGCAGCGGCGGTCTGGGACGCGCTCCGCGCTACACTCTCGACAGACAGAACTTGATTTCCGCTATGCGGAATGAGCGAACGGAGAGATCATGACCGAACGACTCGCCATCGGCGACACCGCGCCGGGCTTCCGCCTCAACGACGCCGACGGCGCCCAGACGGCGCTCGCGGACTATCGCGGCAAGAACGTCGTCGTGTACTTCTACCCGAAGGCCGCGACTCCCGGCTGCACGACCGAGGCCTGCGACTTCCGCGACAACCTCTCGTCGCTGGCTGCCGCGGGTTACGCCGTGCTCGGCGTCTCGCCCGACGAGGTCGCCGACATCCGCGCGTTCGCCGACGCCGAGGGGCTGACCTTCCCGCTCCTCGCCGATACCGATGCCGCCACCGCGCGCGCCTGGGGCGCCTGGGGCGAGAAGACCGTGGGGGACCGCACGTTCGAGGGTGTCATCCGCTCGACCTTCGTGCTGGATGGAGACGGCGTCGTGCAGCGGGCCGAGTACGGCGTCGACCCGACCGGGCACGTCGCTCGCCTTCGCGACGAACTCGGTGTATGAAGGGTTGACAACTCGGTCTGAGATCCGCAGACTGGTTACGCATGCTGAAATAACAGTTCCGGCATACGGAAGTAGTGCTTCTTTCGGGAAGTGATCCGTATAGTCTTACGCGCCGGATGCCAGCATGTGCTGAGGATCGAAGATGTTGCTCACGGAGTTCAACTCCCGCACTCGCGACGCCGCTGTCGACGTCGTGAAACCCGCACTGGACATTCCCCGCTGGTACGACGCGATCGTCGACGGCCGGCCGTACGCCTCGATCGAGGCGCTCACGGATGCCGCTGCACAGGTCGCGGCGCCGCTCACCGCCGACGAGATCGACCGGGCGCTGGCGCATCACCCGCGCATCGGCGAACGCGCCGAAGGGCAGAGCGCTGAGGCAGCCCACGCCCGCAGCGAGCAGTCCGGCGTCGACGCCTCGGCGGCCGACGCCCTGGCCGCGGGCAACCGTGCCTACGAGGAGACCTTCGACCGCGTCTTCCTCGTCCGTGCCGCCGGGCGATCCGCCGACGACATCCTCGCCCTGCTGAAGCTTCGGCTCGGCAACACCCCTGAAGAGGAACTGGCGGTGATCGACCAGCAGCTGCGCGAGATCGCGGCGCTGCGCCTCGCCGGGGCCATCGAGACGGAAGGAGCACGCGCATGAGCGTCTCTCACGTGACCACCCACATCCTGGACACATCGATCGGGCGTCCTGCGCCCGGCGTCGCCGTCGTACTCGAGGCCCGAGACGGCGACGGATGGGTCGGGATCGGTACGGGCCTCACCGATGCCGACGGACGGGTGAAAGACCTGGGCCCCGAACGGCTGGAGAGCGGTGCGTACCGCCTCCGGTTCGACACGGGGACCTACTTCGCCGGCATCGAAACGGACACCTTCTTCCCGGAGGTGGTGCTGACCTTCCTGGTCGACACTGCGCAGGCGCACTACCACGTGCCGCTGCTGCTCAGCCCGTTCGCCTATTCCACTTACCGAGGAAGCTGAGAAGAACATGACGACCATCACCCTGGGCAAGAACCAGTATGGCAAGGCCGAGGTCCGCGTCGTGCGGGTCACGCGCGACACCGCACGGCACGAGATCGAGGATCTCAACGTCACCTCGCAGCTGCGCGGCGACTTCGCCGACGCGCACTTCACCGGCGACAACACCAACGTCGTCGCGACCGACACGCAGAAGAACACGGTCTACGCCTTCGCCAAGGACGGCATCGGCAGCCCCGAGGAGTACCTGCTGCGTCTCGGGCGCCACTTCACCGGCGAGTTCGACTGGGTGACCGGAGGCCGCTGGGAGGCGGACCAGTACACCTGGGAGCGCATCCCCGTCGACGGACAGGGCCACGACCATTCGTTCGTGCGCGGCGGCACCGAGACCCGGACCGCCCTCGTCGAGATCGACGGCGAGCAGACCACGATCATCGCCGGGCTGACGGACCTCAAGGTCCTCAAGTCGACCGAGAGCGGATTCGTCGGCTACCCGAAGGACCGGTACACGACGCTGAAGGAGACGACCGACCGCATCCTCGCGACCTCGGTCACGGCGAAGTGGCGCTACAACCGCACCGACATCGACTTCAACGAGGTGTTCGCCGACGTGCGCCGCCTCCTGCTCGAGGGCTTCTCGGCCAACTACTCGTACGCCCTGCAGAACACGCTGCACGACATGGCCGAGGCTGTTCTCGAAGCGCACGAGGAGATCGACGAGATCCGCTTCTCCACCCCGAACAGCCACCACTTCGTCGTCGACCTGTCGCCGTTCGGCCTGGAGAACCCGAACGAGGTGTTCTACGCGGCCGACCGGCCGTACGGCCTGATCGAGGCGTCGTTCCTCCGTGAAGGAGCGGATGCCGACCACCGCGTGTGGGACTGCGTGCCCGGCTTCTGCTGAGTCGCACCTGAGTCGCACCTGATCCATTCCGACCAGGGGTGAGCCCGTCTCCGACGCACCGGGCTCACCCCGCTGTTCACCATGCCCACGAACCGCATGCCCATCGCCCGATACGCCCACCCCGAAAAGCGGGTCCGGACAAGGAGGTCCCCGAATGACTGCATCTCGCAACTCCCAGAAGACCACGACCGGATCGCGCCGGCCCGAGGATGAACGCCTCGGTGCCGGAACCGCCTTCATGTTCGGGCTCCAGCACGTCCTGACGATGTACGGCGGCATCATCGCGCCCCCGCTCATCATCGGCGCCGCGGCCGGGCTCACGTCGGCCGAGGTCGGCGTGCTCGTCGCCGCCTGCCTGTTCATGGGCGGCCTCGCGACGCTGCTGCAGACCCTCGGCATCCCGTTCTTCGGCTCGCAGCTGCCGCTCGTGCAGGGCGTCTCGTTCGCCGGCGTCGCGACCATGCTCGCGATCGTCAATCAGGGCAGCGGCCTCCCCGCCGTGTTCGGCGCGGTGATCGTCGCCTCGCTGATCGGACTGGTGGTCGCGCCGTTCTTCGCGCACATCGTGCGCTTCTTCCCGCCCGTCGTGACGGGCACGGTCATCACGATGATCGGGCTGTCGCTCGTGCCGGTGGCGGCGCGCTGGATCACCGGGGCCGACCCCGAGGCGCCGACCTACGCCGATCCGGTGTTCGTCGGCATCGCCGGATTCACGCTGCTGGTCATCATGCTGCTGAGCAAGCTCGGCAACGCGACGATCTCGCGCCTGTCGATCCTGATCGCCATGGTCGTCGGCACGATCTTCGCAGCCGTCATCGGCCGCGCGGACTTCTCCACGGTGCTCGACGGTCCGGTCTTCGCGTTCCCGACGCCGTTCGCGTTCGGGGTGCCGACGTTCGATCTCGCCGCGATCGTGTCGATGACGATCGTCGTGCTGGTGATCCTCACCGAGACGACGGCCGACATCATCGCGGTCGCCGAGATCACCGGCTCGAAGGTCGACCGCAAGCGGATCGCCGCAGGCCTCCGCGCCGACATGGTGTCGAGCGCGATCTCCCCGATCTTCAACTCGTTCACGCAGAGCGCGTTCGCCCAGAACGTCGGACTCGTCGCCGTGACGAAGATCAAGAGCCGCTACGCCGTGGCGGCCGGCGGCGTCATCCTCATCGTCCTCGGCCTGACCCCGATCCTCGGTCGGGTCGTCGCAGCCGTGCCCACCGCCGTCCTCGGCGGCGCCGGCCTCGTGCTGTTCGGCACCGTGACCGCCAGCGGCATCCGCACGCTCTCGAAGGTGAAGTACGACGGCAACATGAACCTCATCATCGTGGCCGCCTCCCTGTCGTTCGGGGTGCTGCCCGAGGTCAACCACGACATCTACATGAACTTCCCGACCTGGTTCCAGGTGATCTTCGGATCGGGCATCAGCTCGGCCGCGATCATGGCGATCGTGCTGAACCTCGTGTTCAACCACTTCACGAGGGGCACTCCCGAGGACCCCTCGGTGTTCGCGGCCAGCCCCGTCCGGGCCGTGAAGACCGATGTGATCCGAACGCTGCGCGGCGGATCGAGGCGCTGACGAACGTGTCAGCCCCTGGCCCCGAACGGCATGCCGGATGCCGCGACCGTCAGCGTCGAGACGTTCGCATCGGCGGGCAGCTGCGCCATGAACAGCACCGCGCGCGCGGCATCCGCCACGTCGAAGGTCGGCTCCACCCGCCGCGAGCCGTCGGGCTGCAGGGCACCGGAGCCCACACCCAGGTCGGTCATGATCGACGTGCGGGCGTTGCCGATGTCGATCTGGCCGCACGAGATGCCGTGCGCGCGGCCGTCGAGGTCGATCGACTTCGTCAGTCCGCTGATCGCGTGCTTGCTCACCGTGTACGCGACGGAAAGCGGTCGGGGCACGTGCGCCGAGATCGATCCGTTGTTGATGATGCGGCCGCCGGAGGGCTGCTGCGCGATCATCGTGCGCATCGCCGCGCCTGCGCAGAGCAGCGACCCGGTGACGTTCACGTCGAGCGTCCTCTGCCAGTCGGCGAGCGAGATCTCCGCCGCGGATGCCGTCGGGCCGAAGACCCCGGCATTGTTGAACAGCACGTCCACCCGGCCCCACTCGGCCACCGTGCGGACGAACAGGGCCTCGACTTCGGACTCGACGGTCACATCGGCGGGCACGACGAGGGCGTCGGGGTGACCCGCGGCCGTTTCGAGCAGGGCATCTTCCCGCCGGCCGGCGAGCGCCACCCGGAAGCCCGCCTCGAGCAGGGCACGGGCGACCGCGCGGCCGATCCCCGAACCTGCGCCTGTCACGACGGCTGTGCGTCCGCTCATGCCGACACCTCCCGAATCTGATCCGCTGCCCACGCCGCTCGCCGGTGAGGCAGACCCCTCCATCTAACAAGAAAGGCCGTACCGTGACCGACACTCGCGACTCCGCCGTCACATCCGCCGACCTCGATCCCGAGGAGACCGCCGAGTGGCTCGAATCCCTCGACGCGCTCATCAGCGAGCGCGGCACCGGTCGCGGCGCGCACATCGTGCGGACCCTCGTCGATCGCGCCGGGCTCCGGACGGATCCGATCTCGACGGCAGAGGGGGCCGTGACCACCGACTACGTGAACACGATCGACGCCGCCGACGAGCCGGAGTACCCCGGCGACGAGGAGCTGGAGCGGCGCTTTCGCGCCTGGATGCGCTGGAACGCGGCGGTCATGGTGCACCGCGCCCAGCGTCCGGGCATCGGGGTCGGCGGTCACATCTCGACGTATGCCGGGGCGGCGACGCTGTACGAGGTCGGCTTCAACCACTTCTTCCGCGGCAAGGATCACCCCGGCGGCGGCGACCAGATCTACTTCCAGGGACACGCCTCGCCCGGCATCTACGCCCGCGCCTTCCTCGAGGGCCGGCTCGGCGAAGAGGACCTCGACGGCTTCCGCCAGGAGAAGTCGCGCGAAGGGCACGCACTGTCGTCGTACCCGCATCCGCGGCTGATGCCGGAGTTCTGGGAGTTCCCGACGGTATCGATGGGCATCGGCCCGATGAACGCGATCTATCAGGCGCAGTCGAACCGCTACCTGCAGGGGCGTGGCCTCACGGACACCTCGGAGCAGCATGTCTGGGCGTTCCTCGGCGACGGCGAGATGGACGAGCCGGAGTCGCGCGGGCTGCTGCAGCTCGCCGCGAACGAGGGGCTCGACAACCTCACCTTCGTCGTGAACTGCAATCTGCAGCGGCTCGACGGACCGGTCCGCGGCAACGGCAAGATCATCCAGGAGCTGGAGGGCTTCTTCCGCGGTGCGGGGTGGAACGTGGTCAAGGTGATCTGGGGCCGGGAGTGGGACGACCTGCTCGCGCGCGATCAGGACGGCGCGCTCGTCGACATCATGAACACGACGGTCGACGGCGACTTCCAGACCTACAAGGCCGAGTCCGGAGCATTCATCCGCGAGAACTTCTTCGGTCGCGACCCTCGGGCGCGCGCGCTGGTCGACGGCCTCAGCGATGACGACATCTGGCACCTCCGGCGCGGCGGCCACGACTACCGCAAGGTGTACGCCGCGTATCAGCAGGCGCTCGCGCACAACGGCCGGCCCACGGTCATCCTCGTGAAGACCGTGAAGGGCTACGGGCTGGGTCAGCGTTTCGAGGCGCGCAACGCGACGCACCAGATGAAGAAGCTGACGCTGCAGGACCTCAAGGACTTCCGCGACCATCTCCGCGTGCCGATCACCGATGCGCAGCTCGAGGCCGACCCGTACCTGCCGCCGTACTACCACCCGGGCGCCGACGCCCCGGAGATCGCGTACCTGCAGGAACGTCGCCGCGCGCTCGGCGGCTTCGTGCCGGAGCGTCGGCCCGAGCACGCGGCGATCGCGCTGCCCGACCCGAAGGCCTACGAGGTCGCGGCCCGCGGCTCGGGCAAGCAGCAGGCGGCGACGACGATGGCGTTCGTCCGTGTGCTGAAGGACCTCATGCGCGACCCGGAGTTCGGCAGGCGGATCGTGCCGATCATCCCCGACGAGGCCCGCACCTTCGGGATGGACGCGTTCTTCCCCACCGCGAAGATCTACAACCCGAAGGGCCAGAACTATCTGGCCGTCGACCGCGACATCGTGCTCTCGTACAAGGAGTCGACGTCGGGGCAGATCGTGCACGTCGGCATCAACGAGGCCGGATCGATCGCGGCATTCACCGCGGCGGGTACGGCATACGCCACGCACGGCGTGCCGCTGATCCCCGTGTACGTCTTCTACTCGATGTTCGGATTCCAGCGCACCGGCGACTCGCTGTGGGCGGCGGCCGACCAGATGACCCGCGGCTTCCTCATCTCGGCCACCGCGGGGCGCACCACGCTGACCGGAGAAGGGCTGCAGCACGCCGACGGCCATTCTCCGCTGCTCGCCGCCACCAACCCGGCCGTGGTCACCTACGACCCCGCGTTCGGCTACGAGATCGGCCACATCATTCGCGCCGGCATCGAGCGGATGTACGGACCGGACTCGACCGACCGCGACCGCATCTACAACCTCATGGTCTACAACGAGCCGATCGTGCAGCCGGCCGAGCCCGAAGGGGTCGACATCACCGGCATCCTGGGCGGCATCCACCGCATCGCGCCCGCCACGGGTGAGGGGCCGCGCGCGCAGCTGCTGGCGTCGGGTATCGGCGTCACCTGGGCGCTCGAGGCGCAGGAGCTCCTCGCCGCCGACTGGGGTGTCGCCGCCGACGTGTGGTCGGTCACCTCGTGGACCGAGCTGCGCCGCGACGCCGTCGCGGCCGAAGAGGAGGCGTTCCTGCATCCGGAGCGCGGCATCCGCACCCCCTTCGTGCAGTCCCAGCTGGCCGGGGCCGAGGGGCCGATCGTCGCCGTCAGCGACTACGCCAAGGATCTGCCCGACCAGATCCGCCAGTTCGTGCCCAACGACTGGGCGACGCTCGGCGCCGACGGCTTCGGGTTCTCGGACACACGGGCCGCGGCGCGACGCTTCTTCAAGATCGACGGGGCATCGATCGCCGTGCGGATGCTGCAGCTGCTCGCCGCACGGGGGGAGGTGGATGCCGCGGCCCCCGCGCAGGCGGCCGAGCGCTACCGGCTGTCCGACGTGAACGCCGGCACGAGCGGCTCGGACGGCGAGTGATTCGGGAGGAGATCTGCGTTCCGGAGGACAAGGATGCGAGAATCGGCCCTCCCGAGCGCAGATCCCCTCCGATACGCCCGTGCGGACGGGGCCGGAGGATGCTGTCAGGCGGTCAGCTCGGCGCTGATCGCCTCGGCCGCCCGTCGCAGCAGGGGAACCGCTCGGCCGCCGAAGGCCTCGTCGACGCGCGAGATCGGCCCCGATACCGAGACGGCGGTCGGGGTCGGTGCGTCGGGCACGGCCATCGAGAAGCAGCGGACGCCGATCTCCTGCTCCTGGTCGTCGATCGCGTAGCCGCGCTCGCGGATGCGATCGAGCTCGGCGAGCAGGTCGTCGATCGTGCCGATGCTGTGCTCGGTGGGTGTCGGCATCCCGGCGCGGCCGACGATGCCGCGTACGGTCTCGTCGGGGAGCTGGGCCAGGATCGCCTTGCCGACGCCGGTGTCGTGCAGGTTCGCGCGGCGGCCGACTTCGGTGAACATGCGCATGGAGTGCAGCGACGGCACCTGGGCGACGTAGACGACCATGTCGCCGTCGAGCACGGCCATGTTGGCGCTCTCGCCGAGCTCGTCGACGAGGCGCTTGAGCTGCGGACGGGCGAGGGCGCCGAACTGCCGGGAGGCGCCTTCGCCGATGCGGATGAGCTTGGGCCCGAGCGCATAGCGACGGTTCGGCAGCTGTCGCGCGTATCCGAGCGAGACGAGCGTGCGCAGCAGCCGGTGGATCGTGGGCAGCGGCAGGTCGGTGGAGGCGGCGAGCTCGCTGAGCGTCACGTCACCGCCGGCGTCGGTCACCAGCTCGAGGAGCTCGAAGACGCGCTCGACCGACTGCACGCCGGATCCGGCGCTCTTGGCGGGCTTGGTATCGGTCATCGGATCCTCCGTCAGGGTCTGGTTCATTCCATCATGCGAGAGAGGCATGTCGAAACAGACGCGCACAAAGATTACCGCGCTTGCCACAAAGTTCCATAAGGTAGATAATAGAATCCACGGTACGAAAACTTAGACGGAGGAAACATGGCGAATCCGGGACCCGGGAACTCCATCACGCTGCGGATCGACGCTCCCTCGAACTTCAGCGTCACCAGCGAGCTGGCGGCCGCTGCGGCCGACGCGGGGGCCGCGGTCACCGCGCTCGACGTCGTCGAGTCGCACCCGAAGACGATCGTCGTCGACCTGACCTGCAACACCACGGGTGAGGAGCACGCCGCGCGCGTGCGCGCGGCGATCGACGCGCTCGACGGCGTCACGGTGCGCCTCGTCAGCGACCGCACCTTCCTGATGCACCTCGGCGGCAAGCTCGAGGTCGTCCCGCGTGTTCCGCTGCGCAACCGCGACGACCTGTCCCGCGCCTACACGCCCGGCGTCGCCCGCGTCTGCATGGCGATCGCCGAAGACAAGAGCAAGGCGCGACAGCTCACCGTCAAGCGCAACACCATCGCGGTCGTCACCGACGGCACCGCCGTGCTCGGCCTCGGCGACATCGGACCCGAGGCCGCCCTTCCGGTGATGGAGGGCAAGGCCGCGCTGTTCAAGCAGTTCGCGAACGTCGATGCGTGGCCGGTCTGCCTCGACACGAAGGACACCGAGGAGATCACCTCCATCGTCAAGGCCATCGCCCCGGTCTACGGCGGCGTGAACCTCGAAGACATCGCGGCGCCCCGCTGCTTCGAGATCGAGGCCCGACTGCGGGAAGAGCTCGACATCCCGGTCTTCCACGACGACCAGCACGGCACCGCCATCGTGACCCTCGCGGCGCTCGGCAACGCCCTCAAGGTCGTGGGCAAGAAGATCGGCGACGTGCGCATCGTCGTCTCCGGCGTCGGCGCCGCCGGCAACGCGATCGTGCAGCTGCTGCTCGCCGAGGGTGCGCACGACATCGTCGCCTGCGGCCGCGACGGCGCGATCCACGCCGGTGCCGAGTACACCGACGCGCACCGCACCGAGATCGCGGCGACCACCAACCCGCGCGGCTTCCAGGGCACGCTGAAGGAGGCCATGGTCGACGCCGACGTGTTCATCGGCGTGAGTGCGCCGAACATCCTCGACGAGGCCGACATCGCCGCGATGGCCGACGACGCGATCGTGTTCGCGATGGCGAATCCGACTCCCGAGGTCGACCCGATCGTCGCGTCGAAGCATGCCGCGGTCGTGGCGACCGGCCGCAGCGACTTCCCGAACCAGATCAACAACGTGCTGGCGTTCCCCGGCGTCTTCCGCGGCCTGCTCGACGCGGGCGTGTCCGACATCACCGCGCCTATGCTGGTCGCAGCCGCCGAGGCGATCGCTTCGCGCGTGGGAGACGACGAGCTCAACGCGAGCTTCATCATCCCCAGCGTGTTCGATCCGCTGGTGGCCGGCGCGGTGGCCGAGGCGATCGTCCGCGTCGCCTCCTCCGCTTCCGTCGCCTCGAGCAAGGAGTGAGCACCGTGGCCGCCAGCGTCGATCCGCGCACCACGACCCTGGGCGACGACGACCTCGCCGACATCGACACCCGGCTCGCGGCGACCGACGCGCTGCTCGCGACCTCGTATCCGGGGGATGACGGCAGCCGCCAGCCGGTGCACACGCTGTACGTTCCGGCCGACCGGTTCACGCCCGACCTGGCCGCGCGGTGGGGCGCGGACGCCGCTGCGGCCGTCGCCGCCTTCGGCGGCACGGCGGCGGTGGCGGATGCCGTGGGCCTCGGCGACCTCGCCGATGAACTCGCGCCGCTCGTCGACGCGAAGCTGCGGACCGAGCCGATCGAAGACCTCCGCCTCGACTTCGAAGACGGCTACGGAGCCCGACCCGACGCCGAGGAGGATGCCGATGCGATCCTCGCCGCGGAGCGCGTGGCCGAGGCCGTGACTGCGGGGAGTGCGCCGCCGTTCATCGGCATCCGGTTCAAGTGCTTCGAGGCGCCGACGCGTCGCCGCGGCATCCGCACTCTCGATCTGTTCCTGACGGCCCTCGCCGCCGCCGGCCCGCTGCCCGACGGACTCGTGCTGACGCTGCCCAAGGTGACCACGGTCGCGCAGGTCGAGGCGATGGTCGCGCTCTGCGAGCGCTTCGAGGAGCGGCTGGGTCTCGCGCCCGGACGCCTGCGGTTCGAAGTGCAGATGGAGACGCCGCAGCTGATCATCGCCGCCGACGGATCCGTGCCGGTCGCGACGCTGCTGCACCGCGCGCAGGGGCGCGTCACGGCGCTGCACTACGGCACCTACGACTACAGCGCCTCGCTGCAGATCGCCGCGGCGCATCAGTCGATGGAGCATCCCGCTGCCGACTACGCGAAGCAGGTGATGCAGGTCGCCGTCGCCGAGACCGGCGTGCGCCTGTCCGACGGGTCGACGAACGTCATCCCCGTGGGGGAGCCGGATCACGTCCGCAGCGCCTGGCAGCTGCACGCCCGCCTCGTGCGGCGATCGCTCGAGCGCGGCTATTACCAGGGCTGGGACCTGCACGCCGCTCAGCTGCCGACCCGATACCTCGCCACATACGCGTTCTACCGCGAGGGGTTCGCCGCCGCCGCGCGTCGCCTCGACAACTACCTGCACGGCAGCGACGCGACCATCATGGACGAACCAGCCACCGCCCGGGCTCTCGCGCGTTTCGTCGTGCGCGGCCTGGAGTGCGGAGCCGTCACCGAGGCGGAGGTGCGGGATGCCGCTGCCGCCGCTCCCGCGGAGCTGATCCGGCTCGCGCACCCGAAGCTCGCCGTATCCGAGGAGGAGACCTCATGAGCACGCACACCTATTTCACGCCGACCGGCGGGCTTCCCCCGCAGTCCGCCCTGCTCACCGACCGCGCCGTCGTGAAGCTCGCGTACACCGTCATCCCGAAGGGCGTGCTGCGCGACATCGTCACCAGCACCCTCCCCGGCTTCACGAACACCCGCGCTTGGATCATCGCCCGGCCGACGCCGAGCTCGGCCACCACGTTCTCGCAGCTGATCGTCGAGATCGGTCCCGGGGGCGGGGCGACGAAGCCCGAGGCCGAGGCCGGTGTCGAGGGCGTCGTGTTCGTCACGACGGGAACCCTCACGCTGACCCTCGAGGGCGAGCGGCATGTGCTCGAGGAGGGCGGCTACGCGTTCCTCGCACCGGGAGCGACCTGGTCGCTCGCCAACGAGGGTGACGGGATCACGAGCTTCCACTGGATCCGCAAGGCCTACGAGTGGCTCGACGGCGTCGACGCACCGGCATCCTTCGTCACGAGCGACAGAGACATCGAGCCGGTCTCGATGCCCGACACCGACGACGTGTGGGCGACCACCCGGTTCTCCGACGCGAGCGACGTCGCGCACGACATGCAGGTGAACATCGTCACGTTCAAGCCCGGCGGCACGATCCCGTTCGCCGAGACCCACGTCATGGAGCACGGGCTGTTCGTGCTGCAGGGCAAGGCCGTCTACCGCCTGAACGACGACTGGGTCGAGGTCGAGGCCGGCGACTACATGCTGCTGCGTGCGTTCTGCCCGCAGGCCTGCTACGCGGGCGGTCCCGAGGACTTCCGCTACCTGCTGTACAAGGACATGAACCGGCAGATCCGGCTCACCTGACGCCGCGGACGCTCCGCGGGGATGCCGTTGACATCGCCGCGGGGTTCCGCGTACTCTTTTCACTAGTAGAAACTTTACTTCCACAATCCGAAATCAAGGATGAACCCATGAGCTACACCGTGAACGCCTCGATCCTGCTGACCGAGCTGCCGACCCTGGAGCGCCCGGGCGCTGCGAAGGCCGCCGGCTTCGACGCCGTGGAGTTCTGGTGGCCGTTCGCCTCGGCCGTCCCCGCGCCGCAGGAGGTCGATGCGTTCGTCGCCGCGATCCAGGACGCCGGCGTGCAGCTGACCGGCCTCAACTTCTTCGCCGGCGACATGCCCGCGGGTGACCGGGGTCTCGTCTCCTGGATCGGTCGCGAAGACGAGTTCCGGGCCAACGTCGACATCGTCGTCGGCATCGGCGAGCGTCTCGGCACGAAGGCCTTCAACGCCCTCTACGGCAACCGCATCGAGGGTGCAGACGCCCAGGCGCAGGACGACCTCGCGGTGCAGAACCTCGCGATCGCCGGAGCTGCCGTGGCGAAGATCGACGGCATCGTGCTGCTCGAGCCGGTCTCGGGCATGGACGCGTACCCGCTCAAGACGGCCGCCGACGCGCTGGCGATCATCGCCCGCGTGCGCGACGAGCACGGCGTCGACAACATCCGCCTGCTCGCCGACTTCTACCACCTGGCCGTGAACGGCGACGACGTCGCCGCGGTCATCGCCGAGCACGCCGACGAGTTCGGCCACATCCAGATCGCCGACGCCCCCGGCCGCGGCGAGCCCGGCACCGGCGAGCTGCCGCTGACCGAGTGGATCGACGCCGCCCGCGCCGGCGGATACACCGGGGTCATCGGCCTCGAGTACAAAGCCACCCAGGCGGACGCCTTCGCCTGGCTGAACCACGAAGGAGCGACGGCATGACGAACATCGCCATCATCGGACTCGGCATCATGGGCCTCCCCATGGCCAAGAACCTCGTCAAGGCCGGCCACGACGTGACCGGATTCAACCGCAGCCAGGAACCCATCGACGCGCTCGTCGAGGCCGGCGGCACCGGCGCATCCAGCATCGCGGATGCCGTGAAGGATGCCGACGTCATCCTCACCATCGTCCCGGATTCTCCCGACGTCGAAGGAGTCGTCCGCGGCGGGGACGGCGTGTTCGCCCACGCCAAGGCCGGCGCCCTGTGGATCGACAACTCCTCGATCCGCCCCGACGTCGCCAAGACCCTCGCCGAAGAGGCCGTGGCCGCCGGCTTCGGCGCCGTCGACGCCCCGGTCTCCGGAGGAGAGCAGGGTGCCATCGACGGTGCGCTGTCGATCATGGTCGGCGGATCGCCCGAACACTTCGCGGCTGCGGAGCCGATCCTGAACGCGATCGGCAAGACCATCGTGCACGTGGGCCCCGCGGGCGCCGGCCAGACCGTCAAGGCAGCCAACCAGCTCATCGTCGCCGTGAACATCCAGGCGCTCAGTGAGGCCGTCGTCTTCCTCGAGGCATTCGGCGTCGACACCGACGCGGCGCTGAAGGTGCTCGGCGGTGGTCTCGCCGGCTCCAAGGTCCTCGACCAGAAGGGGCAGAAGATGCTCGACCGCGACTTCGCCCCCGGATTCCGTCTCGCCCTCCACAACAAGGATCTGGGCATCGTCACCGCCGCCGCCCGCTCCGTCGGGGTCACCATCCCCCTCGGCGCCGCCGTCGCACAGCTCGTGAACGCCCTCGTCGCCCGCGGTGAGGGTGCGCTCGACCACTCCGGGCTCTTCACCCTCACCAACGAACTCTCCGGCCGCGGCTGACGTTTCGTCTCGCTTCGCTCGCCCAACGATCGAAAGAACAAGGACTTCTCATGACTCGAATGCGTGCAGTCGACGCGATCTGCCAGATCCTGGTGAAGGAGGGCGCCACCGAGGCGTTCGGCCTGCCGGGAGCGGCGATCAACCCCTTCTACGCCGCGATGCGTGCCCACGGCGGCATCCGGCACACCCTCGCCCGTCACGTCGAGGGGGCCTCGCACATGGCCGACGGCTACAGCCGCACAGGCGACGGCCGCATCGGCATCTGCGTCGGCACGTCCGGTCCCGCCGGCACCGACATGATCACCGGGCTCTACGCGGCGATCGCCGACTCCATCCCGATGCTCTGCATCACCGGCCAGGCGCCGGTCGCGAAGCTCGACAAGGAGGACTTCCAGGCCGTCGACATCGCGTCGATCGCGAAGCCGGTCACGAAGTTCGCCAAGACCGTGCTCGAAGCGGCCCAGGTTCCCGGTGCCTTCCAGACCGCGTTCCAGATCATGCGCTCCGGCCGCCCCGGCCCCGTGCTCATCGACCTGCCGTTCGACGTGCAGATGGGCGAGATCGAGTTCGACATCGACACCTATGAGCCGCTCCCCGTGGCGAAGCCGGTCGCGACGCGCGCGCAGGCCGAGAAGGTGCTCGACATGCTGACGGCATCCGCCCACCCGCTGATCGTCGCCGGTGGCGGCATCGTCAACTCCGGCGCGTCCGAGAAGCTCGTCGAGCTGGCCGAGACCCTGGGCGTGCCCGTGGTCCCGACCCTGATGGGCTGGGGCGCGATCGCCGACGACCACCCGCTCGCCGCGGGACTCGTGGGCATCCAGACCTCGCAGCGCTACGGCAACGCGAGCTTCCTCGAGTCGGACTTCGTGCTGGGCATCGGCAACCGGTGGGCGAACCGCCACACCGGCGGTCTCGACACCTACCGCAAGGGCCGCACCTTCGTGCACGTCGACATCGAGCCCACGCAGATCGGCCGCGTGTTCGCGCCCGACTACGGTGTGGTGTCGGATGCCGGAGCGTTCATCGACGCGCTGCTCGCCGCGGCGCGGGACCGCGTCGAGGCGCTGCCCGACTACCTGGGCTGGGCCGAGGACTGCCGCAGCCGCAAGGCGAAGCTGCAGCGCAAGACGAACTTCGACAACGTTCCCATGAAGCCGCACCGCGTGTACCAGGAGATGCTCTCGGCCTTCGGCCATGACACCACCTACGTCACCACGATCGGGCTGTCCCAGATCGCCGGCGCGCAGCTGCTGCACGTGTACGGTCCGCGCCAGTGGATCAACGCCGGCCAGGCCGGACCCCTCGGCTGGACGCTGCCCGCCGCCCTCGGCGTCGTGCGCGGCAAGCCGGAGCAGCCGGTCGTCGCGCTGAGCGGCGACTACGACTTCCAGTTCATGATCGAGGAGCTCGCGGTCGGCGCGCAGCACAAGCTGCCGTACATCCACGTCGTGGTGAACAACAGCTACCTCGGCCTGATCCGCCAGTCGCAGCGTCCGTTCGAGATGGACTACGAGGTCTCGCTCGCCTTCGACAACATCAACACCCCGCAGGACTCGTCGAGCGTGGCCGTCGGCTACGGCGTCGATCACGTGAAGGTCGCCGAGGGACTCGGGTGCAAGGCGATCCGCGTCGAGCGTCCGGAGGATCTCGCGGCCGGCTTCGCGGAGGCTGAGCGTCTGAAGGACGAGTTCCAGGTGCCGGTCGTCGTCGAGGTCATCCTCGAGCGGGTCACGAACATCGCGATGGGCGCCGACCTCGACACGATGAACGAGTTCGAAGACCTCGCGACGTCGCCCGCCGACGCTCCCGAGGCCGTCTACGCCCTGCTCGACTGATCCGTCGCATGCGCATCCTCATCGCCTCGGACAAGTTCAAGGGCTCGGCAACCGGGGCCGAGGTGGCGGAAGCGCTCGCTCTCGGCATCCGCGAAGTGATTCCGGATGCCGAGATCGAGGCGGTTCCCGTCGCCGACGGCGGGGAGGGGACGGTGGAGGCCGCTCTCGCGAGCGGCTTCCAGGCGGTGGACGCGCGCGTGACCGGTCCGACCGGCGAGTTCGTGTCCGCCCGCTTCGCGGTGCGCGACGCGGAGGCGATCATCGAGATGGCCGCCGCGAGCGGGCTCGATGTGCTGCCGGCCGGTGAGAAGGCTCCGCTCACGGCGACGAGTCGGGGGACCGGAGAGCTCATCCGTGCCGCGCTGGATCGCGGGTGCACGACGATCGTGCTCGGTGTGGGAGGCAGCGCCTGCACGGATGGCGGGGCAGGGATGCTGCAGGCTCTGGGCGTCGCGCTGCAGACCGCGGAAGGGAGCGTGCCGCCGGGCGGAGCAGCCCTCGCCGATCTGAGCTCCGTCGACGTGACAGGGCTCGACGCGCGCATCGCCGAAGCGACGATCGTGCTCGCCAGCGACGTCGACAACCCTCTTCTGGGAGACCGGGGGGCCGCTGCGGTGTTCGCACCGCAGAAGGGGGCGAGCGCCGACGATGTCGCCGCCCTCGAGGCGGGCCTCTCGCGCTTCGCCGCCCTGCTCGAAGGGCAGGCGGGAGTGCGTCCGTCGACGGAGCACCCCGGAGCGGGAGCCGCCGGGGGAGTGGGCTACGCGGCGATGGCCGTGCTCGGCGCGCGCAGAGAGCCGGGCGTCGACGTCATCCAGCGTCTGACCGGACTCGGTGAGCGCATCGCCGCGGCCGACCTCGTCATCACAGGGGAGGGCAGCCTCGACGACCAGAGTCTCGGGGGCAAGACGCCGCTCGGCGTCGCCGCTGCGGCGCGGGCCGCGGGAGTGCCTGTCGTGGCGGTGTGCGGGCGGTCGACGTTGACGGCGGAGGAGGCGGCCGATGCCGGTTTCGTCGCCGTGCTTCCTCTGAGCGAGCTCGAGCCCGATGCGGCGGCGAGCATGGCGAACGCGACGGCTCTGCTCGCGCAGGTCGGTCGACGCATCGCCGCCGAGATCATCCCGCGATCCCCCGTGGGATCGTGGTCCAGTATGGGCTGAGCAGGTGTCAGCCGGTCGGCGTGCAGCCGGCAGAAGGGAAGAGGCGACATGTCGCAGCAGAACGAACAGCAGGATGCCGTCGCATCGACCGACCCGACGGGCGAGCACTACGACCTCGTCATCCGCGGTCAGCGGGTGCTGACCTCGGCCGGCGTGAGCCCGCGCGAGGTCGGCGTGCGCGGCGGCGTCATCGTCGCGATGCAGCCGCTGGGCAACAACCTCTCGGGTGACGAGATCATCGACCTCGCCGACGACGAGACGCTCATCCCCGGACTCGTCGACACCCACGTGCACGTCAACGAGCCCGGCCGCACCGAGTGGGAGGGTTTCGCCTCGGCGACGAAGGCCGCCGCGGCGGGAGGCGTGACGACGATCGTCGACATGCCGCTCAACAGCATCCCGCCGACCGTCGACGTCGACGCCCTGAACATCAAGCGCGACGTCGCGCGCGACCAGGTGCACGTCGACGTGGGCTTCTGGGGCGGAGCGATCCCCGGCAACACGGCCGAGCTGCGCGCCCTGCACGACGCGGGGGTGTTCGGCTTCAAGTGCTTCCTGCTGCACTCCGGTGTCGACGAGTTCCCGCCGCTCGACGCCGACGAGATGGAGAAGGACATGCGCGAGCTCGCATCCTTCGACTCCGTCATGATCGTGCACGCCGAGGACTCGCGCGCGATCGATCGCGCTCCGTCGCCCGAGGGAGACGACTACGGCAAGTTCCTCGCCTCGCGTCCCCGCGGTGCCGAGAACCTCGCGATCGCCGAGGTGATCGAGCGCGCACGCTGGACGGGCGCCCGCGCGCACATCCTGCACCTGTCGTCGTCGGATGCGCTCGCCATGATCCGCAGCGCGAAGCGCGACGGCCTCAAGCTCACGGTCGAGACGTGTCCGCACTACCTCACCCTCACCGCCGAGGAGATCCCCGTCGGCGCGACGCAGTTCAAGTGCTGCCCGCCCATCCGCGAGGCCGGCAACCGGGAGCTGCTCTGGGAAGGGCTCGAAGACGGCACGATCGACTTCATCGTCTCGGATCACTCGCCGTCGACGCTCGATCTCAAGGACCTCGACAACGGCGACTTCGCGGTCGCGTGGGGCGGCGTCGCGTCGCTGCAGCTCGGTCTCTCCCTGATCTGGACCGAGGCGCGGCAGCGCGGCCTGACGCTCGAGACCGTGGTGTCGTGGATGAGCGAGCGTCCGGCGCAGTTCGCCGGACTCACCGGCAAGGGGCGCATCGCCCCGGGCTACGACGCGGACTTCTCGATCTTCGCCGCGGATGACGCGTATGTGGTCGACGTGACGAAGCTGCATCACAAGAATCCGCTCACCCCGTATCACGGCAAGGCGCTCGCCGGCGTCGTGCGCAAGACGTGGCTGCACGGCGCGGCCATCGACTTCGAGACCCCGCGCGGGAGGCTCCTGCGTCGCGGCATGACCGATTGACGCGTGATCTCCGCCGGGAGTAAAGTTGAGTCAAGCCCACTCAACTTTTAAGGAGTCTCCCCAGGAGGGACCATGTCCAATCCGCAGACCGGCGCGCAGAACCAGGATCAGCAGTCCGCCCTCGAGCAGTTCGGGATCAACCTCACCGACCGCGCTCGCCAGGGAAAGCTCGACCCCGTCATCGGGCGCGACAGCGAGATCCGCCGCGTCAGCCAGGTGCTCACGCGTCGCACCAAGAACAACCCGGTGCTGATCGGCGAGCCCGGCGTCGGCAAGACGGCCGTCGTCGAGGGCCTCGCCCAGCGCATCGTCGCCGGTGACGTCGCCGAGTCGCTGAAAGACAAAGAGCTCATCACGCTCGACATCTCGGCGCTGGTGGCCGGTGCCATGTACCGCGGGCAGTTCGAGGAGCGGCTCAAGCAGGTCCTCAAGGAGATCACCGAGTCCGACGGCAAGGTCATCACGTTCATCGACGAGCTGCACGTGCTCATGGGCGCGGGCGGTGGCGAGGGCTCGGTCGCGGCATCCAACATGCTCAAGCCCATGCTGGCCCGCGGCGAGCTGCGCCTGATCGGCGCGACCACGCTCAACGAGTACCGCGAGTTCATCGAGAAGGATGCCGCGCTCGAGCGCCGCTTCCAGCAGGTCTACGTCGGAGAGCCCACGGTCGAAGACACGATCGCGATCCTGCGCGGCCTCAAGGGCCGGTACGAGGCGCACCACGGAGTGACCATCGCCGACAGCGCCCTCGTGGCCGCGGCCGCGCTGTCGAACCGGTACCTCCCTGCCCGCCAGCTGCCCGACAAGGCGATCGACCTGATCGACGAGGCCATGTCGCGGCTGAAGATGGAGATCGACTCGTCGCCGGTCGAGATCGATCAGCTGAAGCGTCAGGTCGACCGCATGAAGCTCGAAGAGCTCGCGCTCAAGAAGGAGAAGGATGCCGCGTCGAAGGAGCGGCTGAGCACGCTGCGCGAGCAGCTGAAGGACCTCGAGAAGGAGCTCGCCGCGCTGGAGGAGCGCTGGGCGCGCGAGCGTCAGGGCCTCAACCGCGTCGGCGACCTCAAGAAGCAGCTCGACGACGCCATCACGCAGCGCGACCTCGCGATGCGCGAGGCCGACTACACGCGGGCGTCCAAGCTCGAGTACGAGACCATCAAGCGCCTCGAGCGCGAGATCGCCGAGGCCGAGCAGGCCGAGGCCGCGACGTCGTCCGAGGGTCGCATGGTCAACGAGCAGGTCACCGATGAGGACATCGCCGGTGTGATCGCCGCGTGGACCGGCATCCCGGTCGGCAGGCTCCTGCAGGGAGAGTCCGAGCGGCTCCTGCATCTCGAGACCGAACTCGGCAGGCGCCTGATCGGTCAGAAGGATGCCGTGAAGGCGGTGTCGGATGCCGTCCGGCGCTCGCGCGCCGGCATCAGCGACCCCGGCCGACCGACGGGCTCGTTCCTCTTCCTCGGACCGACCGGCGTCGGCAAGACCGAGCTCGCGAAGGCGCTCGCGGAGTTCCTCTTCGACGACGAGCACGCCATGGTGCGCATCGACATGTCGGAGTACGGCGAGAAGCACTCGGTCTCGCGGCTCGTCGGTGCCCCTCCGGGATATGTCGGCTATGAGCAGGGCGGTCAGCTGACCGAGGCCGTGCGGCGTCGTCCGTACAGCGTGATCCTGCTCGACGAGGTCGAGAAGGCGCATCCCGAGGTGTTCGACGTGCTGCTGCAGGTGCTCGACGACGGTCGCCTCACCGACGGTCAGGGCCGCACGGTCGACTTCTCGAACGTGATCCTGATCCTCACCTCGAACATCGGGTCTCCGATCCTCATCGATCCGGTGCTGCCGCCCGACGAGAAGCGCGAGCAGGTGATGGCTCTCGTTCGTCAGGCGTTCCGCCCCGAGTTCCTCAACCGCCTCGACGACATCGTGATGTTCGCGGCGCTCACCGAAGACGACCTCGCGCAGATCGTCGAGCTCTCGGTCGATCAGCTGCAGAAGCGGCTGCACGACCGTCGTCTCACGCTCGCGGTCACGCCCGACGCGCGGTCTTGGCTCGCCGAGCGCGGCTACGACCCGATGTTCGGCGCCCGGCCGCTGCGGCGGCTCATCCAGTCCGAGGTGCAGAACAAGCTCGCCACGGCTCTGCTGTCCGGCGGAGTCCACGACGGCGACACGGTGCTCGTCGACGTCGCGGCTGACGGCGCGGGCCTCGTGCTCACCAGGGCCGAGGGCGCGTAGCGAGACTCTGTCGCGTCCGTCCGACATCTGTCGGACGGACGTGCGGCGATCCACGGATGACACGGTGCGCTCGGCTGGAGATATTTGTCGTGAGCCCGCACGGTCCTTCCTCGACCGGTGATCTCGAAACCCGACTCACCCATGTCGAAGGAGACATCATGAGATCTCGTCGTTCCTCGTTCGTCGTCGCGGCGGCAGCTGCCCTCCTCCTCGCCCTGACCGGCTGCCAGGGCGCCGGATCCGCACCCGCCGCCGACCGTCCGGCGGAATGCGATGGCGTCTCGCTGACACGGGTGGGCTACTCGCCCTACACGAACTCCGGCGGGTACTTCCCGTTCGTCGAGCAAGGCCTGAACACGGTCCTCGAGAAATGCGGCATCGAGGTCGTCACCTCCGACCCCGACGGCGAGTCGGGCAAGCAGGTCTCCGGGATCGAGAACCTCGTCTCGGCCGGCGCCAAAGCCGTCATCGTCTGCCCGACGGACCCGAAGGCGATCAGCCCCGTCGCGAGCCGCCTGACCGATCAGGACGTGCTGGTGATCGGACTCGCCACCGACATCCCCGAAGCCGATGTCACCTTCAACCTCGACGACCACGCGTTCGGCGAGCTCGAAGGCCAGAGCGCCGGCGACTGGCTCGCCGCGAACCGCGACGGCGAGACTCCGAAGGTCGCGATCCTGCACCAGGACTCCGGAGGCGAGCCGTTGATCGCCCGTCACGAGGGAGCCGTCGCCGGTCTCGACGCCGTGCTCGGCGAAGGCAACTGGGAACTCGTGAGCGAGGTGGAGGCCTATCAGGAAGACACCGGGAACACCCAGACCTCCACCATCCTCCAGGCGCATCCCGACCTCGACCTCATCATCGGCCTCAACGACGCCAGTGCGCTCGGCGCGGTATCGGCGATCAAGGCCTCGGGGCGGACGCCCGGAGAAGACGTCGGCATCGTCACCGGAGGCGAAGACGCCCGCATCCTGCAGTACGTGATCGACGGTCAGGTCGCCTCGACCGTCGGCCTGTTCCCGGTGAAGCAGGGCGAGATCATCGCGAAGGCGATCCTCGAACTCGCGTCCGGCGCCGAGGTCGAGCGTGAGCAGATCGTCCCGGCGGAACTGGTCACGAGCGAGAACGCGCAGGAGATCCTGGATTCGGTCGGATGATCTCGTCGCCCGCCGCCACGGACGTGGTGCTGAGGGTGCGCGGCGTGGACAAGTCCTTCGGCGGTGTCGCAGCGCTCTCCGGGGTCGATCTGGTCATCCGTCGCGGAAGCATCCTCGGACTTGCCGGTGCCAACGGCGCCGGCAAGTCCACCCTCATCAACATCCTCACCGGACAGCTGCAGCCCGACGGCGGCGAACTGCGCGTGGACGGCGACGCCGTGAGCTTCTCGACACCGCGCGAGGCACAGCGTCGGGGGATCGGCGTCGTGCGTCAGGAGCTCGACCTCGTCCCCGACCTCACGATCGCCGAGAACCTCGCCCTCGGAGAAGAGCGTCCGTTCCAGCGGGGCCTTCGACTCGACCGGCGGCGGATGCGGGAGGCCGCGCGAGAGCTCCTGCAGCGCATGGGGCTGGAGAACGACGTCGACACCCTGGTTCGCGACCTGTCGATCGGCGACCGGCAGCTCGTGGCAGCCGCACGGGCGCTGCGCAACGCTGCGTCCGTGCTCCTCCTCGACGAGCCGACGTCATCGCTGACACCGTTCGAATCCGCCCGTCTGTTCCGGGTGATGCGCGCGCTCAGCGACGAGGGCGTCGGCGTCGTCTTCATCTCCCACCGGCTCGACGAGGTCGTGCAGCTGTGCGACCGTATCGTGGTCCTGCGCGACGGCCAGGTGGCGGGAGAATTCGCCGCGACGGCAGCCGAGCTCCCGCAGGTCGTCGAGGCGATGGTGCCGGGATCCGCCGCCGTCACGAGGCCCGATCGGGTCGCTGTGCTGGGCGCATCGGTCCTCGAGGCGTCGGCGCTCGTCATCAAGGGGCGGCCGGCGATCGACATCGAGGTGCGGCGCGGCGAGGTGCTCGGCGTCTTCGGGCTCGTCGGGGCCGGCAAGTCGTCGATCGGCCGGGTGATCGCCGGCCTGGATCAGCCGCAGGCGGGCACGATGCGCCTCGACGGAGCGCCGTACCAGCCGAGCTCGGCCGCAGCGGGATTCGTCCGCGGCGTCGCCTACCTCTCCGAGGACCGTCGGTCGGAGGGGATCCTGCCCCACCTCAGCGTGCGCGAGAACATGGTCGTTCGAGCCCCGCGCGGCGTCGCGCGCAGAGGAGTGTTCGACCGTCGAGCGGTCACGGCGCTCGTCCGGGAGATGATGCAGCGGCTCAACATCAAGGCAGCGAGCGACAGTCTCGACATCCGCTCCCTCTCCGGGGGGAACCAGCAGAAAGTGCTCGTCGGCCGGCTGCTGGCCGAGGATCTCTCGCTGCTCGTCCTCGACGAACCCACGCACGGCATCGACGTGCGTGCCAAAGCAGACCTCATCGACACCGTCTGGGACCTCACGCGCGAGGGCCTCGGCGTCGTGCTCATCAGTTCGGAGATCGCCGAGCTCCGTGCGGCGTGCGATCGCATCATCGTCGTGCGCAACGGCACCATCGTCCGCGAGCTGTCCGCCGTCACCGCCACCGAAGGAGAACTCATGTCCGCAGCAACAGGGGGAGCATCATGACCCGTGGCGACGTGCTCGAGACCGGATCGACGCGCAGGTCCCGCCGCACCGTCGACCCGGAGCTGATCACGACGCTGGTGCTCCCGGTCGCGCTCGTCGCGATGATCGTCGTCTTCGCCGTCAGCTCCACCACGTTCTTCACGATCGACAACCTGTTCGTCGTGCTGCGACAGTCGGCGGTGCTGGGGGTCGCGGCGATCGGCGCGACCATCATCCTCATCTCCGGCCGGCTCGACATCAGCCAAGGCGCACTCATCGCAGCATCCGGAATCATCTGCGTCTCCCTCGCGCAAGCCGGGCTGCACCCGCTCATCGCCATCGCCGGCGCCATCCTGCTCGGCGCGCTCCTGGGTCTCGTGAACGGGGTGCTGACCGAGATCACGCGGATCCCCGGGTTCATCTCGACGCTGGCCGTTGCGCTCATCGTCCGCGGTGCGGCGCAGGTGTGGACGAGCGGGCAGTCGATCGCGGCGCCCGTGACAGAGGGTTTCGACCTGCTGTCGTGGGTGGGCACGGGGTCGATCGGCCCGATCCCCGTGGCGGTCATCCTCGTCGCCATCCTCTATGTGGTCGCATGGTTCGTCATGCGGAAGACGACCTGGGGCCTGCGGTCCTACGCCATCGGGTCGTCGGGTCGCGCGTCGCGGGTCGCCGGACTGCGCGTCAACCTCCATGCGATCCAGGTGTTCGTCGTCGCGGGTGCCCTGTCCGCCGCGGCCGGCGTCCTGCTCGCGGGGCGACTCGGATCGGGGGCCGCGAGCAACGGTCAGGGTGCCGAGTTCGACATCTTCGCCGCCGTGGTGCTCGGCGGCACGTCGCTCTTCGGCGGCAGGGGTAGCATTCCCCGCACCGCGCTGGGCATCGTCTTCCTGGCGACATTGAGCAACGGCCTGGTGATTTTGAACGTATCTTCATACTGGCAGGGCATCGCCACGGGTACGGTGCTGCTGCTGGCCTTGGCGATCGACCGGTGGCGCGCCCGTGATGAAGAGTAAGGCGGTGACCCATGGAGGGACTGCTGCGGAGCCTCTCCGAAGAGGGGGATGGCAGCGCGGACGCTCTGCGTGTCGTGAACTACTTCGACAAGCTCCTGCAGTTCCGAGCGGGCATCGACGAATTGGTCCGTTCGACGGCGATGCTCATCGGCACGGAGGCGGGATACAACGGCCCGGGCGGAGGCTGCGGGTTCAACAGCCTGGGACGCATGCGGCCGCAGGATCCGCCCGAGGAGGCGGTGGCCAGTCTGCTGAGCGGCAGCGATGCCGAATCCGGTCTGGTGTGGGTCGTTCCGAAACCGAACGACGCGGAGATGGCGCAGCTGATCCTCGAACGGATGGCGCTGGCGGCGGGAACGATCCTCGTCCGGCAGGCGGAGGCCTCGAGACTCGGCGACGGCGAGCCCTTGCGACTGCTCATCGAGGCGCTGCCGTCGATCTCGGAACTGCGGGAGGAAGCGCTTCGGCGCCTCGGGTTCCGGTCGGATTGGCGAGTGCGGGTCGTCGTGGCCCGCGGCTCGAAGTCGGAGCTGAGCGAGCCCCGGACCTGGCGCGAGTGGTTCGGACCCGAGAACAGGTGCACGGCGCCGGTGCTCATCGGCAACGCGCATGTCGTGATGGTGCACAACGGAGACCGGCTCCCGGGATCGCCGATGGACGGCGCCGATCTGATGGCCGTCGGCGCTGCCGGTTCCGCGCTGGCGCCGAGGGACTCGTATCTCGCCGCGCTGCGCACCCTGCGGCTCTGCTCGAGCACGCTGGGTCCGCGGATGCTGTCCTACGACGGGCTCGGGTCGCTGCGGCGGATCGCCGAGATCGAGCCTCCCGTCGCGCGCGGCACCGAGCTCGTGCAGAAGATGGACGTCCTGCTGCGCTCCGCGGCGGGGCTGGGGGAGATCCTGGCACTCGACTCCTACTGCCGTCATTCGAACGTGCGCGCGGCGGCGACCGAGCTCTCGCTGCATCACAGTTCTCTCGCGCATCGGCTGAAGAACGTGGGGGCGAAACTCGCGATCGACGTGTTCGATGCCGCGCAGCGGAACGACGCCTGGCTGGCGTTGCAGCTCCTGCGGGTGGCCGGTTCGGAGACCGACGAAGCCTGATCTCAGGGCAGGGGGACTGTCATGGATGCTGAGCTCGCCGCGGCCACCGAATTGATGGTGCGGCCCGACGTCAACGACTACGCGGAGACTCGTCGTCTGATGGCCTCGTCCGTCGACATGCCCTCGTCGGCGGAGGCCGAGTTCGGCGCCGTCATCACGACGGAGGTGATCTCCGTGTCGATCGACGGTCACGATGTGGAGCTCCGCCTGTACCGGCCGTCCGCGTCCGTCGGGTCGGCCATGCTCTTCCTGCACGGCGGGGCGTTCATCGCCGGCGACACTCTCTCCGAGCATGCGCGCTGCATGCGCTATGCGGGCGAGGCCGGCTGCCTGGTCGTATCGGTCGGCTACAGTCTCGCTCCGGAATTCGCGTACCCTCACGGCCTCCGCGACTGCTACGCGGTGCTGCACTGGATGATCGCCCACGCACCGGAGCTCGAGATCGATCCGGGCCGGGTCGCGGTCGCGGGGGTCAGCGCCGGCGGGGCGCTCGCCGCAGGCGTCAGCATGCTGGCCCTCGACGAGGGGCAGGTGCTGCCGCGGTCGCAGCTGCTGCTCTTCCCTGTGCTGGACGACCGCATGACCACGGCGTCGATGGAGCTCTTCGACTCGACGCCGGTCTGGGACAACCGCAACAACGAGGCGATGTGGCGGCTGTACCTCGCCGGCGCGGAAGCGGACGACTACGCGGCCCCCGCGCGGCGGCCGCGGTTGCGCGGTCTTCCCGACACGTACCTGGTCACGGCGGAACTCGATCCGCTCCGCGATGAGGCGCTCCGATTCGGCGCGCGGCTGCTGGAACAGGGCGTCTCCGTCGACATCCGACTGTGGGCGGGCGCCTATCACGTGTTCGACCAGCTCGTGCCGGATGCCGCGATCTCGCGCGCCAGCCTCGCCGACCAGGTGCGCTTCCTGCGGCGGACCCTTCGGCCGTAGTCGAAGCCCGAGTCGCTCGCGCCGCCGCGGCCGAGGCGGGCGGACATCTGTCGGGGCAGATCGCTCCGCTCGGCGGATGACGGGTCGATCGCGGGTGATGAGCATGGAAGGACACGACGATCTGACGTGTGCAACGACGCACAGGATGGAGTCTCATGTTCAAGAAATCTCGTCGACTGATGGCGATGGGGCTGGCGACCCTCGCCGTGGCCGCCGGCCTGACGGCGACCGGCACCGTGGTCACCGCCACACCGGCCAGCGCCCACGTGCCCGACGGTTCGTCGCTCGCCCCGCCCATGGGATGGAACACCTGGTACAACCTGAACACCCAGTTCACGGCCAAGGACATCCTCGAAACGGCGGATGCCTTCGTCAGCACCGGACTCCGCGACGTCGGGTACAACACTGTCGGCCTCGACGGCGGATGGTGGACGAATGACAAGAGCCCCGGGCGCGACGCGAACGGCAACATCATCGTGAACTCGGACTTCTTCAACGGAACGTCGATGAACACGATGAAGCAGGTCGTCGACTACGTCCACGCGCGCGGATTGAAGTTCGGCATCTACACCGACACGGGCGTGGTCGGGTGCGGCAACGTGGTCTGGGGAAGCGGTGGCAAGGAGACGCAGGATGCCGCGCAGTTCGCCGCATGGGGAGTCGACCACGTCAAGGTCGACCATTGCGGCGGCAACGTCAACGGACGGACCACCCCGCAGTCGTATGCGGCGTGGCGCGACGCGATCGCCGCATCGGGGCGGGCGATGACCCTCGACGTCTGCATCTGGGGCACGGAATCGCCGTGGACCTGGGGACCGGCGACCGGGGCGACCTGGCGTAGCGGCCCGGACATCACCTTCGACAACGGGCATGCGCCGGAGCCGCGGTCGCACATCACCTGGGATCAGGTGGTGAACAACTTCCGCGACAACAATCACCCCGGCTCCGCCGGTCCCGGCGCCTACAACGACCCGGACTACCTCCTGATCGGTGAGGGCTTCGGGCTGACGCTGACCGAAGAGCAGTCGTACTTCGGCATGTGGGCGATCGCCGCTGCGCCGTTGGTGCTCGCCACCGACGTCCGGGAGCTGACGCCGGCACGGAAGAACATCGTCGCGAACACCGAGGTGATCGCGGTGAACCAGGACTCGGCGTACGCGCAGGCCTCGCTGGTGAGCGCCGTCGGCACGACCGAGGTCTGGTCCAAGCCGATGGCCGCTGACGGCACTCGTGCGGTCCTCGTCGTGAACAAGGGCGCCTCTGCGGCGAACATCACGGTGAACTGGTCGGACATCGGGATCGCCGCAGGCTCGGCATCCGTCCGCGATCTGTACGGCCATCAGAATCTGGGCTCGTTCTCGAACTCGTACACGGCCGCCTCGGTTCCCTCGCACGGGTCCGTGATGTACAAGGTCGCGGGCTCGGCCGCCCTTCCGATGGCGCAGGCCACCGGCGAGCACACCGCGGACTACACGGCGAAGAAGAGCATCGACGGCAGCACGGCCACGATGTGGCACTCGTCGGGCGGGGACACCAACGTGTTCCCGCAGTTCCTCGGGCTCGACCTCGGTGCGACGACGCCGACCAATCACCTGAGCTACACCCCGCGGCAGGATGCCAGCAGCAACGGCATCGTGACGAGTTACCGGGTCGAGACGCGCAAGCCCGGCGAGAAGTGGTCGACGGCAGCCGAGGGCACGTGGCCGAACGACCGGTCGGTGAAGAACGTGGTCTTCTCGACGAGAGATGCACGCTTCGTCCGTCTGGTCGTGCTGTCGGGCGTCGGAGGCTATGCGTCGGCGGCCGAGATCTCGGTCGATGCAGCGGGCGCGACAGGGGCATCGGCGCGACCGATCTCCTCTGCGGTCGCGAGCACGCAGTACGCGGGGTTCGAGGCGACCCGGTCCTTCGACCGGAACCCCTCGACGATCTGGCACACGGCCACGACGGCGGCGAATCCGACGCTGACGGTGGATCTCGGGCAGCTGGGGAACGTCAACGGCTTCTCCTACCTTCCTCGTCAAGACCAGGTGAGCAACCCCTCGGGTGGCACGAACGGCGTGGTGACGTCGTACCGGATCGCGACGAGCACCGACGGCGTGAACTTCACCGACGTGGCGACCGGCACCTGGGCGGCGAGCCTGACGACGAAGCATGTCGGATTCACCGCAGTCCAGGCGCGATACGTGCGGCTCACATCGCTCGCCGGCGTGAACGGCTACGCCTCGGCGGCGGAGGTGTGGATCACCCGGTGACCTGGCCCAGAGAGGGAGGCGGGTGGCTTTGATCCCTCGCGGCCGCCCATCGTCTTCCATGATACGGAATGGATAGTTCGATAGACGAAACTTTTCATTGACCTTCTCCATCGACGCTGATAGACCTGAGTACATCCCGATGACGGGTTCCTGGATCAGCAGACAGGACGAAACTGAGCTGACTCCCGGTGGATCGACGGTCGATTCCACCCCCGATGGATGGAGTCGCTCCCATGTCTCAGCACACGCCCCGCACGTGGGTGAAGAACCCGCTCGGCATCTTCACCGGCACCGACACCGACGCCTCGGGCGGGCTCGTCGTCGAAGGGTCCGTCATCCGCGAGATCATCCCCGCGGGTGGCGCCCCCGAGGCCCCGGTCGACGAGGTCGTCGACGCCTCACGGCACGTCGTCATCCCCGGCCTCATCAACACGCACCACCACTTCTACCAGACGCTCACCCGTGCCTGGAGGCCTGTCGTCAGTGCCGAGCTCTTCCCCTGGCTCAAGGGCCTGTACGGGGTGTGGGCGGGGCTTACTCCGCGCGACCTCGAGCTCGCCACGACCGCCGCGCTCGCCGAGCTGCTGCTCTCCGGCTGCACGACGGCCGCCGATCACCACTACCTCTTCCCGAACGGCCTCGAAGACGCCATCGACGTGCAGGTCGACGTCGTGAAGAAGCTGGGCATGCGCGCGACGCTGACCCGCGGATCGATGTCGCTCGGAGAGGAAGACGGCGGCCTGCCGCCGCAGAGCACGGTGCAGGATGCCGACACGATCCTCGCCGACAGCGCCCGGCTCATCGCGGCGCACCATGAGCGCGGCGACGGCGCCTTCGTGCAGATCGGGCTCGCGCCCTGCTCACCGTTCTCGGTGACGACGGGTGTGATGCGCGACACCGCCACCCTGGCCGAACAGCTCGACGTGCGCCTGCACACGCACCTCGCCGAGACGCTCGACGAGGAGGACTTCTGCCGCGAGATGTTCGGCCTGCGCACGGTCGACTACCTCGAGAGCGTCGGCTGGCTGTCGGACCGCACCTGGCTCGCCCACGGCATCCACTTCGACGATGCCGAGATCGCACGGCTGGGAGCCGCCGGCACCGCCGTGTCGCACTGCGCGACCTCGAACATGCGGCTCGCCTCCGGCATCGCCCGCGCGATCGAACTCGAGCAGGCCGGAGCCCCCGTCGGACTCGGCGTCGACGGCTCGGCCTCGAACGACGGCTCGAACATGATCCAGGAGGTCCGGCAGGCGCTCTACCTGCAGCGCCTCCGCTACGGAGCCGCGGCCGTGACCCCCGAGCGGGCGCTCGGCTGGGCGACCGCGGGATCGGCGCGGGCGCTCGGACGCTCCGACATCGGTACGCTCGCGCCCGGAAAGCAAGCGGATCTGGCGATGTTCACCCTCGACGAGCTGCGCTTCTCCGGCAGCCACGATCCCGTCGCCGCGCTGCTGCTCTGCGGCGCGGAGCGCGCCGACCGCGTCATGGTCGGCGGTCGCTGGCGGGTGCTCGACGGCCAGATCACAGGCCTCGACGTTCCCCAGCTCATCGCCCACCACAGCGAGGCGGCCCGCAGCCTCCTCGCCCGACACTCCTGAAGCCCCCGAACCCGCCGCACACCCCGAAACACGACGAAGAGGTCGACATGAACAAGCAGAAGACGGTCGCACGGCGACCCGAAGACGAGCGGATGCCGCTCGGCAGCACCATCGCCTACGGCATCCAGCACGTGCTCACGATGTACGGCGGCATCATCGCCCCGCCGCTCATCATCGGTTCGATGGCCGGGCTGAGCGGCGCCGAGGTCGGCGTGCTGATCACCGCCTGCCTGTTCATGGGCGGGCTCGCGACGATCCTGCAGACCGTCGGAATCCCGTTCTTCGGCTCCCAGCTGCCGCTCGTGCAGGGCGTCTCGTTCGCCGGTGTCGCGACGATGGGGGCGATCGTCACGAGCGGCGGCGGCCTGCCCGCGGTGTTCGGCGCGGTCATCGTGGCGTCGATCATCGGCCTGCTGATCGCTCCGGTGTTCGCGACGATCATCCGGTTCTTCCCGCCGGTCGTCACGGGCGTGGTCATCACGACGATCGGCCTGACCCTGCTTCCCGTGGCGGCAGGCTGGGCGATGGGCGGTGACAGTCAGGCCGACGACTTCGGCGACCCGCAGAACCTGCTGCTCGCGGCGATCACCTTCGTCATCGTGCTGGCGCTCAGCAAGGTGCGGATCGGCGCGATCTCGCGCCTGGCGATCCTGCTCGCGATCGTGCTCGGCACGATCATCGCCGCCATCCTCGGCCGCGTGGACTTCGGCGCCGTCGGTGACGGGCCGATCTTCGCCCTTCCCAGTGTCTTCGGGTTCGGCATGCCCACGTTCGAGATCGCCGGCATCATCTCGATGTTCATCGTGATCCTGGTGACGCTCACCGAGACGACGGCCGACATCCTCGCGGTCGGCGAGATCGTCGGCACCAAGGTCGACTCGAAGCGCATCGCCGCCGGCCTTCGCGCGGACATGCTCTCGAGCGCCGTCTCACCCGTCTTCGGCTCGTTCACGCAGTCCGCCTTCGCGCAGAACGTCGGACTCGTCGCGATCACCGGGGTGAAGAGCCGGTTCGTCGTCACCGCGGGCGGTGTCGTGCTCGTCGTGCTCGGCCTGCTCCCCGTGCTCGGCCGCGTCGTCGCCGCCGTGCCGACCCCGGTGCTGGGCGGCGCGGGCATCGTGCTGTTCGGCAGCGTCGCGGCCAGCGGCATCCGCACCCTCGCGAAGGTCGATTACCGCGGGAACATGAACCTCATCATCGTGGCGTCGTCGATCGGCATCGGGATGCTGCCGATCGCGGCCCCGACCATCTACGACCAGATGCCCGCGTGGTTCATCACGATCTTCCACTCGGGCATCAGCTCCGCGGCCGTCGCGGCGATCCTGCTGAACCTGCTGTTCAACCACCTCGGGAAGCCGTCGGGCAGAGACGCCTCGGTGCTCGCGGCCGCCCCGACCCGGAGCATCCCGATCGCGTACCTCGACGCCTTCGAGGACGGGGATTCGATCGTCGACGGCAAGATCGTCGACCGCGACGGCAAAGAGGTCGAGGTCCAGCGCCCCGAGCACTGACCGGTCAGCGCAGCGGGCGGGTGCCGCGGCCGGCGATCGTGTCGGCCGCGAGCTCCTGCCCGATGATCGAGTGCCGCCGCGAGTAGGCGAAATAGATCACCAGGCCCAGAGCCAGCCAGACGGCGAACCGCAACCAGGTCTCGGAGCTGAGGTTCAGCATCAGCCAGAAGCACGCGATCGCCGAGATCCAGGGCAGCCAGGGCGAGAACGGCACGGTGAAGGGCCGCTCCAGGTCGGGGCGGCTCTTGCGCAGGATCGGCACGCCGATGCTCACGAGCACGAACGCCGACAGGGTGCCGATGTTGATCATGTCGCCCAGCACCTGCACGTCGGTGAAACCGGCGATGATCGCGATGACGACGCCGACGATGAGCTGAATGCGGATCGGGGTGCCGCGCTTGGCATCCGTCACGCTCAGGGCGCGGGGGAGCAGGCCGTCACGGCTCATCGCGAACACGACGCGGGCGAGCCCCATGAGCAGCACCATCACGACGGTGGTGAGTCCGACCAGGCTGCCGATCGCGATGACCTGCGCGGCCCAGGTCGCCCCGACGAGCTCGAACGCGCTCGCGAGCGACGGCTCCTCGAGCTTCGCGAGCTCGGTGTACGACACCATGCCGGTGATGACGATCGCGACGAGCACGTAGAGCACGGTCACGATGATGAGACCGAGGATGATGCCGCGCGGCACCGTGCGCTTCGGATCCTTCGTCTCCTCGGCGCTCGTGGCGACGACGTCGAAGCCGATGAACGCGAAGAACACCAGAGCTGCGCCGCTGAGGATGCCGAAGACGCCGTAGACCGTCGGGTCGGACCCGGTCATCAGCGAGAACAGCGACTGGGTCCACGCGCTCTCGGATGCCGCTCCGGCCTGCTCCGGCGGGACGAACGGGGTGTAGTTGGCGCCGTTGATGAAGAAGAAGCCGACGACGATGACGAACAGCACGATGGCGACCTTGATCACCGTGAAGACGCTGTTCACCCGGCTCGACAGCTGCGTGCCGAGTGCCAGCAGGGTGGTGAAGATCGCGACGATGACGACAGGACCCCAGTCGAACGACAGCGGGCCGATCGCGATCGTCATCGGGATGTCGAGGTCGAACAGCGACACGGCGTCGCCGAGGTACACGCCCCAGTACTTCGCGATCACGGCCGAGGCCATCAGCATCTCGAGGATGAGGTCCCAGCCGATGATCCAGGCGAGGAACTCGCCGAGCGTCGAGTACGTGAACGTGTAGGCGGATCCGGCTACCGGGATCGACGAGGCGAACTCGGCGTAGCAGAGGATGGCGAGACCGCAGACGGCGGCCGCGATGATGAACGAGATGATCACGGCGGGCCCGGCGTGACGCGCGGACGCCTCGGCACCGACCGAGAAGATGCCGGCGCCGACCGCGACGGCGACCCCCATCACGGCCAGATCCCACACTCCGAGCGAACGCTTCAGCGACCGCTTCTCGTCGTGCGTCTCGGCCATCGACTGCTCGACGGATTTGATCCTTCGCTGAATCGCCATGCCGACGAGTCTAGAAGGACGGGTGTCGGGCTACAGCACCGACTTCGGGAGTCGATGCAGCGTCACCGCGCCGATCGCGGCGAACGGATGCAGCGGGTCGGGCTCGCTCGATCCGGTCGGCCCGCCCAGCTTCGAGTCCACGAGAGCGCTCATCACCGCGAACGCGTCCATGGAGGTCCACCCGTGCGTGGTCACGAGGAAGTCGAACGCGTCTTCGTAGCCGCGCGTGATGCTCTCCTGCACCGGGTCGCCGAGCCCGACGAACACCCACTCGTCGGGCGTCTCGATGCGAGGCGCGCGCAGCGAGAGGTCGGGCACGAGGTCGACGCTCACGATCGCGACGCCCTCCGCCTCGATCGCGACGAACGAGGATTCGCCCTCGCTCATGATGGCGTGGATGTCACCGATCGAGAGCAGCGCCCCTTCGACCTCGACCGGGAGGTACACGATCGATCCCGGACGCGCCTCGGTGACGTCCATGTTGCCGCCGAGCGCGGTGGTGGGCATGACGGTCGAGTTCACGCCGGATGCCGGGGCCGTGCCGATGCAGCCGATCATGGGCCGCGGCGCGACGACGTGCCGGTCGGTGAGATGCACGCCGTCCTCGTCGATCGGGATGCGCCGCGACGCGACCGTGTCGCCCATCCGATGACGCAGGGCGCCGATGCCGGGGAGGCTCTGCGACCACCCGCAGTCCTTCAGGCGGATCTCGTGGATCGTGACCGCGAGAGTGTGGCCCGGCTGGGCCCCCTCGATCCAGACGGGGCCTGTGACCGGGTTGATCGGCGCCGAGAGCGCCGCCAGGTCGCCGTGGTCGTGCAGTTCGCGGTAGACCGCGTCATCGGTCTCGAAGCCGATGCGCTCGCCCGTGCCGGGGCGGATGCGCAGGACCGGTTCGGCATCCGCACGGAATCCCGGGCGACCGAGCTCCTTGCCGAGGAAGTGATCGATCCCGTTCATTCTGTGTCCCCCTCGCTCGTGGCGGCGTGCTCGGACAGGATCTCGGGGTTGGCGCCGTTGCGGATGCGGAAGATGACGAACACGATGACCCCGACGGCGAGCCAGATCACTCCGCCGATCTTCGCCTCGGCGGAGGCGTTGAACAGAACGTAGCCGATGATGAGGAACCCGCACAGCGGCACGACGAGGTGCAGCAGCCAGTTCGTCGAGCGCTTGCGGACGATGTAGTGCCAGAAGACCGCGACGTGCAGCAGGAGGAATCCGAACAGTGCGCCGAAGTTGACGAGGGAGGAGATCACTCCGATCTGTCCGACGAAGAACAGCACGAGCACGACGCTCAGGGCGCTGACCACCAGAATCGCGTACACCGGAACCTGACGCGCGTTGATCTTCGAGAAGAAGGCCGGCAGCTGCCGGTCGCGGCTCATCGAGTACAGCAGGCGCGAGGTCGCCGCCTGCGCGGCGATCGCGTTCGCGATACCCACCGCGACGACGTTGACCGCGAGGAAGGCGGTGGCCCAGCCGCTGCCGGCCGCCTGCGCGACGATCGAGAAGAACGCGTTGTTGACCTCGTCGTCCGAGAACGACACGGTGCCGGCGGCGAGAGCGCTCGCGAGCCAGGTCTGCAGGACGAAGAGCGTCGCCACGATGAACAGCGCGATGATCATCGCCCGGCCTGCCGGGTTCTTCCCGCCCGTGGTCTCCTCCGACAGGGTCGAGATGCCGTCGAAGCCGAGGAAGCTCAACACGGCGATCGAGAGTGCGGCGGCGATCAGGGCCGGGTCGACCTTCGCCGGATCCCAGAGCTGCGCGAGCGAGAACGAGGAGCCCTCGATCGTCTGCCCGGTGAGGGCGGAGACGGCGATGATCACGAAGATCGCGACGAAGACGAGCTCGATGGCGAGGAAGACGCGGTTCGCGACCTTGATCGAGCCGATGCCGAGCACGTTGATGATGGTGTTGATCGCCACGCACAGGATCGCCCACAGCCATTCCGGGCTGTCGGGGAAGATCCCGCGCATCGAGGAGGCGGCGAAGACGTACAGCAGGGTGGGGACGAGCAGGTAGTCCAGGAGGATCGCCCAGCCGGCGAAGAAGCCGGCGATCGGGTGGGTGCCGCGACCGACGTACGAGAACACGGATCCGGCGAGGGGGAAGGACTTCGCCATCTGCGCGTATCCGAGCGCGGTGAAGATCATCGCGACGAGGCCCACGAGGTAGACGAGCGGGACCATGCCCTTCGACTCGTTGAACACCACCCCGAAGATCGCCCATGGTGCGATGGGCACCATGAAGACCAGGCCGTACACGACGAGGTCGAAGGTCGAGACGGAGCGCTTGAGCTCCTGCTTGTAGCCGAAGGATTCCAGCCGCGGCTGGCCGTCGGAGGCGGCGGTGGTGGTCATGATGCTCCAGAGGTGTGTCGGGTGTCGAGAGGGTTCACGGGCGGTGGGCGAGGAAGACGGCGATCACGTCGAGGAACTCGTCGGGCTGTTCCAGGTGCACGCAGTGGCTCGCCCCGGGGAAGACGTGCCCGCTCGCGCCGGGGATGCGTTCGAGGAACGGCTGCCAGGTCGCGGGCGTCGCCTCGTCGTGCTCGCCGGCGACGACGAGCGTCGGGACCTCGATCAGCGGGAGTCGGTCGATGACCGACCAGTCGCGGAGCGTGCCGATCACGTGGAACTCGTTGGGCCCGTTCATCGTGTGATAGACCGTCGGGTCGGCGAGCATCTGCTGCTCGCTGTCGATGAAATCCTGCGGCATCGGCACGACGCGGCACACGTGGCGCTCGTAGAAGAGCTGTGTGGCGGCGACGTAATCGGGGTGATCCAGCGTTCCGGCGGCTTCGTGCTCCGCGAGGGCGTCGCGCGCGGCATCCGGGAGCGCGTCGCGCAGTCGCCCGGCCTCGCTCACCCAGAGCGGCATCGAGGCGGGGGAGTTGCAGATCATCAGCCCGCGCAGGCCCTCGGGCTGCCGGACGGCGATCTCGGCGCCGAGCATGCCGCCCCAGGACTGACCGAGCACGTGGTACTCCTCGATGCCGAGGTGCGCGCGCAGGGAGTGGAACTCCTCGTCGAAGAACGCGGGCGTCCAACGGTCGACGGGGGCGTCGGGGTGGTGGGAGCTTCGGCCGCAGCCGATCTGGTCGTAGTGGATGACCGTTCGCCCCGTGAGATCGGCGAGGTGCGCGATGTTCTGCACGTAATCGTGCGCCATGCCCGGGCCGCCGTGGAGCACGAAGACGGGAGCGAGGTCGCGGCTCTCGTCGGGCGTCGTGACGCGGAACCAGGTGAAGCCGTCGCGGAACGGAACGGTGGACTCGTGAACGTGCATGAAGACATGTTGGCGATAAATGGTCCGCGAGTAAACCATTAGTCGACAAGTTAACGTTGATGTAACACGGGGAGGGTCATGACGGAGAACGACGAGAACGCGTCCGACGAGACATTGATCGATCGCATCACCGACCGGTTGATCACCGCCGTGGCGATCGGGGAGTTCCTTCCCGGGACCCGTCTGCCGGCCGAGCGCGACCTCGCCCGCTCGCTGGGCGTCGGCCGCACGACGACGCGCGCCGCCCTGGAACGGCTGGTCAGCCGGGGGATCCTCGAGAAGCAGCGGGGGCGGGCCGGCGGCTCGTTCGTGCGCGAGGAGTGGCCGACCTCAGAAGTCGCCGCGGTCGCCCGATGGCTCGAGGAGCAGTGGCCGCAGCTCGTCGACGCGGCGATCGCCGCGACGCACCTGCACGGCGCCGTCGCCCGCCTGGCGGCGGCCAATCGTACGCCGGAGGACATCGCGCTGCTGCGGTCGCACCTCGAGGGGTTCCATCAGGCGCAGACCGGCGCGGCCCGCCAGCACGCCGACAGCCTGCTGCATCTCGCCATCATCGCCGCTGCGCACAACGACACCCTGTCATCCATCGTGCGAGAGCATGAGCGCCGCTTCACGATCATCGCTCCGGCCCACCTCTGGGGGGACGCCGAGAGTCGTCCGGCGATGGAGGAGCGCGCAGCGCGGGAGCACGCAGAACTGGTCGACGCGATCGCCGACGGCCGGACCGATGACGCCGGTCGCATCGCGCAGCATCACGTGGAGATCGATCTCGAGCTCCTCGAGGCCGTCCGTCGGCGCGCGCTGACCGTCTGACCGGCCGCCGGCGCGGACGCCGTGGCGAGGGCGCGGAGGTTGTGACGCCGCGCCGGGGAGGAGATCCGCGCTTCGGAGGACGGATGCCGCGAGTCTGGCCCTCCGCAGCGCGGATCTCCTCCGCTGGGACGCCGTGACGAGAGCGCTCAGGCGCTGAGGATGACCGTCTCGTCGATCGGGCGGCGCACGCGCGGGGCGACCTCGCGCTGCTGCAGCACGTCGGGGAGGCTCTCGACGTCGCCGAACTCGCCGACGGCGATGACCGTCATCGGCACGAAGCGGGGCTCGAGGTCGGCGAACTCGCGCACGGCCTCGGGGTCGAAGCCGCTCATCTGGTGCACGACGAGTCCGTCGTGGTGCGCCTGCACCGAGAAGTGCGCGACCGCCTGGCCGAGGTCGTACACGGCGTGGGTGATCGGGGTGCCGTCGGCGGTGGCCGTCTCGGCGATGGCGACGACCAGGACGGCGGCGTTGCCCGCCCAGGCCTGGTTGAAGCCCATCAGGGCGTTCACGACCTGCGCGTGCAGCGCGGTGCCGCGGCGGGCGACGATGAAGCGCCACGGCTGGCTGTTGTTGGCGGAGGGGCTCCAGCGAGCGGCTTCGAGGGCGGTGGCGAGCTTGGCCTCGTCGATCGCGTTCTGCGCGTCGTAGGCGCGGGGGCTCCAGCGTGCGGCGAGCACGTCGAGGACGGGGTGCTCGGTCGGTGCGGTGCGATCGATGACAGAGATGCTCACGGTGATGCCTTTCGGAGGGAGTCGATCGGACCCCGTCGTCCGGCTTACAGAGAGCAGAACAGATGCATGTGCATGTATATTCCTCAGCGCTCGAAGGTCGTGGACGGGCAGCCCAGCCTGTCCGCCACGGCGCGCATGGCCGCGGCCGCCTTCGGTACCGTCATCAGCGCATTTCCGCCCACGATGTGCAGCCCGTACGCGTCTTCGAGAGCGACCATCATCATGGCGAGCTGCTCGTCGTCGAGTGCCGGAACGAAGACGCCGCTCTCGCGTCCGGCGGAGATCACGCCGCGGTACGTCGCGAGCTGGCGGAGGTAGAGCTTCTGCACGAGTTCGTCGTGCAGCGCGGAGTTTCCAGCGAGCACGTCGAACTCGTAGAGCAGGCTCATCAGCGCGTCATCCGGACCGTCGGGGAGTCCGGCGTCGATCGCCGCGGCGAGCTGCTCGCGCGGGTCGGCGAGAGCGGCCAGCGCCGCGTCGCGTTCGTCGCAGAACCGCTGGATGCCGGCAGCGTGGGCTTCGACCAGAAGGGCGTCGAGGTCTTCGTAGTAGTAGAGGATGGCGCCGCGGGTGAGCCCGGCGGTGGCGGCGACGTCGGTGAGCGAGAGCGAGCGCAGACCGTGCTCCTTGCCCGCTGCGTACGTCGCTTCGATGAGTGCCGCGCGCCGCTCTTCCTGTCGTCGTGGTCGCGCCATTCCTTGACACTACCCGAGGGCCGTGTCACACTCGAGGAATTCTTTGACGTTGGAGTCAAAGAATTCCTCGCCTCGGATCACGACGAAGAGAGTCCCGACGATGTCCCACCCGATTCCGCCCTCGGGCGCCCCGGCGCCCGCGCTCGACACCGCAGCAATGACCACCCACGGCGGTCAGCTCTCGCGCTCGCTCGGCGTCGGCGGCAACGTGCTCATCACGCTCTCCGGCATCTCTCCGGCATCGAGCGTCTTCATCCTCGGCGGCGCCGCCTTCGCCGGATACGGAACCGGCGTCTTCTGGGGCTTCATCCTCGCCGGCGTCATCAGCCTGCTCATCGCGTTCTGCTACGCGGAGCTCGGGTCGCGGCATCCGCTCGCCGGCGGCGACTACACCCTCGTGAGCCGCGTGCTGGGGCCGGCGCCGGGCGCCGCGGTGTTCTTCATCAGCCTCCTCACGCTGCCGCTGATCATCGCGATCTTCGCTCTCGGGGTGGCCGACTACCTCGGCGTCGCGATCGCCGGGCTCGACCCGCTGTGGACCGCGGTCATCGTCATCGTGCTCGCCACCGTGACCGCCTGCTTCAACATCCGCACGAACGCCTGGGTCACCGGAGCGTTCCTCTTCATCGAGATGGCGGCCCTCGTCTACCTCTCGGTCCTCGGCGTGATCCAGATCGAGCGCCCGATCACCGACCTGTTCGATCCGCAGGCCCTCGATGCCGCCGGCGGCCTCGCCCCGCTCGGGATCGCCGGTCTCGTGCTCGCCGTCACGCAGGGCATCTTCGCGTACAACGGCTACGGCGGGGCCATCTACTTCGCCGAGGAGACGAGGGATGCCCGCCGCACGATCGCCAAGGCGCTGCTGTGGAGCGCCGCGATCACCGTGCTCGCCGAGATCATCCCGCTGACGGCGATCATGCTGGGCGCCGATTCCCTGGAAGACCTCTTCGGGGCGGACCTGCCGGTCGAGTCGTTCCTCTCGGCGCGCAGCGGCGACACGGTGTCGACGATCATCCTCATCGCGATCGCCCTCGCCATCATCAACGCCATCATCGCGATCGCCCTGCAGGCGGGACGCCTGCTGTTCGCGGCGGCCCGGGACCAGGCCCTGCCGGGCGTGCTCGCGCGGCCGCTCGCCCGTGTCTCGCCCCGCACCCGGATGCCGGTGGCGGCGACGATCACGATGGGCGTCATCGCCCTCATCGGGTGCTTCGTGCCGTTCGACGTGCTGCTCAACGCGACCGGGTCGACCCTCGCGTTCTCCTACGGGTTCATCGCGCTCGCCGCCCTCGTCGTGCGGCGGCAGCAGGATGCCGTGCCGGGCACGTACCGGATGCCGCTCTGGCCCGCGCCGCCCGTCGTCGCGCTGGCGGCGATCGCCACGATCTTCGTCATCGGCATCCTCGACCCGGGTCAGTGGCTCAGCCTCGGAATCGCCGCCGGCATCGTCGCGGCCGGATTCCTCTACTACGCGCTGTATCTTCGCGCACACCCGGGCGCCATCCACCTGCTCGAGGCGGACGCGGTCCTCGACACGCCTTCAGATCACACCACCGAGGAGCACCCGGCATGACCGTCGACACCCTGATCACGGGCGCACGCGTGCGCACCTTCGACCCGGCGCAGCCGTGGGCCGAGGCCGTCGGCGTCGACGGCGATCGCATCGCCTATGTGGGACCGGCATCCGATGCCCCCGCGGCCCGCCGCACGATCGAGGCCGACGGGCGGCTGCTCACACCGGGCATCATCGACAGCCACAACCACCTCCTCCTCGGGTTCGACGAGGATGCGGTGTCGCTGGAGGGTGCGACCACCCTCGCCGAGGTGCGGCGGCGCATCGCCGACTTCGCCGCCCGGCGCCCCGACCTCACCTGGATCTGCGCCGAGAACGCCGTGTACTCGATCGTGGACGGGCGACGCCCGAATGCCGCCGATCTCGACGGCCTCACCGATCGTCCTGTGTTCGTCACCACGTACGACCAGCACTCGGTTTGGATGAACCGGACCGCGCTCGGCGTCCTCGGCATCGCCGCCGGTGTCGACATCGCCTGGGGGCGGCCCGAACGCGATGACCGCAGCGGCGAGCCCACCGGCTGGGTCACCGACTTCTACACGAGCGCGATGACGACGGCCGGGCTCGCCGAGCTGCAGCGCGACATCCCGATGTACTCACCCGAGCGCCGCTACCGCAAGCTCCTCTCCAGCATGCGCATGGCGACCGCGAGCGGCATCACCACCGCGGTCGAGCCGCAGGTGCCCCTCGCCGAGCTCGGTCTGTTCCAGCGCGCACTCGCGGCAGGGGAGCTGTCATCCCGGGTGATCACGGCGCTGTTCCACCCGGTGGGGGCCGACGGGGACTTCCGTCGGCGACTGCTCCAGGCGGTGCAGGATGCCGAGGCGGATGCCGATGCCGCCGGACTCCTGCGCCTGGGGCCTCTGAAGCTCTACGCCGACGACGTCATCGAGCCGCACACCGCGCTGATGCTCGACGACTACGCGAACCGTCCGGGCGTGCGCGGCCGTCCGAGCTACCCGGGACGCGAGCTCGTCGAGGTGATCAGCGAGCTCGACCGACTCGGATTCCAGACGCACACGCACGCGACCGGGGATGCCGGCATCCGCCTCGCGCTCGACGCGATCGAGCAGGCCGCCCGGCGCAACGGCACGAAGGACCGTCGTCATGGCGTCGTGCACGTCGAGTGCCTGCATCCCGACGATCTGCCGCGGTTCCGGGCGCTCGGGGTCACCGCGGCCATGCAGCCGCGGCACTGCTCCCCGGATCTCGTCGCCGGCACCTGGATGGAGAACGTCGGCGAGGAGCGCTGGCCCAAGGCCTGGCGGTTCCGCAGTCTTCTCGACAGCGGGGCCACCGTCGCCTTCTCGAGCGACTGGCAGGTGGGCGAGATGGATCCGCTGGTCGGGGTGTACTCGGCCGCGACACGGGCCGGGCTCGACGGCGGCGATGCGTGGACCCCGCAGGAGCGCGTCGGCATCGATCGATCACTGGAGGCGTACACCGTGCACGGGGCGCGAGCCTGGCACGCGGAGGACGATCGGGGGAGACTGCAGCGCGGCATGCTCGCGGACCTCGTCGTGTGGTCGGACGATCTGTACCGGCACGAGGACGACCCCGCCGGGCTGCTCGACCAGCACGCCGAGGTCACGATGGTCGGTGGGCGGATCGCTCACTCCGCGGGAGCGATCGCGTCGCCGACAGCGCTGCGTGCGGAGGATCCGGTGGCCGCGGGGACCGGCGAGAAGCACGTGCACGCGCACTGACCGCCGCTCGGGGTCGCGATTCGCGCGTCACGTCGGCAGGTTGTGCGATGCGGCGTCCGTCAGCGCGCGGCGCACCGCCTGGATCGACGGCGCATCGGCCGACACCCGTCGGGCCGAGGAGAAGATCTCGCGACGCGGCTCATCGGGGAGGGGTGTCAGGTCGACGGTGGGGGTGTCACCCGCCCAGACGAGTTCGGGCAGCAGTCCGACCGCGAGTCCCGCGTGGATCAGCCGCACATGGGCGGTGAGGTCGGCGATCTCGAAGCGCACGTCCGGCTCGAACCCGGCGGTGCGGCACAGCTGCTCCGCCCACGCGCGCGACGCAGTGCCGGCGGGTTCGAGCACCCAGGGCTCGTCACGCGTCGACCACAGGGCGGCGACGGCATCCGTCTCCTGCGCGCTTCCCGGCCGCCGCGCCAAGGCGATCGCGTCGTGCGCGAGCACCACCCGGTCGAGGTCGGCGTGGATCGGACGGGTGCGGCCCGGGTACTGCTCGGCCAGGATCAGATCGAAGTCGCGGCTCGAGACGCCGACGAGTCCCGACTCGGGATCGCGCTCGGTCACCTGCACCCGCAGGGCCGGATGCCGCTCCTTCAGGGAGTCGAGCGCGCGCGGCAGCAGCGAGTGGGCGGTGGACTGGAAGACGGCGATGTGCACGGTTCCGGTCACCTCGGTGAGCGACTCCGCGACCGCGACCTCGGCATGTTCCAGCTGGTCGAGGATGCCGATGGCCTGGGCCACCAGGACGTTGCCCTGCGGCGTGAACTGGACTCCGCGCCCGACGCGGCGGAGCAGGGGGACGCCGACGTCGCGCTCCAGCGCGCTGAGCTGCTGCGATACCGAGGCCTTGCTGTACGACAGGGCGTCGGCCACCGCGGAGAGGGTGCCGCGGCGGGAGAGCTCCACGAGCATCCGCAGGCGATTGACGTCGAGCACGTCGGATCCGTTCGTTCAGTCTGAGTGAACAGAATTCACGCAATTCGGTTGATAGACGGAGCCTACCGAGCGGGCGGACAATGATCCAGCCGCACACGTCCCGGGTGTGCGAACTCTCCGGAAGGCACCGCCCATGTCTGTCGACGTCGACACCTCCCTGCACACCGACACCCCGCGCACCGACTCGCCGCGCACCGAAGACGTCGCCGCCCTCGTGCAGCGCTGGCTCGCCGAGAGCGAGTCGTACCCGGTGGAGCCGGCCGCCCAGCGCCTCTCCGAGGTGCTGAAGGATCCGAACGGCCTCGCCTTCACCGTCGGCTTCGTCGACGGGGTGATGCGCCCCGAGGACCTGCGCGTCGCCGGCCGCAAGCTCGCCGAGATCTCGGAGATGACCCCGACCCTGCTGCCCGGCTACCTCCGCGCCGCCATCAAGACCGGCGGGTTCTGGGCGCCCAAGCTCCCCGGCATCGTCGTGCCGATCTCCCGCCGCGTGCTGCGCGCCATGGTCGGGCACCTCGTGCTCGACGCCACGCCCTCGAAGCTCGGCCCCGCGATCGCGAAGCTGCGCAAGACCGGCAACCGCCTGAACCTCAATCTCCTCGGCGAGGCCGTGCTCGGCGAGCGGGAGGCGGGACGCCGCCTGCAGGGCACCCGCGACTTCCTCGCCCGGAACGACGTCGACTACGTCTCGATCAAGGTGTCGAGCGTCGTCAGCCAGCTCTCGATGTGGTCGTTCGACGAGGCCGTGGCGGACGTCGTCGCCAAGCTCACCCCGCTGTACGAACTCGCGGCGCGCTCGGAGGTCGAGGGCAAGACCAAGTTCATCAACCTCGACATGGAGGAGTACCGCGACCTCGATCTGACGATCGCGGCGTTCACCAGCATCCTCGACCAGCCGGGACTCGAGAACCTCGAAGCCGGCATCGTGCTGCAGGCCTACCTGCCCGACGCGCTCGGCGCCATGCAGCACCTGCAGGAGTGGGCGTCGGCTCGGCGCGCGAAGGGCGGAGCGCCGATCAAGGTGCGCGTCGTCAAGGGTGCGAACCTCGCGATGGAAGAGGTCGACGCCGCGATCCACGGCTGGCCGCTCGCGACCTACGGCACCAAGCAGGACTCCGACACCAACTACAAGCGGGTGCTGGACTGGGCGATGACCCCGGAGCGCCTGGATGCCGTACGCATCGGTGTCGCCGGCCACAACCTCTTCGACATCGCGTACACCTGGCTGCTCGCGAAGTCCCGCGGAGTCACCGGCGGAGCGGACCACCTCGTCGAGTACGAGATGCTGCTCGGAATGGCCACGGGCCAGGCCGCCGCGGTCCGCAAGGACGTCGGCCAGCTGCTGCTCTACACCCCGGTCGTGAACCCGGCGGAGTTCGACGTCGCCATCGCGTACCTGGTGCGCCGTCTCGAGGAGAACGCGAGCCCGGAGAACTTCATGTCGGCCGTGTTCGAGCTCGCCTCGAACCCGGAACTGCTCACCCGTGAGCGGGAGCGCTTCGAGCGTTCACTCGCGGGACTCGAGGCCGACCGCTCCGTTCCGGCACCCCACCGGGTGCAGAACCGCGCCACCGAGAACGCGGCGGATGCCGGCACCACCGGCTTCGCGAACCAGCCCGACACCGACCCGGCGATCGACGCGAACCGCACCTGGGGCCGCGACATCCTCGCGCGCTCGGTGAGCTCGACCCTGGGTCTCGACACCATCGCGATCGGCAAGGTCGAGACGGATGCCGAACTCGACGACGTCTTCGCCGCGGCCGCGGCCGCCGCCGACCGGTGGGCTGCGCTGCCGGCCGCCGAGCGCGCCGCCGTGCTGCACCGCGCCGGCGATCAGCTCGCCGCCCGCCGTGGCGAGCTGATCGAGATCATGGCCCACGAGGCGGGCAAGACGATCGCGGAGGCCGACCCGGAGATCAGCGAGGCGATCGACTTCGCGCACTACTACGCCGAGCGGGCGCTCGACCTCGAGGCCGTCTCGGGCGCCGAGTTCGTGCCCTCGAAGGTCACGGTCGTCACGCCGCCGTGGAACTTCCCGGTCGCGATCCCCGCCGGCGGCGTGCTCGCGGGTCTGGCATCCGGCTCCGGTGTGATCATCAAGCCGGCCAAGCTCACGCAGCGCTGCGGCGCCGTCATGGTGGAGGCGCTGTGGGCCGCGGGCGTGCCACGCGACCTGCTCGCCCTCGTCGACCTGGCATCCCGCGACCTGGGCACCCGCCTCGTCGCGAGCCCCGCCGTGGATCGCGTGATCCTCACCGGCGCGTACGAGACGGCGCAGCTGTTCCGCTCGTTCCGCTCCGATCTGCCGCTCCTCGCCGAGACCAGCGGCAAGAACGCCATCGTCGTCACTCCCTCCGCCGACCTCGACCTGGCGGCCGCCGACGTCGCGCGCAGCGCGTTCGGGCACGCCGGTCAGAAGTGCTCCGCCGCATCGCTCGTCATCCTCGTCGGGTCGGTCGCCGACTCGAAGCGGTTCGAGCGTCAGCTCGTGGATGCCGTGACGTCGATGCGCGTCGGCCTGCCCGACGACCCCGCCACGCAGATGGGGCCGATCATCGAGCCCGCGAACGGCAAGCTGCTGACGGCGCTCACGAAGCTCGAGAAGGGCGAGCGCTGGCTGGTGAAGCCGCGCAAGCTCGACGCCGACGGCAAGCAGTGGACCCCGGGCGTGAAGACCGGTGTGCGCGAGGGCTCGTACTTCCACCTGACCGAGTTCTTCGGTCCGGTGCTCGGCGTCATGCACGCCAAGGATCTCGACGAGGCCCTGCGCCTCCAGAACGCCGTCGACTACGGCCTCACGGCGGGCCTGCACTCCCTCGACTCCGAGGAGGTCGCCACTTGGCTCGACCGCGTCGAGGCGGGCAACCTGTACGTCAACCGCGGCATCACCGGAGCGATCGTGCAGCGTCAGCCGTTCGGCGGCTGGAAGCGCTCCGCCGTCGGTGCCGGCGCAAAGGCGGGTGGGCCGAACTACCTGTTCGGTCTGGGCGAGTGGGCTCCCGCACCGCTCCCGGCCAGTGCGTCGGATGCCGCCGTCCTCCCGGTGGTCGAGGCTCTGCTGGGCGCCGCCGGTGCCGAGCTGGATGCGGTGGAGATCGCCTGGCTGCATCAGGCCGCGGCGTCCGACGAGCGGGCCTGGGTCGACGAGTTCGGCGCCGTGTCCGACAAGTCCGCGCTCGGGGTGGAGCGCAACCTGTTCCGCTACCGCCCGGTCGCGACCGACGTGCGCATCTCGGAGCATGCACCTCTGGTCGACGGCATCCGCGTGCTCGCGGCTGCGCTCCGCAGCGGCAGCCCGTTCACGGTGTCGGCGCCGGCGCTGCCCTCGCGGGTCGAGAAGGCGCTCCGTTCCCACGGAGTCCCGGTGAAGCACGAGAACGATGCCGCCTGGACCAAGCGCTTCGCCAAGGAGACCCGGGGCTGGGCGCGTCTGCGGCTCGTCGGCGGCGACGCCTCGGCGCTGTTCGCAGCGCTGGACGGGAGCCCCGATGTCGCCGTGTGGTCGCACGCGGTCACCGGCGCCGGCCGCGTCGAGATGCTGCCCTTCCTGCACGAGCAGGCGGTGTCGATCACGAACCACCGCTTCGGCAACCCGACGACCCTCACCGACGGCGTGATCTGAGGCCCTGATCCGGCGCCGAGACCCCCGGTTCACGCCGAAACCCCCTGCTGTGTCCGTTCGCAGCAGGGGGTTTCGGCGTGAAGGAGGGGTTTCGGCGGGGGCGTCAGCCCCGCAGCGCCTCGGCGAGCTTGACCCGCGAGCCCATCCGCAGAAGCGAGTTCTCGTAGATCTTCGCGCCGATGGCGATCGCCGCCACGCAGCTCGCGAGCAGCACCACGAGGCTGAGCAGCGGCTCCCACCACTGCGCCTCGCCGACGAACAGCCGCATCGGCATCCCGACCGGCGCCGAGAACGGCACGTACGACATGATCGTCAGCACCAGCGGGTTGTCGTTGAAGATGATCACCAGCACGTACGGGGCCATCACGAGCATCGTGATCGGAGTCGTGGTCGAGCCGATGTCCTCCTGGCGCGAGACCATGGATGCCGCGGCGGCGAACAGCGCCGCCAGCAGGATGAACCCGAACAGGAAGAACACCGCGAACCAGATGATCGGTGCGCCCAGGGTGGAGAGCACCTCCCGCTGACCCGTGACGATCAGACCGACGGTCGCGATCGCGGCCAACGCGAGGATCTGTCCCATCGCCAGCACCGTGTTGCCGATGACCTTGCCCGCGAGCAGCGTGCGCGCCGGGATCGCCGACAGCAGCACCTCGACCACGCGGGTCTGCTTCTCCTCGACCACGCTCTGCGCGATCGTGCCGCCGAAGGTGGCCGCCGCCATCATGAACACCAGGCCGAATCCGATGGCGATGAAGTAGCGCAGCAGCGGGTTCGTGGTGGCCGGCTCCAGGATCTGCACATCGGGCGCCTGCGAGAGACCCGAGACGAGCGAGCCGGGGGCGTCCTTCAGTGCGATGACCGTGAAGCCGGTGGGGCCGTCGCCGGGGAGCACGGCCGCATCGACCTTCTCATCGCGCACGAGCGCCTCGGCCTCGGTCTGATCGGAGACCTCGGTGACGGTCACGTTCGGCAGCGCCGACACGGCCGCCGAAGTCTGGGAGGTCACCGCCACGGGCATGGCCTCGGTCGCGGCGTTCTTGCTCGCAAAACCGCCGATCACGATGCCGGCGAGTGCGAGCAGCAGCAGGATGCCGGTGGAGATGAGGAACGCCTTGCTGCGCAGCTTGGAACCGATCTCGCGCTCGGCGACGAGCCAGACGCCGTTCGCCACGGTGGGACCGCTGGAAGGGGTCGGGGCGCTCACTGGATGACCTCCTTGAAGATCTGTGCGAGGGACGGATGCTGGGGGGCGAAGCTCGCGACATCGCCGCGCTCCACCGCGCTGCGCAGCACGCGCTGCGCCGTCTCGGGGCCGTCGGCGTCGAAGAGCGCGTAGCCGCCCTCGAAGTCGACGACGGTCACGCCGGGCTCGGTGCGCAGCCATCCCGCGTCGCCGGTCGACACGAGCTCGTAGCGGTCGCGCGCATGCTCGGCGCGCAGCCCGTCGCGCGAGCCGGAGGCGCGGACCGTGCCGCCGGCGAGGATGACCAGGTCGTCGCAGAGCCGCTCGACGACGTCGAGCTGGTGCGAGGAGAAGAGGATCGATGCGCCCTTCGCGGCGCTGGACTGCAGCACGCCGGCGACCACGTCGACCGCGAGGGGATCGAGGCCCGAGAACGGCTCGTCGAGGATCAGGACCTCGGGGTCGTGCACCAGCGACGCCGCGATCTGCGCGCGCTGCTGGTTGCCGAGCGAGAGCGACTCGATCGTGTCGTTGAGCCGCTCGCCCAGGCCCAGCTCGGTGAGCAGCTCGGTCGCGCGGGCCGTCGAGTCGGCTTTGCCGTAGCCGTGCAGGCGGGCGAGGTAGACGATCTGCTCGAGCACCTTCATCTTCGGGTAGAGGCCGCGCTCCTCCGGCATGTAGCCGAAGCGGCGGCGCTCTGCGGCGGTCAGCGGTGCGCCGTCCAGGGCGACGCTTCCGCCGTCCGAGGAGAGCAGTCCGAGGACGATCCGCATGGTGGTGGTCTTTCCGGCGCCGTTGCCCCCGACGAAGCCGGTCAGCCGCCCCGGTGAGACCGTGAAGGTCACATCATCGAGGACCCGCCGCGAGCCGTAGCTCTTGGTGATGCCCGTGAGTTCGAGTCTGCCTGTCACTTCGTCTCCTCCGTTCGCTCAGTGCATCGCATGCCTCCACGCTAGGGACGAGGGGTCCCCGCAGCATCCCCCGCGCGGCGGATCTTGAGCACCGTGCGCACGATGAGTCCCGCGACGAGCGCCCAGAACGCGGCGCTCACCCCGATCAGCGAGATGCCGGATGCCGCGACGAGGAAGGTGACCACGGCGGGGATCCGCTCGCCCGGGTCGTCGATCGCCTGCTGAACAGCCGACCCGAAGGCGGCGAACAGGGCGAGGCCGGCCACCGCGGGGATCACGGCGGCGGGAGCGAGGGTCACGAGTGCGGCGAAGGCGGCCGAGCAGGCACCGAGAATCAGGTACGAGCCGCCGGTCGAGACGCCCGCGACCCAGCGGCGCTTCGGGTCGGGGTCGGCATCCGGAGAGGCGGCGAGGGCGGCGCTGATCGCGGCGAGGTTGATGGCGTGCCCGCCGGCGGTGGCGCCGAGCGCCGTGCCGAGCCCGGTCACGAGCATCGCCGGGCGCCACGGTACCTCGTAGCCGAAGCTGCGCATGATCGCGATGCCGGGCACGTTCTGCGAGGCCATGGTCACGATGAACAGGGGCAGCGCCAGACCGACCAGCGCCCCGAGCGTGAACGTCGGCGCCGTGAGCTCGACGCGCGGAAGCAGGAGCGCGGGATCGAACGACGCCTGCTCCCAGACCAGCGACACGGCCACGACCACGGCCGCCGCGACGAACGCGAGCGGCACGGCCCAGCGCGGCGCGAGGCGCGCGAACACCAGCCAGGTGAGCACCACCGGGACCACACCCCAGGGATTCGCGACGATGCCGGTGATCGGGGCGAGGCACAGCGGCAGCAGCACACCGGCCAGCATGGCCTGGGCGATCGACGGAGGGATACGGGCGATCAGGGCGCCGAGTGCGGGCCAGAGGGCGGTGAGCAGGATCAGTGCCGCGGTCACGAGGAAGGCGCCGACGGCCGCGGGCCAGCCGCCGTCGACCGCACCGGTCGCCGCGAGCAGTGCCGCGCCGGGCGTCGACCAGGCGACCGTGATCGGCATCCGGTACCGCCACGCGAGCACGACGCAGGCGAGACCCATGGTGAGGCTGACCGCGAGCAGGCCGCTCGCCGCCTGCGCCGGGGAGGCGCCGACCGCATCGAGTCCGGTCAGAACCACCGCGAACGAGCTGGTGAATCCGACCAGAGCGGTCACGACCCCCGCCAGGATCGGGCGGGACAGGCCGGAATCGTGGAACGGGCCCCGATCGCGGGACAGGGAAGCGGCGCCGGGCATGGCTCCGAGAGTATCGCGGCAGCGGGTCAGGCGAGACCCATCCGGAGCGCCAGCACGACCGCCTGCACCCGGTCGCGCGCACCGAGCTTCTGCAGGATGCGCGAGACGTGCGTCTTCACTGTGGCCTCGCCGATGAAGAGGGCGCTCGCGATCTCGGCATTGCTGCGTGCATCGGCGAGAAGCGTCAGCACCTCGGCCTCGCGTTCGGTGAGCGGTTCGGCCAGCACGGTCGCGTTCACGACGGGGCGAGGCGCGGGCGCGGGAGCGGATGCCGCGGCGAACCGCGTCAGCACCCGGCGGGTGACCTCGGGTGCCAGCATCCCGTCGCCGGCGGCGAGAGCGCGGACGGCGGCGATCAGGTCTTCGGCTCCCGCGTTCTTCAGCAGGAAGCCGCTCGCTCCGGCGTCCAGCGCCTGGTAGAGGTAGTCGTCCTGGTCGAACGTGGTGACGATGGCGATCGCGGCTTCGATGGAGGGATCGGCGACGATGCGTCGGGTCGCCTCGATGCCGTCCATGTCGGGCATCTGCACGTCCATCGTGATCACGTCGGGGTGGAGCGCGGATGCCTGGGCCACGGCATCCGCTCCCGTCGCCGCCTCGCCGACGACGGTGATGTCGGGCTGGATGTCGAGGATCGTACGGAAACCGGCGCGAAGCATCGCGTGATCGTCGACGATGAGCACGCGGATCGGCTGATCGGTCATCGGGGGCTCCTCGCCTCTGTCTGCAGCGTCAGGGGAAGAGGCACGCGGGCGCGCACGCGCAGGCCGCCGAGCGGGCGGGGCGTCACCTCGAGGGTGCCTCCCGATGCCGCGGCGCGCTCCCGCATGCCGAGCTGTCCGAGTCCCGGGCGCAGCTGCGCGACCGCACGCCCGGTGTTCACGACCTCGACCTCGACGCCCCCGTCCTCGTAGCGCACGCGCACGTCGGCGGTGGCGCCGACACCGGCATGACGACGCGCATTCGTCAGCGACTCCTGCGCGATGCGGTAGAGGTTCACCGCGATGAGCGACGGCACGGGCACCGGATCGCCGATCACCGCGTACTGCGTGGGCAGACCTGCTTCGGTCGATGCCGCGGTGAGCTCGGCGATGTCGTCGAGCTCGAGGGTGGACGACGCATCCGCCGTCTCGCCACCGGGCGTGCGCAGGGTCTCGAGCAGCTGGCGCAGCTCGTGGATCGCGTCGCGCGCCGACCCCTCGATGCCGGTGAGGATGCGGCGGGACTGCTCGGGATCCTGATCGAGCACCAGGCGTGCGGCGCCCGCCTGCACGCCCATCACCGAGACGTGGTGGGCGACGACATCGTGCAGCTCCCGGGCGATCCGCACCCGGTCGAGGGCGACGGCCTGCGCCGCAGTGACTTCGCGCTCGCGTTCGAGATCGGCGGTGCGCTGCTCGAGCACGGCCCGCTGGGCTGCGGCGATCCAGGAGCGCTCGCCGAAGTAGTACGCCCCGCCGAAGTAGAGCAGGTTCAGCAGGATCTGCAGGAGCATGAACGCGACGTACGGCGACATGGCGCCGGCCACCACATCGGCCTTGTCTGCCTCACTGATCGCATCGCGGTACATGGTGATGAGAAGCCAGGCGAACATGCCGACGATGATGCCGACGCGCACGAGCATGGCTCGACGGCGGTCGTTCATCCAGGCGCCGACCGTGTAGAGGCCGACGAACATCGCGATGTTGCCGACGTAGATCTCGGGGACGCGGATCGTCACGGCAGCGAAGTACGCGAGCGCGATGACGACCGCGACGGTGCCCGGCCAGACGCGACGGAAGGCGAGCGGGACGGTGGCGACAGCGGCGTAGACGAGTGCCGTCCAGAGCTCGGCCTGCTCGTCGCCGTACAGCTCCGAGATCGAGGAGAGCGCGGCGCTGAGAACTGCTCCCACGAACATCACGGCCGCGAGGATGAGGTCGCTGCGCCGCTCCCTGGCGGTCGGCGTACGGCGGAAGTCGGCGGACATCCTTCCACCGTAGGGCGGAGCGGATGCCGCGGCATCCCCCTCGTGGCGGATGAGTTCCCCCTTCTCTCAAACTTGCTATTGACAACCAAGCTTGTTTTTAACAAGCTTGGTCTCACCAGGCTCCGCATGTCGCAGGGCCTCACAGACAAGGAGTCATCATGACCAAAGTCTTCGTCAACCTGCCCACCACCGACCTCGAGCGGGCCAAGGCGTTCTACACCGCGCTTGGCTGCGAGATCAACCCGGCCTTCACCGATGAGAACGCCGCGTGCGTCGTCTGGTCGGACGACATCTACTTCATGGTCCTGAAGCGCGAGTTCTTCGCCACGTTCACCGACAAGCCGATCGCCGACCCGCATGCGGTCGCGCAGGTCTCGGTCACCTTCAGCCACGACTCGCGTGAAGACGTCGACGCGATCATCGAGAAGGGCCTCGCGGCCGGCGGCGTCGAGCCGAAGCCGGCGCAGGACTACGGCTTCATGTACTCGCGCGACCTCGACGACCCGGACGGCAACTCGCTCGGCTTCCTGTACATGACCCCGGAGGCCGCCGAGAACGGGCCCGAGCACATCGCGGACGACGCCGCCTCGGTCTGATGGCCTCGCGCAGCTACGGCCAGTACTGCGGTGTCACGACGGCCGTCGAGCTGATCGGCGAGCGGTGGGCGCTGCTCATCGTCCGCGATCTGCTCGTCGGGCCGCGTCGGTACACCGACCTCAAGCAGGGCCTGCCGCGCATTCCCACCAACATCCTCTCGACGCGCTTGAAGGAGCTGCAGGAGGGCGGCGTCGTGCGACGCGTCCCGCTGCTCCGCGGTCTCGCCTACGAGCTCACGCCCTACGGACAGGCCCTGGAGCCGATCATGATCGCCCTCGGTCGCTGGGGGTTCCAGGCGATGGGCGATCCCGAGGAGGGCGACGTCGTCACCCCCGATTCGCTCACCATGGCGCTGCGCACGGCATTCCAGGCGGATGCCGCCACCGACGCGGAATACGAGCTGCACGTCGGCGAGGTCGCCCTCCGTGCTTCCGTGCGCGACGGCGAGCTGCGCGTCGCCCAGCTCGCCCCGCCCGCACCTCCCGTCGGAGGCCGACTGCCGGAGGGCGAAGCGGATGCCGTGATCGTCGCCGGTCCCGGCATCCGGCATCTCATCGGCGGCGAGATGTCGCCGGCCGAGGCGCTCGCGCAGGACGTCGTCGCCGTCGTCCGCGGCGAAGAGCGCTGGCTCGAGTCCTTCGCGCACACGTTCCATATCGCACCACTGAAAGCAAGGAGTATGACATGAGCAATGACGCATCCGGTCGCATCCTGATCGATCTCTTCACCTCCCTCGATGGAGTGGCGCAGGGGCCCGGCGGCACCGACGAAGACACCTCGGGCGGCTTCCGCTTCAGCGGGTGGCAGGCCGGGCATCCGTCGTCGGGCGTCGGCCCCCAGATCGAGAAGGGGATGCGCGGCCTCGACGCGCTCCTGCTCGGCCGTCGCACCTACGACATCTTCGCCGGGTACTGGCCGCATCACACCGAGGGCGAGTCCGGCGACATCGGCAAGCTCTTCAACCGGGTGCCGAAGTACGTCGCGACCCGGGATGCCGGCTTCCCGCTCGAGTGGGAGGGCAGCACCCGCGTCGGCCACGACCTCGCCGCCGAGGTGGCTGCGATGCGGGCCAACCACCGCGAGGTGCACGTGATCGGCAGCATCGACTTCGTGCACACCCTGCTCGCCGAAGGGCTCTTCGACGAGCTGAACCTGTGGGTGTACCCGATCCTGCTCGGCGCCGGCAAGAAGGTGTTCGACGATGACGCGCTGCCGTCGGTGCTGACGCTGCTCGAGCCGCCGAAGAGCGACGACGGCGGCGTGACGCTGCTGCGCTACGGGCGCACCGACCGGGTGCCGGAGGTAGGGACTTTCGACTGAGATTTCGTCTGGGGAATCGACTATTCCCTTCCTGTGCGGGGTCGTCTAGATTCGACTCGTTGCCGCATTTTCGGCAGAAGTATCGAGGCCGAGCGGGACAGCGTCAACGTTGCGCACGCGACCTCCATCGAGGGGTGGGACGATGACGCGACGTCGCGGGATCATGCGGGCTGTGCTGGGCGGGATGGCGGCCTTCGCGCTGGCTCTCGGTGGTGCGACGACGGCGGCTGCGGCCGAGCCGGAGACCACGACGATCACGGGAACGGTGACGTCGGCGGTGGATGGCTCGCCGGTGACGTCGGCGACCATCTTCGTCAACAATGAGGACTTCACGCACAACGGATCCGGTCTCGTGGAGGCCGACGGCACGTACCGGATCGAGGGGCTTCCCGCGGGCGAGTACACCGTGCGCTTCGACGTGTCCGGCACGGACTACGTCTCGGAGTACTGGGACGGCGCGACGAACCGCAACAGCGCACAGCGTCTCACCGCCGTGGGCGGCGAGACCATCTCGGGCATCGATGCCACGGTGGATCTCGGTGGCGCGATCACGGGCGTCGTGACGCGGGAGAGCGACGGATCGCCGATCGCCGGCATGCTTGTGCAGGCGAACACCGGATCGCTCCTGGGTACCCCGGGGCTCACCACGACCGACTCGGAAGGCCGATACCGTTTCGCGGGCCTGATCCCGGGCAGCTACCTCGTGTCCTTCCCCTCTCCCGACGGCGTTCTCGCATCCGAGTTCTGGGATGGCGCTCACGACTCGTCCAGCGCGACGCGTGTCGAGGTCACGTCCGGTGGCGAGGTCACCGGCATCGACGCCTCGCTCGTCGGGTCGGGAACGGTGAGCGGACACGTGTCGCTCGCCAGTGACGGATCACCGGTGCCCGGATCGGTGGTCCTCACGGTACCCGGATCGGATGCCCCTCCCATCTACGCGGGCATCGATCAGGAGGGCGATTACGTGGCCTCCGTTCCCCCGGGCACCTACCTCGTCCGCTTCACACCGCAGGGTGGACGCGGGATCGCGGAGTACTGGGAGAACGCGAGCCTCGAAGAGGACGCCACCCCTGTGACGGTGACCGCTGGTCAGGCTCTCTCGGGGATCGACGCGACACTCGACTCGTCTGCCGCGATCTCGGGCACCGTTCGCGTCCTCGGGCAGCCGTCGGGTGATGCCTTGGTCGAGGTCTTCCAGGACGGCGCGCTCGTGACGATGGCCTACACCGATCAGGACGGTTCGTTCGAGGCCGCCATTCCTGCGGGGACGTACACCGTGCGGGCACGGGCCAACGTGTACCAGGAGATCTACGCTCCCGAGTACTTCGGCGGAGTGCCTGCAGCATCAGACGCCACGCCGGTGACCGTGACGAGGGATGCCGACCGCAGCGGGGTCGACTTCGATCTCTCGCTCGGAGGAGATATCCAGGGCTCCGTGATCGCAGATGGCGCGGCCGGCGACACCGTCGTCACCGCCTACCTCCGCGGAGAAGACGCCTGGAACGAGATCGCGTCCGTCGGGGTCGGCCCGGCGGGTGAGTTCTCATTCGCCCCGTACCTCCAGCCGGGCGTCGTCGGGGGTTCGCTGGCAGCGGGCAGCTACGTCCTGCGGTTCGAGGCGCCAGGGTACTGCACGCAGTACTCGGGTGCCGCGGCTTCTCTCGACGACGCGGAGGCCTTCGAACTCGCCGAGGGCCAGATCCTCACCGGGGTCGACACGACGTTGACCGTCGACTGCCCGGCCCCGAAGCCGAAGCTCACCCTCTCGTCGCCTGCCGTACAGGCCGGAAACCAGATCGCCGTCTCGGGAACCGGCTTCGAACCGGGTGCGGAGATCGCGTTCGAGCTCCACTCCGACCCGATCGCCCTGGGTACTCTCACGGCCGATGCGGGCGGCGTGCTGCGAGGTTCGTTCCGTATCCCGGCCAGCGCGCCGGCGGGTGCCCACACGCTCGTCGCCCTCTCGGGGACCACCGTGATCGCACGCACCCCGCTGAGCGTCACGGCCGCAGCCGGCTCGGGCGGCACCGGATCCGGTTCGGCCACCACCGGCGGCACCGGCGGAGCGCTCGCGAGCACCGGATCGGATGCACCGGTCTTCGCGGCGACCGCGGCGCTTCTGCTGCTGTTCGCCGGGCTGACACTCGTGCGACGCCGTCGTACGCAGAGCTGAGGAGGATCCGCGGGGAGTCAGAGGCCGCGGACCGTCAGTCGAGCATCCGCTCGATCACCCGGGCGACCCCGTCGTCGTCGTTCGACGCCGTCGTCTCGTCGGCGGCATCGTGCACGACGTCTTCCGCACCGGCCATGGCGACGCCGTGCCCGGCCCAGCGGAGCATCTCGACGTCGTTCAGCGCGTCGCCGAACGCGACGACGTCGGTCCGATCGATCCCCAGGTGCTCGCAGAGGCGGGCGAGACCAGTCGCTTTGGTGACGCCCTCGGCCATGACCTCGACGAACGGGGCGCCCGACAGCGTCGCCTCGAAACCGGTGAGACCGAGCGACTGGAGCGTCTCGAACATGGCGCTCGGCGCGAGTTCGGGATGCCGGATCACGAACTTCACGCTCGGCGCCGACACGACGTCATCGAAAGCGACGCCGCCCATCGTCTCCGGGGCGCGCTTGTGGTCGGCCAGGTCTGCGATCTCCGCATATCCTTCCTGCGCCACGAACGTCTCTCCGGCATCGCGCACGCTCGCGAACAGCAGGCCCGGGATGCTGGCGCGCAGCGCCTCGGCCAGCGTACGGATGGTGTCCGCGGGCAGCTCTTCGGCGAACAGCATCCGTCGTTCGGTCAGGTGCACGGCGTACGCGCCGTTGCTGCACAGCGCCCACCCGTCGAACGCCGCATCCGCCGCGATCACACGCAGGCCGATCGGCTGACGCGCGGTGACAGGCACGACGTGGATGCCGCGATCACGGGCAGCATCCAGCGCCCGGCGTGTGCGTGCAGAGACCCGCGCCGAGGAGTCGAGCAGTGTGCCGTCGAGATCCGTGGCGATCAGGCGCATTTCGTCTCGCTTCGCTCGCTCAATGACCGGGGCGTTCGCTTCGCTCGCTCAACGACCGGCGGGTGTCAGGAGAAGATCATCGGCATGTCGTCGTCGTCATCGGCACCGCCGAGGTCGAGGTCGACGACCACCGGCACGTGGTCGCTGGGCTGCTCGCCCTTGCGCTCGTTCCGGTGGATCGACGCGCCCGTGACGGCATCGGCGAACGTGCGCGAACCGAGGACGAAGTCGATGCGGATTCCCTCGTTGCGCGGGAACTTCAGCCGCTGGTAGTCCCAGTACGTGTACCCCTCGGGGAGCAGCGGGCGCACGACGTCGGTGACTCCGGCGTCTTCGAGCGCGAAGAACGCGGCGCGCTCGGGCGGGGAGACGTGCGTGGAACGGCCGACCACGATGTCGGGGTCGCCGTTGTCGTGGTCGAACGGGATGATGTTGAAGTCGCCCACGAGCGCGAGCGGCAGGTCGGGGTTCGCGGCGAGTTCGGCCGCCGTCGACTTCTTGAGCTCTTCGAGCCAGTGCAGCTTGTACGCGAGGTGCGGATCTTCGAGCGAGCGGCCGTTGGGCACGTACAGGCTCCAGACCCTGACTCCCTCGACCATCACGCCGAGCGCGCGGGCCTCGAGCGGAGCATCGGGCCCCTCATGCCCCTTCGCGAAGCCCGGCATCCCGTCGAAGGCGGTGCGCACGTCGGTGATGGGCAGACGGCTCGCGATGGCGACGCCGTTCCACTGGTTCAGGCCGTGCACCTCGACGTGGTACCCGGCCTCTTCGAACGGCCCGTACGGGAACTGCTCGGGCTTGCACTTCACCTCTTGCATCGCCAGCACGTCGATGTCTTCGCGCACGGCGAACTCGACGGTGCGGGTGACACGGGTGCGGATGGAGTTGACGTTCCAGGTGGCCAAGCGCATGCGTCCAGCCTAGTTGCGGGCTCCGACAGCAGCCGCCTGCTGTGCCTTCTTCTCGCGCCGGAGGCCGTGCAGCAGCGGCTCGGTGTATCCGCTCGGCTGCGCCGCACCCTCGACGATCAGACGTCGGGCGGCGGTGTAGGCGATCCCGGGCTGCTCACCCTCGGCGAACGCCAGCGGCTCGTATGCCGCGTCGCCGGCGTTCTGCGCGTCGACGACCGGCGCCAGGCGGCGCAGGCTGTCGTCGATCTGCTCCTCGGTGATGACGCCGTGCGCCAGCCAGTTGGCCAGCAGCTGGCTCGAGATGCGCAGCGTCGCCCGGTCCTCCATGAGGCCGACGCCGTGGATGTCGGGCACCTTCGAGACGCCGATGCCCTGATCGATCCACCGCACGACGTACCCGAGGATCGACTGCACATTGTTGTCGATCTCGTCGGCCACGACCTCGGGCGCGAGGTCTCCGTCGCCGGCGAGGGGCGGCGTGAGCAGGACGTCGAGGCTGCTGTCATCGACCGGAGGGAGCGTCTCCCGCACCGCGAACGGATCGACCTGGTGGTAGTGCAGGGCGTGCAGCGTGGCCGCCGTCGGCGACGGCACCCACGCGGTGGAGGCCCCGGACCGCACGTGCGCGATCTTCTTCTCGAGCATGTCGTGCATGAGATCGGGCTCCGCCCACATGCCCTTGCCGATCTGCGCACGACCGCCGAGTCCGGCGGCCAGCCCGATCGCGACGTTGCGCGCCTCGTAGGCCGCCATGAACGGCTGCGCCTTGATCCCCGCCTTGGGCAGGAACGGCCCCGCGTGCAGCGACGTGTGGATCTCATCGCCCGTGCGATCCAGGAACCCCGTGTTGATGAAGACGACGCGATCGGATGCCGCCGCGATGGCGGCCTTGAGATTCACCGAGGTGCGGCGCTCCTCGTCCATGATGCCGACCTTCATCGTGCGGGGCGGCAGGCCGAGCAGCTGCTCCACGCGGGTGAAGAGCTCAGCCGCGAAGGCGACCTCTTCGGGGCCGTGCATCTTGGGCTTCACGATGTACATCGACCCGGTGCGCGAGTTGCGTCCGCCGTGCGGTCCTTCGAGCTCGGGGATGCTGCCCAGCGCGGTCATGATCGCGTCGAGGATGCCCTCGAATGTCGGTTCGCCGTCGCGGTCGAGCACGGCGTCGGTGCGCATGAGGTGTCCGACGTTGCGCACGAAGAGGACCGCACGACCGGGCAGGGTCACCTCGTCGCCGTCGACCGTGCGGTAGGTGCGGTCGGGGGCGAGCTCGCGCGTGAACGTGCGCCCGTTCTTCGTGACGGACTCGGTGAGCGTGCCGTCCATGAACCCGCGCCAGTTGCGGTAGCCGAGGGCCTTGTCGTCGGCGTCGACCGCGGCGACCGAGTCCTCCAGGTCGAGGATGGCCGTGAGCGCCGACTCGAGCAGGATGTCCTGCACGCCGGCCTCTTCGGTGCGACCGATCTCGCCCTCGTGGTCGATCACGATCTCGGCGTGCAGCCCGTGGTGTCGGAGCAGCACGGCGGTGGGGGAGTCGGCGTCGCCGGTGAAGCCGATGAATCCTTCGGGAGCGGACAGACGACGGATGCCGCCTGGGGTTTCGATCGCCAGCCCGTCGGCATCCACCCGATAGGCGGTCGCGTCGCCGTGCGAGCCTGCGGTGAGCGGGGCGATCTCGTCGAGGAAGGCGCGGCCGCGAGCGACGACCGCGGCCGCCCGAACCGGGTTGTGCTGCGCGCCCGGGGCCAGGTCTCCGGTCTGGTCGATCGCGTCGGTGCCGTAGAGCGCGTCGTACAGCGAACCCCAGCGGGCGTTCGCGGCGTTCAGCGCGAAGCGCGCGTTCAGCAGCGGCACGACCAGCTGGGGTCCGGCCATCGTCGCGATCTCGGGGTCGACGTTCTCGGTCGTGATGGAGACGTCGCCCGGGTCGGGCGCGAGGTAGCCGATGTCGGCGAGCAGCGACCGGTACGCGTCCCGGTCGGGTGCTCCGGGGTTCGCCCGATGGAAGGCGTCGATGCGCTGCTGCAGCTCGTCGCGTCTCTGCAGGAGCTGCGCGTTCCGGGGGCCGAGATCATGGATGATCGCGCTCACGCCGGTCCAGAAGCCCTCGGGGTCGCGCGAGGCGTCGGCGAGCGAGGCCTCGGCGAACTCGACGATCGGTGCAGCCACCGAAAGGTCGGCACGGGTGAGGTACGACGTCATGTCAGCATTCCTTCTGTTCGGGCGCCGAGGCGCTGCAGGGTCTCCAGGGCGATCTCGGCATCCTGCGCCGGCGTCCCGCCGGCGACGCCCAGTCCGCCGACGTGCACGTCGTCGAAGAAGATCGGCACGCCTCCGTCGACGGTCGTGAGCGTGCTGCCGGTGGCGAGAGGCAGGGTGATGCTGAGCGCTTCCGGGATCATCCCGGTGCGGCGACGGGTGGATGCCGAGGTGGCGGCCTTGCGGCGGCTGGTCTCGGCGCTGTGCGGGGTGGCGCCGTCGGTCATGCCGTAGGCGATGAGAGTCATCGAGGGATCGGCGACGGCGATGACGGTCTTCACGCCGCGGCTCTCGCCCACTTCCATCGCGATGGTGACGGCGCGCGAGGCCGTCTCGTAGTTGATCGCGGCGATCTGGCGGTGGGTAGACATGATGTCGCCTCTTTTCGATCTCAACTATTCACACAGCGAATGCGAACTTCCGCATGACGGAATCATATGTCATCGAGCGGAGCAGGTCCAACACGCCTCCTACACTGGATGCCGTGACCGCACTCGACGCAGACCGCCAGACGCTTCTCGACCTGATCAAGGACGAGGCGGTGTTCCACGGCGACTTCACCCTCTCCAGCGGCAAGAAGGCGACGTACTACGTCGATATGCGCAAGCTCACCCTCGATCATCGCGCCGCTCCCGCGATCGGTCGCATCATGCTCGACCTCATCGGAGACCTCGACATCGTCGCCGTCGGAGGCCTCACCCTCGGCGCCGATCCGATCGCGAACTCGGTGCTGCACGCCTCGGTCGCCGCCGATCGCCCGCTCGATGCGTTCGTCGTGCGCAAGGAGCCGAAGGACCACGGCCGTGGCCGCCAGATCGAGGGCGCCGACGTCAAGGGCAAGCGCGTCGTCGTGCTCGAAGACACCTCGACGACCGGGCAGTCCGCACTCAAAGCGGTCGAAGCGCTGCGTCGCGAAGGTGCCGAGATCGTCGCCGTCGCCGTGATCGTCGACCGCAAGACCGGCGCGCAGGCCGCGATCGAAGCAGAGGGCCTCGAATGGCGCGCGGCCTTCGATCTCGACGACCTCGGACTCGACCCGCAGTGACGCGCTACGCCCTGGCCGTCGATGTGGGCGGCACCAAGATGGAGGCCGCCCTCGTCGGCGAAGACGGTGTGCTCGTCGCGGGCAGTCGCAGCCGGCAGGCGACCGGTCGCGAGGCCACGTTCGAGTCGCTGACCGCCGCTGTGCAGGCGATCGTCGCACATGCGCTCGCCGCGCTGCCGGAGGGGGCCGACATCGTCGGCGCCGGTGCGGGGAGCGCCGGACCGATCGACCGCATCGCCGGTGCGATCATGCCAGTGAACATGCCGCTGGCGCGGGGCTTCGGCCTGGCCGCGGCCGTGCGCGAGGCGGCATCCGCCGGTCTGGGGCGCGAGGTGCCGACCGTGCTCGGCCACGACGGCGGCGCGCTGGCGCTCGCCGAATCGTGGCTCGGCGCGACGCAGGATGCCGGTGCCTCGCTGTCGATCGTCGTGTCGACGGGTGTCGGCGGCGGCTTCGTCGTGAACGGTGCGTACATCCCCGGCGCCACCGGCAATGCCGGCCATCTGGGCCAGGTGCGCCGGGAGGGCGGCCTGACGCTCGAGGAGATCGCTTCGGGCCCGGCGAGTGCTGCCTGGGCGCAGCAGCAGGGCTGGAACGGGGCGACCGGCGAAGACCTCGCTCGGGATGCCGCGGCCGGAGTCGCCGTCGCGCGCGCCGCGATCGAGCGCTCGGCGAAAGCGGTGGGGGAGGCGCTGGCCGATGCCGCGACCCTCGTCGATCTCGACACGGTCGCCATCGGCGGAGGATTCTCGCGCGTCTCGCCGGACTACATCGACCTCGTGCAGCAGGCTCTCACCGCGAACGCCGCGCACGAGTACTCGCGCAAGGCGCGGGTCGTGCGGTCGGGGCTGGGGGACGAAGGTCCGCTCATCGGCGCCGCGGCGCTCGTCCTGCGCTAGCGACTCAGACGTCGGCGACCGTGCCCGGGTGTCAGCGAGACGCGGTCGCGAGATGACGAGGGGGGCCTTCGAGCCGCGCGATCGCGATCTTCACGTCGACGACCTCGACCGCGAGGTTGTCGATGCGCGTGGCGAGCTTCAGATCGACGGCGTCGATGCGGGTGGTGAGTTTCTCTTCGACGGCGTCGATGCGGGTGGTGAGCTTCTCATGGACGGCGTCGATGCGGTCGTCGAAGTGACGCACGACCCAGGTGAAGCCGGTGAAGAGGCTCGCGCCGAGGGTCAGCACGATGCCGACCGCACTGAGCACGATCGTCAGGGTTTCGATGGACACGTACACGGCTCCAGTCTGCGATGCGAACGACGGGTTCGCCAGCGAAACTACGCTGTTTCTCCACGGCGGAAGCGCTGTATATCGGTATCGGTGAACAACCCGGGGACATGCGCGATCGTGGAGGAGCAGTCGGGCCGTCAGGGCCGGGTCGGTGTACGTCGCCCCGCCCGCGCGGCGACCAGCACCAGCACCGGCACGACGGCGCACAGCGCAGCCGAGACGATCAGTGTCGTGCTCGACGCCGGGTCGCGGCCGATGAGCAGCACCAGGGTCGGGACGAACGTGCCGCCGACGGCTCCGCACGCCACGAGGGCTCCCGTCACCGCTGCGCTGCGCGCGGCGTCGAGCCGGTCGAGAGCGAGCCCGACGATCAGGCCGTAGCTCGGCGCGAGGAGGACGACGGATGCCGCGAGCGCGAGGAGAGCGCCCTCCGGCGCCCGGTCCACCAGCGTCCCGGCGACGGCCATCAGGCAGGCCGCGCCGAACGTGCCGACGGCAAGGATCGCGACCGGGGAGACGGACGCCCTCCGCAGAGCCGCCGCGCCGAACCGACCGAGTGCCATCAGTGCCCAGAACGCGGAGGTCCCGAGCGCGGCAGCGGCGGGGTCGAGCGCCAGCGCGCGCTCCGGGATCACCGCCGACCAGCCGGACAGCACGGTCTCGACGCCGACGTAGAGAGGAAGAGCGACCGCGAAGGGGAGCAGAGCGGCCAGCCCGCGCAGGTCTCGACGCGTCGGCGCATCCGACGGCGACGGTTCTTCCCCTCCGGCGAGGAGGACGATGGTCACGAGCGGGACGACGGCGAGGATGCTGAGCACGGGCAGCGCCTCGGATCCGGCGGCCACGGCGAGCGGAGTGAGCGCGGCGCACACGGCCACGGTGCCCAGGAGCGCACTGAGCAGTCCGGTCGCGCTGCCGGTCGCCGCCGTCTTGGCCGCGACGGAACCTGCGGCCTCGACGAGACCGAACCCGAGTCCTGCCAGCGCCGCGGCGGCGAGGAAGACCGTCGGATGACCGGCCCACACCCCCGCGACGAGGGAGATCGCCTGCAGCGCGCTGCCCAGGATCAGCGTCGTCCGCGCCGGTCGACGCACGAGCAGCGGCCCCGAGAGCAGCACGCCTACGAGCAGTCCGGCGAAGAGTGCAGGCACGGCCGCGCTGAGCTCGGCCGAGAGCATCCGCTCCGCCGAGGGGAGTGCGGCGGGCACGAACGCGGCGGTGACACCGAGGCTCGCGAACGCGGCGAAGAGCGCCGTCCGGTTGCGGGCGCCCGTCACGCGCCGCCCGCTCTGACGCGGTGCACGGCGGCGTACGTGTCGCGCAGGGCTTCCATCGAGCGGTCGTAGTTGGACTGGGCGACGCCGATGAAGATGCAGTCGACGACCATGAGCTGGGCGATCCGGCTGCCCAGCGCGCCGGAGCGGAACCCCGTCTCGCGGGCGGCCGTGGTGAGCACGATGTCGGCCTGATCGGCGAGTGCGGCGCCGGCGTGGTTGGTGATCGCGATCGTGGTCGCCCCCGCGCGGCGGGCGAGGAGCAGGAACTCGATGGTGTCGGTCGTCGAACCGCTGTGCGACACCGCGATCGCGACATTGCCCGGCCCGAGGGTGGCCGCCGATGTCCACGCCGCATGCGGATCCGACCAGTCCAAGGCGGTGCGGCCGATCCGGGTGAGCTTGCGCTGCAGGTCGAGCCCGACGATCGAGCTCGCGCCGACGCCGAAGATGTCGACCCGCGTGGATGCGGTGATCGCGTCGACGGCGGCGCGCAGCGCGCCGGTGTCGAGCACCTTGGCGGTGTCGGCGAGGGAGAGCGTCTCGGCGAGCGACACCTTCGCGACGATGTCGGTCAGGGTGTCGTTGCGGTCGATGTCGCCGGAGACGTCGGGGAGGGCCGCCGTGTCGAACGTCTCGCGCTCGACGTCGCGCAGCACGTGGTTGCGCAGCTCGCGGACGTGGTCGTACCCGAGCCGTTTGCAGAACCGCACCACCGAGGTCGTGGAGGTGTCGCAGCGCTGGGCGAGCTCCGCGATCGACAGCCCCGCCGTCTCCGCCGGCTGCGCGAGGAAGAGGTCGGCGATCCGCTGCTCGCTGGGGCGCAGCTCCGGGCGGATCGCGCGCATGCGCACGAGGACGGGGTGCCCGCCGGCATCGTCGAGGGCGGCGTGATGGGGCATGGAGGTCTCCGATCGATGTTTCATAACACTAGGGGAACTTCTGTTACATAAAAAGAGACACTCGTGTACTTTTGGTACCCTCAGTCCCAGCCAGCAGGAGGAATCAGCAATGAGCACAGCACGGCGGGCGTCCCTGGGCGCTCTCACCGCGACGGGCGCCGTCTTGGCCCTCGTCCTGTCCGGGTGCTCCGCCCCGGCATCCGAACCGTCCCCCTCCGAGGGCGCCGCCGGCGGCGACCTCGTCATCGGCGTCACCAGCGACCCCGACACGCTCTTCCCCTGGAAGGCGACCCAGTTCCAGGCCGTCAACGTCCTGCAGAACCTCTACGGCACCCTCACCGAGTTCGACGAGAACCTCGAGGTCGTCCCCGGCCTCGCCGAGTCGTGGGATGTGTCGGAGGACGGGCTCACCGTCACCCTCCACCTCCGCGAGGGCGTCACCTTCGCCGACGGAAGCACGTTCGGCTCGGAAGACGTGAAGTACTCCCTCGACGCGATCGCCCTCGAGGCCACCGCCGCCGTGGCACGCAGCTCGCTCGCGTCGGTCACGGCCGTCGAGGCCACCGACGAGTCGACCGTGACGCTGACGCTCAGCGCCCCGGACGCGGCTCTGCCCGCCAACCTCGCCGTGATCAACATGGCGATGCTCTCGTCGGACGACACCGAGGAGGCGCTGAACACGACTCCGAACGGCACCGGCCCCTTCGTGCTCGAGGATCGCACGCCGAGCCAGTCGCTCACGCTGGCGAAGAACGACGACTACTGGGGCGACACCGCACTGCTCGACACCGTCGAGTTCCGTGTCATCCCCGATGAGTCCTCGATCGTCTCGGCCATGCAGTCCGGCAACGTGCAGCTCGCCGTGTTCGACGACCCGCTCGTCGCGCAGACCGCCGAGGGCGCGAACGTCGAGGTCGCGACCACGCCGCAGCTCAGCTACCACGCACTGCAGCTCAACGCCACGCGCGGCGACCTCGCCGACGTCAACGTGCGCCTCGCGATCCAGTGCGCGATCGACCGCCAGGAGGTGCTCGACACCGCCGCACTCGGCGAGGGAGAGGTCACCGGTCCGATCACGTCTCCCGCATACAAGTCCGACCCCGACGCGCGGCCGTGCCCCGAACGCGACCTCGACAAGGCCGCCGAGTACCTGAAGAAGGCGGGCAAGGAGGACGGCGTCACGATCCAGACCATCGTCTCGCAGGGCGAGTACGCCACCTCGGTGAACGAGGCGCAGAACCTCAAGGCCCAGCTGGCCGACGCCGACATCACCCTCGAGATCGAGGTGCTGGAGTCCGGTGCCTACGTCGACCGCTGGATCGCCGGTGACTTCGACGCCGCCGTCGCCCTCAACGGCGGACGCCCCGACCCGGACGGCATGTACGGCCGCTACTTCACCAGCACCGGCAACCTGAACAAGGTCGCCGGCTACTCCTCGCCCGAGCTCGACGCGCTGTTCGCCGAGGGGCGCCAGACGGCCGACGCCGACGAGCGCAAGGACATCTACGCGCAGATCTCCGAGGACCTCGAGGACAACGCGCCGTGGATCTGGCTGTTCACCAGCTACACCTACACCGCCACGGCGACCTCCGTCGACGGCTTCGTCCCGATGGCGAACGGCTCGCTGCAGTACCTGCGGACCACCTCCATCAAGTAGCGGATCGAGGGGGCGCGGCCGGCCCGCGCCCCCTCCCTCCCTCCCTGACGACAGGCCCCCACACGCGAATGTTCAGACAGATCCTCCGCAACACGGTGCTGCGCCGCATCCTCGCAGCGATCGGCACGCTCTTCGGCGTCGCCGTGTTCGTCTTCCTGATGCTGCGCGCCATCCCCGGCGACCAGATCAGCGCGGGCCTCGGCACCGAGGCCGCCGCCCTCACCCCCGCCCAGCGTGCGGCCCTCGAGGCCTACTACGGTCTCGACCAGCCGCTCTTCGTGCAGTTCTTCACCTGGCTCGGCAACATCTTCACCGGCAACCTCGGGTTCTCGTCGCGGGCGCAGACGAGCGTGCTCGACCTCACGGCCGCCGCGCTGCCGGTCACTCTCGAGCTCGCGGTCTTCTCGATCGTGCTCGCCCTGGCCATCGGCATCCCGCTCGGCATGCTGTCGGCCTCCAAGCCCGACTCGGTGCGCGACGGCTTCGGTCAGGTCGTCGGACTCGCGGGGCTCTCCATCCCGGCGTTCCTCCTCGGTACGGCGCTTCTGGCGGTCCTGGCATCCTCGTTCGGATTCAACCCCAACGGCCAGGGATTCGTGACGCTCTTCCAGGACCCGCTCCTGAACCTCCAGCAGATGCTGCTGCCCTCGATCGTGCTGGGCTTCGGCATCGCCGCCCCGATCATGCGCACCACGAGGACCGCGGTGCTCGAGATCCGCTCGAACGACTTCATCCGCACCGCGCGGGCCAAGGGCGTGCCGCCGCGTCGGCTGCAGATCCGGCACGTGCTGCGCAACGCGCTCGTGCCGATCGTCACCATGACCGGCCTGCAGTTCGGATACCTCCTCGGCGGTGCGGTGGTGGTGGAGCAGATCTTCTCGCTCCCCGGCATCGGTCGTCAGGTGCTGCTCGGCATCCAGCAGAAGGAGTACGCGCTCGTGCAGAGCACCGTTCTCGTGATCGCCCTCGCCTTCGTCATCGTCAACCTGCTCACCGACCTGCTGTACCGGGTCATCGATCCCCGGGTGCGTGCCGCATGACCGACATCTCTCAGACCCCGGCCCTCGCCCCCGGCGGCGGACGCACCTTGGAGCGCGTGCGACTGCTGCTGCGCAGTCGCAGCGGCCTCACCGGCCTCATCATCGTGGTGCTGCTCGCGCTGCTCAGCATCGTCTCGGCGTTCGGGCTGCTGCCCTTCGATCCGCTCGCACAGGACCCGCCGTCGCGCCTGCAGCCGCCGTCGGGCGCACACTGGTTCGGCACCGATCAGTTCGGTCGCGACGTGTTCTCTCGGGTCGCCGCCGGCGTCGCCAACTCCGCACTGATCTCCCTGGTCGCCGTCGCCTTCGCCACGATCGTCGGAACGGTCTGCGGTCTGATCGCCGGCTTCTACCGCGGGTTCTCGGACGGCGCCATCACGGCGGTCACGAACGTGTTGTTCGCGTTCCCCCCGCTGCTGCTGGCTCTCTCGCTGGCCTCGGTCTTCGAGCGCAACTGGTTCACGATCGCCGTCGCCATCGCGATCGTCTATGTGCCGATCTTCATCCGCGTGACCCGGGGTCCCGTGCTCTCGCTCCGCGAGGTCGAGTACGTCAAGGCGGCCAAGAGCACGGGGCAGAGCCGCATGGCGACGATGTTCCGGCACGTGCTGCCGAACATCACCTCGATCATCATCGTGCAGGTGACGCTCTCGCTCTCCTGGGCCGTGCTGACCGAGGCGTCGCTGAGCTTCCTCGGACTGGGCACGCCGCCGCCGGCGCCGTCGCTCGGATCGATGATCTTCGAGGCGCGCACGCTCCTGACGATCGCTCCGTGGACGATGATCGCGCCCGGCGTGGTGGTGGTGCTCCTCGTGGTGGGCCTGAACCTGCTCGGGGACGGGCTGCGCGACAGCCTCGACCCGCGGAACAGGGGGAAGCGATGACGATGGAGGATCTCGGCGCACTCGCCACCGAGGCGAGCGACCCGCGCTACGCGGAGCTCGATCTCATGAGCGTGGCGGAACTCGCGCAGACCATGAACGACGCGGATGCGACCGTGCCCGGCGCCGTGCAGCGCGCCCTTCCGGAGATCGTGCCCGCGATCGAGGCGACGGCCGCGCGCATGGCGCGCGGTGGACGGCTCGTCTACGTGGGCGCGGGAACGCCGGGACGCATCGGCGTCGTCGACGCCTCGGAGTGCCCGCCGACCTTCAGCACCCCGCCGGAGCTCGTCTTCGCGATCATGGCGGGTGGACCCGGGGCGATCGTGAATCCGGTCGAGGGCGCCGAGGACGACGCCGAAGCCGGTGCGAACGCCATCGACGAGGCGGGCATCGGTCCGCTCGACACGGTGATCGGCATCGCCTCGAGCGGCCGCACGCCGTACGTGGTGGCGGCGATCCAGCGGGCGCGCGAGCGCGGCGCATTGACCGTCGGACTCTCCTGCAACACCGGCACCGTGCTCAGCGCGGCCGCGGAGCACGGGATCGAGGTCGAGGTCGGCCCCGAGGTGCTCTCCGGGTCGACGCGTCTGAAGTCGGGCACCGCGCAGAAGCTGGTGCTGAACATGTTCTCGACGATCGTCATGGTTCGGAACGGCAAGGCCTACGGCAACCTCATGGTCGACCTGAAGGCGACGAATCACAAGCTCCGCGAACGGGCCATCCGCATGGTGCGATCCATCGCCGAGGTCGACCGGGACGCTGCGGTCAGCGCACTCGAATCGGCGGGCTACGACGTGAAGATCGCCTCGATCATGCTCCGCCGCGGCGAGGACCTCGCCGCGGCCACCGCTCGGATCACCGCCGCCGACGGACGGCTGCGGACAGCACTGGAGGAGAACTGATGCGCGTCCTGGGACTCATCTCCGGCACCTCGCACGACGGGATCGACGCGGCTGTCGTGGACTTCACGGCGGGCGACGCCTCGGCGGAATCGGGTGTCGCCCTGCAGGGAACGGTCCTCGCGTCGACGAGCGTGCCCTACTCTCCGGAGCTGCGCGCGCGACTGATCGCGGCGCTTCCGCCGGCGCAGACGACGCTCGCCGAGGTCGCCGAGCTCGACACGCTCATCGGACAGGCGTTCGCCGAGGTCGCGGCCGACATCGCCGCCGAGGTGGGCGGGGTCGACGCCGTGTGCTCGCACGGCCAGACCGTGTACCACTGGGTCGACGGCGCACACGCGCTCGGCACCCTGCAGATCGGGCAGCCGGCCTGGATCGCCGAGCGCGTCGGCACCCCGGTCGTGTCCGACATCCGCATCCGCGACATCACCGCCGGCGGACACGGCGCCCCGCTGGTGTCGTTCCTCGACGAGCTGCTGCTGCGCACACGGGGCGGCGTCTCCGCGGCCCTCAACCTGGGCGGGATCTCCAACATGACGGTCGTGCGCCCCGACGGACTCGTCGCGTACGACATCGGGCCGGCGAACGCCCTCGTCGACGCGGTGATCGTCGAGCACGCTCTCAACCCGCTCGGCTATGACGACGACGCCCGGATCGCCCGCACCGGCCGCGTCGACGAGGCGCTCCTCACCGCGCTCCTCGCCGATCCCTACTACGCGCTGACGCCGCCGAAGAGCACGGGCAAAGAGCATTTCCACCTCGGCTACGTGCACGAGCATCTCGCGGCGCAGGGGCGCGAGATCCCCGTCGAAGACGTCGTCCGCACGTTCACGGAGCTCACCGTGCAGACCGTCGCCCGCGATGTGTCGGCGGCCGGCATCGGCTTCCTCGCCGTCTCGGGCGGCGGATGCCGCAACCCGTTGATCCTCGACGGACTGCGCGCGGCCCTGCCCGGCACGCAGGTCGTGCTCGCCGATGAACTCGGCGCCCCCGCCGACAGCAAGGAGGCGATCCTGCTCGCGCTGATCGGCTGGTGCACGATGCACGGGGTCGCCGCCATCGTCCCCGGCGGCACCGGCGCGCGGGAGCCGCGCATCCTGGGCACGATCACTCCGGGCGCAGGCCCCCTCGTGATGCCGCAACCCGTCCCCGGCATCGAGTCCCTGATCCTCGCGGAGGCCCCGGCATCGTGACACCCGACGTGCGCCGTGCGACCCCGGACGACCTGTCCGGGGTGCTCGGCGTGTTCCTGGCGTGCTGGCGGGAGAGCTACCGCGGCATCCTTCCCGATGCGGCGATCGAGGCCATGACCGACGAGCGTGCCGAGGCGCTGTGGCGCCGGGTGCTGGCGGATCCGGTCGGCGAGGTGATCGTCGCCGAGCGCGACGGCGAGATCGTGGGCGTCACCCGCTATGCCACCACGGCCGGGGAGGGCGCAGTGCACTCCCTGTACGTCTCGCCGCGCGCGCACGGCGGCGGGGTCGGCACCGGGCTGCTGTCGTCCGCCGCCGATGCCCTCCGCGCGGCGGGTGCGGATGCCGCGACGCTCTGGGTCTTCGCGGCGAACGCGCCCTCGATCGCCTTCTACGAGTCGCGCGGCTGGCATGCCGACGGCGCGACCCGCACGCAGCCCGAGTTCGGCGAGCCCGAGCAGCGGATGCGCAGGGAGTGGGCATGAGCGTCGTGGAGAGGCTGCGTGTGCTGCGGGTAGCGTCGCCGCTGGTGCGGCCCTTCATCACGGCCGTGCGCCGCACGGATCTGCTCGAGGTGGTGCTCGTCGAGGCGACCGACGCGGACGGCCGTGTCGGCTGGGGAGAGGCGGCGACGAGCTGGCGCGTCACGGGGGAGAGCCCCCAGAGCGTCGCCGCCGTGGTGGCGGGACCGCTCGGCGACACGGTGATCGCGCGGGATTCCGGCGATCCCGCGCTCGCCGCGGACATCGCGGCATCCGTCTGGGGGAACGCGGCCGCGCGCAGCGCGGTGGAGTGCGCCGTCGCCGATCTCGCGGCTCAGGAGCGCGGGCTGTCGGGCGCAGCGATGCTCTCCGGGGACGGGAGGGCGGTGGGCCCACGACTCCGCACCGACATGACGCTGTCCACCGCCACCCCTGCCGAGCTGGCGGAGCAGGCGGTCGCGCACGTCACCGCCGGATTCGGATGCCTCAAGATCAAAGCCTCCTCGGCGCACGACACGGTCGCGGGGCTGCGGGCTGTGCGCGCCGCCGTCGGACCCGCGATCACTCTGCGCATCGACGCGAACCAGGCCTGGGACGCCGAGACCGCGATCCGGGTGATCTGCACCCTGGAAGACACGGACCTCGCGGTCGAGCTGGTCGAACAGCCCGTCGCGGCTCACGACATCGACGCCCTCGCCGCCGTCACGGCTGCCGTCGACACCCCGATCATGGCCGACGAGTCGGTGCGCACCGCTCAGGACGTGCGCATGATCGCCGACCGCGGCGCAGCGGATCTCGTGAACATCAAGCTCGCCAAGACCGGCGGGCTCGCCGAGGCCCTGATCGCCGCAGATGTCGCCCACGATGCCGGACTGGGCGTCGTGATCGGCTGCATGATGGAGTCGCACGTCGGAGTGACCGCCGCCGCGCACCTCGCCGCCGCGATCGCGCCCGACGTGGTGCACGACCTCGACGCGGCCCTGTGGCTGCGCCGGTCGCCGGTGGTCGGCGGCATCCGGTCCGAAGCGGGCGTGCTCCACCTCGGTGCCGGCCGCGGATTCGGCATCGACGGGCTCGGGGCCGACGCCGACGTCCTCGCTGACGTGCGGACCCGCGCAGGGGTGCGCGCATGAGCGCCGTGCAGGCCGTCGAGGCCGTGCTCGCCGGGCCTTCCGCCCCCGCCGGCACGGTGGTCGGCGTCGCAACGCCGTCGGGACGAGACGTGGCGGCGGGCGGTCACGCCGACGTCGCGGGAACGCCGATGACGCCGGCGACCGCGTTCGATGTCGCTTCCGTGACGAAGGCGGTGGCGACCACGACGGCCGTGCTGCGTCTGGTGAGCCGCGGCGACCTCCGGTTCGACGATCTCGTCTCGCGCTTCCTTCCGGGCACCGCCTGCGCCCCGTCCACGACGCTCCGGCACCTGCTGCAGCACCGCGCGGGGCTCTGGGAATGGCAGCCGCTCTATCTCGACCCGCGCGATCCTGTCACCGCCATGGATGCGCTCCCGCTGCGCTACGCGCTCGACGAGGGGCGACACTACTCCGACCTCGGCTTCCTGGTGCTCGGCCGCATCGTCGCCGCGGTCACCGGGCTGCCCCTGGATGCCGCCGTGCGCGAGCTCGTGACCGCACCCCTCGGACTCGACCGCACCGGATACGGCCCGATCGCGTCGGCCGTCGCCTCCACGGCGCGCGGCGACCTCGCCGAGCGCCGGATGGTGGCCACGGGCGAGCCCTACCCGATCCTCACCTCGCGGCGGCATTTCGCCTGGCGCGAGGAGGAGATCGCCGGAGTGGCGAACGACGGCAACTGCTTCCACGCGTTCGGCGGAATCGCCGGTCACGCGGGACTGTTCAGCACCGCCGATGATCTGCTCACGCTCGGTCTCGCGCTGGCCGCTGCCGACGAGCACGCCGACCTCTGGCATCCGGAGGCGGTCGCCGATCTCTTCCGCGACGGACCCGATCCGGGCCAGGCGCTCGGCTGGCGCAGTGACAGGGTCCGCGTGGACGGCCGGGAGGAGCGGATGCTGTGGCATCCGGGCTTCACCGGCTGCGCGCTCGGCATCATCCCCGGCGCCGCCACCGCTGCCGTGGTGCTGAGCAACCGCCTCCTCGCGGCCGAACCGGCCACGACCGAGGCGCTGTGGCGATCCGCGCTCCCCGCACTCCTGGGCGGCCAGACACCCCGTGACGAAGGAATGAGAACACCATGAGCAACACCGAGCCCGTGCTGAGCATCAAGGGCCTCGCGGTCGCCTTCCGGACCGGCTCCGAGCTGGTCACCGCGATCAGCGACGTCAGCATCGACGTCGCCGCGGGCGAGACCGTCGCCGTGGTCGGCGAGTCCGGATCCGGCAAGTCCACCACGGCCGCGGCGGTCAACCGGCTCCTGCCGGAGAACGGCGTGATCACCGCCGGCAGCATCCGCTTCGACGGGCGCGAGGTCACCGAGCTGGGCGAGAACGCGATGATCTCGCTGCGCGGCGCGGGAATCGGGCTCGTCCCGCAGGACCCGATGTCGAACCTCGACCCGCTCATGCGCGTCGGCGACCAGATCGGCGAGGCCCTCGAGGTGCACGGCCGCACCTCGGGCGACGCCACGAGGGCACGGGTCGTCGAGCTGCTCGAGATGGTCGGGATCGCGGATGCCGCGAACCGCGCCCGTCAATACCCGCACGAGTTCTCCGGTGGCATGCGCCAGCGCGTGCTGATCGCCATGGGGCTCGCCTGCACGCCCCGGCTGCTCATCGCCGACGAGCCGACCTCGGCCCTGGACGTCACGGTGCAGCGACGCATCCTCGACCAGCTCGACGAGCTGACCGACGAGCTCGGCACCGCGGTCTTCCTCATCACGCACGACCTGGCGCTCGCCGCGGAGCGCGCCGACCGCATCGTCGTGATGTTCCGCGGCAAGATCGTCGAAGAGGGCACCTCGGCCGAGGTGCTCGGCAATCCGCAGCACGAGTACACCCGGCAGCTGCTCGCCGCGGCGCCCAGCCTCGCGTCCCGCCGCGACCCTCTGCCACAGCGCGAGGTTGCCGCGTCGGAGACGCCGTTCGTCGAGGTGCGGGACCTGCGCAAGGAGTTCGCGCTCCGCTCACCGAAGCCCGGCGAGGCGCAGAGCTTCACCGCCGTCGACGGCGTGAGCTTCTCGATCCGACGCGGCACGACCGTGTCGATCGTGGGGGAGTCGGGGTCGGGCAAGTCGACGACCGCGAACATGGTGCTGGGGCTCGAAGACGTCACGTCCGGGTCCATCCTGTTCGACGGTCTCGATCTGACCTCCCTGCGGCGCAAGGAGCTGTTCGCCCTGCGACGTCGCGTCCAGCCGGTCTTCCAGAACCCCTACGCGTCGCTCGACCCGCGGTACACCGTCGAGCAGTCCATCGCGGAGCCGCTGAGCGTGCACCGCATCGGCACGGCCGCCGCGCGCCACGCCCGCGTCCTGGAGCTCCTCGAGCAGGTGGCGCTTCCCGCGGCCATGGCCGAACGTCTGCCGCACGAGCTCTCCGGCGGACAGCGGCAGCGTGTGGCGATCGCCCGGGCCCTCGCCCTCGAGCCCGAGCTCGTCGTGCTCGACGAAGCGGTGTCGGCGCTCGACGTGCTGGTGCAGGCGCAGATCCTCGACCTGCTCGCCGACCTCCAGCGCCGCCTCGGACTCAGCTACCTGTTCATCAGTCATGACCTCGCCGTCGTGCGGATGATCTCCGACGAGGTGCACGTCATGCAGCGAGGCGTCGTCGTGGAGAGCGGAACGCCGGAGCGCATCTTCGACGATCCGCAGCATCCGTACACGAAGGAGCTGCTGGCGGCGATCCCCGGAGCGACCCTGGCGTCGTGAACCGGCGCGCGCTCAGCGCTTGCCGTCGTCCTCGTCCCAGGGGCCTTCCCACCAGTTGCCGCCGCGGCCCTCGTCCGGTCCGCCGCGGCGGGAGCGCACGAACTGCACGATGATCACGGTCAGAGTGCTGAGCAGGATCAGGAAGACGACGAGGAACAGCACGTCGCTCTGGTTCATGGGCGCTTTCCTTCCGCGGCATCCGCCACGATCTTCGCGATGCGGGCCGAGCGGGTCTCGGGGCGCTTGGCCATCGCGATGTGCGTGAGCCCGAACTTCTTGACCGACTTCGGGAACGCGTCCCAGTTCTCGCGTGCCGCGGGCACGGCGTCGAGGGCGGCGGTGAGCTCGTCGGGCTCGATGCCTGCCTCGGGGCCGTCCAGCATGGTCCAGGATCCGTTCGCCTTCGCGACCTCGATGGCGCGGATGCCCGCGGGCGCGAGCTGACCGTCGCGCTCGAGTTCGAGGAGACGCGCCTTGTTCGTCGCGGCCCATCCGCTCGCGGGGCGCCGCGGCGAGAACCACTGCCCGACGGTCTCCTCGTCGAAAGTGCGCACCGGGCCGTCGATCCATCCGAAGCACAGGGCCTGCCGCACGGCGTCGTCGTAGCCGACGCCGTCGCCGTCGGTGCGGATGCCGCGCACGCTCAGCAGCCAGACGCCGTTGGTGCGTTCGTGATTCTCCTCGAGCCAGGCGCGCCAGGCCGCAGCATCCGCCGCGCGGACCCGTTCGCCCTCGTCAAGCGCCCCCACGGATCACTTCTTCGTCTTGATGGTCGTGATCGTGTCGGTGATGCGCGGCAGCAGGTCGGCGACCGACTGCACGATCTCGTCGGGGCGGAACGGGTACTTCTCGATCTCGGCCTGGTCGCTGATGCCGGTGAGCACCAGCACGGTGTGCAGGCCCGCCTCGATGCCGGCGACCACGTCGGTGTCCATGCGGTCGCCGATCATGCCGGTGCGCTTCGAGTGCGCGCCGATCTTGTTGAGCGCCGAGCGGAACATCATCGGGTTCGGCTTGCCGACGACGTACGGCTCCTTGCCGGTGGCCTTCGTGATGAGCGCGGCGATCGCCCCGGTCGCGGGCAGCGGTCCGTCGGCGCTCGGGCCCGTGGCGTCCGGGTTCGTGACGATGAAGCGCGCGCCGCCGATGATCAGGCGGATCGCCTTGGTGATGGCCTCGAAGGAGTAGTTGCGGGTCTCGCCGACCACCACGAAGTCGGGGTTCGTCTCGGTCATGATGAAGCCGGCGTCATGCAGCGCGGTGAGGATGCCGGCCTCGCCGATCACGAACGCCGAGCCCCCGGGCAGCTGCTGCTGCAGGAACGACGCGGTCGCGAGCGCCGAGGTCCAGATGCGCTCTTCGGGCACGTGCAGCCCGCTCGTGCGGAGCCGGGCCGACAGATCACGGGCGGTGAAGATCGAGTTATTCGTGAGCACCAGGTACGGGATGCCGGCGCTCTCCCATCCGGCGAGCAGTTCGGATGCTCCGGGGATGGCGTCGTTCTCATGGACGAGCACGCCGTCCATGTCGGTGAGCCAGCATTCGATGTCGTCTCGTTGAGCCATGTGCACAGCCTAGATGCCCGAGACGACAGCCGGAGGGCGGGTATCTCCGGAGGGAACGGCCCACGCGGCGAGCCCCGTGATCAGGGCCCGCAGACCGATGCGGAAGGTCTCGCGGGCCGGGTCGTCGCCGGCCGACGCGCGCAGGCGCTCCGCCTCGGCGTAGCGCGGGAAGTCCTCGGCCAGCTCGCCCGGCGACATGTTGTCGGTCGGCGCGAGCGCGTCGAGCGCGGACCCGATGATGAACGACTCGAGAGCGACGATCGTGTCGAGGGTCTTCGACGGCGGCCAGCCTGCGGCGAGGAGCCGGTCGGTGACGGCCTCGTACTGGAGGAAGGACTCCCGGTCCGCGTCGATCGGCAGCGTCGCGAGGAGCACGATCGCCCCGGGTGCGGTGAGCATCGCCTCGCGATAGCTGACGCCCCACCCGAAGAGCGCCTCGACAGGGTCGGCGTGGTCCAACGGCGCGAGTTCGGTGAGTGCTCCGATCCGCGCCCTCATGGCGCGGATGACGGCATCCCGGTTCGCGTAGTGGTGGTAGAGCGCCGATGTCCGCACGCCGAGCGCGGACGCCAGCGCGGTCATCGTGAACTGCGCCGGCCCGCGTGAACCCGCCACGCGCAAGGCCGCCCGGAGGATCTTGTCCTCCGTCAGGACGGTGGCGCTCGGGCGACCTGCGCTGCGCTGCTGCTTTGTCATGGAACCGATCTCTGCTACTTTATTGAAACTCATTCAATTAAACCCTCGGTCGGGAGACCCCGCCATGACCATTGTCGCCGCAGACGTGATCATCACCGGCGCACGGATCGTCACCATGGATCCGCGTCGCCCGCTCGCCTCCGCGCTCGCCGTGCGCGACGGCCGCATCCTCGCCTTGGGCGACGACGCGACCGTCGCCGAGTTCCGCGGCGCGGGTACCGAGATCCGCGATCATCGGGGGAAGACCCTGACACCGGGCCTCATCGACGCGCACCTGCACCCGATCCAGGGTCTCGAGCTCGCGGTCGGCACCGACCTCGGCGGGATCACCGAGGCGAGCTCTCTGCTCGCCGCGCTCCGCGCCGAGGCCGACCGCGCGCTGGCCGAGGACGCGGACCCCTGGGTGCGCGGGTGGAATCTCGACTACGACGTCTTCCATGAGCTGCCCTGCGCGGCCGCCGCGATCGACGACGCCGTGCGCGGTCTGCCGGCGCTGCTGGTCATGTACGACGGGCATACCGCGCTCGCCAGCTCGGCCGGGCTCGTGCGCGGCCAGATCTCCGGACCGCGTGACTTCGCCGACAACTCCGTCATCGTCGTCGACGCACACGGAGCGCCCACCGGAGAGTTGCGGGAGATGTCCGCCTACGAGCCCGTGCGTCGGTCCGCCCCGGCGCTCAGCCGCGAGCAGACGCTGGACGCGACGCATCAGCTGCTGCGCGGTCTGGGTTCGTCCGGCCTCACCGGCGGCTGCATCATGGACGGGTCGTTCGCGACCCTCGAGCTGCTGCGCGATCTCGACGAGAGCGGACGCCTGCCCGTCCGGATCGTCTCCGCCGTCGATCACGAGCCGTCGTTCGACACCGAGCGGATGGCCGAGAACCTCGCTGTGCGGGACAAGCGCGGCGAGCGCTGGCGCGGCGGAGTCGTGAAGCTCTACGCCGACGGCGTCGTCGAGACAGGCACGGCCTGGTTGTACGAGCCGGATGCCGAGGGGCAGGGCCTCGAGCCCTTCTGGAAGGACCACGCCGCCTACGTCCGCACCGTCGCCGCGTATGCGGGTGCGGGGTTCCAGGTGGCCACGCACGCGATCGGCGACCGCGCCATCGGCAGCGCCGTGGACGCGTACCTGCAGGCCGGCGTGCGATCCACGAACGGCGCTCCGCATCGGATCGAGCATCTCGAGACCACCGCCGATCGCGACCTCGCCCGCATCGCCGCCGCCGGGATCACCGCATCCATGCAGCCGCTGCACCTGCAGTGGCGCAAAGCCGACGCCACCGATGACTGGGCGCAGCGTCTCGGGCCGGAGCGCACCGCGCACGCATGGCGCGTGCGCGACTTCTGGGATGCCGGTGCCCCGGTCGCTCTCGGCTCGGACTGGCCGATCGCGCAGAACGACGCCAGGATCGGACTCGCCTGGGCGATGCTGCGTCGACGGCCCGGCGCCCCCGACGCGCCGGTCTTCGAGCCGGAGCAGCGCCTCACCGCCTACCAGGCGCTGCACGGCTACACCGTCGGCGCGGCGCGCGCCCAGGGAGACGTCGACCTCGGTCGGCTCGCTCCCGGTTTCCGCGCCGATTACGCGGTGTGGGATGCCGACCCGCTTCAGGTGTCGCCCGACGAACTCGTCGAGGTCGCCGTATCCGAGACCGCCGTCGGCGGCCTCGTCGTCTCCTGATCGCAATCACAACGAGGTGACCATGTTCGTGCTCCTTCCCATCCTGGTGATCCTGCTCGTCGCCGTCCTGACGCGCCGGACGCTCTTCGCCCTGTTCTGCGGCACCCTCGTCGGTGCCCTGCTGCTCTCCGGCTGGGGGGCGTTCGACACCTGGGTCGAGTACTTCGGCAAGTCGCTCGCGAACGAGACGGCGCAATGGCTCCTGCTGATCGTCGTGCTCTTCGGCATCCTGATCACGCTGTTCGAACGCTCGGGCATCGTCTCGGACTTCGCGCGGTGGACGGAGCGCTTCGTCAACTCGCGGCGCAAGTCGACCCTGCTGACGTTCTTCCTCTCGGTGGTCCTCTTCGTCGACGACTACTTGAACGTGCTCACCGTCGGCACATCGCTGAAGTCCCTCACCGATCGGTACGCGGTGCCGCGCACTCAGCTCGGGTCGATCATGAAGATGACGGCGGCGCCGATCGCCGTGATCGTGCCGTTCTCCACCTGGGCGCTGTTCTTCTCCGGTCTCTTCGAGGCGCAGGGCGTGACCGTCGGGGGATCGGGCTTCGGCGCGTACCTGCAGGCGATCCCGTACATCTTCTTCGGTTGGATCGCGATCGTGGTGGCGTTCCTGATGAGCGCCGGCTGGCTTCCGCGGTTCGGTGCGATCAAGCGCGACGCCGTGCGTGCCGAGCGCGACGGCGACGTGTTCCCGCTCGGCACGACTGCGGAGGAGCGCGAGGCCGAGGGTGCGGTGCTCCTCGAGGAGATCAGGAGCACGGATGCCGACGGCTCGACCGCCCAGCGCGTCGCCGTGGCGCTCGAGACCGAGGTCGCGACGAAGCGCCCGCAGGCCTGGCCCTTCCTGCTGGCGATGGTCACCCTCGTCGGGGTCACGATCCTGACCGAGGCGAATGTCGTGAAGGGCACGGCGGCGGCTCTCGTCGTCACGATCGTGATCACGCTCATCCAGCGACGCCTGCGCATCCGCGAGATCCTCGAATCGGCACTCGCCGGAATCGAGAGCATGCTGTTCGTCGCTGTGCTCACGGTGCTCGCCTTCATGGTGCAGGAGATGAACGTCTCCCTGCACCTCGCCGACTGGGTGATCACCGTCACCGAGCCCGTGCTCACGCCGGCGCTCCTTCCCGCCATCGTGTTCGCGGTGTGCGGCATCTACGCCTATGCGACCGGATCGTTCTGGGACCTCGCCGCGGTGATCACGCCGGTCGTGCTGCCGCTCGCGATCGCCCTCGGCGCCGACCCGATCCTCGCGGGGGCGGCGGTCTTCTCCGGTGCGGCGCTGGGCAGCACCACCTGCCTCTACGGCGACGGGATCATCCTCGCGTCGCGATCGATCGGCATCAAACCGCACAACCTGATGCTGGCGATCCTGCCCTATGCCGGCATCGCCGCGGGGCTGTCGTTCGTGATGTACCTCATCGTCGGCCTGATCGGGGCCTGAGCGACGGTCGGCGGCGGCGGGTCAGGCGGAGAGCCAGACCACGCCGTCGCTGCCGTCGGGGAGCGCGGTGTCCGTCTCACCCAGGCGCACGCCGGTGCCGGTCACGACGAGTGCGGTGCCGATCGTCACACCTGCGCCCTCGAGCGCACGCAGCAGATCGGGATCGCGGTCGCTCACCCGCAGCACCCGGCCGGTGTGTCCGGCTGCGGCGTCCGCGAGCAGCACGAAGGGTTCCCGCTCGACCGAGCCGTCGGCATCCGGGATCGCATCGCCGTGCGGATCGAACCGCGGCCGACCCAGACGCTCGTCGATGCCCTCCAGCAGCCGGTCGCTGATCGTGTGCTCGAGCACCTCGGCCTCGTCGTGCACCTCGTCCCAGCCGTAGCCGAACTCCTGCACCAGCCACGTCTCGATCAGGCGGTGACGGCGCAGCATCGCGAGGGCGCGGTGCGCTCCGGCATCCGTCAGGCGCACAGCGCCGTAGGGCACGTGCGACACCAGGCCGGCCGCCGCGAGCTTCTTCACCATCTCGGTGACCGACGACGGGGCGATGCCGAGCTTCGCGGCCAGCACCGACGGGGTGATCGGCGCATCCTGCCATTCGGTGTGGGCGTAGACGGTCTTCAGGTAGTCGTCTGCTGCGGGGGAAGCCACGGGAGCCAGTCTAAATCAGGGGAATCGGTCGGATCGGGCGGGGTTCAGTTCGCGACGGCGACCAGCACGCCCCAGGCGACCTGTCCGGCGAAGAAGATGACGAGGAACCCGAGGAGCGCCGCCGCCAACGACAGCCGTCCGTCGTAGTCGGGCACCTGGGCGATGCCGATCTTCCGTGCGCGGAACGACAGCACGAGCGTGGCGATGCCGAGCACGAGCTGCACCCAGGGTCCGCCGAACGGCAGCACCTGCGGGAAAGCGACCAGCAGCCCGCCGATCACACCGGCGGCGAGTCCGCTCCAGCTGAGGATGCGGACGGTGCGGCGGGCGGTATCGACAGACATGCTGTCGAGCCTATCCGCGCCCCGGACGCCCTGAGTTTCAGGCGCCGCTGAGCACGAGCCAGAGCAGGGCGCCGTTGAGGGCGATCAGCAGAACGGATGCCACGATGCCGGCCGCGGTCGTCCAGACCCGGTTGGCCCAGGGCCCGAGCGTGCGCCGCTGCGCGGTCAGGGCCACCAGCGGGACGAGCGCGAAAGGGATGCCGAACGACAGCACCACCTGGCTGAGCACGAGGGCGAGCGTCGGGTCCACTCCGATCCCGAGGATCACGAGCGCCGGGATGAGCGTCACCAGTCGCCGTGCGAGCAGCGGAATGCGTACGTGCAGGAGTCCGTGCATGATCTCGGCGCCCGCGTAGGCGCCCACCGATGTGGAGGCGAGCCCTGACGCCAGAAGGCCGACGGCGAAGAAGGTCGCGACGACGGGGCCGAGCCCTGCCGCGAGGGCCGCATGGGCGCCCTCGAGCGAATCGGTGCCCTCGACGCCGGCGAGGTTCGCCGCCGCGAGCAGCAGGATGCCGAGGTTCACCGACCCCGCGATCACCATGGCGATCGAGACATCCCACCGGGTGGCCGTGAGCAGGCGGCGGATGCGCGAGGTCTCTGTGCGGACGGCCTCATCGCCGACGTGCGCTGTCGTGGCGCCGAACCGGTCGCGGGTCAGGGAGGAGTGCGCGTAGATCGCGTGCGGCATGATCGTCGCGCCGAGGATGGATGCCGCGAGCAGCACCGATCCTGTTCCCTCGAAGCGGGGCACGAGACCACTGACGACGCCCGCCGGATCCGGCGGCGCCACGAAGACGCCCGCGACGAACCCCACGGTGATGATGACCATCAGTCCGATGATCACGAACTCGAACGGCCGCGCGCCGCGACGGCTCTGCACCGCCAGCAGGACCATCGACACGGCGCCGGTGATGACGCCGCCGAGCAGCAGCGGGATGTCGAAGAGCAGATACAGCGCGACGGCGCCGCCGATGACCTCGGCGAGATCGGTCGCCATCGCCACGAGTTCGGCCTGCAGCCAGTATGCGCGGCGAGCCCACGGATGCCGCAGGCGCGAGCCCAGCACCTCGGGGAGGCTCTGCCCGGTGACCACGCCCAGCTTCGCCGAGAGGTACTGGATCAGCCATGCCATCACGTTGCCGGCGAGCACGACCCACACCAGCAGGTACCCGTACTGGGCGCCCGCGGTCATGTTGCTCGCGACGTTGCCCGGGTCGAGGTAGGCGACGCCTGCGACGAGGGCGGGTCCGAGGAGCCACAGGCTGCGGGGTGGGGCCGTGCGCACGGGGGGCGTCAGCACCGACGATGAACTTTTAGGCACACCGAAACCCTAGCGTGTTTTCGGTCAGCCTAAAAGTGGCGCTGCGCACACGTGACCTCCACCGCGAGTGCTGCCGGATAGCCTGGCGGGATGGATGATCAGACGGCCCCCTCGGATGCCGAGACGTCGGCGCACACCGGGTCCGTGGCCCAGCCCGGGTACGGTGTCGGGCCCTGGCCGGGTGGGCGGGAGGCCTGGCCCGACGACGACCGGTACGACCCCGAGCTGCTGGCCGCGGGGGACACCCGCAACGTCATCGACCGGTACCGGTACTGGCGCATGGAGGCGATCGTCGCGGATCTCGACACGCAGCGGCATCCGTTCCACGTCGCGATCGAGAACTGGCAGCACGACATGAACATCGGGTCGATCGTGCGCAGCGCCAACGCGTTCCTCGCCGACACCGTGCACATCATCGGGCGCCGTCGGTGGAACAAGCGCGGGGCCATGGTCACCGACCGGTACCAGCACGTCGTGCACCATGAAGACGTCGAGACGTTCGCCGCGTGGGCCGCGAGCGAGGGCATCCCGATCATCGCGGTCGACAACGTCGAGGGCGCGGTGCCGGTCGACCGCGCCGACCTCCCGCGTTCGTGCGTCCTCCTGTTCGGACAGGAAGGCCCCGGGTTGTCTGCCGAGGCGCTCGCCGCGGCATCCGCCCACATCGAGATCACGCAGTACGGGTCGACGCGGTCGATCAACGCGAGCGCGGCGGCAGCCGTGATCATGTACGAGTGGTGCCGGAGATACGCGGACTGACGGCCGCGGAACCCCCTCGACAGGAGGTGGACCCGGGCGTAGCGTGAGTGCCGATCGAGGAGGTCGACATGACAGGCCCGGCACCCATCCGTCCCTATCTCTGGTTCCACGACTCCGCACAGGAGGCGATGGAGTACTACGTCTCGGTGTTCCCGAACTCGTCGATCGACCAGGTCACGCTGTACCCGGATGAGCATCTCAGCGAGCACTTCGAGGGCATGGGCGGGAAGGTGATCAACGGCGAGTTCACCCTGAACGGCGCGCGGTTCGGCTGCATCGACGGGGGACCGGCCTTCTCGTTCAACGAGGCCGTCTCCTTCGTGATCGAGTGCGCCGACCAGGACGAGATCGATCATTACTGGGCGGCGCTCTCCGCCGTGCCGGATGCCGAGGCGTGCGGCTGGTGCAAAGACAGGTTCGGCGTCAGCTGGCAGGTCGTCCCCGCCGGCCTCGATCGGCTGCAGCAGCGTCCGGAGCAGATCCAAGCCCTGATGCACATGAAGAAGATCGTGATCGCCGAGCTCGAGAGCGCCTGAGGAGGAGTTCTGTCCGCCGCGAAGCCGCTCGTGCCCCGACGTTTCGCGGAGCACCCGACGTTTTGCGGACGGATCATCGGGGATTTCTCCGTGAAACGTCATCGGCTCCGCGAAACGTCGCTGTAGCCGCGGGCGCTATGCGCTCGCCGAGAGCCAGCGCCCCGACCGCACCCGCCAACCGAGGGTCGCGAGCCGCGCGAGCAGGTAGACGCCGAAGAAGGCCACGCCGAGCCACACGAGCCCGATGCTCCCGTCGACGCCGACGGCCGCGATGATCCACAGCGCCGGCAGGAACGGAACCAGATTCAACACGCCCGCGAGCGCCAGGTAGCGTGCGTCGTTCGCCCCCATCAGCACGCCGTCGAGCACGAACACGACGCCGGCGATCGGCTGCGCGACGGCCAGCACGATCAGGGCCGGCTGCACGAGCGCGGCGATCCCGGGATCGCCGGTGAAGACGATCCCGAGCACCCCCGAGAGTGCGGCGATCAGCGCACCGACGGCGACACCGAACCACACGCCCCAGGCCACGGTGCGCCCGAGCACGCGATGCACCTGCTCCTCGTCGCCGGCACCGAGTTCCTTGCCGATCAGCGCCTGCGCCGCGATCGCGAGGGCGTCGAGCGCGAACGCCGCCGCCGAGAAGATGGTGAAGACGATCTGCCACCCCGCCAGCTCCTCGGTGCCGATGCCGGTGGCGACGGCGACCGTGACCAGGAGAGCGGCGCGCAGGCTCACGGTGCGCAGAAACAGCCAGCCACCCGACGTCGCGGTGCTCCGCATCCCCGCGCGCTGGGCGCGGAGCGACGCGCTGTGCCGGGTGGCCAGCCGGCGCACCACGAGGACGTAGGCCGCGACCATGCCCCACTGCGCCGTCACGGTGCCCGCGGCGGATCCGGCGATGCCCCAGCCGAATCCGTAGATGAAGAGCCAGTTGAGCAGCGCGTTGGCGCCGAACCCGAGCCCGGCGATCCACAGAGGGGTGACGGTGTCCTGCATGCCGCGCAGCAGACCGGTCGCAGCGAACACGATCAGCATCGCCGGCAGGCCCCACATCGAGATGACGAGGTAGGCGTTCGCCTGCTCGGCGACCGCGTCGCCCGCTCCGAACAGCGAGACGAGCCAGGGCGACGCCACCGTGCCGACAGCCGCGAGCACCGCGCCGAGCGCGAGGGCGAGCCACATCCCGTTCACGCCCACCGACACCGCTTCCCCGGGCTGGCCGGCGCCGAAGCGACGCGCGACGGCCGGCGTGGTCGAGTAGGCGAGGAACACCATCAGCCCGACGATCGTCTGCAGCACGGCGCTCGCGATGCCGAGTCCGGCGAGGGGCGTCGTTCCGAGGTGCCCGACGAGAGCCGCGTCGACGATGAGGAACGCCGGCTCCGCGATCAGCGCGCCCAGGGCGGGGACGGCGAGGCGCAGGATCTCTCGATTGAGGGAGAGGCGCGCGGTCATCCTTCGAGCTTAGGGTGGAGGGAACTCGGATGCGGCGGAGGTGCATCATGACGGACCCACGGGAAGCGGCGGCGCGGTACCGCGCGGCGCAGCAGCAGGGCGCGACGGGAGACGACGACGAGGGCATCGCTCCGGGGGCGGGAGCCGCCGTCGATCGCGCGGCCTTCATCGAGACCGCGATCCAGGTCGCGATCCGTCGCGGCGATTTCGACGATCTGCCCGGGGCGGGGAAGCCGCTGGAGGGTCTGGGCACGCACAATGACCCGGACTGGTGGATCCGCCGCAAGATCGAGTCCGAGAACCTCACCGGGCTCGGCCCGCCCGCCATCCTGCTGCGCAACGAGGACCGTGAGCTCGACGACCAGCTCGATCTCCTCGGACGGGAATCCGATGTGCGCGAGGTGCTCGAGGACTTCAACCGACGGGTGATCGAAGCGCGCCGTCAGCTCCAGGGCGGGCCGCCCGTGGTCACGGCGCCGCGCGACATCGACGCGGCGGTCGCGGCCTGGCGCGAGCGCCGTGCGGCCCGGCCGACGGCATCCGCTCCCGAGCAGCCCCGCCGTCGCCGTCGCTGGGGACTTCGCAAGGCCGAATGACGGAGGCGGGTCATAGGCTGTTCGCATGACTGACGTTCTTCCCGTGGGCCTCGCCCTTGATGAGTTCAGCTCCGACATCCGCCCGCAGGACGACCTGTACCGCCATGTCAACGGCGCCTGGCTCGCCCGCACCGAGATCCCCGGCGACAAGGCCCGCTGGGGATCATTCCACCTCCTGGCCGAGCAGGCCGAGAAAGACGTCCGCACGATCATCGAGGAATCGCAGGATGCCGAAGACGGCACCCTCGCCCGCAAGATCGGCGACCTGTTCGCGAGCTTCATGGACACCGCGCGCATCGACGCCGCCGGGGCCACGCCGCTGGCCGATACCCTCGCCGAGATCGACGCGATCGACGACATCCCTGCGTTCCTGCGCACGGTCGGCACCTACGACCGCGACGGTCGCGCGCACCTGATCGGCTTCTACGTCGACGGCGACCCGGGCAACCCCGAGCGCTACGTGCCGGTCATCCTGCAGGGCGGACTGTCGCTCCCCGACGAGAGCTACTTCCGGCTCGACACGTTCGCCGAGACCCGCGCCGCCTACCGCGCGCACCTCGAGCGGCTGCTCGCGCTCGCCGGGTTCGCGGATGCCGCCGCCCAGGCCGACCGCGCGATCGCGCTCGAGACCGAGCTGGCCGGGCACCACTGGGACAACGTGAAGAGCCGCGACGCGGTCGCCACCTACAACCTGAAGACCTGGGACGAGATCCAGGAGCTCGCTGGCGTCGACCTGACGCCGTGGCGCGACGCGGTCGCCCCGGCGTCCCCGGAGGCCTTCGACGAGGCCGTCGTCTCGCAGCCCAGCTTCCTCGCGGGTCTCGGAACGCTCCTCACCGCCGAGCGCCTCGACGACTGGAAGGCCTGGCTGCGCGCGCACGCCGTGCATGCGGCCGCGCCGTACCTGACCGACGACTTCGTGCAGGAGAACTTCTCGTTCTACGGCACTGAGCTCACCGGCGTCCCCACCATCCGCGAGCGTTGGAAGCGCGGCGTGTCGGTGACCGAGGGCGCGCTGAGCGAGGCGATCGGCAAGGTCTACGTCGAGCGCCACTACCCGCCGACGGCGAAGGCGGCCATGGACGAGCTCGTCGCCAACCTCATCGAGGCCTACCGCCAGAGCATCACCGAGCTGGAGTGGATGACCGCCGAGACGCGCGAGCGCGCCCTCGCGAAGCTCGATGCGTTCACGCCCAAGATCGGTCACCCGGTCGTCTGGCGCGACTACTCGAAGCTCGAGATCGACCGCGACGACCTGTTCGGCAACGTGCGGCGTGCAGCGATCTTCGAGCACGACCGTTCCGTCGCCAAGGTCGGGAAGCCGATCGATCGCGACGAGTGGCACATGCCTCCGCAGATGGTCAATGCGTACTACAACCCGTCGATGAACGAGATCGTGTTCCCGGCGGCGATCCTGCAGTACCCGTTCTTCGACGCCGAGCGCGATGCCGCGGCGAACTACGGCGGCATCGGCGCGGTCATCGGCCACGAGATCGGTCACGGCTTCGACGACCAGGGCAGCCGGTACGACGGCTCCGGACGCCTCGAGGACTGGTGGACGGATGCCGATCGCGCGGCGTTCGAGGAGCGCACCAAGGCGCTGATCGCGCAGTACGACGAACTGGTGCCCGAGGGGCTCGACGCCGCTCACCACGTCAACGGCGCTCTGACCATCGGTGAGAACATCGGCGACCTCGGCGGCCTGGGCATCGCGCTCAAGGCCTACGAGCTGTCGCTGGGCGGGGCGGAGGCGCCGGTGATCGACGGCTACACCGGCGTACAGCGCCTGCTGCTCTCGTGGGCGCAGGTCTGGCAGCAGAAGAGCCGCGATGCGGAGACCCTGCGGCTGCTGACGATCGACCCGCACTCGCCGAACGAGTTCCGCTGCAACCAGATCGTGCGCAACATCGACGCGTTCTATGAGGCGTTCGAGGTCAGCGACGCCGATGCGCTGTGGCTGCCGCGGGAGTCCCGGGTGACCATCTGGTGACCAATCACCGCAGTCTGTGAGGCATCCCCCGGCGGCGGGGTTACGATATCCCTGCCGCTGGGGAGCGCATCCTCTCGGCAACCCGCAATATCCCCATCCCCCCTAAGGATCACGCGTGGGCGCTCCCGAGCCTTTCGAAGGGTTCCGCAATTCCTCGGCATCGGCCCCGGCCGGTGGACGCCGCTCGCAGCGCGCCAGCAGAAGGCTTCCGCGTCGGGCCGCCGTCGGACGCCGCTCGTTCACGTCGACCCTCCGTTCGCTCGAGGAACTGGCGGATGCCGGGGCACAGGTCTCGGTGCACGTCGTCGACCTCGACAGTCATGTGCACGTGCTCTCCGGCGATGACCACGTCACGATGCCGGTCGCAGGACTGGGTGTCGTCCCGCTGCTGATCGAGGTCGCCGCCGGCTTCGAGAACGGCTCGCTGGATCCGTTGGAGATCGTCGACCGGTCCGTCGTCGAGGCGGTGGAGACGTCTGGGCTGTGGCGGAACCTGCACGCGCCGGCGCTGCCCCTCGAAGACCTCGCGGTGCTCGCGGCGACCGCCGGTGACCCGATCGCGGTGAACGCGCTGCTGCAGAAGGTCGGACACGATCGCGTGCGCCAGCGCATCGAGTCGCTCGGACTGCGTCGCACCGCGCTGCTCGACCGCTTCCGCGACCAGCGCGGACCCGATGACGCCCCGCAGGTCGCGGTCGGTTCCGCCCGGGAGCTCGCCGGTCTCTTCTCCGCGCTCGTGAACTCGCAGGTCGTCGACGCCGCCGTGAGCGCGCAGGTCTCGGAGTGGCTCAGCCTCAACCAGGATCTGAGCCTGGTCGCGGCATCCACGGGTCTCGATCCGTTCTCGCACGATCACGACGCGCACGGCCTGCTCTTCATCAACAAGACCGGCCGCGATCGCGGCGTCCGCGCCGAGGCGGGCGTGCTCGCCGGCCCGCGCGCGGGCGTCGCGTACTCGCTCATCGTCTGCTTCGACGACCTCTCGATCACCCATCGGCTGCGGGCGCACGATGCCTTCCGCGTGCTCGGGGTGGAACTCATGGAGTACACGCACTGACCCTGCGCCGTCTCGCTAGCATCGAGGGATGCCACGACCTGACTGGACTCCGCACCGCCGCGACGACGGCGAGCTGCTCGGCTGGATCCACCCCGAGGGCGACGACTGGGTGGCTGTCGACGTGCTCGGCCGCCCGGCATCCGGTGCGACGGAATGGCTCGACGCCGAGGCGGCGCTCGAAGAGCACGGCATCGCCTGGCTCGCCGATCCGTGGATGCTGGAGGGCGAGGGGGAACGCCCGCTGCGGGTTCGCATCCTCGAGGTCACACCCGACGAGGAGGGTGCTCCGGGGCGGATCGTCGTGAAGATCGACGACTTCGGCGACATGACGCGTCCGGCCACCGCGCGGTTCGTGCTCGCCTGGCCGATCCCCGACCGGCTGCGTCCTCCGCGCGATGGAGACCCGGACCCGCGCGAGATACCCTGAGGGTGTTCGCACTACTCCCTGCATCCTCGGTGCGGGGGAGCGGATCTTCGACGGCGTGCCGACGCAGCAGCTGGAGCGCACGTCGGTGCGCGCGACCTCGCTCGTGACGCACGTCACCTATCGCCGCGTCTGAGCCGTCGCGGGGTCAGCCCGGCAGTGAGGGATGCTGCTCCGCGCTGCGCTGGCGCGGGATGAACAACGACAGCACGACGGCGATGATGCCCGCGGCGATCGCGAGCCAGAAGCACACGTCGAAGGCGGCGCGCGTGGGCATCGCGATGCCGCCGGCGTCGACGCTCATCGCCGCGAGGATGCCGCCCATGACCGCCGAGGCGCTGGAGGTGCCGACCGAGCGGAACAGCGCGTTCAGCCCGTTGGAGGCGCCGGTCTCGTTCGTCGGGACGGAGCGCATGATGATCATCGGCATGGCGGCGAAGGTGAATCCGATGCCCACGCCGATGAGGATGTTGGCGGCGAGGATGTGCCACACCTCGCTCGACCAGAGCAGCACGAAGAGGTAGGCGAGCACGATCGCGGTGGCGCCGATCGTGAACAGCGGGCGCGGTCCGACGGTGCGCTCGAGTCGTCCGGAGAGCGGTGAGATGACCATCATCACGAGCCCGGCCGGCATGACGACGAGCGAGGCGCCGACCATGTCGAGCCCGAAGCCCGAGCTCGCGACGGGCATCTCAAGCAGCTGCGGGAAGGTGATGTTCGAGCCGAAGAGCGCGAAGCCCATGCCGATCGCCGCGATGTTCGTGAAGAGCACGGCGGGCCGTGCGGCGACACGCAGGTCGAGCAGCGGATCCTTCGTGCGCAGCTGGTACCAGCCCCAGATCAGCAGCACGACGACCCCGCCGATGATGCAGGTGAGGGTGAGGGGCGCGGTCCAGCCCCATTCCGCACCGCGGGAGACGAAGAGCAGGATGCCGGTGAGGCCGATCGCGAGCCCGATGGCGCCGAGCACATCGAGGCGACCGGGGAAGCGCAGCACATCCTCGGGGACGACCGCCAGCACGAGGAGGAGGCCCGCGACACCGAGCACGGCGGCGAGCCAGAAGAGCATGTGCCAGTCGGCGTGCTCGGCGAGCAGCGCGGCGACCGGGAGCCCGATCGCACCGCCGACGCCCATGGTGGCGCTCATCAGGGCGACCGCGGTGCCGAGGCGTTCCGGCGGCAGCACGTCGCGCATGATGGCGATGCCGAGCGGGACCACGCCGGTGACGGCGCCCTGCAGCGCGCGGCCGATGATGACGCCGACGATCGATCCCGACAGGGCGGCGACGAGCGAGCCGACTATCAGCAGGGCCAGCAGCACGATCACCACGCGGCGCTTGCCGTACATGTCGCCCAGGCGGCCCGAGATCGGGGTCGCGACGGCGGCGACCAGCAGCGTGATCGTGACGACCCAGGTCGTGTCCTCGCGGGAGGCGTTCAGCAGCTGCGGCAGCTCGGCCTGCAGCGGCACGACCAGCGTGAACATGAACGACGAGCAGAGTCCGGCGAAGGCGAGGACGGCCACGATCGCCCATTTCGGCGGGGTTCTCGAGAGACGCTTTCTGGCCTTGTCCTCGTTCGCACCCACCGACCCAGGCTATCGGCGCCTCCGACACCCGAGGGCCGATCGGCCCTGACTAACATGTGGACATGGTCACGAGCAGCGTCGCTCCGGACGATCCCGCCGCCAGCCGCGGCATCTCCCGGCGCACCCAGTCCGACATCTACCGCGCCGGCATCAGCGGGACGAAGCCCGCCGTGCCGGTCGCCTCCGCCGCCTTGAAGTCCCAGGCGCGCAAGGCGCTGAGCGCCGAGGCCTTCGCGTACATCGCGGGAGGTGCGGGGGCCGAGCGCACCATGGCCGCGAATCGCGCCGCGTTCGGGCGCTGGCAGGTGTGGCCGCGGCCCCTGCGCGACGTGTCCGAGCGCGACCTGGGCGTGGACTTCCTCGGGAAGAGGCGCCCTTCGCCCCTCATCCTCGCCCCGCTCGGGGTGATGGAGATGGCGCACGCCGAGGCCGATCTCGCGGTGGCGAGAGCGGCGGCATCCGTCGGCGTGCCGTACACGCTGTCGAACCAGGCCTCGTTCCCGATGGAGCAGGTGGCGGATGCCGCGCCGCACGGCTCCCGCCTGTTCCAGCTGTACTGGTCGGCGTCCGACGAGCTGAATCGCTCGCTGGTCGCCCGCGCCGAGGCATCCGGCTGCGAGGCGATCGTGGTCACGCTCGACACGCATCTGCTCGGCTGGCGCACCCGCGACCTCGATCTCGCGTATCTGCCGTTCACGCGAGGCATGGGGATCGCGCAGTACACGAGCGACCCGGTCTTCCAGCAGCTCGTGCGCGAGCGGGCGTCGGCCCCCAAGGCGGATGCCGCGGCCGTCAAGGTCACGCCGAAGGCGGTGGCGGCGGCTCTCACGATCGCTCGCAAGGGAGCCCCGCTCACGGGAGGAGGCTCGCTGCGCGACAACCTGCGCTCGCCGCTGCCGCGTGCGGCGGTCGAGACCTTCCTCGACGTGTTCTCAACCCCGGCTCTCACCTGGGGCGACCTGGCGAGGGCGCGCGAATGGACGAGCCTGCCGATCATCCTCAAGGGGATCGTGCACCCCGACGACGCGCAGAGCGCCCTGGATGCGGGAATCGACGGCATCTGGATCTCGAACCACGGCGGTCGCCAGATCGACCAGTCCGTGCCCACCCTCGCCGTGCTCCCCGAGATCGCCGAGCGCGTGGCCGGACGGGTGCCGATCGTCTTCGACTCCGGCGTGCGCGGCGGAGCGGATGCCATGATCGCCCTCGCACTCGGCGCCACGGTCGTCGCCCTCGGCCGACCGTACGCGTACGGCCTCGGGATCGCGGGCGAGACCGGTGTGCGCGAGGTCATCCGGAACGTGCTCGCCGAGCTCGACATCACACTCGGCCTGGCGGGCCTGACCTCGGTGTCGCAGCTCGATCGGGGTGCGCTGCGTGATTCCATGGGGGCATGAGCGACGAGGCCCCCTTCGAACAGCATCCCGCAGACACCGACTTCCACCGCCGCCTCCCGATCGGCGAGGCGCTGGACGCCTCCGCCATCACGGACGGATTGCCGTGGGCGTTCGAGCAGATCACCATGCGGCCTCTCGAGCCGATGCTCGTGCCTGAGAAGCCGCGCGGGGGCGAGCTCGACCCGCGGGAATGCGGGCACTGCGGTCCGAGCGAGCACACGATCTGGCACGACGATCTCTGGCAGGTGAGAGCGGGATGGGACGTCGGCGGGCTGCCGTTCATCGGCGGGGTGGCACCGCGCGACCATTGGCTGCTCGAGAATGCTCCGACCGAGGTGCTCGCACCACTAGGACCGCTCATGCAGCGGGTGTCGCAGGCGGTCAAGAGCGTCCCGGGCGTCGCCCGCTGTCACTTCGGCCGTTGGAACGACGGGTCGGCGCACATGCACATGTGGGCGATGGGTCGTCCTGCGGGCATGATGCAGGGTCGAGGAGCCGTGCTCGCATTCTGGGACGAGATCCTTCCTCCCCTGCCGCAGGAGATGGCTCAGGAGCACCTGCGCATCGTCGCCGAGGTGCTCGCCGCGGGTGGCGGGGAGGCATTCCCCTACCGATGATCGCGGGTCCGATTCCTCGAACGGGCCGAGGAGGGGCAGACTGGGTTCGTGCGAACCATCCGCGATCTCGACACCGTTGAACTCATCCTCGACGCGCAGGGCCTGCTCGACTCCATCCGGGGTCCGCAGCGCGTGGTGGATGCCGGCACCCTGCGCGCCCTGCAGCAGTCGGGCAACTACGTCGTCGGCTTCTTCGACGGCGAGGGCGACGACGAGCGCATGGTCGGCGCGTCGATCGCCTTCTTCGGCGAACCGGCCCGGCGCGCGATGCACTCGCACATCACCGCGCTGCTGCCCGAGTTCCGCGGTCGCGGCTGGGGTCGCGAGCTCAAGGAGCATCAGCGCCAGTGGGCGTTCTCGCGCGACGTCGGCCGCATCACGTGGACGTTCGACCCGCTCGTGGCCCGCAACGCGCACTTCTTCTTCACGGTGCTGGGAGCCCGCGCGACCGGGTACTCGGTGAACCGTTACGGCATCTTCGGCGGCGGCGACGCGGGCGACGAGAGCGACCGGCTCGACGTCGAGTGGGCGCTGGCGGACATCGCGAAGCCCCCGGCATCCGACACGGTCGTCGAGACCCTCGAGATCCCGGCCGACATCGAGTCCCTGCGTGAGACCGACCCGGCCGCCGCTCACGAATGGCGCACCCGCCTGCGCGGGGAGATGGAGGAACTGCTCGGACGCGGCCTCCGCATCGCCGGCTTCGACGTCGAGCGGGGCTACCTCTTCACGGCGTAGGAGCTGCTCTCAGCGCACACCGCGCATGAGCTTCAGCACTGGCTTCACGGCCAGCAGCAGACCGATCCCGACGACGATCGCGATGGCGCCGAGGATCGAGAAGAACGGCACCTCGTTCTCGGGGTCGTAGAAGGCGACGAGCTGCCCCGAGATCGCGGTGCCCAGAGCGACCGACAGGAAGAACAGCGCCACCATCTGCGTCTGGAACACGGCCGGAGCGAGCTTCGTGCTCGCCGACAGCCCGACGGGCGACAGCAGCAGCTCGGCGACGGTGAACACGAACAGGATGCCCACGATCGCCAGCACCGGCGTGGTGTTCTCGCCGCCGCCCGAGAACGGGAGGAACAGCAGGAATGCGGATCCCATGATGATCGCGGCGAGGCCGAACTTCACCGGGGTGGAGGGCTGACGCTTGCCGAGTTTCGTCCAGAGGGCGGCGAAGACGCCCGACAGGATGATGATGAAGACCGGGTTGATCGACTGCACCCACGAGACCGGCATCTCCCAGCCGAAGAGCGAGCGGTCCAGGCGCTTGTCGGAGTAGATCGTCAGCACCGTGAACTGCTGCTGGTACAGCGACCAGAACGCGACGCTCGTGATGAACAGCGGCACGAACGCCCAGACGCGTGAGCGCTCGGTCGCGTCGATCCGCGGGCTGCGGAGGATCACCGCGAAGTAGGCGATCGCGGCGACGACCGTGACCGCGATGACGATGACGGCGAGGTTGTCCGCGCGGATGACCCCGATGAGGACGAGCACGGCGATCAGTGCGACGGCGGCGATCGCGATGATCACGACGAGGCGGTAGCGGGACGCCGGCAGAGGGTTGGGAACGGCGCGGGCGGCGGCGGGAAGCGACCGTCGGCCGAACGAGTACTGCACCAGGCCGAGGGCCATGCCGACCGCTGCGAGTCCGAAGCCCCAATGGAAGCCGAGGGTCGACTGCAGGATGCCGGTGAGGATCGGCCCGAGGAAGGCGCCGAGGTTGATGCCGAGGTAGAAGAGAGAGAACCCGCCGTCGCGACGCGTGTCGTCCGGGGCGTAGAGGGTTCCGACGACCGACGTCGCGTTGGCCTTGAGTCCGCCGGACCCGAGAGCGACGAGCACCAGTCCGACGCCGACGCCGAGCACTCCGGGAATCAGTGCGAGAGCGATATGGCCGGCGACGATCACGATGGCACTGAAGAACAGCACCCGCTCCGATCCGAAGAGCCGGTCGGCGAGCCAGGCGCCCAGGATCGTGGCGAGGTAGACGGACCCGCCGTAGGCGCCCACGATGCCGCCGGCGACCGCCTCGGGGATGCCGAGGCCGCCCTGCGTCGCCGAGTAGTACAGGTAGATGAGCAGGATGCCCTGCATGCCGTAGAAGCTGAACCGCTCCCACATCTCCACGCCGAAGATGTGGACCAGCGACCAGGGGTGTCCGAAGAAGCGGGTGTCCTCGTCGCGGATGCGAGGGGCCGGCTGCGCTGCGCTCATGCCACGACCGTACTCTTCGACAGGCTCAGGGACCCAGCGGCACCGCGGATAGAATGAGAGTGCCCGTGCTCACGGGTTCTCCCGCATCCGACCATTGGAGCCACCATGGCCGAACAGTCCCGCCTCGACAAGGTCATCGCCCTCGCCCGCCACCGCGGGTTCGTGTTCCAGGCCGGTGAGATCTACGGCGGTTCGCGGTCGGCATGGGACTACGGCCCCCTCGGTACCGAGCTCAAGGAGAACATCCGTCGGCAGTGGTGGCAGACGTTCGTACGCGGCCGGGGCGACATGGTCGGCCTCGACTCGAGCATCATCCTGCCCAAGCGCGTGTGGGAGGCGTCGGGCCACGTCGCCACCTTCACCGACCCGCTGGTCGAATGCCTGCAGTGCCACAAGCGCTTCCGGGCCGACAACCTGATCGAGGACTTCGAGGCGCGCAAGGGCCGCAAGGCCGAGAACGGTCTCGCCGACATCCCCTGCCCCAACTGCGGCACGAAGGGCCAGTACACCGAGCCCAAGGCCTTCTCCGGCCTGGTGAAGACCTACCTCGGCGTCGTCGACGACGAGTCCGGCCTGTACTACCTACGACCCGAGACCGCGCAGGGCATCTTCGTGAACTTCTCGAACGTGCTCACCGCCAGCCGAAAGAAGCCGCCGTTCGGCATCGGCCAGGTCGGCAAGGCGTTCCGCAACGAGATCACCCCCGGCAACTTCATCTTCCGCACCCGTGAGTTCGAGCAGATGGAGATCGAGTTCTTCACCCCGCCCGCCGAGGCGCAGCAGTGGTTCGACCACTGGGTGGAGGCCTGCTGGAACTGGTTCATCGATCTCGGCATCGACCCCGAGAACATGCGCCAGTTCGACGTGCCGGAAGACGACCGCGCGCACTACTCCGCCGGCACCATCGACGTCGAGTACAAGTTCGGCTTCGCGGGCAAGGAGTGGGGCGAGCTCATGGGCGTCGCGAACCGCACCGACTACGACCTGTCCAGCCACAGCGAGGCCTCGGGTCAGAGCCTGACGTACTTCGACCAGGCCACGGGCGAGCGCTACACCCCGTACGTGATCGAGCCGTCGTTCGGTCTCACCCGCGCCATGATGGCCTTCCTCGTCGACGCGTACCGCGAGGAGGAGGTGCCGAACGCCAAGGGCGGCACCGACGTGCGCACCGTGCTCAAGCTCGACCCGCGTATCGCTCCGGTCAAGGCCGCGGTGCTGCCGCTCTCGCGCAACGAGCGGCTGTCGCCTCTCGCCCGGGAGGTGGCCGACACGCTGCGCAGCTCGTGGGCCGTCGACTTCGACGACGCCGGCGCGATCGGTCGCCGATACCGTCGCCAGGACGAGATCGGCACCCCGTTCTGCGTCACGGTCGACTTCGACTCGCTCGACGACCACGCCGTCACCGTGCGCGACCGCGACACGATGGCGCAGGAGCGTGTCTCGATCGACGGTCTGCACGCGTACCTGGCGGAGCGTCTCCGGGGGGCCTGACCCGGATCTTGCCGAGCCACCCCCCTACGTACGAACCGGCCCCCTGCGAGCGTTTACAGGGGGCCGGTTCGCGTCGAAAGGGCCGGGTCGGCGGGATGCCGTCGCCGCTATGCTGACGGCATGATCGCGGAGTGGAGCGAGTTCAACGTCGCCATGGCGGGCGCCACCGCCGCTCTGGTCGGCCTCGTGATCGTCGCCTCCAGCGTGAACATCGGCGAGATCATCAAATCGCGCACGCTCACGGCCCGATTGCTGGCCGGGATCGCGGCGCTGGTCCTGGCTCTCACCGTCTCGGCGCTCGGGCTCGTGCCCGAGATCGACGCGGCCTGGTTCGGCACCCTGACGATTGTGGTCACCCTCCTGGCGGCGGTCTTCCAGGTGCATGCGACGCGGCTCATCGCCACGGATCCGGACCCCGCCGATCGGGCACGCCCGCTGAAGTACCTCGTCGGATTCCTGCCGATCGTCGCCTACCTCGTCGCCGGTGTGCTGGTCTTGGCCGGGCACCCGGCCGGTCTGTACCTCGCCGCGGCCGGATGCCTACTGGCGATCGTGTCGGCGATCACCGTGTCGTGGGTGGCGCTGGTCGAGGTGCTCCGCTGAGCGCTCAGGAGCGGGCCGACCCCGCGACCGCTCGGGCGTAGCGCTCGGACAGCACCTGCAGGCGGGGGATGAGTTCGGGCGGGGATTCGACGGTGAAGTCCATCATCAGCATCCCGATGTAGGCGGCGACCGTGTCGAGGCTGTCGGCCCCGGTCACCAGCACGCAGTGGTTCTCGTCGATCGGCTCGACCGCACCCACCGCGGGATGGATGCGGTCGAGCACCTGCTGCGTGGGCGCGTCGATGAGCAGACGCGCGTGCACCTTCCATCCGCTCTCGGCGATCGTGCGCATCATGAACGCGGTGTAGTCCCCACCGGGAAGCGGCTGCGGTTCGAAGCGGCGTCGCGTCGGCATCCGCAGTTCCATCCAGTCCATGCGGTAGGTGTGCCAGTCGCCGGTCTGCGGATCGCGACCGACGAGGTACCAGCGTCGGTGCCAGGTCAGCAGCCGGTACGGCTCCACGAGCACGGGCGAGTCCTGGTAGTCGAACCGCAGCCACTCCTCGTTGCGGATCGCGCCGGCGATCTCGCGCAGCACGGTCGCGTCGACCTCGGGATCGGGAGCGTCGGTGTCGTTGTTCTCGGGGGCGCGGTCGATGGTCGACTTCAGGGCGTCGACCACGGGACGCAGGTGCGACGGCAGCACTTGCTCGAGCTTGGCGAGGGCCCGGGCGCCGGACTCCTCGACGCCGGCGATTCCCGCTGCGGCACGCAGCCCCACCGTGACCGCGACGGCCTCGTCATCGTCGAGGAGCAGAGGCGGCAGCTTTCCGCCGGCACCGAGCCGGTAGCCGCCGATGGCTCCGCGCGCGGCATCGACGGGATAGCCGAGTTCGCGCAGCCGATCGACATCGTGCCGGATGGTCCGCGTCGAGACCCCGAGGCGCTCGGCGAGGTCGCGTCCGGAGCGCTCCGGCCCGGTCTGGAGGAGCGCGAGCAGAGCGAGCAGGCGTGCGGTCGGATCGGCCATGACGACTCCTCGGAATGAATGCTTTTATTAGGAACGTATCCTACCTAATAGGCTCGTATCGTCGAAGACATGAACAACACAACCGCTCCCCTCAGCATCCGCCCCTTCACCGTCTCGGTCTCCGACGCCGAGGTCGCCGATCTCCAGGATCGCCTCGCCCGCACCCGCCTGCCGCAGCCGTCGCCGACGGACGACTGGGATGCCGGCACCCCCAACTCCTACCTCCGCGAGGCCGTCGAGGCCTGGCGCTCGTTCGATTGGGCCGCTGCTCAGGACCGGATCAACGCGGTCCCGCACTTCACGACCGAGATCGACGGGCAGACGATCCACTTCATCCACGTCCGCTCCGCGGAGAAGGGCGCGACGCCGCTGCTGCTCGCCCACACCTACCCGGGCTCGGCCGTCGACTACCTCGACGTGATCGACCGGCTCGTCGACCCGGTGGCGCACGGCGGCCGCGCCGAAGACGCATTCGACGTGGTGATCCCGGATGCCCCCGGCTACGGGTTCTCGCAGCCGCTCTCGTCCGCGGGCTGGAACACGGCCAAGGTCGCCGCGGCCTACGACCAGCTCATGCGCGGCCTGGGCTACGACAGCTACGGCATCCACGGCTCCGACAACGGCGCCATGGTCGCCCGCGAGCTCGGGCTCCTGAACCCGGACGGCTTCCTCGGCCTGCACGTGCTGCAGCTGTTCTCGTTCCCGTCGGGCGACCCGTCCGAGTTCGAGCGGCTCGAGCCGCAGGACTACGCCGGCCTCGAGCACATGCAGTGGTTCCAGTCGGTCGGCGGCTACAACACGATGAACTCCTCGCGCCCGCAGACCGTGTCGGTCGGCATCAGCGACTCTCCGATCGGACTCCTCGCCTACAGCGAGCTGTTCAACTCGTTCGGCAACGGCACCTCGCTCGTCACGCTCGAGCAGATCCTGCTCGAAGTCAGCGTGAACTGGTTCGCCAACGCGGCATCCGGAATGAGCCGCAGCTACCTCGAGAACGCCCGGGCGGATGCCGGGGAGGACGCGACTCCGCAGATCAACGCCGCCCCGACCGGAGTCGCGGTGTTCAAGGACGACTTCCAGACGATCCGGGTGTTCGCCGACCGCGACAACTCGAACATCGTGCACTGGAGCCGCTTCGACGAGGGCGGGCACTTCGCGGCCCTCGAGCGTCCGGACCTCGTCGCCGGCGACATCCGCACGTTCTTCGCCGGGCTGCGCTGAACGATCGCTGAGTCAGCGTGGATCAGAAATGCCGCTCACACGACGTCGTGAGCGGCATTTCTGATCCACGCCGTTGCGTTCAGGCCTTCGGCTGCTTCGCGGCGGCCTTCATCGCCTTCTTGTGCTCGCGGACCTTCGTCAGCGATTCGGGGGAGACGATGTCGGCCACGCTGCGGAACGATCCCTCGTCACCGTAGGCGCCGGCGGCCTCGCGCCAGCCCGCGCCCGTGAAGCCGTACTGCTTGCCGAGGAGGGCGAGGAAGATCTTCGCCTTCTGCTCGCCGAAGCCGGGGAGCGTCTTCAGGCGCTTCAGCACCTCGGCGCCGTCCGGATCCCCCTGGGTCCAGAGCGCGCTGGCGTCCCCGCCCCAGTCGTCGACGAGCGTCTGGCACAGCGTCTGCACGCGCGTGGCCATCGATCCGGGGAAGCGGTGCACGGCGGGTGTCTGTTTGAAGGCCTCGAGGAACTCGTCCGGGGCCATGCTCGCGATCGCGGCGGCATCCGTCGCTCCCGTGCGCTGCTCGATCTTGAGCGGGCCGGCGAAAGCGGTCTCCATGGGGACCTGCTGATCCAGCAGCATCCCGACCAGCAGAGCCAGCGGGTTCTCGGTCAGGAGCTCGTCGGCGGCGGTGTCTCCGGTGATGTGAAGGGCCATGCCTCAAGTCTCCCACCGGGGAGGGCGTTACGCGATCGAGGACTGGGTACCGTGTTCGTTCGCCTCGGCCGCGGGCGCGATGCCGTAGAGCGTGCCGAGAGCAGCAGCGAACTCGTCGGCGCGACCGGCGGCGGCGAGTTCATGTGCGCGCGTCGTCGGAGTGTGCAGCAGCACTCCCGAAAGGTGACGGAGGGCCTGCTCGACGCGGCCGTCTTCGTCGCCGCGGGCGCGGGCGCGCGCGATCTCGGATTCGAGCAGCGTGAAGATGTGCGTGCGCAGCGCGACCACCGAGGGGGTCACGCTCTGCCGGGCGCCCACCACGTGGAACGTGTCGGCGGCCTCGCGCACGACGCTGCGCGCCGCATCCGTCGCCTGCAGCTCTTCGAGCGGGGCGTGCAAGCGGATCGTCTCGAGGTCGAGCAGGGCGACGCCGTCGAGAGCGCCGACGGCCGGGTCGACGTTGCGCGGCATGCCGAGGTCGACGACGAGCTGCTGGGCGTGCGATCCCGAGCCGGCCGAGGGAACCGGGCATCCGACGGCGGCGACGCCGACGGGGTGCTGCAGGTGCTCCGGTCCGAGCACGGGCTCGGTCGCGGTCGTGCAGGTGATGAGCAGGCTGGAGTGCGCGGCGGTGCGCGCGTACTCGGCCGCGCTGATCGGACGGATGCCGTGCTTCGCGGCGAACACCTCGGCGCGGCCCGAAGGGGAGTAGACGGAGATGTCGACGGCACCGCGCTCGCGCAGGGTGGCGAGAGTGACGGCGGCGTAGGCGCCCGTGCCGACGAGCAGCACACGCTCCGCGGACCAGTCGGCGATGCGGCTGTCGGCGAGCTCCAGGGCCAGGCGAACCAGCGAGCGGCCGGCGCGACCGAGTGCCGTGACGTTCTTGACCTTGCGCTGCGCCTGGCTCGCGCGCTGGAAGAGCCGCTCGAGCTCGGGGGAGGTCGTGCCGTCCTTGCGGGCGGTCTTCAGGGCGCGGCGCACCTGGCCCGCGATCTCGCCTTCGCCGGACACGACGGATTCCAGACCGGAGGCGACCGAGAACAGGTGCTCGGCGACACGGCGGCCCGAGTGCACGGTGTACGCGCCGTCGAACTCCGCGGCGGCCACACCGGTGGTGGCCTCGACGGCCTCGATCACGGCTTCGACCCCGATGGCGCCGGCGGCGGTCACGGGCTCGTCCATCTCGACGTAGGCCTCGAAGCGGTTGCAGGTCGCCAGAACGACCGCACCCTGCACGCACGGCGTCATGTCCACGAGCGTGGAAGCGACGTCGTCGGGGGTGCGGCTCAGGCGTTCGAGCAATTCGAAGGAGGCGGTCTTGTGACTCGCCGTGACACACAGCAGCACCCCACGATTCTACCCGCCTCGGCGGGGAGCCGTCTCCGCGCGCTCATGACGACCGGATGGGAGGATGGAGGCATGGCCCTCTCCGACGCTCCGCTGCTGCGCGCCCTCGCCGGCATCCGCCCCGATCGCACCCCGGTGTGGTTCATGCGTCAGGCCGGCAGGTCGCTGCCCGAGTACCGCGAGCTGCGCGTCGGCACGCGGATGCTCGACGCCTGCCTCACTCCGGACCTCGCGGCCGAGATCACCCTGCAGCCGGTGCGCCGTCACGGCGTCGACGCCGCGGTGTTCTTCAGCGACATCGTCATCCCGTTGCGGCTCGCCGGTGTCGATGTGGAGATCGAGCCGGGGCGCGGACCGGTGTTCGCGAACCCGGTGCGCACAGCATCCGATGTCGAGCGGATCACCGCCATCGACCCCGATTCACTCGACGGCACGGCCATCGCCGAGGCGGTCCGTCTCGTCACCGCCGAGCTCGGAGACACCCCGCTCATCGGGTTCGCCGGTGCACCGTTCACGCTGGCCGCGTACCTCGTCGAGGGCGGGCCGTCGAAGGAGCATCTGCGCGCCCGAGCAATGATGCACGCCGACCCCGACTCGTGGAACCGTCTCGCCGGCTGGCTCGCCCGCGTCTCGCGGCGGTTCCTCGAGACGCAGCGCGACGCCGGAGCATCCGTCGTGCAGCTCTTCGACAGCTGGGCGGGCTCGCTGAGCCCGGCCGACTACCGGGCGTTCGTCGCACCCCACTCGCACGCGGCGCTGGAGGGCATAGGCATCCCGTCGATCCATTTCGGTGTCGGCACCGGTCCGTTCCTGGCCGACATGCGCCTCGACGGCGTGGCCGACGGTGTCGGAGTCGACTGGCGCCAGCCGCTCGACGAGGCCGCGGCGATCGTCGGTCCCGACGTGACCCTGCAGGGCAACATCGATCCCGCGCTGCTCTCGGCGCCCTGGGCAGTGCTGGAGGCGCACGTGCGCGACGTGCTCGCACGCGGCCGCGCGGCGCGCGCCCACATCGTCAACCTCGGTCACGGCGTGCCGCCGGAGACCGATCCCGATCAGCTCACCCGCATCGTCGAACTCGTCCACGCCGAGCGCTGAATCCGTCGCGCGAGCCGCAGATCGGAGAGGCCGAACCGTCCGTCGGGGAGTGCCGCGCGGATGCGCTCGTCACTGAACGGGCGCGAGGGGCGGATCTCGAGCGGTACCTCGGGCGCCGGGGGAGCGGGCTCGCTCACGCCCTCCGCCAGCATGCGCGCCTGGGCCTTCGCGACCAGCGGCACCACCATCGTCCACTCGGTGACCTGAGCGAGCATGCGCACGATCCACGTCGGCACCGGGAGGAACGCGGGACGGCGTCCGGCGACGCGGGCGATCCGGCGGATGGCCTCGCCGAGGGTGACCTCGTCGACGCCCATCACGGCGACCGTCGGTTCGGGGATGCGGCCCTCGAGGGCGGCGACCAGCACGTCGACCGCGTCGTCGATCGGGACGGGTCGGGCGGTGCGCTCGCGGTAGCCGACGGTCCAGAACAGGGGCAGTGTCCGCACGGCCCGGGTGACATGGTCGACCATGTGATCGCCGGGACCGTAGATCATCCCGGACTTGAGGATGGTGTGCGGGATGCCGGAACGACGGACGATCTCCTCCGCCTCCCACTTCGACTCGTGATAACCGGAGCCGCAGTCGGGTCGAGCGCGCAGAAAGCTCACCAGGACGATGCGCCGGACCCCGGCGCGGCGAGCGGCCTCGACCACCGCCGCGGTGCCGTCGACGTGCACGCGCCGGAACGTCTGATCGCCGATCTCGCGGTTGATCCCGGCGCAGTGCGCCACCGCGGCGCAGCCCTCGAACGCGGCGGCGAGTGCGTCGACGTCGGTGATGTCGACGCCGCTGCGACGCGAGATCACCACCGCATCGTCGAGGCGTGCGGCCAGATTCCGTCCGACGAATCCGCTGCCGCCCGTGATCGCTACCCTCATGCCGCGCTCCTTCGCTTGTGAGCTACTCGGCTAAATAGTATCTAGCAGGAGTGCTATATTGCAAACATGGCAGACAGCGCGTCAGACATCTTCGCCGCCCTCGCGCACCCCACCCGTCGGCAGATCCTGCAGGACCTCAAGGACGGCGAGCTCGCGGCCGGCGAGATCGCGTCGAGGTTCTCCGCCAGCGGCCCGACGATCTCCCGACACCTGAGCGTTCTCCGCCAGGCGGGTCTCGTGACCGAGCGGCGCGACGCCAACCGCATCCTCTACTCGCTGGTCGGCGAGCGGCTGGCCCTCTCGGTCGGCGACTTCCTCTCGACCGTCTGCCCCGAGCAGATCGTGCTCCGCGAGGTGCGCAAGCGCGGCCGCGGGAGCGCCGCGCCCGTCGAGGCCTGATCGGCGCGATGGGAGAATCGACGGTATGACCGCCGACCCCGCCCACGAACCCGCCGCTCTCGCCGCCCGCGCCGCCGACACGCATGTCGTGGTGATCGGCGGAGGCATCGGGGGCCTGATCGCCGCTCGCGAGTGCGCGAAGGTCGGCATGCGGGTCACCATGCTCGAAGAGACGGATGCCGTCGGCGGGGCGATCCGCCGGGCCGACCTCGGCGGCATCGTGGTCGACGCGGGCGCCGAGAGCTTCGCGACCAGGGGCGGCCACGTGCGCGCGCTGCTGACGGAGCTCGGCCTCACCGACCGGGTCGTCGCGCCCGAGGGCGGCGGTGCCTGGCTGGCCGGCATCCCCGGCATCGGCGCCGCACCCCTGCCGGTCGGCGGCATCCTCGGCATCCCGGCGAACCCGTTCCAGGACGACGTGCGCCGCGTGATCGGCTGGTCGGGTGCCTGGCGTGCCTACCTCGACCGTGTGCGTCCGCCGCTGACGATCGGGCATCAGCTGAGTCTGGGGAAGCTCGTGGCCTCGCGGATGGGCGCGAAGGTCCGCGACCGTCTCGTCGCGCCGGTGACGACCGGGGTGTACTCCGCCTCGCCCGACGATGTCGACGTCGACGTCGCCGCCCCCGGCCTCAACGCCGCGCTCACCCGCGTCGGCTCGCTGTCCGGCGCGGTGGGTGCGCTGCGCGACGCGGCTCAGACCGCCGCCAAGACGCCGGGCGCGGCGGTCGAGGGCCTGTCCGGAGGCATGAGCGTGCTGGTCGATGCCCTCGTGGAAGACCTGCTCCGTCTCGGCGCCGAGGTCCGCACCGGCGTGCGCGTCCGGAGTGTCGAGAAGACGGATGCCGAGTGGACGGTCGACGCGGAGATCGAACCCGATCCCGACGCGGTCGAACCCGACACCGACGAGGAGACCGACGACTCCATCTCGTTCAGCGCCGACGCGGTGATCATCGCCACGGCGGAGTCGGCGGCCCGTGCCCTCCTCACCGGCAGCGTGCCTGCCCTGGCGGATGCGGAGCCGTCGTCGTCGCCGGAGATCGAGATCGTGACGCTGCTGCTCGACGCCCCGTCGTTGCGCGTCGTTCCCCGTGGCACCGGCGTGCTGACCGTGCCGGGAAGCCACACGGCCAAGGCGCTCACGCACTCCACCGCGAAGTGGGGCTGGGTGCGCGAAGCGGCGGGGGACCGCGAGATCGTGCGGGTCTCGTTCGGTGCGCAGGGGGAGCCCGCCGCCACGGCGGGGCTGCCCGATGACGAGGCCGCGCAGCTGGCGCTGCACGAGGCGTCGGCACTGCTCGGGGTGCCTCTCGCCCCGGCTGCGCTCCTCGCCGCGCACCGCGCGCGCTACGTCCAGTCGCAGCCCGCCTCCATCATCGGCTCGGGCGAGCGTCGGGCGGCCGCGCGCGCGGCGCTGCAGGCGGTGCCGGGACTCGCCGCGGTGGGTGCGTGGCTGGCCGGGACCGGCCTCGCGCAGGTGATCCCTGATGCGAAGGACGAAGCCGATCGCCTGCGGCGCGCGCTGTTGTGGGAGTGACGAGGCGCCGTGTGTCAACCCCTCGGCCGTTCAGATGCCGAATCCGGCATACGGGGCTACGCTGAGTCCTGACCCGCAGGACTCGAACAACGTGAGGAGACCCCATGAAGGGGAAGATCGGACTCGTCGTAGGACTCGGCGTCGGCTACGTCCTGGGCACTCGTGCCGGACGCGAGCGGTATGAGCAGATCAAGACGCAGTGGTTGAAGCTCTACCACACCGACCCGGTGCAGGAGCGGGTCGACATGGTCAAGGATTTCGTCGGCGACAAGGCGGCTGCCGTGCCCGGTGCGCTCTGGACCGGAGCCGTGAAGGTCGTCAAGTCCGTCACGGGCAACGGTTCGCCCGGGCAGAAGCTCGACGCCGTGATCGCCTCGGGCAAGGAAGCGGTGGAAGAGGTGTCTGACGCCGCTGACGACGCCGTGGACGAGATCAAGGCCAACGCGTCCGCAGCCAAGAGCTCTTCGAGCAGCACCTCGGCAGCGAAGAAGCCTGCTCCGAAGAAGCCCGGCGCCTGAGATGCCTCGCGGATTCCGGGATCGCGCCGACGACAGTCTGCTGACCCTGCTCGGCGACCTGCCCGAACTCGTCACGAACCTCGTCAAAGCCGAGATCGACTCCGCGAAGGCGTGGATCTCGCGGACGGCGAAGGACGCCGGGATCGGGTCCGTCTGGTTCCTCGTCGCGCTGTTCTTCCTGTTCTGGGCCGTGCCGGTGATCCTCGTCTTCGGAATCGCGGGTCTGTCGTCCTGGTGGCCCGTGTGGCTGTCGGCGCTCGCCGTGCTCGGCATCCTGATCCTCGCCGTCCTGCTGTTCGCGCTGCTCGGCATCCTGAAGTTCCGCAAGGTCCTCCGTCGGCAGAATCCCGCACAGGCGGTCGCCGAGGACATCCGCATCGTGAAGGAGGCCGGAGATGACGAATTCTGATTCGCTGGTGCCGCGCACCGTCGTCCCCGCAGGCATCGTCGATCCGCGGGACTCGGCGCGCGCCGAGCTCAAGGCGGCGCTCGCCGCGATCGAGATCAAGGGCAACATCCCCCGTCGCATCGAGAAGGCGTCGACGCGCGGCATCGCGAAGGCCCGCGTCTTCGCCGACCGCAACCCGATCGCCGCGGCTGCGGCCGTGATCGGCATCGCGGCGACCGTCGGCGGGCTCGTCTGGGTCATCGCGCGCGCGATCTCCCGCTGAGGCCCGCGTTCGCGGGGCTCGGGCAAAGGGGGCAGACTGGGAGACATGTCCGAAGTGCTCGAAGAGAACCCGTCCGGATTCACCCTCTGGGCCGTGTGGCGGCGCAGTCCTGACGTGCCCGTCACCGAGTCCGACTCGACGGAGCTCGAGACGATCGTCTCGTACGTCGAGGATTCCGGCGTCACCGTCCGCGGTTTCTATGACGTCTCCGGTCTGAAGGCCGACGCCGATCTGATGGTCTGGCTGCACGGCAAGACCGCCGAAGAGCTGCAACGCGCTCTCCGTCGCCTGCGCCGTACCGAGCTGCTGCGTTCGCTGCTGCCGGTGTGGAACGTCATGGGCGTGCACCGCGACGCGGAGTTCAACCGCTCGCACGTGCCCGGGTTCCTCCGCGGCGTCGAGCCGAAGGACTGGCTCTGCCTCTACCCGTTCGTGCGCACCCCGGAGTGGTATCTCGCCCCCGAGGCGGAGCGGCGCACGATGCTCGCCGATCACGGGCGAAAGGGTGCCGCCTTCACGGGCGTCATCGCGAACACGGTCGCCGCCTTCGCCCTCGGCGACTACGAGTGGATCCTCCCGATGGAGGCGGACGACCTCACCGACCTCGTCGACATGATGCGCGACCTCCGCTACACCGACGCGCGTCTCTACGTGAAGGAGGAGGTGCCCTTCTACACGGGGCGCCGCCTGCGCTTCGACGAGATCGCGGACGTGCTGCAGTAGGTCGGTCGATGAGCACCCCGATCCGCCTGGGAACCCGGCGCAGCGCGCTCGCGCAGGCGCAGTCCGGTCACGTCGCCGCTGCCCTCGAGAAGGTGTCCGGGCGCCCCGTCGAGCTCGTCACGATCACCAGCGAAGGCGACACGAACCGCGCGTCGCTCTCCGAGATCGGCGGGCAGGGCATCTTCGCGACCCGCTTGCGGGAGGCGCTGTTCGCCGGAGAATGCGACTTCCTCGTGCACTCGCTGAAGGACCTGCCGACCGCCATCCCCGACGGGCTCGTGATCGCGGCGACCCCGAAGCGGGAGGACGCCCGCGATGTGGTGCTCACCCGCCTCGGCATCCCGCTGCACGAGCTGCGCTCCGGCAGCACGGTCGGGACCGGTTCTCCGCGGCGCATCGCCCAGGTGCGCCGTCGCGCGCCGTACGCCGAGATCGTCGACATCCGCGGGAACGTCGATTCCCGTCTGGCGCGCGTCGCGTCGGGTGAGCTGGATGCCGTGATCCTCGCGGCCGCCGGCCTGTCGCGGCTCGGAGCGGAGTCGCGCCTGCGGCGCGAGGAGCTCGGTCTCGCCGAGTGGCCGACCGCTCCCGGCCAGGGATCGCTCGCCGTGGAGACGACGGCGGATGCTCCGGCAGAGCTGCTCGCGGCGCTCTCCGCGTTGGATGACGAGGACACGCGTCTGGCCATCACCGTCGAGCGAGCGGTGCTGCAGGGACTGGATGCCGGATGCCAGGCGCCGATGGCCGCGCACGCCGTCGTCGAGGGGCCCTCGATCCGTGTCAGGACGGTCGTCTACGCCCCCGACGGAGGCCGCCGGATCGGCCTCGACGTCACGGAAGACCTGAACGGGGAGTATATTCGTCGGAACGGCAGTGGCAATGGAGCGGATGCTGCCGATGGTGCAGACCCGATGCACGCAGCGCGTGAGCTCGGTTTCACTGTTGCCCGTCGGCTGCTCGATCAAGGGGCGGCTGGCCTCGTATCCCGAGAGCAATCCCTATGACATCCGATTCGAAGCAGGACCTCCCTCTGTACGGCTGGCGCATCCTCGTGCCCCGTGGCGGGCCGTGGGGCGACGGCGTCGCCGCGAGCCTCCGCGCCCAGGGCGCGGTGCCGGTCGTCGCACCCCTCATCAACTTCGCGCCGACCAATGACCAGGCGGCGCTCGACGTGGCGCTCGCGCAGCTGGCCGCAGGGGCGTTCGACTGGCTGACGGTCACGAGTGCCACGACCGTCGATGTGCTGTTCGCGCATCGCGCGGTGGTTCCTCGCACCACGAAGATCGCCGCCGTCGGCGAGACGACGGCCGCCGCGCTCCAGGCCGTCGGCTACGAGGTCGCACTGGTGCCCGAGCAGGACAACTCCGCCGAGGGGATGGCCGAACAGCTCATCGCCCTGGAGACCGAGCCGCGCCGCATCCTCGCCCTGCGCAGCGAGATCGCGAAGCCGGTGCTCAGTGTGCAGCTCTCGAACGCGGGACACGATGTCTCGAGCGTCGTCGCGTACCGCACAGTCGGCGTTCCGGTCACCGAGCGGATCCGCCGTGATGTCGAGAACGGCCGCATCAACGCGATCCTGATCACGAGCGGCTCGGTCGCCGAGCAGGTGCGCGAGCAGTTCCCCGAGATCCCCGATGAGACGCTGCTCGCGGCGATCGGCCCGCGGACGGCGCGCGATGCGGAGAAAGCCGGGCTGCCCGTGTCGGTGGTCGCCGACCGACAGACGGTGGACGCGCTGATCGACGCGGTCTCGCACTTCACTCTTCCGCACGCGGCAGACGAGTTCGCGCCGTGAGCTTCCCGGAGGTCCGCCTGAGGCGGCTGCGTCAGTCGCGCGCCGTGCGCGACCTGGTGCGTGAGACGTCGCTGGAGCCGCGGCAGCTCGTGCTGCCGCTGTTCGTGCGCGAAGGGCTCACGAAGCCCGTGGCCATCGGGTCGATGCCGGGTGTCGCACAGCATTCGATCGACTCCCTGCGGGCCGTCGCGGTCGACGCGGCCGAGGCCGGTGTCGGCGGAGTCATGCTCTTCGGTGTGCCCGCCGTGCGCGATGCGCGCGGGTCCGGCGCCGACGATCCGCGCGGCATCCTGAACGTCGCGACGGAGGCGCTGGCGGCGGAGGTCGGCGACGCGCTCGTGGTGCAGACGGATCTGTGCCTCGACGAGTTCACCGATCACGGCCACTGCGGCGTCCTCGCCGCCGACGGCTCGGTCGACAACGACGCGACGCTCGAGCGGTATGCGTCGATGGCGCTCGCGCAGGCGCGCGCGGGGTCGCAGCTGCTGGGTCTGTCCGGCATGATGGACGGCCAGGTCGCCGTGATCCGCGCCGCTCTGGATGCCGAGGGCTTCACCGACACCCTCCTGCTGGCCTACGCGGCGAAGTACGCGAGCGCCTTCTACGGCCCGTTCCGCGAAGCTGTCGACTCGCAGCTCACGGGCGACCGGCGCACCTACCAGCTCGACCCGGGCAACCGCCGCGAGGGCGTGCGCGAGGCCGTCGTCGATGCGGAGGAGGGCGCCGACATCGTGATGGTCAAGCCCGCGATGGCGTTCCTGGATGTGCTGCGTGAGGTGCGTGACACCGTCAATATTCCGGTGTGGGCATACCAGGTGTCGGGCGAGTACGCGATGATCGAGGCCGCCTCCGCCAACGGCTGGATCGACCGCCGTGCCGCCGTGCTCGAATCACTTCTCTCCATCCGCCGCGCGGGTGCCGACGCCGTCCTGACGTACTGGGCGACCGAGGCCGCGCGCTGGCTGCGCGACTGACCTCGCGCGCCTCTTCAGAAGGGCCCTGATGAACGACCGCAATGACGACCTGTTCTCCGCCGCCCGTGCGGTGATCCCCGGCGGGGTCAACTCGCCGGTGCGCGCGTACGGATCGGTGGGCGGCACGCCGCGGTTCCTCGCGTCGGCCTCGGGTGCCAGGGTCACGGATGCCGCGGGTCGCTCGTACGTCGACCTCGTGGCCTCGTGGGGCCCGGCTCTGCTCGGTCACGCGCACCCCGAGGTCGTCGCCGCCGTGCAGGAGGCGGCGACCCGTGGACTGTCGTTCGGCGCTCCGACGGAGGGGGAGGTGGAGCTGGCCGCACTGATCGCCGATCGCGTGCGCTTCGGCGAGATCCGTCCGATCGAGCGCGTGCGCCTGGTGTCGACGGGCACCGAGGCGACGATGACGGCGATCCGGCTGGCCCGCGGCGCGACCGGTCGGGACCTGCTGGTGAAGTTCGCGGGCAACTACCACGGTCACTCCGACGGCCTGCTCGCCGAGGCGGGCTCGGGTGTCGCGACGCTTGCGCTTCCGGGCTCGGCCGGCGTTCCCGCCCCGATCGCCGCGCAGACGCTGGTGATCGGATACAACGACCCCGAGGCTCTCGCGGCGGTGTTCGCCGAGCACGGTCCGCGGATCGCGGCGGTCATCGTCGAGGCAGCCGCGGCGAACATGGGCGTGGTCGCTCCGCTTCCCGGGTTCAACCGTCTCATCGCGGAGACCGCACACGCCCATGGCGCCCTCATGATCCTCGACGAGGTGCTCACCGGGTTCCGCGTGCACCCGGCCGGCTACTGGGGTCTGCAGGCCGCTGCGGGTGAGGACTATCTGCCCGACATCATCACGTTCGGCAAGGTCGTCGGCGGAGGGATGCCGCTGGCCGCGCTCGGTGGACGTGCCGAGGTCATGGACCTGCTCGCTCCGCTCGGGCCCGTCTATCAGGCGGGGACGCTCTCCGGCAATCCGCTGTCGGTCGCTGCGGGGCTCGCCACGCTGCGTCTCGCCACCCCGGAGGTGTATGCGACCGTGGATGCGGCATCCGCTCGCGTCTCGGCTGCTCTGGATACTGCCCTGTCGGATGCCGGCGTCACCCACGCCGTCGCGAACGCGGGAAGTCTCTTCAGCGCTTCCTTCCGTGCATCCGCACCCCGCGACTATGCCGAGGCGCAGGCGCAGGAGTCGTTCCGCTATGCGCCGTTCTTCCACTCCTTGCGCGAGCAGGGTGTGGCCTTGCCGCCGAGCGTGTTCGAGGCCTGGTTCCTGACGGCCGCGCACGGTGAAGAGGACCTCCAGATCATCGAAGCTGCGCTGCCCGCTGCGGCCGCCGCGGCAGCGTCGGCTCGCGCGTAGAGCGTCGCGTCGGCCCCGCGGTACCCGGGATCGTCTCAGACGAACATCACGCGGCGGGGCACGGCGTCGTTGTAGACCCGCCCGAGGGGGCTGGTCCATTCGATGTCTCCGCCGGGAAGCTGCCGGGCGGTCCACCGATATCGGTCGTCGACCTCGGGATGCTTGAGCGCATGGTGACCCACGCACAGGTGAGCGAGGTTGTCGTTCGATGTGGGGCCGCCGCGGGCATGATCGTGGTTGTGGTCGATCTGCCGCCTCTTCTCCACCCAGGCATCGAGCAGCATCTGACGGTGCTCGATGCTGTTGTCGGTGGGGGAGGTCATGCCTCTAGTATAGAACATATGTTCGAATGTGCAAGAGATGATGTCGACCGATTGAGTCGAACCCACAATGGATCGTTGCGTTCCTGTGAGCAACTTCCAGACAACTGGGAGGGCCGCGCTGGCAGACTGGGGGCATGGTGACGTTGCTGCTGGACCAGACGCAACTGGAGGTCGTGCTCTCGCCGATCGAGCGAGCCGCCACCTTCCACCGCAGCAACGTGCGGATCGTGCGCGACCACATCACCAAGGTGCAGCTCACCGAAGATGCGTGGACGTGGCTGCGCGGAGTGCCGAACCCCGGAACACACATTCCCGGAGTCCTCGCCGCCGGCAGCTGGAAGGCGGCAGGCAGCCTCGACTTCGTGCTGATCCGTCGGCGTCGTCCGGGTGTCGTCATCGACCTCGAGGGCGACGACCAGTACGGCCGGCTGATCCTCAGCACGCGTCACGGCCTCGCACTCACGCAGGCGCTCCGACTCGACGTGTCGACCGAACCTGCCGACGTCGAAGAGATCGTCGCGACCGCTCCGGCACCCACCTCCAAGGGGAGTCGTCGACCGGTCATCCGTCCGCGGCCCGCCTGACTCGTCCGGATCATCGAGAAAGCCCTCCGCCCCATCAGGGTGCGGAGGGCTTCCTCGTCAGCGGACGGACTCAGCCGTGGTGGTTGCCGTCGTGCTCGTGGTGCTCGTGGTGCTCACCGTCGTGTTCGTGGTGCTCCCCGTGGTGCTCGTGGTTCTCACCCTCGTGCTCGTGGTTCTCACCCTCGTGCTCGTGGTTCTCACCCTCGTGCTCGGCATGCTCGTCCCCGGGCGCGGCCTCGTCGGCGGCATCCGCTCCGTCCTCGGAGTCAGACTCGGGCGCGTCTGCAGTCGGGACGGTGTCGATCACTCCGGTCGACGCGACGGTCCAGTGCGGCCCGTCGTCGGATGTCGACGGATCCTGGGGGTAGTCCTTCGGCTCGTCCTCGTAATACGCGCGGGCGGCGGCGGCGAGCATGGAGCTGACAGCGGCGGAGCGGGGATCGCTCTCGTCGGCGTTCTGCTCCGACGCGTCGCCCTCATGCTCCGCGGCGTCGGACGAGCCGTCCGTCGCTCCGAGCTCGGTGAAGAACTCGACGCCGGCGTGATTCTCGTCGACGTTCTCGTCGGTGCTGGAGTCGCCCGCGCTGTCCGGCGTCTCGGCCGGGGTCGCGCCTGACGTGCCGAAGAGGATCTCGTCGAACGATCGCGTCGGAGCGGCCTCCTCGGCGTCGGCGTCGGCGTCGTGCGGAGCCCCGTCAGAAGAGCTCTCGCCGCCATCGGTGGTCTCTTCGCCCGCATCCGACGAGACGTCCTCGGATACCGCGTCATCGTCGTGCTCGTCGTGGTCGCCGTGCTCGCCGTCCTCGACAACGCCGGTCTCGACATCGCCGTCCTCGACAACGCCGTTCTCGACATCGCCGTGCGCGTCGGCGTTCTCCTCGGACTCGAGCGTCTCGACGAGGCTCACCTCGACGGTGGTCTGCTCTGCGCCGTCATCGGGCATGGAGGCGACGTCTTCAGAGGCGACCGCATCTTCGACGGAACCGTCTTCGACAGCATCCTCGTCGACGGCGGTCTCTTCGATCGGCGCGTCCTCGACAGCAGCGTCCGCCTCGACCGCGCCCTCGTCGACGGAATCGTCGGCGTCGCCGTCACCCTCCGCGGTCTCCGCGAAAACCGCCGCTTCTGCGCCGGCAGTGGCGCCGGCCGCGGCCGTGCCGACCGCACCGACCGGTCCCGGCGTGACGAGCTGCGAGGCGGCGGCCTCGGCGCGCGGGCCGAGCCTTCCGCCGCGCACCAGTTCGATGAAGACGTCTTCCAGCGTCGGGCCGCGCTGCACGAGCGTGCTGAGCGCGATGCCGGCGTCGGCGGCGACAGCACCGACCGTGCCGGCGTCTCCACCGCGCACGGTGAGCCCAGAGCGGAGCACCTCGACGTCGAACCCCGCAGCGGAGAGCGCGGTGGTGAGGGCCGCGCGGTCCGCGGCATCCACCACGACGGAGCCGCCCTTCGGATCGGCGAGGGTCTCGATGCCGCTGGCGAGCACCAGGTGACCCTTCGAGAGCACCAGGACGTTGTCGGCGACCTGCTCGATCTCGCTGAGCAGGTGGGAGGACACGAGCACGGTGCGGCCTTCGTCGGCCAGTCGCCGCATCAGCAGGCGCATCCAGCGGATGCCTTCGGGGTCGAGGCCGTTGGCGGGCTCGTCGAACACCAGGGCACCGGGGTCGCCGAGCAGGGCATTCGCGACGCTCAGGCGCTGGCGCATGCCGAGCGAGAACCCGCCGATACGGGAATCGCCTTCACCCTCCAGGCCCACCAGCCCGAGGACCTCGTCCACCCGGGCGAGCGGGATCCCGTTCGCCTTCGCGGCGATCGTCAGCTGCCGGTGAGCGGTGCGACGAGGACGGTACACCGTCTCCTCGAGCACCGAGCCGATCGTGCGCAGCGGCTGGCGAAGCTCCGCATAGGCCGTGCCGCCGATGGTGGCGGTTCCGGAAGTGGCTCGCACCTGACCGAGCAGGATGCGAAGGGTGGTGGTCTTGCCTGCTCCGTTCGGGCCGAGGAAAGCGGTGACCGCCCCGGGCTCGACACGTGCCGAGAAGTCGGAGACCGCGGTCACCTCATTGAAGCGCTTCGTCACGTTCGTGAACTCGAGCACCTGTCCGTCGGGCATCCGCGACCTCTCCTTGCAGTGAACAGTTCCCCCTATCCTGCCGGAAAAGCGCCCGGATCGCGTATTTCGTGCGGATCGGCACCCCGCGGCGAGCGGGTAACGTGGCACGCGTGACAGACACCATCGCCGCGCCCCGCGTCCTCGTCCGCACGGAAGGCGCGCTCGGTCGGCTCACGCTGAACCGCCCCGAGGCGATCAATGCGCTCGATCCCGGCATGATCGACCTGCTCACCGAGGCGCTCACGGCATGGGTCCACGACACCGACGTGCAGATCGTCCTGATCGACGGGGCGGGCGACCGGGGGATGTGCGCGGGCGGCGACGTGCGAGCGCTGCACCAGCAGATCACCTCCGGCCATGCCGAGCAGTCCGCCGAGTTCTTCCGTGCCGAGTACGCGCTGAACGCGATGATCGCCGAGTACCCGAAGCCCGTCGTCGCGATCGCCGACGGCATCACGATGGGCGGCGGCATCGGCCTCGCCGGCCACGCGGCGATCCGGATCGTCACCGAGCGCTCGAAGCTCGCGATGCCCGAGACCCGCATCGGCTTCACTCCCGACGTGGGGGGCACGTGGCTGCTGGGGCGGGCGCCCGGCCGGTTCGGCGAGTACTTCGCCCTGACCGGCTCGACGATGGACGGAGCCGATGCCGTGCACCTCGGCTTCGCCGACCACTTCGTGCCGTCGGACCGGCTCGACGCGCTGCGCGAGGCGCTCGCCTACCGCGCCGATCCCACCGGACCGAGCGAGATCGTGCTGCTCTTCGACGAGACCCCCGAGCCGTCGCTGCTCCCGGCCTCGCAGGAGTGGATCGACGACGCCTTCTCTGCGCCGACCGTGGTCGAGATCATCGAGCGGCTGCAGGCGCAGGGGACGACGGATGCCGCCGCCACCGCCGACCTCCTCGAGGGGCTCGCGCCCACGGCGCTCGTCGTCACGCTCGACGCGGTGCGGGAAGCGCGGGAGCTCCCGAACCTGCGCGCGGCGCTGGAGGGCGAGTACCGGCGCGTGCTCTGGTTCGTGAACCAGCATCCTGATCTCGTCGAGGGCATCCGGGCGCAGGTTGTCGACAAGGATCGCAACCCGAGGTGGGACCCTCCGACGCTGGCGGAGCTGGAACCGGATGCCGGTGCCGGCGCTCGCGATTACGTGCCGGAGCGACCGCTCTTCTGAGTCTCGCTGCGCGCGAAGAAGAGGTCTCCATTCGCGCGAATACAAGCCGCGCGTTCTTCGCCCGGGTTCAGAAACCGCAGGCCGCGGTTGAGAAGGTTCGCTGTCAGCGAAGGTCCTCAGAAAGGGGGATACGAATGTCCGCGGTTCGTGGCACTCTGTCTTGTGGCCGGTTGTCGGTCGGCATCCGTCTGCCGAGAAACCCGCCGATCCATCCTTCCTAGAAAGTGCGCCTGTGCTGGGAAAAATACTCGTCCGCTATCTGTCTCGCTACAGGTGGTTGCTGCTGGGCGTGCTGGTGTTCCAGCTCGCGAGCGTGTCCGCCACCCTCTACCTGCCGCGCCTGAACGCCGACATCATCGACAAGGGCGTCGCGCAGGGTGACACCGGTTACATCTGGAGCACCGGTCTGTTCATGCTCGCCGTGTCACTCGGCCAGATCATCGCCTCCGTCACGGCGACCTACTTCGCCGCACGCGCCGCGATGGGTGCCGGCCGCGACATCCGCGCCGACGTCTTCGGCAAGGTCAGCGGGTTCTCCGAGCGCGAGGTCTCCGTCTTCGGCGCCGGCTCGCTGATCACCCGCAACACGAACGATGTGCAGCAGGTGCAGATGCTCGCGATGATGGGCGCCACGATGCTCGTCACCGCGCCGCTGCTCGCGATCGGCGGCATCATCTTCGCCGTGCAGACCAATGTCGGGCTCAGTTGGCTCATCGCGGTCGCCGTGCCGGCGCTGCTCATTCTCGCGGCGCTGGTCATCGGCCGCATGGTGCCGCTCTTCCGCACGTATCAGGGCAAGCTCGACAACGTCAACCGGATCATGCGCGAGCAGCTCACCGGCGTGCGCGTCGTGCGCGCTTTCGTGCGCGAGGGCATCGAAGAGGAGCGCTTCCGCGGCGCCAACACCGACATCATGGTCGTCGGCCGCAAGGTCGGCTCGCTGTTCGTGCTGCTGTTCCCGCTGTTCATGCTGATCCTCAACGTCACCGTCGTCTCAGTCATCTGGTTCGGCGGCATCGAGGTCAACAACGGCACCGTGCAGGTCGGCACGCTCTTCGCCTTCATGCAGTACATCGGCCAGATCATGGGCGGCGTCATCATGGCGAGCTTCATGGCGATGATGATCCCGCGTGCCGCGGTCTCGGCCGAGCGCATCGGCGAGGTGCTCGACTCGGAGTCGACCATGGTCCGCCCCGAGAACGGCGTCACCGCGTTCCCCGCCCCCGGAGCCGTGGCCTTCGACGACGTCGAGTTCACGTACCCCGGGGCCGACGCACCGGTGCTCACGGGCATCAGCTTCGGCGCGCAGCCCGGTGAGACGGTCGCCATCGTCGGATCCACCGGATCGGGCAAGACGACCCTCGTCTCGCTCATCCCGCGCCTCTTCGACGTCTCCGGAGGTGCCGTGCACATCGGCGGCACCGACGTGCGCGACGCCGACGTCGAGGCGCTCTGGAGCACGATCGGCCTGGTGCCGCAGCGTCCCTTCCTCTTCACCGGCACCGTCGCGTCGAACCTGCGCTACGGCCGGGAGGACGCCACCGACGAAGAGCTCTGGCACGCCCTCGAGATCGCGCAGGGTCGCGACTTCGTCGAGGAGATGCCCGACGGACTCGAGTCGCGCATCGCTCAGGGCGGCACCAACGTGTCCGGCGGACAGCGTCAGCGGCTCGCGATCGCCCGCGCGATCGTGCATCAGCCGCAGATCCTGGTGTTCGACGACTCGTTCTCGGCTCTCGACCTGACCACCGATGCCCGCCTGCGGCAGGCACTGTGGCGGGAGCTCCCGCACGTGACGAAGATCGTGGTCGCGCAGCGGGTCTCCTCGATCACGGATGCGGATCGCATCGTCGTCCTCGAGGGCGGCACCATGGTGGGCGTGGGCACCCATGAGGAGCTGCTCGAGACGAGCGACACCTACCGAGAGATCGTCGAATCGCAGCTGGGGGTGGACGCATGAGCGAGCGGAACGCAGAACAGGGCAAGGCCAAGCGCGGCCGTGCCGCGGCAGCAGTCGCCGAGCCCGAACTGACCGACGAGGAGAAGTACGAGGCCGAGCTCGCCGAGCAGGCGCGCCAGAACTCCGGCAGCTGGGACAGCGTCGCGCCAGGCAAGGCCGATAATTTCGGCACGAGCTTCGCGCGGATGATCGGGCTCCTGAAGCCGTCGGCCATCTGGTTCGTCTTCGTGTCGATCCTCGGTGCGCTCGGCGTCGTCCTGACGGTCGCCGCGCCCAAGGTGCTCGGCGAGGCGACGAACCTCGTCTACAAGGGGTTCATCTCCATCCAGCTCGGCCAGCCGAACGGCGACTTCCCCGGGTTCCCGGCGGGCACTCCGCAAGACGTGGTCATCGAGGCGCTCCGCGGTTCGGGTCAGGACGACTTCGCGAACCAGATCGGCGCGCTCGGAGACTTCACCGTCGGCCAGGGCGTCGACTTCGAGGCTCTCCGGTGGATCATCGCCGCGGTCCTCGCGATCTACGTCGCCGCGGCCTTCCTGACCTGGATCCAGGGCTACGTCATCAACGTCATCATGGTGCGCACCATGTGGCGCCTGCGCGAGTCGGTCGAGGCGAAGATCAACCGTCTGCCGCTCTCATACTTCGACAAGGTGCAGCGCGGTGAGCTGATCTCGCGCGTCACGAACGACATCGACAACATCACGCAGACCATGCAGCAGTCGCTCTCCGGCGCCCTCACCTCGGTGCTCACCGTCGTCGGCGTGCTGGTCATGATGTTCTCGATCTCGTGGCAGCTCGCCCTCGTCGCACTGATCACCCTGCCGCTCATGGCCGTCATCTTCGGCGTCATCGGGCCCCGGTCGCAGAAGGCGTTCGGCACCCAGTGGCGCAAGGTCGGCCGGCTGAACGCCCGGGTCGAGGAGGCCTTCTCCGGTCACGCACTGGTGAAGGTGTTCGGCCGCGAGAAGGATGCGCTGAACAAGTTCCAGGACGAGAACGAAGAGCTGTTCCAGGCCAGCTTCAAGGCCCAGTTCCTCTCCGGCATCATCATGCCGGCGATGATGTTCGTCGGCAGCCTCAGCTACGTGGGCATCGCGGTGCTCGGTGGTCTGATGGTCGCGAGCGGCCAGCTCCGTCTGGGCGATGTGCAGGCGTTCATCCAGTACTCGCAGCAGTTCACGCAGCCGCTGTCCGAGCTGGGTGGCATGGCCGCCGTCGTGCAGTCCGGCACCGCATCGGCAGAGCGCGTGTTCCAGCTGCTCGACGCCGACGAGCAGGAGGCCGACGACGCCGACGCTCCCGCCCTCGCCGACGGCAAGGGCGTCATCGAGTTCGAGAACGTCCAGTTCTCGTACACGCCGGAGCGCCCGCTGATCCAGGACCTGTCCTTCCGGGTCGAGCCGGGGCAGACGGTCGCGATCGTCGGTCCGACCGGCGCGGGCAAGACCACGCTGGTCAACCTGATCATGCGGTTCTACGAGCTCAGCGGCGGCCGGATCATGCTCGACGGTCAGGACATCGCCGAGATCACCCGCGACGAGCTGCGCTCCCGCACCGGCATGGTGCTGCAGGACCCGTGGCTGTTCGCGGGCAGCATCCGCGAGAACATCCGATACGGCCGCTCCACCGCGACCGACGACGAGGTTCTCGACGCCGCGAAGGCGACGTACGTCGACCGGTTCGTGCATGCGCTCCCCGAGGGGTACGACACCGTGCTCGACGAGGACGCATCGAACGTCTCCGCCGGTGAGCGTCAGCTGATCACCATCGCCCGGGCGTTCGTCGCACAGCCGTCGATCCTCATCCTCGATGAGGCGACATCGGCGGTCGACACCCGCACCGAGCTGCTCCTGCAGCACGCGATGGCCGCGCTCCGACAGGGACGCACGTCCTTCGTGATCGCGCACCGCCTGTCGACCATCCGCGACGCCGACCTCATCCTCGTGATGGAGCACGGCGACATCGTGGAGAAGGGCACGCACGACGAGCTCATCGCCGCGCAGGGTGCCTATTGGCGCCTGTACCAGTCGCAGTTCGAGCAGGCCGCGACCGACCTCGACGCCGAAGACGCGCTCACCGGCACGACGCCCGTCGTCGTGACCGGCGAAGCCGGCGCGACCGATGGCGGCGCACAGGCCGAGGCGGATGACGCCGTGGCCGGGGCATCTGTCGGAGCGCAGTCACCGACAGCCGAGGCCGCCGCTGCTCAGCGCGTGATGGAAGACGGTGCCGACGAATCCGGTCGCCGAGCCTGACCCGCGCACAGCACGACGCCCCATCCCGAATCCTCTGGGTGGGGCGTCGTCGTCGAGAAGAGCGTCTCGCCTCAGGACTTGTCGGCGTTGATGCCGAGCAGCTCGAGCGGGTGGGTCAGACGCCACCAGGGGCTCGGTCCCTCGACGTCCTCCGCGAGTGCGAGATCAGTCGCGACCGAGTCGAGCGGGCCGACCGTGGTGAGCGTGCCGACCGTGCCGTCCTCTTCGCGTTCGTCGCCCAGCTCGAACGACGCCGTTGCCGTGGCGATCGCCCCGTTCCAGAGCACCACCGTCGCGTCGTCGTCGGTGACGACATCGACCTTCTCGCCCCACACGGTCGTCACCTCGCCGACGACCGTGCCCTTGGCGACCGCGGGAGCCTGCGCCGTCAGCGCCGCCTCGGTCTCCGCGAAGAGTGCTCGCGTCGCGGCGAGGCGCTGCTCGTCGTCGGCCTGATCCAGCACCGCGGCGAAGAGGTGCACGGTCGTGTCGCCGACCGCGATGTCCTTCGCCGTCAGCAGGTTCCATCCGACGAGCGTTCCGGTCTTGATGCCGACCACGCCGGGATCGGCCAGCATCCCGTTGGTGTTCACGACCGTTCCGGCGCCTGGGAGATCCACCGACGGGGTGCCGACGATCTGCGCGAAGACCGGGTTCTTCATCGCGTACTCCGCCAGCGCGACCAGTGCTTCGGGCGTCGCCACGTTGCCCTCATCGAAGCCGGAGGGCGTGACCACGGTGATGCCGGTGAGCCCGCGCTCACGCAGCCAGACGACAGCGGCATCCGCGAACTGATCGTCGGATCCCCAGATCTCGGACGACAACCGGTCGATGTAGTTGTTCGCCGACCCCATCAGGGTGCCCTGCAGCAGCTGGTACTCGGTCAACACGCCGTTCACCGGCACATCCAGCGCCGACTGGTCCGAGCGGCGGTACTGCCAGTACTCGGCGCTGTCGGCACGGTCGAATCGGAACTCCGGTCCCTGCTCGCCCAGGGCGAGAGGCATCCGGTCGAGCACCATCAGGCTGCTGACGACCTTCGTGATGCTCGCGATGCTCACGGCGTTCGCCGCGGATGCCGCCGTGCTCACACCGGCGATACCCACGGCCGCGCTGCCCTGCGCCGGCCAGGTGATGGTCGCCGCCGCGGCGGGGACGGTGTCGAACTCGACCGCCTGCACCGTCGGAGGAACCTCGTGCAGTGGCCACAGCAGCGTCGTCCCCGCGTACGCGCCGACCAGCCCCGCGAGAGCGACGAGCGGTACGAGCAACCCAGGACGAGCGATCGCAGGACGCAGCCGGGCGCCGCGCATCAGCCCGTCGGCGCTCTCGGCCTCGGCCGGCTCGTCGAGTGTCGCGACCGCGGTGCGCTGTGCGACGGTCGTCGAATCGACCCAGGTGAGCGCTGTCGCCGTGACCTCGTCGTCGGCCCACTGCGCGGCCGGCTCCTGGAGGATCGCCATCGGGTCGTAGACGGCGGTCGTGACCGGAGCCTCGGCAGCAGGGGCGTCCGCGCGCGGTTTGAACAGCGGGGGTTCCGCAGCGGCGGGCGCGTTCTCGACCGGCGTCGTCTCGACCGGTGCGGGTGCCGTCTCGACCGGTGCGGGTGCCGTCTCGACCGGTGCTCCCGACGCTGCCGAGACCGGCATCGTCTCTGCCGCGAAGAGCGCGTCGACCGCGGCGGCCGATGCGGGAAGAGCGGGCGCGATGGCGGGAGCCGGCGGCGGCGCGTCCCCGGCGAAGAGGGCGTCGGCGGCGAAGCCGGATCCCTGCTCCGGCGTGCGCGTCGCGGCATCCATCCCGAAGGGCGGAGCAGGGCGCTCGGCGTCGGTCGCGGCCTCCGGAGCGACGCCGTCGCCGACGACGCCCGTCGCCTCGTCGGTGGGATCTGAAGCGGTCACTCGTTTACGGTACCCAATCTCCGCTGCGATCCGCGGCGGATCGGCCTCGAGGCGCACGGGTGTCGGGACGCGCTAGGATCGTCAGCACAACCACGGGAGTCCGGCGAGCCGGGCTGAGAGGGAGCGAATCGCGCTTCGACCGTCGAACCTGATCTGGGTCATGCCAGCGCAGGGAGGAGTTCAGATGAGTACATCCACGTCCGCGTCCAGGTCTCAGACGACGCAGGGACACACACCCGCCGCAGGCTTCTTCCGCTGGCGGATCGTCGACATCGTCGTCGCCAGCGTCATCGGCGTCGCGGCCGGCCTGATCTTCCTGGCCTGGAACGTCGGCTACCTCGGGCCGAAGGCCCTGCTGGAACCGCTGCTTCCCGGCATCCAGGGCCTTCTCGACGGGCCGTGGCTCTTCGCCGGCGTGCTCGGCGGACTGATCATCCGCAAGGCGGGAGCGGCGATCTACGTCGAGCTGCTCGCCGCGGTCGTCTCGGCGCTCATCGGCAACCAGTGGGGCGGCTTCCTCACGCTCGAGGCAGGTCTCGTGCAGGGTCTCGGCGCGGAGCTGATCTTCCTGCTCTTCTTCTACCGTCGCTGGTCGCTCCCGGTCGCGATCCTCGCAGGTGCCGGCGCCGCTCTCGCCGGCGGCATCAACAACCTGATCCTCTGGTACGCCGGGTCGGGTACCGCGTTCACGGTCATCTACCTGATCAGCACGGTCATCTCGGGCGCCGTCATCGCCGGTGCCCTGTCGTGGGTGCTGGCGCGCGGTATCGCCGCGACCGGTGCCCTCGACCGATTCGGGTCGGGCCGCGAGGCGCGCGTCCGCGTCTGATGCGACCGGATCACACCGGTCCTGCCGCGATCGAGGCGCACGGGTGGGGCTGGCGTCACGCGAGCCGCCTCGCCTGGGCGCTGCGCGACGTCTCGTTCCGCATCGACCCCGGTGAGCGCGTGCTCGTGCTCGGCGCGTCCGGTGCCGGCAAGTCCACGCTCCTGCACGGCCTCGCGGGGGTGCTCGGCGGGGACGAGGAGGGCGAGAGCGAGGGCGAGCTCCTCATCGACGGCGCTCCGGCCACCGCGACGCGCGGCCGCGCGGGCCTCGTGCTGCAGGACCCGGATTCCCAGGTCATCCTCGCGAGGGCGGGAGACGACGTCGCCTTCGGATGCGAGAACCTCGGCGTTCCGCGCGCCGAGATCTGGCCGCGCGTCGCGGCTGCGCTCGACGCCGTCGGCCTCGACGTGCCTCTCGACCATCCCACCAAGGCGCTCTCCGGCGGGCAGAAGCAGCGGCTCGCGCTGGCCGGCATGCTCGCGATGCGGCCCGGGCTGGTGCTGCTCGACGAGCCGACGGCGAACCTCGACCCGCAGGGCGTGATCGAGGTGCGGGATGCCGTCGAACGGATGCTGCAACGGCAGCCGGCGACCCTGATCGTCGTCGAGCACCGTCTGGATGTCTGGTTGCCGCTCATCACCCGAGTGATCGTCGTCGGAGCCGGAGGAGTGATCGCCGACGGCGCACCGCACGAGGTGCTCGGGGCCGAGGGTGCCCGGCTCGCCGCCGACGGCGTATGGGTGCCGGGTCGTGCACCGGCCGATCCGCCCGCACCTCTCCAGGGCCCTGGCGCGGCTCTGCTCAGCGCCCGCGACCTGTCCGTCGCGCGGGTCACCGGGCGCCCGGTGGCCTCGGGAATCGACCTCGACGTGCATGCGGGACAGGTGCTCGCGATCACGGGTCCGAACGGCGCGGGCAAGTCCACCCTGGGCCTGACGCTCGCCGGACTCCTGCCTCCCGCTGGCGGCGAGGTCGCGGCATCCGCCTCTCTCGCGGGCGGACTCGTCACCGCCCCCATCCGCTGGGCGTCGCGGGATCTGCTGACGCGCATCGGCATGGTCTTCCAGGAACCCGAGCATCAGCTGCTCGCGAAGACGGTGCGCGACGAGCTCGCGGTGGGTCCGCGGGCGCTCGGCATCCCCGAGGACGAGATCGCCGCACGCAGCGACGAGCTGCTCGCCCGACTGCGGCTCGACCGTCTCGCCGCCGCGAATCCGTACACGCTGTCCGGCGGGGAGAAGCGTCGTCTGACGGTCGCCGCCGCGATCGCGACCCGGCCGCAGGTGCTGGTGCTCGACGAGCCGACATTCGGCCAGGACGCGCGCACCTGGGCCGAGCTCGTCGCCATGCTCGCGGTGCTGCGCGATGAAGGCTCGGCGATCGTGACGATCACTCACGACCTCGATGTCGCCCGCGCCCTGCACGCCGAGCGGTTCGAACTCGGAGGACCGGCATGACCGTTCTCGAGTCGCGCGCTCGCAGCGGAGCCCTCGCCCACATCAACCCCGTCGCGAAGCTCGGCGTGAGCGGGCTGATCGCGGTGCCGCTCATCCTCACGCTCGATCCGGTCTCGGCGTCCGTCGCTCTCGTGCTGGAAGCGGTGCTGTTCCTGTTCGCGGGCATCGGCTGGCGCGAGTTCTGGGTGCGCACCTGGCCGGTGTGGCTCGCGGCCCCGCTCACCGGCCTCACGATCGCGCTCTACGGCGAGACGAGCGGCACCGTGTACGTGGACTGGTTCGTCCTCCGCATCAGCGAAGGCTCGCTGGCCCTCGCCCTGGCCACGATGCTCCGCGTGCTCGCGATCGCGCTGCCCTCGGTCGTCCTGTTCATCACGGTCGATCCGACCGACCTCGCCGACGGGCTCGGGCAGATCCTGAAGCTCCCCGCGAGATTCGTGCTCGGCGCGCTCGCCGGTCTGCGCATGGTCGGCCTGTTCCTCGACGACTGGCGTGCGCTCGAACTCGCCCGCCGTGCGAGGGGCGTCGCGGATCGCGGGCGCATCCGCCGCTTCTTCGGCATGGCCTTCGCGCTGCTGGTGCTCTCGATCCGCCGCGGCGCGAAGCTCGCCACCGCGATGGAGGCCCGCGGCTTCGGCGCCCCCGGCCCCCGCACCTGGGCGCGTGAATCGCGCTTCGGTCGGAGGGAATGGATGCTGCTCGCCATCGGCGCCGCGATCTCGGCGGTCGCGATCGCCGCGGCCGTGGCGACCGGAGCGTGGAACTTCATCCTCGGACCGGGCACCTGAGCCCAGGCGGTCTCAGGTCGCGTTCCAGAGGTCCCGGTAGTAGGCGAGCCGCTCGCGGTCGGGCTCGACGCCGTACGCCTCGATGAGCGCGTCCTCCCACCCGGGGCCGTAGTTCCACTCGGTGCTCATCGACGCGACGGCGAGGTCGGCCCAGCGGTCGGCCGTACCGAGCAGAGCCAGGTCGACGTGGGCGACCCAGCGGCCGTCGTCGCCGACGAGGGTGTTGGGGCAGCAGGCGTCGCCGTGGCTGACGACGAGCCGGTCGATCGGCGGCGCCGTGCGCAGCGCGTCGGGTACCTCGATGCCGCGCCGCTCCGCGTTCGCGATGCGGGAGGCGATGCTCCACTCCCACGGGCACTCCTCGACGGGGAGCGTGTCGTGCATCGCGCGCAGCGCCTCGCCCACGGCGCGCACGGCGGTGGCAGGATCGGCGACCCAGTGCGGGTCGACGGCGCTGCGCCCCTCGATCGCGGCGGTCACGAGCCACTCGTGCGTGTCGTCCTCGCCGTGGTCGATCACCGTCGGCACCGTGATCCAGCGGGATGCCCACGCCATGCGCTCGGCCTCGTCCTTCAGGCTGAACTCGAGGTTGCGCGGACCCCATTTGATGTAGAACGGGTCCCCGGCGCCGGTCGCGCGGAAGGTCAGCCCGCCGTAGTCGTTGTCCCAGACGCAGACCAGATCGGCGCCGCGGGCGAGGATCTGGACCTGACCGGGAACGACGACCGGTTCCGTGGGAATCGACATGCCTCCATCCTGCTGCATGCTTCCCCGGCCGATGATGAGACGGAGGGCCATGTTCGCTGGGACTGCGTCGCACGAGTAGTCTCGTAGGCACCGGCCACGACGACGTTCGAAGGAGAACAGATGCAGGTCAGCGGACAGGGTGCATTCATCACGGGCGGAGCCTCGGGGCTCGGTCTCGCCACAGCACGACGCCTCACAGTGGCCGGAGCCCACGTCACCATCGTCGATCTCGGCTCGTCGAAGGGGGCGGAGCTCGCAGAGGAGCTCGGCGGACTCTTCGTCGCGGCCGACGTCACCAGCGCCGACGAGGTGCAGGCCGCCGTCGCCGCCGCTCAGGCCGCGGCACCCCTGCGCGTGGTCGTGAACTGCGCGGGCATCGCCCCGCCCGCGAAGGTGCTCGACCGCGACGGCAACCCGACCGCGCTCGCCGACTTCGAGCGCGTGGTGCGCATCAACCTCGTCGGCACGTTCAACGTCACCTCCCAGGCATCCGCCGTCATCGCGAAGAACGAGCCGACCGACGGCGGCGACCGCGGCGTCATCGTCAACACCGCCAGCGTCGCCGCGTTCGACGGGCAGATCGGCCAGCCCGCCTACGCGTCGTCGAAGGGCGGCGTGCACGCGATGACCCTGCCGATCGCCCGCGAGCTCGCCCGCTACGGCATCCGCGTCTGCACGATCGCGCCGGGCATCATGGAGACCCCGATGCTCATGGGCCTGCCGCAGGAGGCGCAGGATTCCCTCGGCCAGCAGGTGCCCTACCCGTCCCGTCTCGGCCGGCCCGACGAGTACGCCGCCCTCGTGGAGCACATCGTCGAGAACGGCTACCTGAACGGTGAGACCATCCGTCTCGACGGCGCGATCCGCATGGCGCCGAAGTAATCCCCCCGGCGTTCGAATCGCGCAACTGGTCGGATTCGAGCCCGGAAAACAGCAATTCACGCGATTCGAAACGAGAAGGTGCCCGATGAGCACACTGGCAGGCAAGACCATCCTGATGTCCGGCGGAAGCCGCGGCATCGGCCTCGCGATCGCCCTGCGGGCTGCGCGAGACGGCGCGAACATCGCGATGCTCGCGAAGACCGACACCCCGCATCCGAAGCTCGAGGGCACCGTGCACACGGCCGCCGAGCAGATCCGCGCGGCCGGAGGGCAGGCTCTGCCGATCGTCGGCGACGTGCGCGACGACGACGACATCACCGAGGCGGTGCTGAAGACGCAGGGCGAGTTCGGCGGCATCGACATCGTCATCAACAACGCCAGCGTGATCGACCTGTCGCGCTCGCTCGAGCTCGGCGCGAAGAAGTACGACCTCATGCAGGACGTCAACGTGCGCGGCACCTTCATGCTGTCGCGCGCCGCGGTGCCGATCCTCAAGGATGCCGAGAACCCGCACATCCTGTCGCTGTCGCCGCCCCTCAACCCTTCGCCGAAATGGCTGGGCGCGCACACCGGGTACACGCTCGCGAAGTTCGGCATGACGATGGTGACGCTCGGCCTCGCCGCGGAGTTCGCCCGCGACGGCATCGCCGCCAACACGCTCTGGCCGCGCACGACGATCGCGACCGCGGCGGTGCAGAATCTGCTCGGCGGAGACAAGGTCATGGCCGCGAGCCGCACGGCCGACATCTACGCGGATGCCGCCTACGCGGTGCTGCTGAAGCCGGCGAGTTCGTACACGGGACAGTCGCTCATCGTCGAAGACGTGCTCGAGGCCGACGGCGTGACCGACTTCTCGGGTTACGCGGCGATCCCCGGCACCCCGGACTCGGCCCTGTTCCCCGACATCTTCCTCGACTGAGGGATTTCAGAAGAGCAGGTAGACCGCGCCGACCACGGTGAGCACGATGACGATCCGGTCGAACAGCCGCTGATCCATGCGCTTCGCGAGACGGATGCCGGCGAGCGCGCCGATCACGACGAGCGGGGCGAGCACGGCATCCATGAGCAGCACGGGCACGTGGAACAGCCCGAGCCCGGCGAGGAACGGCACCTTCACGAGGTTGATGATCGCGAAGAACCAGGCCGACGTGCCGAGGAAGACCTGCACCGGTGTGCGGGTCGCGAGGAAGTACATCGACATCACCGGCCCGCCCGCGTTGGCGACCATCGTGGTGAAGCCTCCCATGGTGCCGTAGACGCCCGACAGCAGGAGCCCGCCGCGGACCGGTTCGACGGCGTCGGTCTTGTCCTGCCGCCACCGCCGCCACAGCGTGACGGCGATCATGAGCAGCAGGATGATGCCGATCGCGCGCCGGACGATCCCGTCGCCGGCGAGCGCCAGGAACGCGAAGCCGACCAGCAGTCCCGCGATGACGGCCGGTGCGAGGCGCAGCAGCGTCGGCCAGTGCGCGTGACGGCGGTACGCGATCAGGGCGAAGACATCGCCGACCATGAGCAGGAGCAGCATGGCCGCGGTCGAGGTGCGGGCGGGCAGCACGGCCGCGAACAGGGCGATCGCGAGGATGTTGCCCCCGGGGATCGCGGTCTTCGAGATGCCGATCGTGACCGCGGCGACGCCGAGGGCCGCCCACGCCCACGGTGCGATGTCGATCATCGGTCGATCTCGGCGACGATCGCGTCGTAGCCCCGGCTCGCGGCGAGATCGCGGGGGAGGACGCCGTCTCCGTCGGGGATCGTCACGTCGGCCCCGCCGTCGATCAGCGCGCGCACCACGTCGACGTACGCGCGCGACCCGTCGCCGAGCACGATCGCCTCGTGCAGGGCCGTCCAGTTCAGATTGTTCACGTGGTTCGGGTCGACGCCGGCGTCGAGCAGGATCCGCACCGTGGAGAGCAGGCCGCGTTCGGATGCCGGGATCAACGCGGTGCCGCCGAAGCGGTTCGTGCTCGCCAGGTCGGCGCCGTGGTCGAGGGTGAGCTGCAGGATCTCGTCGTGACCGCGGGCCCCGGCGTAGAGGTAGGCCGAGTCCTGGATGTCGTCCTTCGCGTTCACGTCGGCCCCGGCCTCGATGAGCAGGCGGGCGGCGTCGACACTGTTCGCCTTGGTGGCGGTCACGAGTGCCGTCATCCCGGCGTCTCCGCGTGCGTCGATGTCGGCGCCGGCGTCCAGCGCCGCCTGGGCGGCCGCGGCGTCTCCCGCGGTGGCGGCATCGAGCAGATCACGGGTGGCTTCGGACACGGAGGGCTCCTCGGAGGACGGTGCAGGATCGGTGGAGGCGGTGCATGCCGTCGCGGCGAGCAGCGTGCTCACGGCGATGGCTGCGGCGAACAGCATCCGTCTCCTTCTCATGGTTCTGGTATACCAAACCGAGCTGGAGGGCGGCGAGGAGTATCAGCCGCGGACGGTGGCGAGGGCTGTCGTGAACCGCACCGCACGCTGCTCGATGTCGGTCCAGTCGGATGCCGCGATCGACGCGCCGTTCGCCAGGTCGCCGCCCGCACCGACCGCCACCGCACCCGCGGCGAACCATGCGGCGAGGTTGTCGGGGCTCACGCCACCGGTCGGCATCAGCGGAGCATCCGGGAACGGGCCGCGCAACGCGCCGAGGTAGGAGGGGCCGCCGAGCGAGGCGGGGAAGATCTTGACGACATCGACGCCGAGGGCGAGCGCGCCCATGACCTCGGTCGGCGTCATCGCGCCGGTCATGACGACCCGGCCGGTGTCGAGCATCGCGCGGGTGAGGTCGGGCAGCGTGCCGGGGCTGACGAGGAACTCGGCTCCGGCGTCGGCGGCGAGCGCGGCCTGCTCGGGAGTCGTGACCGTCCCGGCGCCGACGTAGGCGGAATCTCCATGCCGGGCGATGAGCTCGCGGATCACGGCCGGAGCATCCGGGGTCGAGAAGGTCACCTCGATGCCGGTGACGCCGCCGCGGATGATCGCCTCGGACGCCTCCAGGGCGAGTTCGGGGGAGGGAGCGCGGAGCACGGCGAGAATGCCGGTGGTGCGGGCGCGGCTGAGACGGTCGGACATCGGTGCTCCTCGGGGTGGGGTGGTCCCATTCTCCCGGACGCCAACCTGTAATGACAAGTTGCGTCAGCGGGCGCGGCCGGGAGCCCAGGCGTCGATCAGCTCCTTCGAGTCCTTCAGACCCAGCCCGGTGTGCTCACGGAGCACCTTGATCGCCACGATGCGCTGATCGCCGGCGACGAGCCTGTCGATCTCGGACGCGACGGATGCCGGCAGCGACGCACGCACCGACGCCGGAGTGCGCACGGTCGGGGTGATCGAGGAGTAGGCGGCCGTCGCGTTCGACAGGGCGGCCGTGTGCGGAGCGGTCGTGCTGATCGACCAGTGCTCGACACGGTCCTTCGCCTCCTTCAAGCCGACGCCCGTGGCATCGCGGAACAGCTTGATGGCGTGGATCTTCTGCCCCGCCCCGATGAGTCGATCGATCTCGGCGACCACCTGCGGCGTGAGGCCGGAGACCGTGCTGGCCGACGACGACGCCGGCAGCGAGCGCGCGGTCGTCGGAGACGGCGTGAACACCTGCGGCTCGGGGAGCTTCGGGCGCATGCTGCGGAGCGCGGCCGACAGGATCACCACGACGACGACCAGGCCGACGACGATCCCGATGATCCAGATGATGTCCATGGGGCTCAGTCTAGGCAGGCGCTACCCGGCGCCCCAGGGTCTTCCCACCCGCCACCCCGTACCCTTGTACCTATGACCGACACTCCCCGCACGCGCGAGACGCGCCCCGCAGCATCCGCGTCCGCCCCGGAGGGTCGACCCGCGCAGGGCAAGGTCCGCTCCACGAAGCCCGCGCAGGTGCGCCCGGCGACCGAGGGCTGGACCCAGCAGAAGGATGCCGAGGGGCGCCCGCTCCTGCAGTTCGCGAGCCCGAAGCGCGGCAAGCCGCCGGTGCACCTCGCCGACCTGACCCCGGCCGAGCGCGTCGAGAAGGTCAAGGAGCTCGGACTCCCCGGCTTCCGCGCGAAGCAGCTGTCGACCCACTACTTCCGTCACTACACGTCGGACCCCGCCGAGATGACCGACCTCCCCGCGGGCATCCGCGAGGACCTCGTCAGCGGGATGCTGCCGCCGCTGCTCACCGAGGTGCGGCGCCTCGAGACCGACCGCGGCGACACGATCAAGTTCCTCTGGCGCCTGCACGACGGCGCGCTCGTCGAATCGGTGCTCATGCGCTACCCCGGCCGGATCACGCTCTGCGGGTCGAGCCAGGCCGGCTGCGGCATGAACTGCCCGTTCTGCGCGACCGGACAGGCGGGCCTCACCCGCAACATGTCGACCGCCGAGATCATCGAGCAGATCGTGCGTGCGAACCGGCTGATCGCCGAGGGCGGCCTCGGCGGCAAGAAGGCCGACGACCACAGCATGGAGCGCGTCTCGAACATCGTCTTCATGGGGATGGGCGAGCCGCTGGCCAACTACAAGCGCGTCATGGATGCCGTGCGGTCGATGGTCGCGCCGCAGCCCGACGGCCTCGGCATGAGCGCCCGCGGCATCACCGTCTCCACGGTCGGTCTGGTCCCGGCGATCAAGAAGCTCGCCGACGAGGGCATCCCGGTGACCTTCGCGCTCTCGCTGCACGCCCCCGACGATCATCTGCGCGACGAGCTCATCCCGGTGAACTCCCGCTGGAAGGTCGACGAGGCGCTCGATGCCGCGTACGACTACTACGCCAAGACCGGCCGCCGTGTCTCCATCGAGTACGCGCTGATCAAGGACATGAACGATCACGCCTGGCGCGCGGACCTGCTCGCGGAGAAGCTCAACCAGCGCGGACGCGGCTGGGTGCACGTGAACCCGATTCCGCTCAACCCGACCCCCGGGTCGATCTGGACCTCGTCCGAGACCTCGGTGCAGAACGAGTTCGTGCGACGGCTCAACGACGCCGGCATCCCGACGACCCTCCGCGACACCCGCGGCAAGGAGATCGACGGCGCCTGCGGTCAGCTCGTCGCGACCACCGAAGACGAAGCCGCCTCCGCCGCGATGGCGTGAGCAGCGCTTTCGAATCGCCCGATTGGTCGGAATCCGGCGCGAAAAGCGACCAGTTGCGCGATTCGAACGCCGTCAGCGCCCGCCGAGGAGCTGCGGGCGGACGGCCTGGAGCCTCTCCTGGAGCGCCTCCAGGAACACCATGACCGCGGGCTGGTTCAGTGCCTCGGGGCGCGCGACCAGCCAGTAGGGCAGTCGCGCCTCGACCGTGTCGGGGAGCAGTCGCACCAGGTCGTCGTGCTGGTCGGCGAGGAACGCGGGCAGCAGCCCGAACCCGGCGCCCGCCCGCGTCGCGTCGACGTGCACGTACACGTTCGTGCTGCCGACGGCATCCGTCATCCCCGGCACGACCCGGCGGGCGTCGTCGAGGGAATCGACGTGGAGCATCGACTCGATGAAGTAGACGAGCGGCTTCCCGGCGAGGTCCTCCGGGCCTGCGGGCGACGGATGCCGGCGCAGATAGTCGCGGCTCGCATAGAGTCCGAGCGCGTACTCGGCCAGCTGGATGGCCCGGGCCCGGCGAACCTGAGGACGCCCGACGACGACCTCGAGGTCGGCGCCCGCGCGCTGCTGCGATGCCTGCCGGGTGCCCGTGACGATCTCGAGCCGCACATCCGGATGCTTCTCCTGCACTGCCGCGATCGCCGGCGCCGCGACGAACCCGCTGAACCCGTCGGTCGCCGACAGGCGGATGAGCCCTTCGATGCGCGCGTCGTCGCGGGTGCCGAGGCTTCCCACGGCGCGTTCGACCTCTTCCGCCGCAGCGATCGCCCTGACCCCGAGCGCCGTCAGCTCCCATCCGCCGTCGGCCCGCGAGACCACCCGTCCGCCCATCTGGGCCTCGAGGGCGGAGATGCGTCGTGCGATCGTGGTGTGGTTCAGACCGAGCTGCTGGCCCGCCGAGGTGTAGCGGCCGGTGCGTGCGACAGCGAGCAGCACGAGCAGGTCGTCCGCGCGGAGAGGAGGTGCGGGGAAATGCGCCATCACGTGTGCAGTTTTGCACATCGGAACCGCTATGTCTGTGCCCTGTGCTGAACTACTCTGCAGGGATGGTGACGCAGCTGGGGACGGTGCGCGGCACCGATCTGAAGGGCCGAACCGCGCTCGTGACCGGCGCGGCGAGTGGGATCGGTGCGGCGTGCGCAGAGGCATTGGCGAGCGCGGGGGCGCGTGTGCTGGTGGCTGACCGCGACGCCGACGGTGCTGAGCGGGTCGCCGCAGAGGTGGGTGGCGACCCGCTCGTCATCGATCTCGCCGACCTCGACGCCCTCGCCGCTCGGGCGTTCGACGCCGACATCCTGGTCAACAACGCGGGCATCCAGACCGTCGCGCCGATCGTCGAGTTCGATCCGACGGACTTCCGGCGGATGCTCGACATCATGGTCACCGCCCCCTTCCTCCTCACGAAGGCCGTCCTGCCGGGGATGTACGAGCGCGGCTGGGGCCGCGTGATCAACATCAGCTCGGTGCACGGCATCCGCGCCAGCCCCTACAAGTCGGCCTACGTCACGGCGAAGCACGCGCTCGAAGGTCTGTCGAAGGTCACCGCGCTCGAGGGGGCGGCCCACGGCGTGACGAGCAACTGCCTCAACCCCGCCTATGTGCGCACCCCGCTCGTCGAGAAGCAGATCGCCGATCAGGCGAGGGTGCACGGCATCGCGGAATCCGAGGTGATCGAGAAGGTCATGCTCGTCGAGTCCGCGATCAAGCGCCTGCTCGAACCGAGCGAGGTGGCCGACCTCGCTCTCTGGCTCTGCGGCGATACGGCTGCATCGGTCACGGGCTCGTCGTATGCGATGGACGGCGGCTGGAGCGCCCGATGAGCCGGCCGGACGAGGTGCTCGCGGCGACGGTCTTCGGGCCGGTGTCCGACGAGCGCGCACTCCTCGCCGTCCACGGCATCACGGCGAACGGCCGTTCCTGGGACACGGTCGCCGCGCACCTCCCCGAGCGGCGCCTCATCGCTCCCGATCTGCGCGGCCGAGGCCGCAGCAACCGGCTTCCCGGGCCGTACGGACTCCGCACGCATGCCGCCGACCTTGGTGACGTGGTGGATGCCGACGGCGGAGGGGCGCGCACGGTCCTCGGCCATTCCATGGGGGCGTTCGCCGCGGTCGCCCTCGCCGCTGCTCGACCCGACCTCGTGGAGCGGCTCGTGCTCGTCGACGGCGGATTCCCGCTCGCACTGCCGCCGGATGCCGCGAGCGTCGACGATCTCGACCTCGGCGTGCTCCTGGGGCCGGCAGCACAGCGACTGGCGATGGAGTTCGCCGACGCCGAGGCCTATCTCGACTTCTGGCGCGCGCACCCCGCCTTCGTGCGCGACTGGTCGCCCGCGGTGGAGACGTACGCGCGGTACGACCTCGACGGGGAGGCGCCGCGCCGCCGTGCATCCGCCGTCGCCGCCGCGATGCTCGAAGACGGCGCCGAGCTGTACGGGCCGGACTGGTACCTCGAGGCGCTGCGCTCGCTGCGGATGCCGGTGACCGTGCTGCGCGCCCCGCGCGGACTGATCGACACCGATCCGCTGTACGCTGCGGGAGCGCTGGAGGACTTCCGTGCGCTCGTACCGCAGCTCGAGGTGCTCGAGGTGGACGACGTCAACCACTACACGATCCTGTTCGCCGATCGAGGCGCGTCCCGCGTCGCGGCGGCGGCATCGGCATCCGCATCCACGAACCCGACGAAGGAGTCGACATGACCGCTGAACTGTTCGATGGCATCCAGGCGCACCGCGTGGAGACCGCCCGCTACGTCGCCAACGTGCTCGAGCGTCCGGCCGCAGACCCTGCGGCGCCGACGAGCACCGTCGTGCTCGTGCACGGCAACGTGTCGTCGTCGCACTTCTACCAGCCGACCATGCTCGCGCTGCCGGCGGACGTCCGCGCTCTCGCGATCGACCTGCGCGGCTTCGGCGACAGCGAGACCAAGCCCGTCGACGCCACCCGCGGGCTGCGCGACTTCGCCGACGACGTGCGCGCCGTGCTCGATGCTCTCGAGCTCGACGCCGTGCATCTGGTCGGATGGAGCATGGGCGGCGGCGTCGTGCTGCAGGTCGCCCTCGACGCGCCGGAGCGGGTGCTCTCGCTCACCCTCGAGTCGCCGGTCTCGCCCTACGGCTTCGGCGGCACGCACGGACCCGACGGCGCACACAACGACGCCGACGGCGCGGGCACCGGTGGCGGCGGGGCGAACCCCGACTTCGTCGCGCGCCTGGAGTCCGGCGACACCACCGACGAGGCGCAGACCTCGCCCCGCACCGTCTACCGGACGGCTTACGTGGCCAAGCCCGAGCTGCAGACCGCCCACGAAGACGCCTGGGTCGCCTCGATGCTCACCACCCGCACCGGCGTCGACAACTACCCCGGCGACGGCGTGGCATCGGAGAACTGGCCGGGATTCGCCGCCGGCACCCGCGGCGTGCTGAACACCATGGCGCCGCAGCACCTGGATCTCTCCGGCATCGTCGACCTCGCGGTGAAGCCGCCCATCCTCTGGATCCGCGGCGAGAAGGACGCGATCGTGTCGGACGGCTCGTTCTTCGACTTGAACCAGCTGGGTCTGCTCGGCGTCATCCCGGGATGGCCCGGAGCGGATGTCGCGCCGCCGCAGCCGATGATCGCGCAGACGCGTGCGGTGTTCGAGCGCTACGCGGCGAATGGCGGCACGTACCGCGAGGTGGTGCTTCCCGACGCCGGCCACGCCCCGCACCTCGATGAGGCCGAGGTCTTCGACGCCGAACTGGCCGCGCACATCGGCTGACCATGCCTGAACCTGGGAGGCGTTCAAAGCACTCTTCCAACGGATGCACAGGCGACCTTTCGTAGATTGTCGGGATGCCCTATTCCGCCCACCGACCGGGTCGCTTCGACTCGCAGGGTCGGATCATCCTCGACGGCGACCCGAACGCCGACACGGATGACCTCGACTTCCTGCGCGAGTTCGAGCCCACCGGCGTCGACGATGCGACGCGCGAAGTGCCCGTGGAGTCGACCCCGGACCCCGAGCCCGATGCCGCCGCCGAGCCCGTCGCGCGGGTGAAGCCCGCACGGCAGCCGCGCGTGCGCAAGCCGCGTCGCCCGCGCACTCCCGGATCACGCGCGAGGACTCTCGCGATCCTCGGAGGCGCGGAGGGCGAGATCCTCGACCGCGTCCCCGGCGAGACCCCGCGCTTCGTGCAGATGTTCTTCGTGCTCGCCGGCACCGCCCTCGTCTCGGCGATCTCGATGCTGTTCGCGCTGACCACCGGCGTGCAGGCCGCGATCTGGCTGGCCGTGCCGCTCGCGCTGGTGTGGGCGCTCATCATCTTCAACCTCGACCGGTTCCTCACGTCGACCATGACATCGACCCGGAACGTCTGGAAGCTCATCGGCCTCGCCATCCCCCGGGTGATCATGGCCGCGATCATCGGATTCGTCGTCGCCGAGCCGCTCGTGCTGCAGGTGTTCCACAACGACATCGCCCGCGAGGTCGCCTCGACCAACATCACGCAGTCGCAGTCCGACCAGGAGGCGCTCGAGACCGGTCCGGAGAAGATCGCGCTCGATGCGGCATCCGCTCGAGTCGCCGAACTCGAGAACCAGGCCGCCACGGGCATCGTCGCAGGCACGGACTCGTCGTCGGCGACCGAGTCGGCCGCGCAGGCGACGGTCGACGACCTCACCGCCAAGATGACCGCGCAGCAGGCGGTCATCGACCAGGCCCGCACGCTCTACCAGTGCGAACTGACCGGGGAGGGCGCCGGCACGGTCCCCGGCTGCACCGGCGTCAACGGCGAGGGCGCGAGCTCGGATGCCGCGCAGGCGCAGCTCGCCGAGGCGCAGCAGACGTACGACGCCCTGGCCGCGCAGCTGCGCACCGCGAACGAGGAGCTCGCCGCCGCAGGGACAGCCGCCAAGGAGAACACCTCGACGTCGGAGTCGCAGAACCGCGAGCAGGCGCAGTCGCAGCTGCCCGGTGCGCGCGACACCTACGACCAGGCGCTGGCCGCGTACAACGCGCGGGCGGATGCCGTGGCGCAGGGCAACGCGGGAGCGGTCGGACTGCTCAGCCAGATCAGCGGACTCAACCGGCTGAGCGAGAAGGAGCCGACGATCCTGTGGGCGCACATCCTGATCGCGGCCCTGTTCTTCATGATCGAGCTGCTGCCGGTGCTGGTGAAGGTGCTCACGAGCTTCGGCGACCCGAACCTCTACGAGAAGGCGGCCGCGATCCGCAAGCAGGTCGCGCTCGACCGGGTGACGGCCGAAGGCTTCCGCGACCGCGCCGAGATCGTGACGATCCCGGTGCCGCAGCCGGCCTCGCAGCCGGCCCCGGCCTCGGTTCAGGCGAGCTGAGGCTGCGGCCTCCCTTCGAATCGCGCAACTGGTCGCTCAGCCACCGGTTCAGTGACCATTTGCGTGATTCGAACGTCGAGCAGGTCGTCGAGCCGCATGTTCCGCAGCCGGGGAGACGCCTGAACAGTTGACGCGATCGAACGGGTCAGGGCGACCGCCGACGGCTCGCGAGTCCACGGCGAGCCGGTCAGAGCGGCCTCGATGATCGCCAGCGGGCGACGAAGGGCGTCGTCGTTCGCGCGGGCATCATCGCCGAGCCATTCGAGGAGATCACGAATGGTCCAATCGGGGATGATTGGCGCAAGAACATCGTCGAGAGTGGTGATTGGCGGAGTCATTGGTCCAGAATCGGATGCTATGGACACGATGAACAGGGCCAATGGTGGGCCACTGGACCAGAGATCGGTCACCTCGCCGACATTGGTCCACTCCGGCGACGTCTCATCGGAGGCCCTCGCCGCCCGGCTGGGACGCTGGACGCACGGCGACGGCACACTGGCCCGTCGACTCGCGCGCGGGATCGAGGCCCTCATCGCGACCGGCGAGCTGCGACCGGGTGACCGCCTTCCTCCGGAGCGGGCGCTCGCGGCAGCCGGATCCGTCTCCCGGGGCACCGTCGTCGCGGCCTACGCGGACCTCGCCGACGGCGGTCTCGTCGAACGGCGACAGGGGAGCGGTACGCGGATCGCCGGTGCCACGGCATCCGTCAGTCCTCTGCAGCGGCCGGGGCGAGGCGAGGCGCTGTTCTCCGCGCTCCCCAACGCGATAGATCTGCTGCGCACGGTTCCGCAGATCCCCGAGCTCGCCGTGCAGCTGATCCGCGACCACCAGCCCCGGCTCGACCTCGCGCTGCTGCCCGAGACCGATCCGGCCGGGCTCCCCGTGCTGCGCGAGCTGATCGCCGAGATGTATCGGACCGAGGGCACGCCGACGACGCCGGAGCAGATCCTCGTCACGCACGGCGCGCAGCAGGCGATCAGCCTCGTCGTGAACGCGCTCGTCGGCCCCGGTGATGTCGTGCTGGCCGAGGAGATCACCTGGCCCGGCGTCACGGACTCCGTCGGCCTGCGCGGCGGCACGGTGCACGGCATCCCGATGGGTCCGGACGGACTCGACGTCGACGCGCTCGAGCAGGCGCTCGCCCGACTGCGGCCCGCCCTCGTCGCGATCAACCCGCACCACCAGAACCCCACCGGCACGCGTCTCCCTGCCGCTGCACGCCACCGGGTGGCGGAGCTCGCGGCTCTGTACGGGGTGCCGGTGATCGAGGACCGCGTCGTCGCCGGCATCTCTTTCGACGGCGTCGTGCCGCCCACCCTCGCCGCCGAGCGCCCGGATGCCCCGATCATCGTCGTCGAATCGGTGTCGAAGTGGGCGTGGGCGGGCCTGCGGATCGGGTGGCTGCGCGCCGACCCCGTGCTCGTGCGACGGCTGCGCGGTGCGCGGCAGCTCGCCGACCAGTCGACGAGCGTGCCGGGTCAGCTGATTGCGCTCGACCTCATCGGACGCGCCGAGGAGCTGAGGCGTGAGAACAGTCGCATCCATCAGGAACGCCTCCGTCTGCTTCTGCGCCTGATGGCCGAGCATCTGCCCGACTGGCAGGTCCACCCGCCGCGCGGCGGCCTGTCGCTCTGGGTCGCGCTGCCGGCCGGATCTGCGGATGCTCTGGCGCGGACCGCCGCCACCCACGGCGTCTCGATCGCCGGCAGCGCCGCGTTCGCGGCATCCGTCTCCGCCGACGACCACATCCGCATCCCGTTCACCGCCCCCGAGGACGTGCTCACCGAGGGCATCCGCCGGCTCGGCGAGGCCTGGCGCGAATATCGGGAGACTCTCGGGCGCGCTTCCTAGAAGTAGGATCTGAGACCGGTCACGGAATCTCGGCCCTCGCATATCAGACGGCAGTAGCGTGGAAACATGGTCAACTATCGCTATCTCGGAAACAGTGGTCTCAAAGTCTCGGAGATCACGTACGGCAACTGGGTCACCCATGCATCCCAGGTCGGCGACGACGCCGCCGTCAAGACGGTCCACGCAGCCCTCGACGCCGGCATCACCACGTTCGACACGGCCGACACCTACGCCAACACGGCCGCCGAGGTCGTGCTCGGCAAGGCGCTGGAAGGTCAGCGCCGGGAGAGCCTGGAGATCTTCACGAAGGTCTACTTCCCGACCGGTCCGAAGGGCCCGAACGACACCGGCCTGAGCCGCAAGCACATCCTCGAGTCGATCAACGGCTCGCTGAAGCGCCTCGGCACCGACTACGTCGACCTCTACCAGGCACACCGGTTCGACTACGAGACCCCGCTCGAGGAGACGTTCCAGGCGTTCGCCGACGTCGTCCGCCAGGGCAAGGCGCTGTACATCGGCGTCTCGGAGTGGACGGCCGAGCAGCTGCAGGACGGCCACGCGCTCGCCAGGGAGCTCGGGGTGCAGCTCATCTCGAACCAGCCGCAGTACTCGATGCTGTGGCGCGTCATCGAGGGCAAGGTCGTGCCGGCATCCGAAGAGCTCGGCATCTCGCAGATCGTCTGGTCGCCGATGGCCCAGGGCGTGCTGAGCGGCAAGTACCTGCCCGGTCAGCCGGTGCCGGAGGGCTCCCGCGCGACCGACCCGCACAGCGGCGCGGACTTCATCAAGAGCTTCCTGCAGGACGACATCCTCACCGCGGTGCAGAAGCTCAAGCCCATCGCCGAGGAGGCGGGGCTGTCGATGCCGCAGCTCGCGATCGCGTGGGTGCTGCAGAACCCGAACGTCGCCGCGGCGCTGGTGGGTGCATCCCGCCCGGAGCAGCTCGCCGAGACCGTGAAGGCCTCGGGCGTGAAGCTCGACGCCGACACGCTCGCCGCGATCGACGCGGCGCTGGGCGACACGGTCAACCGCGACGCCGAGGCCACGTACTCGACCTCGCCGAAGTCGCGCCTGACCTGAGCCGCGCGCTTCTGCCGAGCGGCCCCTTCATGACCGAACCAGCCCCCTTCGCGCGTGCGAAGGGGGCCGGTTCGTGTCGAAGGGGGTGGCTCGGCACAGGGGCAGAGGCTACTCCTTCACCGCGCCGGCCGTCAGGCCCTGCACGATCCAGCGGCTCGCGAGCGCGAACATCGCCATGGTCGGCAGGATCGTCAGGACGGCTGCGGCGCTCATCGAGCCCCAGTCGATGTTGAACGTCGAGATGAAGCCGTTCAACGCCGACGGGACCGTGCGGTTCGCATCGGTGTTCATCAGCACGACCGACAGGAACAGCTCGTTCCAGCAGTTCACGAAGTTGAAGATGAACGCCGCGATGATGCCCGGGGTCATGACCGGGACCAGCACACGGAACAGGGCGCCGAGGCGGGAGCATCCGTCGATCATCGCCGCCTCCTCCAGCGCGTCGGGCACGTTCTCGAAGAAGCCCCGCAGCATCACCGTCGAGAAGGGGATGCAGATCGCGATGTAGACCAGGATCAGGCCGGGCTTCGTGTCGACGAGACCGAGGTCGGTCATCATCGAATACAGCGGTCCGAGCGCGATGAACGCCGGGATCATCTGCGTGAGCAGGAAGGCGATCAGCACCGCGCCCTTGCCGCGGAACTCGAACCGGGCGATCACGTAGGCGCTGAGCAGGGCGATCAGCGTCGCCACGGCTCCGGCGACGATCGCCACGAGCGCGGAGTTGCCGAGGAAGACCCCGAACGAGCTCTGCTGGAACAGGCTGACGTAGTTCTCGAACGAAGGCTCGCTGGGCCAGTACTCGATCGGGAACCTGTTGATCGTGCCGGGGGACTTGAACGACGTGAGCGCGATCCAGTACAGCGGGAAGAGCGTGATCACGAGCCAGAGGCCGAGTCCGACGACGCGGACGACGCCGCCGACGGTCACCCGGCGCTTCGGGCGCGGGGCCTTCGCGGGATCCGGCACGGTGAGGCGACGGGTCTCGGTCATGGTGGTCGCAGTGACGGTCATCGCTGGGCCTTCCGCATCGCCATCAGGTAGAACGCGCAGAACACGAACAGGAACGCCACGACGATGAGGCCGATCGCGCTCGCGAGACCGTAGTTGCCCTGCTGGGTGTAGTTGATCATCCAGGTCGTGATGATGTGGGTCTGGTTCGCGGGTCCGCCGTTGGTCATCGCGTAGATGATGTCGGGGAAGTTGAAGATCCAGATCACGCGCAGCAGGATCGTCAGCAGCAGCGTCACCGAGATGTACGGGATGATGATCGAGAACAGCTGCCGCACCTTGCCGGCGCCGTCGAGGCTCGCGGCCTCCAGCATCTCGTCGGGGACGGACTGGAGGGCGGCGAGGATCATGATCGCGAAGAACGTCACGCCGTACCAGATGTTCGCCACGATCACGGCGAACATCGCGAGCTTCGGATCGGCCAGCCAGGGCAGCGGGGCGTCGATCAGCCCGGCCTTCATGAGCAGGTCGTTCACCACGCCGAACTCGGCGTTGAACATCCAGCGGAACAGCATCCCGATCAGGAAGCCGGAAACGGCCCACGGGAAGAACACGAGCGCCTGGTACAGACCGCGGAAGCGGAACCGCTTGCGCAGGGCCAGCGCGATGAGGAGGCCGATCACGAGCTGCGGCACGAGCGAGCCGACCACCCACAGCACCGAGTTGCCGGCCACGACCGGGAATGCCGGGTCCTGGAACACCGCGACGAAGTTGTCGAAGCCGACGAACGGGGTCGAGGTCAGGTCCCAGAGGTTCCAGTCGTGGAAGGCCATGCGGGCGCCCTGCAGCATCGGCCAGTACGTGAACCAGCACACGAAGACGATCGCCGGGGCCATGAAGGCCAGGAGCGTCAGCGCGTGGCGGCCGCGGAACTGCCGGCGGCGCGGGCCGGGGGAGGCCCCGTCGGCAGCGCGCTTCGACGCGATGCCGACGGAACCTCCCTCACGAACGGTCAGGGCCACGGGTCAGCCCTTCTCCGCGGCGTACTTCTCGGTCCAGAACTCGTCCCACGACTTCAGCAGATCGCTGGTCGACATGTTGCCGAGCAGCACGTTCTGCACATCCTGGTCGGACTTCTGGATCCACTCGGTCCACCAGCTGACACCGCGCGGCTGACGCACGTTGATGTACGTGTCCGGGTTCTCCGTCATGGTGACGTAGCTCGTCCACGGGCCGGTCGAGTAGAAGTCGTCATCGGCGGCTTCGGTGATGATCGGCACGAGGCTGTTCGCCTGTGCGAACTCGGTGGCGGGCTCGGCCGACGAGAGGAACTCGACGAGCTTCACGGCCGCCTCCTTGTTCTCGCTGGCCTCGGCGACACCCCAGCCGGCGACGGCGAGGGGCTGCGCGGCCTTGCCGGACGGGCCGACGAGCAGCGGAGCGGTGTCCCACTGGTCCTCAGTCAGCGACGAGTCCTGCACGGTCGCGATGACCTCGGGGTCCTGCAGCAGGAACGCCGTGGTGCCGTTCGTGAAACCGGCGACCATCTCGGGGTATCCCCACGACACGGCCGAGGGCGGCGACGCCTCGGTGAAGAGGTCGAAGTAGTCGTCGACGGCATCCTGCGCCTCGGGGGCGGCGAAGATCGTGGAGCCGTCCTTCATGAGGAACGCGTCGTCGACGTTCAGGTCGTCGATCGTGTACGCCTCGATGGCGGCGACGACGTTGCTGTTCGCGTTGGGGCCGCCGCGGAAGGCGTAGCCGTAGATGTTGTTCGACGGGTCCTGGATGGCGGATGCCTGCTCGAGAAGGTCTTCCCAGCTCTTCGGCGGGCCGTCGAAGCCCGCGTCGGCGACGAGGTCTGTGCGGTAGAACAGCGACAGGCCGTAGAAGCCGTAGGGCACGAAGTAGCTCTTGCCGTCTTCGGCGACCGAGGCGGACTTCGCGTTGTCGGTCAGGGCGTCCCAGCCGTCCCAGTCCTTCAGGTCGTCGCCGAGGTCGTACAGCCAGCCGTTGTTGGCGAACGGGCCGACCGTGATATCGCGCACCTCCAGCAGGTCGACGCCCTTTCCGGACTGCAGCATCTGCTGGATCTTCGCGTCGGCCTGCTCGGTCGGCGGCGAGACCAGGTTGACCTTGATCTTCGGGTTCTCCTTCTCGAACTCGTCGAGGAGGCCGCGGATGAGATCGGTGCGCGCCGGGTTGGTCAGGCTCTCGACCATCTGCAGGGTGACGGTGCCGTCGGCGGACGGGCCGCCGCCGGCGGAGCAGCCGGTGAGCGCGAGAACGGCGACGGTGCCGATGCCTGCTGCTGTCGTCAAGATCTTGTTCTTCACGATGTGCCTCTCATTCAGTGTTTCGGGTGGGGTGCGTGTTTCGGGTGGGTGCGTTTCGGGTGGAGGTGCGGATCAGGAGACGGTGACGGACGACGCGGGGCGGATGCCGGCGCGCTGGAGGATCTGCGGGATGCAGCGGTCCACGAAGGCCTCGAAGTCGGAGGCCTCCGAGTAGAGGTGCGCCGACAGGCGGAAGTAGCCGATGCCGCGGAAGCTGGTGAATGCCGTCTCGACGCCGGTCTCGTCGAGCAGCTCCATGCGCAGTGCATCGGCTTCCTCGCGGGTGGAGCCGAGGCCGAGCGGGAGTCGGACGAGGCGCATCGACGGCACGGGGGAGGGCAGTGGGGTGAGCGGGTCCTCGTCGGCGAAGGGACGGAATCCTTCGGCGATGATCTCGGCACCGGCATCCGCCATGACGGCCATGGTCTCGCGGGCGCGCTGCCATCCGTACTCGCTCTCGATGAAGTCGATCGCGGCCGGGGTGGCGAGGTAGGTCGTGGCGTCGATCGTGCCCTGCGTGTCGAAGCGGGTCGGGAACGACTCGTGCGCGGCCCAGGAGTCGATGAGGGGCCAGAGCTCCTCGCGATCATGGGTCTCGGTGACGAGCAGCGCCGAGCCGCGCGGAGCGCAGGGCCACTTGTGCAGGTTGCCGAACCACCAGTCGCCGCCCGCCGCCGCCGCGGCATCCGGAATGAGGCCGGGGGCGTGCGCGCCGTCGACGAGCGTGCGCACTCCCTGCTCGGCGGCGAGCTCGGCGATGCGCGCGGTGGGCAGCACGCGCGCGGTGGGGGAGGTGATCTGGTCGATCACGATGAGCTTCGTGCGGGGGGTGAGGGCGTCGGAGAAGAGCTCGACGATCTCGTCATCCGAGCCCAGCAGGGGAAGTTCGACGACGCGCACGGTGGCGCCGAAGCGGCGGGCGAGGCGCTGCGCCCCCATCGTGATCGCGCCGTAGCCCTGGTCGGTGACGAGGATCTCGTCGCCGTGCTCCAGGCGGAGGGCGTTGTAGACGACGGTCGCCGCCGCGGAGGCGTTGGGCACGAAGGCGCTGTCCTCGGGACGGGCGCCGACGAACGGGGCGGTGCGCTCGCGAGCTACGCGGACGCGCTCGGCGATGCGCGGAAACCACTCGACGGGGCTGAGGTCGGCCCGGCGCCGCAGCGCGTCCTGTTCCGCGACGACGGATGCCGGGACGGCCCCGAACGAGCCGTGGTTGAGGTGGATGATGTCGGGATCCAGCGGCCAGGCATCCCGCGCGCGGTCGAACGACCTCAGTCGGAGTGGGGCGGGGAAAGCAGTGGCCGGCATGGATCCTCGTCGGTATATCGGGGGAGTTGTTGCACAACTTTGCCACAGCATCTGCGAGATCACCAGAAATCGCGCATAATTTCACAAAGTCGTCATACGAGTTGGTTGCGCGGTCCGCGTCCGACAGACTCACAGGAGATCCGGGTGCCAGAGAGGAACACGATGAGCGCGTTGGACAAGGCGCTGCACGGCCTGCGGGCGCTCATCGCCGACGGCGCGCTGCGGCCGGGCGACCGGCTGCCGAGCGAAGGCGAGCTGTGCGAGACGCTCGGGGTCTCCCGCGGATCGCTGCGCGAGGCAATCCGCACGCTCGGTGCTCTCGGCGTGCTGGAGACGCGACACGGATCGGGCAGCTACGTCAGCGAGCTGCGTGCGGCCGACCTCATCGGCAGCCTGTCGCTCACGGTAGGACTGCTTCCCATGGCGGGTGTGCTCGAGCTCACCGAGCTGCGACGAGTGCTCGAACCGCACGCCGCCGCGCTCGCCGCGGCGCGGATGGATGCCGAGACGGTCGAGAAGCTCGACGCACTCCTGGGCGAGATCGAGCAGAGCGATGACTTCGAGGACCACTCCCGGCTCGACCACGAGTTCCACATGACGATCTCCCGGGTCGCCGGCAACGACGCTCTCACGAGCCTGATCGACGTGCTCCGGTCGCGGTCGCGCGCCTATCGGATCCACGACGTGCACGACGCGGCGGAGCTGAAGCTGCACTCCGACGCCGGGCACCGCGCGATCCTGCGCGGGCTCGCCGATGCCGACCCCGTCGCGGCGTCGGCGGCCGCATCGGCGCACGTCGCGTACACCGAGTACTGGGTGCGGAAGTACACCGAAGTCGAGGACTGACGGCGGCGTTCGAATCGCGCAACTGGTCGCTAATCCGGCCGAAACCCGACCATTCGCGCGACTCGAAAGCCGAGTCGACCGCGCACCTCAGGTCGGCGCCACCCACGAGGCGGTGTAGCGCCAGAACAGGCGGCGACGCATCCGGATGCCGGGGAGCAGCTTGGCCGCGACGTGTCGGATCTCGTCGAACGACTCGTCCGCCGGGGCGGTGGGCGCCTTCATGTGCGCAGGGACATCCGTCGCACGGGCCGGATGCCGCAGCAGGCCGATCAGCGGATTGAGCAACAGCGACACCACGGAGCGCAACGCGTCGCTCGACGTCTCTCTGGCCACGCCGATGATCACCACGCGACCGCCGGGGCGAACAGCGGCGCGAGCTTCCTGGAGCGCCCGACGCAGCGGCATGTGATGCAGCGACGCCACGAACACGATCAGGTCGTAAGCCTCTGCGGGCTCGGATCCGAAGGCGCGGGCGTGGACCAGGACCCTCGACCCAGGGAACCGGCGGGCAGCGATCGCGGCGGTGGCCGGGTCCGGCTCGATTCCGATCACCGAGGGGAACACGCCTGCCAGCGCGGCCACCAGGTTGCCCGTGCCGCATCCGACATCGACAGCGGTCGCTCCACCGCGACGACGCACCGCACGTGCGTGCCGCATGACGAAACCGGCGTACGCATCGTTGTGCGACCACGGGTGAGCGGCGTTCAGGCGGCCGAGTGCTGCCAGGAATCCCATCGTGCCCGGGGACCGGATCAGGCGAGGGTGATGTCGACCTGGATCTCGCTCGCGATGCGCTCGAGGTCGGCGCGGAGTGCGTCGAGATCGACGGATGCCGGAACCCGCGCGGTCACGGATGCCTCGAACAGGCGACCCCCGGCCATCGCGGCATCCCGGGTCTCGGTCGCCAGTTCCTCGATGCTCAGGGCATGAGAGCTCAGCACATTCGAGATCTCGCGGACGATGCCGTGGCGGTCGTTGCCGAGCACCTGGACCCTGAGCAGCTGCTCGTCGTCGAGGTCGGCGGGCGTGGTGCCGGTCAGCACGGCGAGGGTCAGCAGTCCCTGGCCCTGCAGGGAGTGCAGTGCTGTCTGCAGCTCGGCCGCGCGATCCTCGGCGACCGAGACCTCGATCACTCCGGCGAACGTGCCGGCGAGCTCGGCCAGCGAGCTGTTCTCCCAGTTGCCGCCGTGCGCATCGACGACATCGGCGACGGCGGCGACGAGGCCCGGACGGTCTGCACCCGCGACGGTGAGGATCAGAGTAGTCATGCGGCCCAGCGTAACCCTTCAGCTTTCTCTACCAACCTCTACCTAACTCTCGCGATAGGTTGACCAAACCTCTGAATCCGCGTTGATCCGCTTAATCTTGCAGTCCTGATTCACCGCGAGCGCGCCTCTGTGTCGTGGAGCCGATGAGTATCCAGAGGGGACAGTCGGATCGCGGCATCGGCTGCTACCGGAGCGCGGAGTGTTGGATTACCAATGGGATTTCAGCGCGCGGCGACATGGCACACTTCGTCGTTGCCCAAGACGGAGATCCTCGATCTGACTGCTCAGCTGCTGAGATGCGGCCCTGGTCATTTCGTCGTGCTCAAGTAATGAAACGCCATCTGGCGAGCTCCTGAACCTGGTTCAACAGGGGTAACGGGCGGCGGGTCAACGTCACTGCTGGTGCTTCCTCGTCCGACGGATGTATCCCGCCTCAGCGAGCCGACGCTGCCTGTCGATGGAGAGCTTCGGCCCTACGGATTCGAACCACTCCGGGATCCGTAGCCTCACCTCCGTCAACTCAGCGGAATCGAATCCGTAGCGGTGGCGATCGAGTAGGTCGACCACCATCCACGCGTCGCTCTTGCGAGCGTCCGCGAGCCACGCGATCAGCGGCTCGGTGACTGCGGTGGCCGTGAGTTTGTCAGCGGGCAGGGTGCTGAAGACGTGGAACGCGGCCTCCCTCCCGACGGAGTTCGTGGCCGCCGACATTTGGCGTCCGGCTTCGGTTCGCGCTTCGACGCTGATGCCGCCAGAGGCGAGGGCACTGAGTGTTCCTGAGCTTTGTCCTGTCTCTACAGCCGATTCCCATAGGGCGGTTGCGTCAGCGACGGACGCTCGAGCGGAGTAAGTCTTCCATGTCGCCTCGGAAACTGAACCGAGCGCTGCGCCGCGAAGTATCGTGGTGACCGCCGCGGCGGGTGGCCCCGTCTCGATCCAGCGGCCGAGAGTTCCCTGGTCGCCACTCTGCGAGATGTAGGGGTCAACGCGATCCACGGTGAGTGGCGACAAAGGGTGCCCGAGCTGATGTAGGCGGTGATGAGCGCAAAGGATCGTGTCGATAATCCATTTGCGTTCGCCATTCTTGCCAGGGAGCAATTCCGTCAGCTGGTCCGCAACCTGCCCGACTGTCCGCGCGGACTCCTTAGCTAGTCCTTGCAAGACATGGACGGCTTGCGCGCCGTCAGGGAGAGCACGAACGCTGTTGACTGCAAGTGTAGCGAGAAGGACTTCGAACTCACTGGTGAGCGAGGGAAGCCTCATGAGGGAGTGGGCGACGTCTAGGAAGAAGTCGTGCCGTCGTCGGGGCAGCAATGCGCTTGAGGTGTAGAGAATCTCCACCGCGCCGAGGATTCTGCGCGGGTCCAACACGTCCTTCGAGCCGGCGAGGGTCACGATGTTGGCGATTGCTCTGTGCGTTGCGTCGTTTGTTCCCTGCAGATCTTCGGCCACCATCTCAAGCAGAGTAGTGAGCGCCGGCATGAGCAGTTCGGCGTCTACGTCCACGTCCGCATGCACGCGTGCCACCAGATGTTCTCGTAGCGCCGCAAGTGGATTCTTCGAGAGGGCGAGCAGCGCTTCCGTAACGGCCGCCGCGCGGTTCGCGTCGGACGCCAGGCCCGCATCGATGATGTGGATGTAGTCGGCATCAGAGATAGCTGTTCCGCGTTCAAGCGCACGGCCGCGCAAGATCCCGATGATCCATACGCGGATCGTGGAAGCGGGTGGTAGCTCGCCAACAAGGTCGAGCAGCGACTGAACCAAGTCACGAGTCCGCTGAATGGTCTCTTCGTCGTTCTCCGCAACCTCGTCCGTGTCAAGGAGCTCGCGTAGCTCATCCGCGGGGGCCGAGCCGATGTGGAGGGCCAACCCGGCGGCGTCGAGCCGGCGAAGGACTGCGATGAACGGTTCGCTTGGTTCGGGCACCAGGTCCAGGGCGCTGCGTAGGAACTGCGAATGATTCTGAGTTATTGCATCGTCGGTCGCGGCAGTGGTGAGCGTTTCCAGGGCGGGCGTGTGAAGATTCACATCCTCGTTTGCGGCGTGAAGCGCGTCCGAAACCCACTGCGGATCCTTCGACGGCGCGAGCGTCCCCAGATAGCCCTTTGTGGCGTCGACGCTGAGCTGGTCAACGGTCTCCGTAGCGACGATACGTTCCCACGCGGCGGTCAGCTGCGGTATAAGGCCCGCGCGTTGGTTCGGCTCCAGAGCGGGTAGGAGTGTTCCGACGAGGACGCGAAGCGTGGTCGCCTCTGCGCTGGTCTCGCCCTCAATGTCCGCCAGCATGATCTGGACAGCGCGGAGAAGATCGCTGGGTCTCGCAGCTCTGAGTCTCGCGAGCGTCTCGTGGCGGGGCACCTCTGTTGCGGCTTCAACGGCCGCGAAAATAGATGGATCTTCAAAATCCAGCATCTGTTTACCTGCTCCGAGCTGAATGAGATCAGCCCCGGGGAGGGTGACCTGCATGTCATTCAACTTCTGCAAGAACCGCGAGAGCTGACTGCGAAGAGCGAAGCGCGTCTCATCGTCCTCCTCTGTGAGGACTTTCTCAGGGGCGGCGCCTTCAGTGAGGTACTTGTTCAAGACGGGGCGAAGGTTCTCCCCAGCCATATTGGTCGCTCGCCGGGACACGTGGGCAAGAAGGTTCGGGTAGTGCTCAAGGTCTGCGTAGAAGATAGGAAACTCGGTCTGGAGGACGGTGAGGACCGCCATCTCCTGCGCCCGGGCGGTCCAATCGACGTCGTATGACTCCGCGATTCGGGCATTGATCGCGAAGTCGTTGAGGATCACCTTCGTCCGCCTCGGGCTCGTGAGGTGAGGCGGGGACAGGATGGAGAGAACCTCGTCGAGGATGTTTTCGTTGGCAGCGCGCAGTTCCGCCCAGACGCCTGCTTCTGTCTTCTTGTTCACAAGGTCCGTGGCGAACTTACGGAACGCTTTGCGCGGTTGCGGGGGGAGGGCGACCTGATAGGTGAAGATCTTGTCAAGGTACTCGCCCGCAGTGCTGTAGTATGGCCGCCCTGGTCGCGCGGGAATCTTCCGGGCGAGTTCCGTCTGCACCGTCTCCACGACACTCTCCCGATCAAAAGCCACCACGAACACGCACTTTTCAGAACCAAGAAATCTCCGAAGGCCTTCGAGTGTCCTCATAACCGACTGGGGTTCGCAGCGATCAAGTTCGTCGATGAGGATCACCTGCGTGCTCGTCGTGTCACGAAGGATGTGCGCAAAGAGCTTCCGAAATTGGGTGACATGCGCAGGCCCGGACTCCTGCACCTGTACCTTCCACAGATTTGTTACGGTACCGATGATGACGACGAGGAGGGTCCCACCGGCCGCGGCGCCCAACCAAGCGACAAGCCTCGGCATGTACGACATCCAAAAGAAGCCCCACGCGTCGTGAACGACGGGGGAGTGTGCATCCGTGGCGACTTGAATGGCCGGAATCCCGAACACGAATAGGACTGTCATCACGACTAGGAACCACTTGAGTGGCTTCCGCAACCGGTCGCTGACATCCATCCCTAGGGGAAGCGTGATCGTGCGATTCGCGCGGAACAGTCGTTGCTCGATGTTCTTCGGGCTGTTCTTCACTCCCTCCGCGACGGTGGCGAGGAAGTTGGACTCGAACGTGTCGTCCGCCATCTGCCACGCATCGAAGTCAACGGCCTCGTAAGCCTTCTCGCCCACCCGGGAGATATTCTCCAGTTCCTCCTTCAACAGACCAAAGAATGAGGACTTTCCTGAACCCCACGGCGCATTGACCGCGATGTTGACGTTGGTGCCCGGCGCTGCGATCAGCTGAGCGACGCGTTGAGCGATGCGGCGGTGTTGGAAGACATCGTCGGCATCCGAGATCGGCGCACCACCTTTCGCGCGCAACGGTTCGTTGCTGATTAGATCACTGCCCGTTAGCGGGGTGTACTGCGTCATCGCGTTCCTCACTGAACCGGCAACGTGCCCCGCGCCCCCGGTTTGATCCAATCGTTTGGTATGAACCTGAGAGTCGCCGTAGGTTTGGCTGCAACGGGAATATATCGGCGCCCTCTTGCGCTATAGTGTAACGAAATCGGTGACATCATGGAGGTTCGATATGAGAACCGAAACCTACAGAAGCTGTGTACCGATGAACAGCAGATGCGCCGCGAGCGCATCGACATCGCCCCGAAACTTCGACTGCGCATCGCCGCACTGAAGACTGCCACCACCATCGCGGACCTCGTCGCCCTGGACCCGTTGGGAAACTGGCACCCCTTGACCGCAGACCGAGCCGGCACCTGGGCTGGCAGCCTCAGCCGCAACTGGCGCCTCGTCATCCGTCCGGAAGGTGAAGGACTGGTGGTCGCTGCGGTAGAAGTCACTGTCGTCGAGATCGTTGATTACCACTAGAAGAGGAGCGAGAGTTATGGACAAACAGACCAACTATGCTGTCGCTCCCGGTGAGTATCTCGCCGAGTGGCTCGACGAGAACCAGATGACTCAACAACAGGCGGCGGGTCGGTTGGGCGTAAGTCGCAAGCAGGTAAATGAGATCGTCAACGGCCGCGCCCCCATCGTTCCGGAAGCTTCGGTGCGCCTCGCTCGGCTTACTGGAATCCCAGCGGACTCGTGGCTGCGGTTCGAAGCAACATACCGGGCCGATCTAGCGCGGCTGCGGGACGAGTCGCAGTTGGCCCAGCACGTCGACAAGATCCCTTCAAGCGTTACAACCTACCTGCGCGCGAAGCGAGCCATCACCGCCACGAAGAAAGCGCCTGGGAAGCTCGTTTCCGAGTTTCTGACGTTCCATGGCTTCGGTACGTGGGAAGCGTTCGCCGACAGCGTTGATGCGGCGTCAGTGGGAGAATTCGCACTCGCCGCCTTGAAGGAGCAGAAGTCCACGTTCGACCATGTGGCGTGCGCGACTTGGTTGCGCGCAGGTGAACTGTCCGAGGCGTTCGAGCAGGGACGCCATTTCAGGTATGACGAGGACGGCTTACGTCGTCTGCTTCCCGACCTCCGTGCGCGAGCCAGCCACCCCGATGAGTCGATGCTTCACGATTTCGCGACGATGCTCGCGGACGTCGGCGTGGTCTTCTTGATGATTGAACCCCCGAAGCAACTTCCGCTGTATGGCGTCACGCGGTGGATCGACAAGGTGGTCCCCGTGATTCAGCAATCGGGACGTCGAACTACGGATGGCTACATAATCTGGACATTCTTCCACGAGTTGGGTCACGTCCTGAATGACCCGCGCGGTTCACGACACGTCGAATACAGCACTTCGAATAAGCGGAACAGCACCGCGGAAACCAGCGCCAACAAGTTCGCATACGAGACTCTCTTTGGGCCGAACGGCATATCCCCCTGGGGTGATGAGACCCGCCCATGGGAGATTGCGCGGATCGCCCAGGAAGTCGGGGTATCACCCGGCGTGGCGGTGCATCAGCTGCGCCGTCGACAGAAGCTGCAGTATTGGCAGTGCTCGACCTTGCTCGTCACCCTCGGCGATGGATCTGACTGGAGCGGACCTCGGGACTCGATCCTTCCCTGACCCGTGACGAGGTCGGCTTCGTTGTGGTGGCCTATCAGAGTCGGACGCTTCTCGCCTTACCGCAGGAGCCCTGGATCAAGTGGGCCACGTTCTAGGTCGGATGCTCCAATCCGACTGCTAATGGGGAAAGCGGGCGCGAGGCCACCGCGTCAGTCGCTGCAGGCGTCCCAGACGCCCGTCTTGAGGAAGGACTCCAGGCGCGCACGGTGCGGGGCGAGGTCCCAGCCCTGCGCGGCGACCCACTCGTCGGAGTAGTACGTGCCGGCGTAGCGGATGCCGCTGTCGCAGATCAGCGTCACGACGCTGCCGGTCTCGCCGGCCGCGCGCATGCGGGCGATCAGCTGGAACGCGCCGGAGAGGTTCGTTCCCGTCGACCCGCCGGCCCAGTGCAGGGTGCGGTCGCGCAGCATCCGGATCGCGGCGATGGAGGCGGCATCCGGCACACGGATCATCTCGTCGATCACGCTCGGCACGAACGACGGCTCGACGCGGGGCCGGCCGATGCCCTCGATGCGGCTGGGTCGTCCGGCGGGCGGATCCACCGTTCCCGCCCAGCCGTCGTAGAACGCCGAGCCCTCCGGATCGACGACGGCGATCTGCGTCTCGTGACGGCGGTACTTCACGTAGCGACCGAAAGTCGCACTCGTGCCGCCCGTGCCGGCTCCCACGACGATCCAGCGGGGGATCGGATGCCGCTCCTGCGCCAACTGGCTGAATACGCTCTCCGCGATGTTGTTGTTGCCGCGCCAGTCGGTCGCCCGCTCGGCGAAGGTGAACTGGTCGAGGTAGTGCCCATGGCAGTCCGACGCGAGGCGCTGCGCCTCGGGTGACATGTCCTCGGCGCGGTCGACGAAGTGGCAGCGACCGCCGTAGAACTCGATGAGGTCGATCTTCTCCTGGCTGGTCGAGCGCGGCACGACGGTGACGAACGGCAGTCCCAGCATCCGCGCGAAGTAGGCCTCCGACACCGCGGTCGACCCGCTGGACGACTCGACGAGCGTCGTGTCTTCATGGATGCGGCCGTTGACGAGTCCATAGAGCAGGAGCGAGCGGGCAAGGCGGTGCTTGAGGGATCCGGTCGGGTGCACCGACTCGTCCTTCAGGTACAGATCGATGCCCCACTCGGGCGGAAGCGGGAACAGGTGCAGGTGGGTGTCGGCGCTGCGATTGGCGTCGGCTTCCAGCAGGGCGATCGCGGTGCTGGTCCAGGTGGTCACCGATCGAGCGTAACGCGCCCGCTCACTTGTCTGTGTAGCCTCCTTCGCCGGTCTCGCCGTCGTAGGTGAAGATGCGGTCGTCGAGGGTGATGGTGATGTCGTCGCCGAGAGGCTCCTGCGCGAGGAGCTTCTCTTCGAGCATCGTCATCCGCTCGTCGTACTCCTGCGCCTGCTCGGCGTCGATGCCCCAGATCGTCGCGACCTTCATGTCGGTCATCAGATACAGGTACGCCGAGACGGCGGTGCGGTTGAACTCGCTGTCGGGGATCGTCTGCCAGAGCGCTCCGGAGTCGCGAAGGCGCTTGTACTCGTCGATCTTCGCGTCGAGCCGCTCCGCGATGGCGGAGGTATCGGCGTCGGCGGGCTCGTCGCCGTCGGACGGGGGCTCGTCGGAGGGCGCCTCCGGATCTTCCGCGAACGCGGTAGGGCTGGGCGCCACCGGCGCAGGGTTCGCATCCGGCCCTCGCACGAGGAGGCCCACGAGCACCGCCACGCCCACGACCGCGAAGATCGCGAGACCGCCGACCACGGCCAGCACGACGCCGAGGGTGTTCGACGACCGAGTCGGCGCGGGAGGACCGGCCGGCACCGGGTATCCGCCACCCGGCGGCGGTGTCGACGGGATCCCGGCGGCGTACGGCGGCATCGCGGCGGGCGACGCGGCAGCCGGTGGTCCGCTCAGCGAAGGCGCCAGCGGAACGACCGGAGGGAATGACGGGGACGCATCCTGCACTGTCGGTGGGGGCGGAGGGACGACCCGCTCAGAGTCTGCACCGCCCGATGTCTCGTCTGTCATCGTTCTCCCCCGGATCGACGGCACCCGCCGGATGCCCCTCTCCGAAAAGGTAGCCGGTTCTGTCCGGGGCGGTACGGGCAGGTCTGCTCGGACAGCCACGCCTGGGGAAAGGCGCTCCCGTCGCCGTCGACGTGCAGGAGAAGTCGCTCAGGCGGCTCCAGGGCGCTCGGGTCCCAGAGTCCCGGAAGAGGGCTCGCCTGCCGCGTCTCCCTTGAGCTCGATGAGGATCGTGTGCGTCGGCGTCGTCCCGGTGTTCTCGCCGAAGTGCCGCTGCGCGGGCAGCCAGACCGCCTGGCCGGTGGTGAGGGCGGTGTCGAACGTGCGCTCGCCGGCGCTGAGGCGGCGCGAGAAGTCGCTGAGGGTGACCATCACGCTGTTGGGGTGGTCGTGCGGCGTCGTCCGATCGCCCGGCTCGTCGGTGTACTCGAGCACACGGACGTGTTCGTTCTCCCAGAGCGTGCGGTAGTGATCCGGGTTCGTCAGGGTGGGATCGTCGGTGATCATGCGGCGACGGTACACCCGACCGGATGCCGGCGGCAGACCCACTTGCGACGGCCGTGCCCGCGGGAGCGGTCTCCGTCGTCGGTATCGTGGTCCTGACCGCCCGAACAGGGTTGACGCACCCCGATCGAAAGAGAGAAGGTCCATGCACGCCGTCCTCGAATACACGTATGTCGACGACTACGTCCGACGCCGAGACGCCTTCCGTCAGCAGCACCTCGCCGTGGCGTGGGCGGCCGTCGAGCGGGGCGAGCTGCTCCTCGGCGGAGCCGTGGGGGAGGACGATGGACCGTTCAGCGCTCTGATCGTGTTCACCGGCGACGATGCCCTCGAGCGCGCTCGAGCCTTCGCTGCGGCGGACCCGTACGTCACCGGCGGACTCGTGACGGAGTGGACGGCCCGGCCCTGGACGACCGTCGTCGGGGCCGCGGCGGCCGCCCCGGTGCGACCGGACTGATCGGCCGGTCCGCTCAGCCGACCGTGCCTGCCGGAGAAGCGCCGCCATCGCCGTCGACGTGCAGGAGAGATGCCTGCGACTGCTCCTGCTGCAGTTGGAACTCGAAGCGCGAGCGGTCGCCGCGGTGGTACGCGATGAAGTACTCCATCGGGGTGCCGTCGGCACTGCGACTCACGCTGCGCAACCGCAGCAGGGCCGACCCCGCGCTGACGCCGAGAAGCTGTGCCTGTTCATGCGTCGCGACCGTGGCCTCCGCCGACCGCACCCCGTGCGTCGCGACGACGCCGTTGTCGGCGAGGAGGCGGTACAGCGACGCCTCGGACAGATCGGCGCCGAGCGTGACGGCGCCGACGGCATCCGGCATCCACGTCGTCGACAGCGACCACGGCTCGCCGTCCACATGACGGAGTCGTTCGAGTGCGACGACCGGCGACCCGACCGGGAGCTCGAGCGCGACGGCGATCTCCTCGTCGGCGGTCGTCCGCTCATGACGCAGCACATCACTGTGCACGTGGCCGCCACGGCGTTCGACATCGTCGTACAGACCGACGAGTGTGTGCACGAGGCTCTCGCTGGTCCGCGGTCGCGAGACGAACGTGCCCTTGCCCTTGACGCGCTCGACGAGCCCCTCGTGCTCGAGCTGAGCGAGCGCCTGCCGCACGACGGTGCGGGAGATGCCGTAGCGCTCGCACAGCCGGTGCTCGCCGGGAAGAGGGTCGCCGGGCTGCAGGCCGTCGCGCGCGATGCCCTCGATGATCAGCTGGCGCAGCTGGTCGTACATCGGGGCGGCGGAGTGCCGATCGATCGTGTCGGGGCTGGTGACGCTCATGTCAGTACGCGACTCCCGCGTGCAGGATGACGTTCGCATACGGCGTGAACTCACCGGATCGCACGAACGCGCGTGCACCCTGTGTGAGCTTCTTGAACTCGACGTGCGGCACGAGCTCGATCTCGAAGCCCATGCCGGCGAAGCGCTCGCGCAGGGCGTCGAGCACCTCGGGGCTCTTCTCGGCGACCTCGGCGGAGACCGTCGCACCCTCGACCACGAGCTCGGCGAGCACGGTGTCGAGCACGTCGAGGAACGCCGGCGCCCCGGGGCGGTAGGCGAGATCGATGCGCTCCGATCCGGTGGGGATCGGCAGCCCCGCATCGGTGACGACGAGCAGGTCGGTGTGCCCGGTCTCGCTGATCACGCGCGAGAGTGCGGGGTTGATCGTGGTGGCGGACTTGCGCATGGTTCTCCTCCGTTGCAGCCGACTCAGTGGACGGCGGGCGCCGATTCCCGCTCCGCCAGGAAGGCGTCGACATCGGCTCGGTGCGGCAGGCTCGGCGAAGCGCCCTGCTTGGTCACGGTCAGCGCGCCGGCCGCGGTGGCGAGGCGCACGGCCTCGGTCAGCGTGCTGCCGTTCGCGAGGGCAGCGCCGAGGTAGCCGGCGTAGGCGTCTCCGGCGGCCGTCGTGTCGACGGCCTCGACGGGGAACGGCGGCACGATCGTCGCGCCCTCGCCGGTCACGACGCAGGAGCCCTGCCCCGCGAGCGTGATGACCGCGGCGCCGACTCCCTGCCGGAGGAACCAGAGGCCGGCGAGCTCTGCCGACGCGGCATCCGTCACCTCGATGCCGCTGATCAGCGTGGCCTCGGTCTCGTTCGGCGTGACGATGTCGACGCTCTGCCAGATCTCAGGCGGGAGCTCGGCCGCCGGGGCCGGGTCGAGGATCACGGTCATGTCGTGCTCGCGCCCGCGTGCGGTGATGTGGGCCGTGAGAGCGGACGGCGTCTCGAGCTGCGTCAGGAGGACGGACGTCGTCGGGGCGAGGGCGCCGAGGGCCGCGTCGATCTGCTCGGTGCTCAGTGCGGCGTTGGCGAGCGGGACCATCACGATGTCGTTCTGCGCCGAGGCGTCGACACGGATGTGCGCGATGCCGGTCGGGCCGGGGACGGTGCGCAGGTGGGTGAGATCGACACCCGCCTCGCCGAGGCCGTCGACCACGAGGTCGTGGAAGAGATCGTCGCCGACGCAGCCGACGAAGCTCGTGCGAGCGCCGGAGCGACCTGCGGCCACCGCCTGGTTGGCGCCCTTGCCGCCGAGCATCAGCGTGAACTCGTCGCCGAGGATCGTCTCGCCGGGAGCCGGCAGTCGACGTGAGAAGGTGGTCACATCGGCAGTGACGCTGCCGACGATGACGACGCCGGAGCGATCTCCTGGTTGTGCGGGGGTCATGGCACTCCTGATCCTCTTTGACTCACGTCTGCGGCTGTCATTACATTAGCCGAAGCCGAACCTGTAACGACAGGTTCCGACCCTGGAGAACCGATGACCGCGATCGCCCCCCGTCTGTATGTCGACAGCGCCGACGTCGACCGCGTATCGCGGCTCCTCGCCGGAGGCATCGTGCACGGCGTGACGACGAATCCGACCATCCTCGAGCGCGGGGGCCGGACGGCCGCCGAGATCCCCGACCTCTACGCCCGCTGGGTGTCCGAGGGGGCGCAGGAGGTCTTCTTCCAGACTTGGGGCAGTGACACCGCAGCCATGCTGCGCAATGCCGAGGGCATCCGTGCGCTGGGCGATCGGGTGGCGGTGAAGGTGCCGGCGACGACAGACGGTTTCGCCGCGGCATCCGCCCTCGTCCGCGATGGCGCCTCGGTGCTCGTCACGGCCGTGTACGGGGTCGCGCAGGCGCTCGCGGCCGCGAGCATCGGCGTGCACTACATCGCGCCGTACCTCGGACGGATGCGCGACGCGGCCGCCGTGACGGGCTTCTCGGGCCCGGGTGCGGAGGACGTCATCGCGCGGATGCAGGACGTGTGCACCGGCAGCAGCACCAACGTGCTCGCGGCATCGCTGCGCTCCCCGGAGGACATCGTGGGCCTGCGGATGCTGGGTGTGCCCTACTTCACGGCTGCTCCCGACGTGATCGAGCGGATGCTCACGCACGAGGTGAGCGACAGCTCGGCCGCCGAGTTCGATGCCGCCATGGAGCGCCTCGGAGCCTGACCGGTCCGGAGGATGGTCAGGCGGATGCCGCCTGACGCAGCCACCGCTCGACGCCCGCGATGTGGGCTGTCGTCAGCGAGGTCGCCAGGGCCGAGTCGTGCTGCGCGATGGCCTCGGCGATCGCCCGGTGCTCAGACAGGGTGCGCTCCACGGCGCCGCCCTCGGTGAGGCCGCGCCACACGCGGGCCCGCACGGTCTGGCTGCTGAGGTGCTCGATCAGGCTCGCGAGGTAGGCGTTCCCCGCCATCCGGACGATGTCGCGGTGGAAGCGGATGTCGTGCTCCACGAGCTCCTCGATCGTGACGGACGCGTCGATCCCGTCGATCTCGGCGACCAGCTCCGCGATCGCCTCTTCGGTCCCGAGGGTCGCGGCGAGGCCGGTCGCCTGGGATTCCAGCATCCGTCGCACCGCGAAGATCTCGAGCATCGAGTCGTCGTCGTGCATGTCGACGACGAACGAGATCGCCTCGAGCAGCAGATGCGGCTCCAGGCTCGTCACGTAGGTGCCGTCGCCGCGGCGCACGTCGAGCACGCGGATCACCTCGAGCGCCTTCACGGCCTCGCGCATCGAGTTGCGGGACAGGCCCAGCCGGTCGGACAGCTCCTTCTCGGGAGGGAGCCGATCGCCGGGCGACAGCTCACCCGATACGATCATCGCCTTGATCTTCTCGATCGCCTCGTCGGTGACAGCCATGGCGTCATCCTAGCGATTGATCGGATGTCTGAGGCAGGATGGACGCATGCGCGTCATCGATTCACATCTGCACCTGTGGGATCCGGATGTCCTCGAGTACACCTGGCTCGAGGGGCCGTACGCCGCCCGGTTCGCCGAGGCCGAGATCGAGCGCGACCGGCTGGGCGGGGTCGCCGAGGAGAAAGCCGTCTTCGTGCAGGCCGAGACCGCCGAGGACCGCTTCCTCGATGAGGTGCGCTGGGTCTCGGAGCTGGCCGAGCGGGTCGGCGTGCTCGCGATCGTGGCGGGCGTGCGCCTCGACCGCGGAGTCGACACGATCACGCACCTGGACGAGCTCGCCGCCCATCCGCTCGTCGTCGGAGTGCGGCACAACCTGCAGAACGAGGAGGACGGGCTCGCCGTCTCGACGGCCTTCGTCACCGGAGCGCGCGAGGTCGCCGCCCGCGGATGGACCTTCGACGCCTGCGTGCGGTCGACGCAGCTGCCCGACGTCGCCCGCCTCGCCGGAGCGATCCCCGAGCTGCGCATGGTGCTCGATCACCTCGGCAAGCCCGAGGTCGGCACGGCGGATGCACCGCGAACACCGTCGGTGGAATGGGTGCGGGACCTCGACGAGCTGGCACGGCATCCGCAGGTCTTCTGCAAGCTGTCCGGTCTGCCAGCCGAGGCTTCGGGCAACTGGAGCCGGGAGCAGCTCGAACCGTTCCTCGACGTGGCCGCCGACGCGTTCGGCGTGGAGCGACTGATGTGGGGGAGCGACTGGCCGGTGTCGGTGATCGGCCCCGCAGAGCACGGAGACCCGCACGCGCCCGCGGATGGCTCCGCCACCTACCAGCCGACCGCACGCACCCGCTGGCTCGACGTCATCGTCGCCTGGGCCGAGGCGCGCGGGCATGACCTCGACGCGATCCTCTGGGCGAACGCCGAGAGCTTCTACGGGGCCGGCGGCGTGGCCGACGACGCTGACGACACCCCGCGCCACGGCATCCTGGGCTGGCTGCGCGGGGAATGACGATCTCGCGGTTCCGGTCGCAATTGTTGCCGCCGGCATCCGTTCCGGTCGCGATGGATGCCGCTTCCGCGACGAAATGGCGACAGAAAGTGCGACCGGAGCAACGCTGAACGGTCAGCGCGCCGACTTCGCGGCCGCGATCGCTCCGCGGATGCGTCGGATCAGCTCCTCGGGTCGAGCGAAAAGCGCGCTGGTGACCTCGATGACCGTCCACCCGGCGGCGCGCAGGCCCGCGATCCGCTCGACATCCTCCGCGTACCGCGAGGCGTGCAGCATGCTCTGGTACTCGATCGCCAGCTTCCATTGCGGATAAGCGAGATCAGCGCAGCCGAGGAAGCGTCCCTCGGGCGTGTGGATGTCGAGGTTGAGGTCCGGCTCGGGGAGCCCCGCCCAGACGATGCGGCAGCGCAGTTGCGATTCCCGCGCCGACCATGAGTCCTCCCGGATGAGGTTCACCGCTTCCCGCAAACGCGGGGCACCGACCCGCCGGGCGCCGTCCACCGCCTCGCGCAGTCGGTCGATCGTCGCATACGGCTGCTTGCCGGCATCGGGCCGCCCGTAGCCGATCCGCCAGGCGCGGCAGAAGTAGTCCCCGAGCGTCACCAGATCGATCAGCTTCCATTCGCCGAGCGTGGCGAACGTCGACGCGGGAGTCGAGACGGTAAGTCCCGGTGGCCGAGCAAGTCGTATGGTGCCGCGGCGATCCCGGTGCGCGCGCACACCGTCGGCCCGAACCAGCGGCCCGTCGCCGAGCGTCGTTACGTGCACAGGGAGACTGCGCCCGTCTGCCGGTTTCCCGTCGAGCAGTGTCAACGGCAGCGGACCGCCCCAGAGAGCGACGGCGCTCTCATGACTCAGGAACTGGCCTTCGCGCAGCCGAGGCGCATATTCGTAGGCGCGCGCAAGACGTCCGATGCGCTGCCGCTCAAACGGATCGAGATCGTCGGGCGCGACATCTCGGCGGCTTCTCACCCGCACCCCGTGGAACGGCGCCTCGAGATCCGCTCGGCGCAGTCGGCCGGAGGTGACACCGGCGTTGCGAGCCTGTTGCACGGTGAAACGCGGGCCGAGATGGGCGGGCAGTGGGCGAGGACGGGTCATCGCCTCACGATGGCAGTTTCGCCGGAAGTGCCGCTTCTGCTTTCCACAGGTCCGGGGCCGCGCGCGCAGGAAGGGTCGCGGGAGTTCCGGTCGCAATGGATGCCGTCATTCGGCCTCCGAGGCGACCGAAAGTGCGACCGGAACTGACGGAGGCGACCGAAAGTGCGACCGGAACCGGGGGACGGATGCCGCGACCGACGGCTACTGGGGGCGCACGCGCAGGCGAGCCATGCCGCCGTCGACCTCGATGGCGGTGCCTGTCGTCGAACCGGCCGCCGGGCTGACCAGGTAGGCGACGGCGGCGGCGACCTCATCGGGACTGACCAGGCGCCCGTGCGGCTGGCGAGCCTCGAGCGCGGCACGCTCCGCCGCAGGATCGGATGCCGCGTCGAGCAGCCGTCCGACCCACGGGGTGTCGGCCGTGCCCGGATTGACGGCGTTCACGCGGATGCCCTCACTCAGGTGGTCGGCGGCCATGGCACGGGTGAGTGCCGACACCGCTCCCTTGGATGCGGTGTAGAGCGCCCGCTGCTGCAGGCCGGTCGTCGAGGCGATGGATGCCGTGTTGCAGATCGCGGGCGACGGCGACTTCCGCAACCAGGGCAGTGCGGCCGAGGTCACGCGTGCGATGCCGGTCACGTTGATCGACAGCACGCGCGCCCACTCGTCGTCATCGTTCGCGGAGACGTCTCCGGTTGCACCGATTCCCGCGTTGTTGACGACGATGTCGATGCGGCCGAACTGCTCGGCCACGGCCGCGACGGCGGCATTCACGCTGGCACGATCCGACACGTCGGCCGTGAACGCCGCGAAGGCGGCATCCGCTCCGGAGGTGTCGCGGTCGAGCACCGCGATCTGCGCGCCATCCGCGTGCAGGCGCTGCGCGATCGCGGCGCCGATGCCGGATGCTCCGCCGGTGACGATCGCGACGAGTCCGTCGAGTGCGCCGGTCACTTCTCCGCCTCCCATGCCACGAACTCCTGACGCTGTCGGCCGAGGCCGTCGATCTCGACCTCGACGACGTCGCCCGGCGCGAGGTAGGGGAAATTGCCCGAGAGCGCGACGCCCTGCGGGGTTCCGGTGAGGATGAGGTCGCCCGGCTCGAGGGTCACGTACTGCGACAGGTGGTGCACGATGTGCTCGACCGAGAAGATCATGTCGCTCGTGTTCGAGTCCTGTCGCGGCTCGCCGTTCACGAAGCTGCGCAGACCGAGGGCGTGGTGGTCGACCTCGTCAGGGGTGACCAGCCACGGCCCGGTCGGGTTGAATCCCGGTGCGATCTTGCCCTTCGACCACTGCCCGCCCGACACCTCGATCTGGAATGCGCGCTCGGAGACGTCGTTGGCCACCACGAATCCGGCCACGTGCGCCATCGACTCCTCGGGGGAGTCGAGGTAGGCGGCGCGGGCGCCGATCACGATGCCGAGCTCGACCTCCCAGTCGGTCTTCTCGCTGCCGCGGGGGATGGTGACCGCGTCGTTCGGGCCGACGACCGTGTTGGGGGTCTTCAAGAAGATGATCGGGATCGTCGGCGGCTGCGACCCCGATTCGGCGGCGTGCGCGGCGTAGTTCATGCCGACGCAGATCACGGCGCTCGGTCGGGCGATCGGGGCGCCGATGCGGAGAGCGGAAGCATCCGTCAGCTCGGGGAGCTCGCCCGCGTCGCGCGCGGCGGTGACGTGAGCGGCGAAGTCACCGGCGAGGAAATCCCCGTTCACATCGGATGTCACGGAGCGGATGTCGAGATAGCGGTCGCCCTCCACGAGGACGGGGATCTCGGATCCTGGGGTGCCCAGCCGCGCGAACTTCATGATTCTCCTGATCGGTCGGATGGCCGCTTCGGCGCGGCCTGTCTCGTTGACAGTATAGACATCCGATGTTTACACTCCAAGAGATCCGCGCGAAGAAGACACCTCGCGCATGGAGAGGAATCCCCGTGAGCCGCATCGTCGCCCTCGACACCACCGACATCCGCTTCCCCACGTCGCTCAGCCTCGACGGTTCGGATGCGATGAATCCCGACCCCGACTACTCGGCCGCGTATGTGATCGTGCGGACGGATGCCGAGGACGGCATCGAGGGCCACGCCTTCGTCTTCACGATCGGCCGCGGCAACGACGTGCAGGTCGCCGGCATCGACGCCCTCGCCGGCCACCTCGTCGGACGCGAGCTCGAGCCGCTCCTCGACGACATGGGCGGAACGTTCCGCGACATCATCGGCGACTCGCAGCTGCGCTGGCTCGGACCCGAGAAAGGCGTCATGCACATGGCCATCGGCGCGGTCATCAACGCGCTGTGGGACATCAAGGCCAAGCGTGCGGGGCTGCCGCTCTGGCAGCTGCTGGCGCGGATGACGCCGGATGAGCTCGTCGACCTGGTCGACTTCCGCTACCTCACCAACGCCCTCACCCGCGAGGACGCCCTCGAGATCCTCCGAGCCGCCGAGCCGGGCCGAGCGGAGCGCGAGCAGCAGCTGCTCTCCACCGGCTACCCGGGATACACGACGAGTCCCGGATGGCTCGGCTACTCCGACGAGAAGCTCGAGCGTCTCGCCCGCGAAGCGATGGCCGACGGCTTCACCCAGATCAAGCTCAAGGTCGGCGCCGACCTCGACGACGACATCCGCCGGTTCCGCAAGGCCCGCGAGGTGTGCGGACCCGACTTCCCGATCGCGATCGATGCGAACCAGCGCTGGGAGGTGTCGGAGGCCATCGAGTGGGTGAACGCCCTCGCCGAGTTCCACCCCGCGTGGATCGAGGAGCCGACGAGCCCCGACGATGTGCTCGGCCACGCCGAGATCGCCCGGGGAGTGGCGCCCATCCGCGTCGCGACCGGCGAGCACGCGCAGAACCGCGTCATCTTCAAGCAGCTGCTGCAGGCCGAGGCGATCTCGGTGATGCAGATCGATGCGGTGCGCGTCGCGGGCGTGAACGAGAACATCGCCAACCTGCTGCTCGCCGCGAAGTTCGGCGTGCCGGTCTGCCCGCACGCCGGCGGCGTCGGACTGTGCGAGGCCGTGCAGCACCTCTCGATGTTCGACTTCGTCGCCGTCACCGGCACCCGCGAGGGGCGCATGATCGAGTTCGTCGATCATCTGCACGAGCACTTCGTCGTGCCGACCGACATCCAGGGCGGCTCATACATGCCCCCGACGCAGCCGGGCGCCGGCATGGAGATGAAGGCCGACAGTATCGCGACCTACACCTGGACGGGCGCGCATGTCGTCGCCTGAGCGCCTGACCGTCCCGCCCCTGGGCTACGGGGCGGCGAACGTCGGCAACCTCTTCCGCGCGCTCTCCGACGAGGAGGCGTGGGCTGTGCTCGACGCGGCGTGGGAGAGCGGCATCCGCTACTACGACACGGCCCCGCACTACGGGCTCGGCCTGTCCGAGCGACGACTCGGCGCCTTCTTGCAGACGAAGCCGCGGGACGAATTCGTGCTGTCGACCAAGGCCGGACGGCTGCTGCGCCCGAACCCCGCGTACGCCGGCGGCCTCGACACCGAGAACGCCTTCCACGTGCCCGACGACGTCCAGCGCGTGTGGGACTTCTCGGCAGACGGCATCCGCGCCAGCCTCGACGAGTCGCGCGAGCGCCTCGGCATCGAGCGCATCGACCTGCTGTACCTGCACGACCCGGAGCGGCACGACCTCGACCTCGCGCTCGCCGAGGCCTTCCCCGCGCTCGAGCGGCTGCGCGCCGACGGCGAGGTCACGGCGATCGGCATCGGCTCGATGGTGTCGGATGCTCTGGCCGCGGCCGTCCGCAGCGCCGACCTCGACCTGATCATGGTCGCCGGCCGCTACACGCTCCTCGAACAGCCCGCCGCCGTCGACGTCCTGCCCGCGTGCGTCGAGACCGGGACCGGGATCGTCGCGGCATCCGTCTTCAACTCCGGACTGCTCGCTGCGAACGAGCCCCGTCGCGACGGCCGCTACGAGTACGGTGAGCTGCCCGACGAGCTGTGGGACCGGCTCGTGCGGATCGCCGCGGTCTGCGCCGACCACGGGGTGCCGCTGCCGGCGGCCGCCGTGCAGTTCCCCCTGCAGGCGTCCGGCGTGCGCTCGGTCGTCGTGGGCGGGAGCCGCCCGGAGCAGCTGCGGCAGAACGCCGAGTACGCCGCCCTGTCGATCCCGGAGGAGCTCTGGGAGAACCTCGCCGCCGACGGGCTGATCCCGGCCTGAGCGTGCGGTGACGGCTCGGCGCTCTCAGCGCCCGATCGTCGACTCGCGCACGATGAGTTCGGCGGGGAACGGGGTCGTGGCGGGCGGGGCGGCCGTCGGATCGGCGAGCTGCTGCAGCAACGCGGCTCCGGCGGCGCGCCCGATCTCGTAGCCCGGTTGGCGCACGCTCGTCAGCGGCACGACGCTCTGATGCGCCTGGTCCACGTCGTCGAAGCCGACCAGGGCGATCTCCTCGGGCACGCGGATGCCGTGGCGCAGCAGCTGCGTGAGCACCCCGAGCGCCACCATGTCGTTCGCGGCGAACACGGCATCCGGGCGTTCCTCCGCGGGCAGGGCGATGATCTGCTCGGCGGCGTGCAGTCCGTCTTCGGTCGCGAGGTGCGGCACGTCGACCACGGTGATCGTCGCGGGGCCGTTCGCGACGGCATCCTGCAGGCCGGCCAGGCGATCGTTCGACTGGCTGACGGTGGAGCTGCCGAAGAACGCGATGCGCCGTCGACCGAGCGAGAGCAGGTGCTCGCCGGCGAGCCGGCCGCCTCCGCGGTCGTCGAACAGCACCGATGCGACGGTGGCGGATTCCCGGATGGGACCGACGACGACCGAGCGGATGCCGCGCTCGGCCAGGCGCTCGAGGCGGGGCACCACATCGCCGAGCGGGTAGATCACGATCCCCTGCACCCGGTGCGCTTCGAACATGTCGATGTTGCGCAGCTCCTGGGCGCCGTCGCGGTTGCTGTTGCTGAAGAACAGCGACCAGCCGCCTTCACGGGTGACGTCCTCGACGCCGCGGGAGAGCTCGTTGAAGTAGGGCAGCCAGGCGTCGAGGAGGATGAGTGCGAGGGCCTTGCTCGAGCCGGCGCGCAGCTGCCGGGCAGACTCGTTCGGCACGAACCCGAGCTGCTCGATGGCGGCCTCGACGCGCTTCCGGCTCGCAGCGCCGAGCACATGCGGGTGGTTGAGGTAGTTCGAGACGGTCGAGGAGGACACCCCGGCGAGGGCGGCGACGTCTTTGACGCTCGCGGGCATCGGGCTCCTCGTTCCGGTTCGGGGACACCAGGCTATCGGGAGAATTGGCACGTGCCAACAAAACTCTTGACTTTCCTCCGTCGACCCACGTAGCGTGACTCGAACATCGACTTGGCACGTGCCAACTCGGCGAGGCGACGGTGCCGCACACCCGCCTGCGAGAGGCCTCATGAACATCGGCTGCCACGGGCTCGTCTGGACCGGGAACTTCGATGCCGACGGCATCCGTCTCGCTGTGGAGAAGACGAAGCGGGCGGGCTTCGACCTGATCGAGTTCCCGCTGATGGATCCCTTCTCCTTCGATGTGGCGGCCGCGAAGGAAGCCCTCGAGGAGCACGATCTCGCTGTCAGCGCCTCGCTCGGATTGTCCGACGCGACCGACGTCACGAGCTCCGACCCCGAGATCGCGGCGGCTGGGGAGGCGCTGCTGATCCGGGCGGTGGACGTGCTCGCCGCCGTGGGCGGCGAGCACTTCTGCGGCGTGATCTACAGCGCCATGAAGAAGTACATGGAGCCCGCGACGCCGGAGGGGGTGGCGAGCAGTCGGGCGGTCATCGGCCGCGTGGCGGACCACGCCGCCGAACGAGGGATCTCGGTCTCGCTCGAGGTCGTCAACCGCTACGAGACCAACGTGCTGAACACGGCGCGACAGGCGCTCGGCTACCTCGCGGAGGTCGACCGGCCCAACCTCGGCGTGCACCTCGACACGTACCACATGAACATCGAGGAGTCGGATATGTTCGCGCCGGTCCTCGACGCCGCTCCGGCTCTGCGCTACGTGCACATCGGCGAGAGCCACCGCGGCTACCTCGGCACGGGCACGGTCGACTTCGACACGTTCTTCAAGGCCCTCGGCCGGATCGGCTACGACGGTCCGATCGTCTTCGAGTCGTTCTCGTCGGCCGTCGTCGCTCCCGATCTCAGTCGCATGCTGGGCATCTGGCGCAACCTGTGGACCGACAACGACGAGCTCGGGGCGCACGCGAACGCGTACATCCGCGACAAGCTCGTCGCGGTCGATTCCATCCGACTCCATTGACGCGAGGCACGGACGCGCGGCATCCGTGATCGGAGGAAAGATCAAGATGTCATTACAGGTCTTCCGCTCACGCGGTTGGTTAGATACATTTAGATACAACTTGCGCGGATGATGCGCAGGCCGCAGAATTGATCCGATGTTTACTGCGGCCGGCCGCATCGGAACCGCAACACGACCTTCAAGGAAGCAGGTGAGCACATGACTGAGCCCATTCTCAGAGTGGAGGGGATCAGCAAGGGATTCCCCGGTGTGCAGGCGCTGAAAGACGTGCACATGGAGGTGCGTGCCGGCGAAGTGCTGGTGCTCGTCGGAGAGAACGGCGCGGGTAAGTCGACGCTGATGAAGATCCTCTCCGGGATCTACACCAAAGACGAGGGCACGATCACGTTCGAGGGTCGGGAGGTGGAGCTCACGAGCCCGCTGCAGGCCCAGGAGCTCGGCATCACGATCATCCATCAGGAGCTCAACCTGATGCCCGACCTCACCGTCGCGCAGAACATCTTCGTAGGCCGCGAGCCGACTTCCGGCCCGTTCCTCTCCGAGCGGAAGCTCAACGCGCAGACCGCCGAGCTGCTGAAGCGACTCGACATCCACCTCGAACCGCGTCAGCTCGTCGGCGAGCTCACGGTGGCCGAGCAGCAGATGGTCGAGATCGCGAAGGCGCTGTCGTTCAACGCCAAGGTGCTGATCATGGACGAGCCGACGTCGGCCCTCACCGACACCGAGGTCGAGACGCTGTTCGTGCTGATCGAGCAGCTCAAGGCGAGCGGCACCGGCATCGTCTACATCTCCCACCGCATGGACGAGCTCCGCCGCCTCGCCGACCGGGTCACCGTGCTCCGCGACGGCACATACATCGGATCACTCGACCGCGCGGATGTCACCATCCCCAAGATCATCGAGATGATGGTCGGCCGCGTGATCGACGAGGGCACCCGCCCCGTGGCGCGCGAGCACATCAACGATCCGGTCGTGCTCGACGTGCAGGGGCTGTCGACGCGGAACCTGCTCAAGGACGTCTCCTTCCAGCTGCACCGCGGCGAGATCCTCGGCTTCGCCGGGCTCATGGGCGCCGGGCGCACCGAGACCGCTCGCGCCGTCATCGGCGCCGATCACCGCGACGGCGGCACGATCTCCGTCAGCGGCCGACCGGTGCGCATCGCCCAGCCCGCGGATGCCGTCAAGCACGGCGTCGGCTACCTCTCCGAGGACCGGAAGCTCCTCGGACTGATGCTCGAACAGGACGTCACCTTCAACACGGTGCTCGCGTCGCTCGGCTCGTACGCCAACGGCATCGGCTGGATGGGCGACAACAAGGCGAAGAACCGCACCAAGGAGTACGTCCAGCAGCTGCGGGTCAAGACGCCCTCGGTGAACCAGGTCGTCAAGCTGCTCTCCGGAGGGAACCAGCAGAAGGTCGTCATCGCCCGGTGGCTGATGCGCGACTGCGACATCCTCATCTTCGACGAGCCGACCCGAGGCATCGACGTCGGCGCGAAGGAAGAGATCTACCGCCTCATGCAGCAGCTCGCCGAGGCGGGCAAGTCCATCATCGTCATCTCATCGGAGCTCCCGGAGATCCTCCGCGTCGCGAACCGCATCGCGGTCTTCGCGAACGGACGCATCACCGGAACGCTCCGCAACGAGGAAGCCAGCCAGGAGAAGATCATGCAACTCGCAGCCCACGGGGAGGAAGACGAATGAGCACCCCACAGAAGACCGGATCGTCGACGACGACGATCATCCAGACGGCCGTCGACGAGAACACCGACAAGCGCGACGTCGTCGGGTTCCTCAAGCGTCAGGTGCAGCAGTCGCTGGCGTTCGGAACCCTCATCGTGCTGCTGATCTTCTTCACGATCGCCAGCCCGAACTTCTTCACCTTCAGCAACATCGCCACGGTGCTGCTCTCGACCGCGGTCATCGGCATCCTCGCCCTCGGCACGACGTTCGTGATCATCACCGGCGGCATCGACCTGTCGATCGGCACCGGCATGGCGCTGTGCGCCGTGATGACCGGCGTCATCGTCACCAACATGGGGCTCCCGGTCTGGGTCGGCGTCATCGGCGGCGTGCTGACCGGTGTGCTGATGGGACTCGTGAACGGCGTGAACATCACGTTCCTGCGACTCCCTCCGTTCATCGCCACCCTGGCGATGATGATGATCGCCGGCGGTCTCGCCCTCGTGATCTCCAACGTCGCGCCGATCTACTTCTCGACCTCGGCGCCGGACTTCAAGAAGATCGCGCTCGGCGTGATCATCCCCGGCATCCCGAACGCCGTGCTCATCACCGCGGCTCTCGCGGTGGTGGCCTGGCTCGTGCTGTCGAAGACGCTGCTCGGCCGGTACACGTTCGCGATCGGCTCCAACGAGGAGGCCACCCGCCTCTCCGGCGTCAACACCCGCCGCTGGACGATCCTCATCTACATGTTCGCGGGGGCCTTCACCGGCGTCGCGGGCATCGTGATCGCCTCCCGCCTCGACTCGGCGCAGCCGCAGATCGGCATGGGCTACGAACTGCAGGCCATCGCGGCCGTGATCATCGGCGGCACCTCGCTGCTCGGCGGGCGCGGGTCGATCCTCGGCACCGTCATCGGCGCGCTCATCATGAGCGTGCTCGTCAACGGCCTGCGCATCCTGTCGATCCAGACCGAATGGCAGAACATCGTCGTCGGCGTGGTCGTGCTGCTCGCCGTGTTCCTCGACTCGCTGCGCAACCGCCAGCGGACCTGACACCCGCGCGTCCCGACGCGCCTCTCCCGACTCAACTGAATACGCACCAAGCAGTCCACCGCCGGCCCTGGCCGGTACCCACAGAGAACAATGGAGTTTCCATGAAATTCGGCAAGAAGACCGCATTCGCGGCACTCGTGGCAGCATCCGCGTTGGTGTTCGCCGGCTGCGCCGGCGGCGGTGACGTGATCGAAGAAGGCAGCGGCGGCGACGCCGGCGGCGGCGATGGAGAGATGTACATCGCGCTGGTCTCGAAGGGCTTCCAGCACCAGTTCTGGCAGGCCGTGAAGAAGGGCGCCGAGCAGAAGGCCGAAGAGCTCGGTGTCCGCATCACGTTCGAAGGCCCCGCGGCCGAGACCGAGATCGCGCAGCAGCTCGAGATGCTGACCGCGGCGATCGACAAGAACCCGAACGCCATCGCGTACGCCGCCCTCGACCCCGAGGCGTGCGTCGCCCCGCTCGAGCAGGCGAAGTCGAAGGACATCCCGGTCGTCTACTTCGACGCACCGTGCAACGGCGACGTGGGCCTCAGCCTCTCGGCGACCGACAGCAAGGTCGCGGGAGCCCTGGCCGCAGAGCACATGGCCGATCTGATCGGCGGTGAGGGCCAGGTCGCGATCGTGGGCCACTCGCAGATCAACTCGACCGGTGTCGAGCGTCGTGACGGCTTCGTCGAGAAGATGGAGGCCGACTACCCCGACATCGAGATCGTCGACATCCAGTACGGCGACGGCGACCACCTGAAGTCGGCCGACATCGCGAAGACGCTGATCGCGGCGCACCCCGACCTCAAGGGCATCTACGGCACCAACGAGGGCTCCGCCATCGGCGTCGTCAACGCGGTGAACGAGCTCGGCCTCGAGAAGGGCAAGATCACGATCGTCGGCTTCGACTCCGGCGCTGCGCAGATCAACGCGATCAAGGACGGCACGATGGCCGGCGCCATCACGCAGGACCCGATCGGCATCGGCGAGCAGGTCGTGCAGGCGGCCTACGACGCGGCCAACGGCGACTCGGTGGAGGAGTTCTACGACACCGGTTCGTACTGGTACGACAAGTCCAACCTCGAAGACCCGAAGATCGCCGCAGTCCTCTACGAGTGACCTGCCGCGATCGACGGAAGCGCCTCACCTTCGGGTGGGGGGCTTCTTCGTGTCGGGCGGGACCTGCCGACGTCGAGCGCGGCGGACGGTTCGGGCGGGAGCTGTCAGATGCGGCGGAGGAAGGTGAGCTGCGACGCGGGTTCGACGATCAGCGTCTGCAGCTCGGCATTGAAGGGGACGCCGGCGGGGGCCGACAGATGCGCCTGGAAGGCCTCGTCGTCGCGGTAGACCTCGTACACGAAGAACCGATCGGGGTCGTCGACGAGGCGGGTGGCGTCGAACATGATCGTGCCCTCCTCGGCGCGCACGACCTCGGCGAAGTCGTGGAGCAGCCCGGCGATGCGGTCGGCCTGCCCGGGCTGCGCGGTGAAGGTCGCGTGCAGGATGGTCGGCTCGGACATGAGGCTCCTCGGAGGGTCGGGTGCGGGTGAGTGGTTCGGGCGGGTCGCTTCGGGCGGAGATCTCGTCGTCGGTCGGATGCTTCAGGGCTTCAGTCTCCTCCCTGTACGGTGAATTCCTCCGACCGCGGGGCGGATGCCGCGACTCAGGCCGAGAGCGCGAGCAGGCGGGCGGGGTTGGCGACCAGCATCCGTTCGACGGCGTCCTCGCCGACGAGGTCGCGCAGTCGCGGGACGTACCGCTCGCCCAGGTAGGCGAGTCCCGGCATCCCTCCGTACGCGATATATCGGCTGCGCCGCGCGACATCGCCGCCCAGCACCACCCGGTCTCCGGCGCCGCGCTCGACGACGGACGCCGTCAGTGCGAGCAGCTCGGCATCCGAGCGCGTTCGCGGCCGTGCGAAGCCGTCGTACCCGAGGTACGCGCCGCGTTCGGCGAGCGAGACGTGCAGCCCCGGATCCGGATCGCGGTCGGCGTGCGCGAGCACCACGCGGTCGGATGCCATGCCCTCCGCCGCGAGCAGATCCAGCACCTCGTGCGCGGCGGTGCAGAATTCGAGGTGCACCATCACGGGCGCACCGGTCTCGTGGTGGGCCGCCGCAACCGCGAGCAGGGTCGTGCGCTCGAAGGGGCTGATGCGCCAGTAGTCGGCTCCGCCCTTCAGCATCCCGGCGCGCACGGGGATACCGCCCGGAGCCACGGCCGCCGACACCTCCGGCGTCTCGAACACGGCGGCGTCGTCCGCCGGCATCCCGCGCGCGATGTCCGAGACGAACAGCGCCGCCAGACGATTCGCGCTCCAGACCTGCATCGGGTGGTCGGCGCCGTAGTGCGCCTCGCGGTGCCGGCCCGTGGTCGCGACGATGTGCAGGCCGGTCGCCGTGCTGATCCGTGCCAGTGCGGCGGGATCGCGGGCGAGGCCGAACGGGGTGGCGTCGACCATCGTCGCGAAGCCGCTCCCTTTGAGGAGTCCGGCCTCCGCCCCCGAGGCCGCCTCGTCGTCGAGCTCGTCGCCGGGCAGCAGCGGCGACACCTGAAACAGGTGCTCGTGGTAGTTCACGCGCCCGAGTGCCGCCGGCTCGACGTCGCCGAGCACCGTGCGGACGACGGGCATCAGCGCACCGACTCCGCGGCCTCGGCGAGCCGCTCGACCACGTCGGGGGTGAGGTCGAGCTCGAACACGTCGGCCACCACCTGCGACCAGCCGTGGATGAAGTAGCGCCAGCCGTCGACGACGTGCAGCGGCTGCTCGGCCGCCTGGGCCCGCGCCTGGTGGAGGAACTCGAGCGATCCGCGGTAGTTGAACTCCCACGCGTAGGCGCCCTCGGGGAACACGACCGCGTCGGTCAGCGGAGAGCCCGGGCGGTCCTTGCCGAGCCCCGTGGCGTTCGCGATCACGGACCCGGCGGGGGCTGCCGCGACCACGGCATCCGCGTCTTCCGGCGTCTCGGTGACCACGTAGTCGATCAGTCCCTCGCGCGTGCCGTGCTGGCGGTGCACCTCGCGCAGGTGATCGAGCTTGTCCTGCGAGCGTGCCGTCACCGTGATGCGGGCGGGTGCGTCGGCGCGCTCCGCGAGCGCCCAGCTGAGGGCCGTCCCCGAGCCGCCGGCCCCGAGGATGACGACCTCGGCTCCGGTGCGGGCGAAGTGGTCCGCGGGCAGGAAGTCGTTCAGCGCCAGGTCGACCGTGATCGGATCCTTCGCCCGGCCCGACAGCAGCGGACCGCGCTTCGAGATGCTCGAGATCTCGGCGCACGACACCGCGAACGGGTCGAGTTCGTCGAAGAGATCGGATGCCGCCGCGTACACGTTCATCTTGTGCGTGGTGACGAGGGCGCCGCGGTGGTTCGGGTCGTCGCGGATCTGCTCGACCATCGCGCGGTACTGCGCCGGGTCGGCGTCCATCGGCAGGTCGTGGCCGATCAGGGTGCGGGTCGGGAGGCCCAGGATGTCGGCCCAGCGCGGGAACACCTTCATGATCGACGACGACGCGGTCGTGACGCCGACGAAGCCCATGTAGTCGGCCTGTGTCGTCGCGGGGGCGACAGGATCGGTGGTGAGGGACGAGGTCATCGGGTCTCCTAGCGGGCGATCACGGGGTGGGCGGGCTCGGCGCCCTTGAGCACGGCGATCACGTCGTCGAGCGAGAGCGAACCCATGTTGTCGACGGCCTGCGTGGTCTGCGCGCCGAGATGCGGGGTGACGATCACCCGGTCGGCGAGGACCGGATCGAGCAGCGGGCTGGCCTGAGCGGCGGTGTCGCCGTCGAGCGTATCGGCGGCGTAGGCGGACAGGATGCCGTCGCGCAGAGCCTCCGCGAGCGCGGACTCGTCGACGAGATCGCCGCGGGCGGTGTTCACCAGGGCGGTGCCGCGACGCATGTGGGCGAGGCGCCCCGCGTCGACGAGCAGCTGGCCACCCGGGGCGTGCAGAGTGATGACGTCGGCGACGCGGAACAGCTCGTCGACGTCGACCGGCTCCGCACCGTTCGCGCGGATCAGCTCCGCCGACAGGAAGGGGTCGGCGGCGACGACGCGCGGACCGAATCCGCTCAGGCGCTTCGCGACGCCCTGGCCGATGCGGCCGAAGCCCACGATGCCGACGACGGCCGCTCCCAGTTCGCGTCCGCGACGCACGCCCCAATCGCCGTCGCGGACACGGCGGTCGCCGTCGGGGACGAAGCGCAGTGCGGCCAGCATGAGACCTGTGGCGTGGTCGGCGACGGCATCCGCGTTGGCGCCGGGAGTGTTCGTGACCGGGATGCCGCGACGCCGGGCCGCCTCCAGATCGACGGCCTCGGTGCCGACGCCGTAGCGGGCGATGACCTTCAGCTTCGGCGCCGCATCGAGGTGCGCGTCGGTGATCGGCCCGGTGCCGGCGATCCACGCGTCGGCGCCGTGCAGCAGCGAGCGCAGCTCGTCGAGGTCGTGGTGGGCGGGTCCGCGCAGGATGCGGTGCCCCGCCTGTGCGGCCCGTGCGACGAGGTCGAGGTCGCCGTCGGAGAACGACCGGCTCGTGACGAGGATCACGCCCATCAGCTCGGCCGCCCCGCGAACCAGGGGGCGAGCGCGGTGTACGCGTCGGTGAAGCGGGCGTGGCGCTCCGCATACACGGCGTGACGCCCGGCATCCGGCGTGAACTCGGCGGTGACCTCGCTGAGCGCGCGCGCGGCCGAGAAGTCGGCGAGCCCGAGACCCACCGCACCCGTGATCGCCGCGCCGAGGCTGTTCGCCTCTTCGACGATCGTGCGCCGGCGGACCGGCACGCCCCAGACGTCGGCGAGCACCGACAGGTACACGTCGCTCTGCGCGCCCCCGCCGACGGCGTCGATGCGATCGATCACGGCGCCGGACGCGCGGAACGCCTGGATGCAGGTGAGCAGGTTGTACGCCGTGCCCTCGAGCACCGCCCGCACCAGGTGCTCCCGGGTGTGGTGGCGTGCGATGCCGACGAAGGCGCCACGAGCGTCGGGGTCCCACAGCGGAGAGCGCTCGCCGAGCAGGTAGGGGAGGAAGTAGAGGTCGTCGGTGTCGACGTCGCCCGAGGCCTCGGCGATCAGGCGACCGGTCTCGGGGTGGGCGGGGTCGGGGGAGAGGGCCTCGGCGATCCACTGCACGGAGGCGCCGCCCGCCTGCATCGTCGCGGTCGGGACGAACGAGCCCGGCACGACGTTGTCGAACGTGAAGGTGCGCATCGCCGGGTCGTGCAGCGGCTGATCCGCGGCGAAGGAGATCCACGATGAGGTGCCGAGGCAGACGTAGGCGCCGTCCTCGGGAGCGACCACGCCGGAGCCGACGGCGGCCATCGGACCGTCGCCGCCGCCCATGACCACGCGCACGCTCGTCGGCAGGTCGAGAGCTTCGGCGGCGGCATCCGTCAGCGTTCCCGCGATCGCGGTCGAGTCGAGGATCTCGGGGAACAGGGCGGGGTCGAGGCGTGCCGCCTGCAGCACCTCGTGCGACCAGGTGCCGGCGGCCTGATCGTAGGCGTTGGTGCCCGAGGCGTCGGAGCGGTCGGTCGCGAGGCGTCCGGTGAGGCGCAGCACGATGAAGTCCTTCGCCACGCACACCCGGCGCACGCGCGCCCACGTCTCGGGCTCGTTGTCGCGCACCCACATGACCTTCTCGAGGGAGTATGTCGGGTTGAGTCGGTGCCCGAGGATCCCGTACGCATGCTCGGCGCCCAGAGCGGCTTCGAGCTCGCGCTGCTGAGCGCCGGCACGGGTGTCGGCCCAGATGATGGCGGGACGCGCCGGCTCTCCGTCGGCGTCGAGCAGCACCGCGCCCATCATCTGCCCGCTGACGACGAGGCCGGCGACATCGGCCGGGGCGGTCTCGGTGCGGGCGATCAGGTCGCGGGTCGCGGCGACGACCGCGTTCCACCAGTCGTGCGGATCCTGCTCGGCGATGCCGCCCGCGGCGAAGTGCGCGGGGTAGGGAACGGTGACCGAGGCGACGAGACGGCCGTCGTCGTGGTGGAGAGACGCCTTGTTGCCGGTGGTTCCGAGGTCGTGCGCGATGAGCATGGTCGGGCCTATCCGGCGTAGGGGCGCAGGTCGACGCCCTCTGCCGCGCGGTAGGCGCGCGAGCCCATGCCGTGCTCCAGCACCCAGCTGTAGTCGTGCCCGGCACCGCCGGGGTAGACGGCCAGGAACGCGTAGGGCTCGTCGCCCGTGTTGACCGAGCGGTGCGCCCAGCCCGGCGGGATGTAGCCGATGGTCCCGGGCAGCATGTCGAGCCATTCGGTGCGCTCGCCGTCGAACATGAGCAGTCCGCCGCGGCCCTTCAGCGCGAGGTAGATCTCGCCCTGGTGGTTCGGATGCTGGTGCCCCTTGGTCATCCACAGCTCGCCGGACGTGTCGCCCGGCATGATCGTGGTGATCGACTGGGGGAGTTCGCGGTCGATCTCGGGCACGGGGGAGCTGACGACGGTGTAGACGACCGGGTTCTCGCCCTGTGCGGCGGCGGCCCAGGCGTCCGCGTCGAGGAAGAGGCCTTCGAGGTCGGACATCCGCCGCGTGAGGGTCGGTCCTTCGGGCGAGAGCGTCAGCTTCTCGGCATCGAAGGCGATCGCCAGGGGAGAGATCGGCGGGGTGTGGAACTCGGGCATCGGTGCTCCTTGCGAGGATGCTGCGGCGCTGCGCAACCTGTAATGACAAGTTGAGTGTACCTGTGATGACAGGTTCGCGTCCAGGGCACGCTGCGCATCCGCGCACGGCGCGGTGCGCGGGTGGGTGGTGCGGCGGCGAAGGGACGGATGCCGGGGCGTCAGGCCTCGGAGCGGCGGGCGCGGTAAGCGGCGACCGCGTTGCGGTTGGCGCAGGTCGCCGAGCAGTAGCGCTTCGAGCGATTGCGCGAGAGGTCGAGGGCGAGCGCCTCGCAGGTGTCGTCGTCGCAGACGGTGATGCGGGAGCCCTCATCGGCGCGGATGACATCGATCAGGGCCATCGCCGTCTCGATCAGCACCCTCTCCGCGAGAGGGTTGTCGTCGGCGACCGCGTGCAGGTGCCAGTCCGTGTCGTCGTGCCGGACGAGGTGCGGGGTGAGCGTGCTCTCGTCGAGAGCGTCGTTCACTCGGGTGACCATGTCGTCGCGGGATGCGAGGAGCATGGCGCGCAGTCGCGGCCGCAGCGCCTGGAGGGAGGCCAGCTCCGCCTCGTCCCGGTCGATGCGCCCGGTATACGGGAACTCCGTGAGGAACCCCTCGTAGTCGGCGAGGTCGGCCAGTGTCTCGGGATCCTCCGCCGAGTTCACGAGCCAGACGGCCGAGCGGAGGGCCTCTTCCGTGTCATCGGTGAAGATCATGTTGACATCTTACATCCGATGCGCGTAGCGTCACATCCCATGAGCACTGTGACCAATGACGTCTCGCTGGGTGCGCGCAACGTCCGCCTCGGGCTGCCGCTCGCGATCGGCGCCGCCTTCGCCTTCGGGATGTCCGGCGGATGGGCTCGAGGTCTCATCGATGCGGGTTGGACGCCCGGCGCCGCGGTCACCGCACGCATCTGGGTCGCAGCTCTGGTGCTGCTGATCCCGACCATCCTGTCGTTGCGCGGTCGCTGGGGTCTGCTCCGGAAGAACGCCGGCATGATCGCCGCCTACGGACTCCTCGCCGTGACGGCCACGCAGCTCTTCTACTTCCAGGCGGTGGCCGTGATGGATGTCGGCATCGCGCTGCTCATCGAGTACACGGCGCCGGTCGCGGTGATCCTCTGGCTCTGGCTCCGCCGCGGTGAGCGGCCGAGTCGGCGCAGCGTGCTCGGCGCGGCGATCGCCTTCGTCGGCCTCGTGCTCATGCTCGACATCCTCACGGGGGCGACGGTGAACGGCGCCGGCATCCTCTGGGCTCTCGGAGCCATGGTCGGCGCGGCGGCGTACTTCGTGCTGTCGGCCCGTGCCGACACCGGGCTCCCTCCGCTGGCGCTGGCCGGCAGCGGCCTGCTGCTCGGCGCCGTCGGTCTGACCATCGCGGGCGCCGTCGGCGTGCTGCCGATCGCCTGGAGCACCGACGACGTCGCCTACCGATTCGGCAGCCTGCCGTGGTTCGTGCCGGTGCTCGCGATGGGAGTGCTCGCGACGGCGGTCGCGTACTTCCTCGGCATCGCCTCGACCCGGATGCTGGGATCGCGCCTCGCCTCCTTCGTCGCGCTCGCCGAGGTCGTGGCCGCCCTGCTGTTCGGGTGGCTGCTGCTCGGACAGGTGCCCGGCCCACTGCAGGCCCTCGGCGGCGCGCTCGTGCTCGCCGGTGTCGTCGTGGTGAAGCTCGGCGAGCCGGTGCCGCCGGCCCCAGCCGAGTTCGTCGAGCCCCTGCCGGATGCATCCGCCGCTCGACCGTGATCGGCAGCCGCGCGGCATCCGCTCGGCGATTCGCCGTCATCCGCCCCGCGGTTCGGAGGAGATCTGCAGTCGGGAGGGCGGATCGCGCCCGATCGGACCTCCGAAGCGCGGATCTCCTCCGAAGCGACGGGGCCGCCGGCCTCGACCGCAGGCTCATGCTTTCAGCGTGGCCGCGGTACCGGACGCGACGAATGTATACGAGAGAATACTCTCGGACGTGACCCGGGCCGTGATATCCCGTTTATGTATACACTGGGGGAATGAGCCTCTCCGTCGAGCGCACGTCCGCGAGTGATCGCGCATATATGGCCCTGCTCGACGGCATCCAATCCGGTGATCTCCCGTCGGGTGCCGTGCTCGGCGAGGTCGAACAGGCGGCCCGACTCGGAGTCAGCCGCACCCCCATGCGCGAGGCGCTCCGCCGCCTGATCGCCGACGGCCTCGTCGTGCAGCAGTCGCCCCGTGTCACCGTCGTGGCGGACCTGGATGCCGACGACATCCGCTCCCTGTTCGAGATCCGCCGCGCGCTCGAGGAGACCTCCGCCCGTCTCGCCGCGACCCGCGGCGATGCCGCGCTGTTCGCCGCGCTCGCCGACGAGTTCGCCCATGTCGATCTCACCGCCGCCGAAGGGCGTGACGCCTACTACGCGCTCATCGCCCGCTTCGACGCGGCGCTCGACGCGGCCGTCGCCAACGACTACATCGCCTCCGCCCTCCGCACCGTGCGCACCCACCTCGTGCGCGTGCGGCGGATGGCGCGCGACAAGCCGGCGCGGCTCGCGGCATCCGCCGCCGAGCACCGCACCATCGCGCAGGCGCTCGCCGCCCGCGACGGCGACCTCGCCGCCCACGCCACGCATGTGCACCTGCACAACGCGCTCACCGGCATCCTCGAGACCCTGAACGAAGGACAGAAATGACCGTCACGCACCACGTCCGCGTCCACCGCAGCGACGAGAACCTCGCCCGCGAAGAACAGCTCGCCTGGAAGATCGCCGAGGTCGCCGCCGACCCGGTCGAGGTCGAGCAGCCCGTCGTCGACATGATCATCAACCGCATCATCGACAACGCCTCCGTCGCCGCGGCATCCCTCACCCGTGCGCCGATCGACGCGGCCCGTGCACAGGCGTTCAGCCACCCGGTCTCCACCGGCGGCGTCGGAGCCAACCTTTTCGGCGCCGCGCTCGACCGCCGCACGAGCCCCGAGTGGGCGGCCTGGGCGAACGGCGTCGCCGTGCGCGAGCTCGACTACCACGACACGTTCCTCGCCGCGGAGTACTCGCACCCGGGAGACAACATCCCGCCGATCCTCGCCGTCGCACAGCACACCGGCAAGGACGGCCGGGCACTCGTGCGCGGCATCGCCACCGGCTACGAGATCCAGATGGACCTCGTGCGCGCGATCTGCCTGCACAAGCACAAGATCGACCACGTCGCGCACCTCGGCCCGTCGGCAGCGGCCGGCATCGGCACGCTCCTCGGCCTCGACGTCGAGACGATCTATCAGGCGGTCGGTCAAGGCCTGCACACCACCACCGCCACGCGGCAGAGCCGCAAGGGCGAGATCTCGACATGGAAGGCGCACGCCCCGGCCTTCGCCGGCAAGATGGCCGTCGAGGCGGTCGACCGGGCGATGCGCGGGCAGACCAGCCCCGCGCCGATCTACGAAGGCGAAGACGGCGTGATCGCCTGGATGCTCGGCGGCAAGGACGCCGCCTACGAGGTGCCGCTGCCCGCGGCCGGCGAGCCGAAGCGCGCGATCCTCGACTCGTACACGAAGGAGCACTCGGCCGAGTACCAGGCGCAGGCCTGGATCGACCTCGCCCGCAAGCTCGGCACCGAGAACCCGGCGCTGCGCGACCCCGCGAACATCGCCTCGATCGTGCTGCACACCAGCCACCACACCCACTACGTGATCGGCTCGGGGGCGAACGACCCGCAGAAGTACGACCCGACGGCATCGCGCGAGACGCTCGACCACTCCATCCCGTACATCTTCGCCGTCGCGCTGCAGGACGGCGGCTGGCACCACGTCGACTCCTACGCCCCGGCGCGCGCGGCACGCCCCGACACCGTCGAGCTGTGGCACAAGATCACCACGGCCGAGGATGCCGAGTGGACGCGCCGCTACCACTCCGAGGACCCCGACGTGAAGGCGTTCGGTGGCCGCGTCGAGTTCCAGCTGACCGACGGGACGACCGTGGTCGACGAGATCGCCGTCGCCGACGCGCACCCGCTCGGCGCCCGGCCGTTCGCGCGCGAGAACTACATCGCGAAGTTCCGGCTGCTCGCAGAGCCCGTGCTCGAGCCCGCCGAGATCGAGCGCTTCCTCGCGCTCGTGCAGCGCCTTCCCGAGCTGACCGCCGCCGAGGTCGGCGAGCTGTCGATCGTCGCGAAGGCCGGGTTGCTCGAGGGCGCCGACGCGCCGAAGGGGCTGTTCTGATGCTGTACTCGACCACGACCCCCGCCGAGAAGCGGCGCCTCTTCCGCGAGCGGCTCGCGAGCGGCGAGCTGCTGCGCTTCCCCGGAGCGTTCAACCCGCTGAGCGCCCGGCTCATCGAGCAGAAGGGCTTCGACGGGGTCTACATCTCCGGCGCGGTGCTCGCCGCCGACCTCGGCCTGCCCGACATCGGCCTCACCACGCTGACCGAGGTCGCCGGTCGTGCGAAGCAGATCGCCCGCATGACCGAGCTCCCCGCGATCGTCGATGCCGATACGGGCTTCGGCGAGCCGATGAACGTGGCCCGCACGATCCAGGAGCTCGAAGATGCCGGACTCGCCGGCACCCACATCGAGGACCAGATCAACCCGAAGCGCTGCGGTCACCTCGACGGCAAGAGCGTCGTCGACGAGAACACCGCGATCAAACGCATCCGCGCCGCCGCCGACGCCCGTCGCGACCCGAACTTCCTCCTCATGGCGCGCACCGACATCCGCGCGATCGAAGGACTGGATGCCGCGATCGACCGCGCCAAGGCGCTGGTGGATGCCGGAGCGGATGCCGTGTTCCCCGAGGCCATGCGCTCCCTCGCCGAATTCGAGGCGATGGCGAACGCGCTCGACGTGCCGATCCTCGCGAACATGACGGAGTTCGGCAAGAGCGAGCTGTTCTCGACCGACCAGCTGAGGGATGCCGGCGTCGCTCTCGTCATCTGGCCCGTGTCGCTCCTGCGCATCTCGATGGGGGCATCCGGGCGCGCACTGGATACTCTGAACGCAGAGGGGCATCTGACCTCGAAGCTCGGCGAGATGCAGCACCGCGCCGATCTCTACGACCTCATCGACTACGAGTCCTACAACCACTTCGACTCGGGCGTCTTCAACTTCACGATCGAGCGGGAACCCACGAAGGAGTGACCATGACCGAGCCGGACATCAAGAAGGGCCTCGCAGGCGTCGTCGTCGACACGACGGCGGTCTCGAAGGTCAACCCTGAGACGAACAGCCTGCTCTACCGCGGCTACCCCGTGCAGGAGCTGGCCGCCACGCAGCCCTTCGAGGCCGTGGCCTATCTGCTCTGGAACGGCGAGCTGCCGACTCCCGAGGAGCTGGCCGCGTTCCGGCTGACCGAGCGCACGCACCGCGCGCTCTCGCCCGTCGTCAAGGACGCGATCGACCGGCTGCCGCTGGACTCGCATCCGATGGATGAGGTGCGTACGGCCGTGAGCGTGATCGGCGCGATCGAGACCGCCGGCATCGCCAACGTGCTCGATGCGGTGGGCACGCCCGAGGAGAACCTCGAGCGCAGCCTCACCCTGTTCGCCGCCCTCCCGGCGATCGTGTCGTTCGGCCAGCGTCGCCGTCGCGGCCTGGAGCCGGTCGAGCCCCGCGACGACCTCGACTACGCCGCCAACTTCCTCTGGCTCACGTTCGGCGAGGAGCCCGACCCCGTGGTGGTCGACGCCTTCAACCGCTCGATGATCCTCTATGCAGAGCACTCGTTCAACGCCTCGACGTTCACGGCCCGCGTGATCACCTCGACGCTCAGCGACCTGTACTCGGCCGTCGTGGGAGCCATCGGCGCCCTCAAGGGTCCGTTGCACGGCGGCGCGAACGAGGCCGTCATGCACATCTTCGACGAGATCGGCACGGCCGACCAGGTCGAGGCCTGGCTCGACAAAGCGCTCGCCGAGAAGCGCAAGATCATGGGCTTCGGGCACCGGGTGTACAAGCGCGGCGACTCGCGGGTGCCGACCATGAAGGTCGCGCTCGACTCGCTCGTCGCGCACTACGACAATCCGGCTGTCGGCGAGCTGTACGAGAAGCTCGAGAGCGAGTTCGTCGAGCGCAAGGGCATCTACCCGAACCTCGACTACCCCTCGGGTCCGGCCTACAACCTCATCGGCTTCGACACGCTCACGTTCACGCCGCTGTTCGTCGCGGCGAGGATCACCGGCTGGACCGCGCACATCATCGAGCAGCAGTCCTCGAACGCCCTGATCCGCCCGCTGTCGGCGTACGACGGTCCGGACGAGCGGCACATCGACGAGTACGAGCCCGACACCGCGGCGATCGACGTGCTCGAGCGGCCGGAGGAGGCCGCCGGCTGAGCCGCCGGCTTCCCTAGCGCGGCATCCGTCTCTCGGTCAACCCTGTGCATCGGGCCGGCCGGGAGGAGTAAGACGGATGCCGGGGCCACGGCGTGCCCCTCGAGAGGGAGGCTCCATGTCCGCGTCCGACGTTTCCGTCAAGGAGGTCCGGTCACTCGTCCCCGCACGATTGGACCGGCTGCCGTGGTCGCGATTCCACTGGATGATCGTCGTCGGACTGGGGTTCTCCTGGATCCTCGACGGCCTCGAGGTGCAGATCGTCGCCGCGAACGGCTACGCGGCCACGCTCGGCATGGGCCCGGCGGAGGTGGGGCTGGCGGGCACGTGCTATCTGCTCGGGCAGGTGTTCGGCGCCCTCGTGTTCGGGCGGCTCACCGACCGCCTCGGACGGAAGAACCTGTTCCTCGTCTCGCTGGCCGTGTACCTGATCGGGTCCGCCGTCGCGGGTCTCGCCTTCGCGCCGTGGTTCTTCTACATCTGGCGGTTCGTCGCGGGTGCGGGCATCGGCGGCGAGTACGCGGCGATCAACTCGGCGATCGACGAGATCATCCCGGCGAAGTACCGCGGTCGTGTCGACATCGCGATCAACGGCACGTACTGGGGTGGTGCAGCTCTCGGCGCCGTGGCGAACGTGTTCTTCCTCAACACCGACATCCTTCCCGCCGACATCGGCTGGCGGCTCAGCTTCTTCCTCGGTCCCGTGCTCGGCGTGCTCATCATCTGGTTGCGCCGCCACATCCCGGAGAGCCCGCGCTGGCAGATGACGCACGGCCGCGAGGAGGCGGCCGAGCGCAACGTCGATGAGATCGAGGAGCGCATCCGCAACGAGGGCAAGACCATCCCTCCCGTGGACGAGTCGAAGGCCATCACGGTCAAGGAGTACGGCCGCGTCCCGTTCCTCGTGATCGTGAAGGTGCTGTTCAAGAAGTACCCCCGGCGCACCCTGGTCGGCATCACGATGATGGTGACGCAGTCGTTCCTCTACAACGCGATCTTCTTCACGTACGCGCTGGTGCTGGAGAACTTCTACGACACCCCGCCCGCCTCCGCGTCGCAGTACTTCATCGTGTTCGCCGTCGGGAACCTCACCGGCGCACTGGTGCTCGGCCACTTCTTCGACACCTGGGGTCGACGGCGGATGCTGTTCGGCACGTACATGCTGGCGGGTCTCATCCTTCTCGTGAGCGCCTTCCTGTTCAACGCGGGAACGCTGAACGCGGCGACGCATACGGCGTTCTGGTGCGCGTCGTTCTTCTTCGCGTCGGCGGGGGCATCGGCGGCGTACCTGACGGTCAGCGAGATCTTCCCGCTCGAACTGCGCAGCCAGGTGATCTCGTATGTGTTCTCGATCGGGCAGCTCGTCGGCGCGGCGGCTCCGGTGCTGTACGGGGCTCTCATCGGAGAGAGCGCGGAGACGGGCGACCGGGGTCCGCTGTTCTGGGGCTATGTCCTGGGTGCGGCGATCATGATGTTCGGCGGCATCGTCTGCGGGATCTTCGGGGTGAGCGCCGCCGGCAAGTCGCTCGAGGACATCGCCGATCCGCTCTCGCTCGTGGCATCGGAGGAGAAGAAGGAGAGCCCCTAGATGGCGGCGAGCTCGTCGGCGATGCGGTGCAGCTGCGGCACGGGCAGCCCGATGACGGCGGCGAGGTCGTAGAGGCTCGTGCTGCCCAGCATCCCGAGGATCTCGCTCTGACCGAGCATCGGCGCGTACCTCGTGACGACCTCGCGCGAGCGCGGGTGGGCCAGCAGCTCGGGGACCGAGGTCGCCAGTCCGAACGCTCCGCTGGCGAAGTCGTCCAGGGCGGGCAGGGGGAGGGCGGCGGCCGCGGCGCGGTCGCGCTGGGCGTGCACCAGCAGGTGCTCCTCCGTCGGGTCGCCGTCGATCGGGATCCCCAGGCGGAGGAATTGGCTCTCCGGCGCATCGTTCTCCCGGAGCAGGCGCGCGAGCAGGCGCAGCATCCGCAGTTCGAGGTCGGCGTCGTCGAGCGGATGCTCCTGCGCCGGGTCCTCCTGCAGGTCGAAGAGCAGCGTGCCGTAGGCGTACGGGTTGATCTGCGCGCGGCCGGTGAGCCGCAGCGGGCGGATCCCCTTCATGAACGAGAACGGCTCTGCCAGCTCGGCGCCCTGGAACTCGGCGGGGGCGAAGCGGCCGCGCATGTGCGTGGGCATGAGGGTGTACTCCTCGAGCGGGGCGTTCTCCGGGGTCGCGCACGCCCGCATGTAGACGTACCGTCCATCCGTGATGTTCACGTGCCCGCCGTGGATGCCGAAAAGCGCGCCGTCGCGTGTGACGGACGCGAGCGGCGCGCCCAGCATGTCGTCCGTCGGCGCGACGTCGAAGAAGTCCAGAAGGGTCGGCGCGATGTCGATGGTCTGCACGAGGCCGGCGTCGCGCTCGCCGGCGCGCTTCGTGCGGGGGTCCCACACGAACGCCGGCAGGTGCACGAGTTCGTCGAACCAGGGCTGTACGCTCTTCGCCCACCAGCCGTGCTCGCCGAGGAGGAAGCCGTGGTCGGTGTTGACGATGAGGAGGGTGTCGTCCCACATGTCGTGCTCGTCCATCGCATCGAGCACCCGCCCGAGCGAGCGATCGCACATGCTCACCAGGGCCTTGTACTCGAAGCGGGCATGCTCGACCTGGTCGGCGGACTCGGTGACCTTGGCATAGGGCGGCCAGTCGAACTCCGGACCGTCGTAGTCGTGCGGGTAGAGCTTCTTGTATTCGTCGTAGGTGAAGAAGGGCTCGTGGGGGTCGAAGCACTCGATCTGCACGAACCACCTGTCCGCGTCGGCGTTGGTCTGCAGGAACTCGACGCCGGCGTCGAACGTCAGCGTCTGCGGGTGGTCGGCTTCGCGGCGGAGGTAGCCGCGGTTGATGGCGTCCTGGCGGTGCATCCGACCCTTGAAGCCGCCGGCCGAACCGTCGTCGCCGCCGACCTGCGCCTTCCACGGGTCGCCTTCCTGTCCGCGGAAGAACTCCCACGTCGTGTAGCGCGGGTGGTAGGTCGCTCCGCCGTCCTCCCAGTAGTGCGGGTGGTCGCTGGCGAGGTGGGTGTGGATGCCGTGCCGTCCGAGGATCTCGGGCATCGAATCGTCGAAGGGCTCGAGGGGTCCCCAGCTGCGGTGCAGGAAGTTGTGTCGCCCGGTGTGGAGTTCGCGTCGTGCCGGCATGCAGGGCATCGAGCCGGCGTAGAAGTTGTCGAACGTGACGGTCCGGTCGGCCAGTCGGCGGAAATTGGGCGCATCGATCTCATCGGACCCGTACGGCGGCAGCATGTGCCGGTTGAGGCTGTCGAACATGACCATGATGGCGCGCATCGTTGCGTCTCCCTCTGGCCGTCCGACGTTCAGACGACCATGACACTTGTGGAATAGAGTGAGCCCACTCTGACATGGGGACGTGAACGTGTCAACGTCGCCGCGCGTTGACACCTCATGACACTTGTGTCATTCTTCGGGAATTCCGCACACCACCGACCTCGGACCGGACCCATGAAGCTAGAGCACCTCCTCCTCGGTCTCCTCGGCGAGATGCCGCGCACCGGGTACGAGATCAAGAAGTTCCTCGACACCCACGGTCGATTCCTCCGTTCGAACACGACGATGAGCCAGGTGTACCGCTCGCTCACCTCGATGACGGAGCGCGGATGGGTGGCGTACTCGGTCGATGAACGCGCGGGGGCGCAGGACGCGAAGATCTATCGCGTCACGCCCGAGGGGATGACCGTCTTCCGGGACTGGCTCGAGGGCCCCTACTCGCCGCCGAGCCGCTTCCAGGATCCCGAGTTCGCCGCGCGGCTCGGGTTCGCCGGCTACCTCACGCCCGAGCAGCTCATCGCCCTCGTCGAGGTCGAGCTCGAAGCGCGGCGCGACCAGGTCGCCAAGTACCGGTTCCGCGATCGCTCGATCGCGGAGGGTACGCCGGTCGAGTTCGATCGCGTCCTCGCCGCCGCCGTCGGCGAGCGGCTCCATCAGCACGGCACGCAGCAGATCGACCTGCACATCGCGCAGCTGGAGGAGCTCCGGCGAGAGCTGCTCGACGGTACTCTCCCCGTCCCGCAGCCGTCCGCCGCCGCGCGCTGATCCGCGGCTCCGCGCTCCTCGCGTCCCTGGAACCCGACTGTTGACACGAGCATTCCACTAGTGGAGTATGTGTCCATTCCACTTGTGTAATGACTTGACGCGCTCGCCGTCGACCATTTCAATGACGAAAGGGACTCACATGAACACGGCCATCTCGGTGTCGACGGACCCTGCCGCCTCGCCGGCGCCGGCGCCGGCGAAGGTGAAGGGGCGCTGGCGCAACCTCTCGACCCTCATCGGCGTCACGGTCGTCGAGAGCGGCGAGGGCAGTCTCACCACCACGCTGTTCCCCGCGATCGCCAAGACCCTCGGCCTCGGCAACACCGAACTCGGGCTCCTCTCGACGCTCGGCCGCCTCGTCGGCGTCCCTTTCGGACCCTTCTGGGTCTGGTACGCGAATCGCACGACGCGACGCCAGGCGATCTTCGTCAGCACGCTGGTGAGCGGCGCCCTCGCCGTGGCATCCGGTTTCGCCGAGAACTTCCTCCTGCTCCTGCTGCTGCAGACGCTGCAGGCCGGTGCGGTGATCGGACTCACCCCGATCACGAATGCCGTGATCGCCGACTCCTTCGATGACAAGTCGCGCGGCCGCGCCGTCGGGATGCTCTACGGGATCTCGGCGATCCTCAGCTCCATCATCGGGCCCATCATCGGGCTGCTCTCGCTCTGGGACGCCGGATGGCGCTGGGGCTTCTGGGGCGTGGGTGCACTGCTGATCGCGACCGGCGTCCTCGTCCTGGTGCTGTTCCGCGAACCGGAGGTGGGCGCGGCGGACTACGGCGCGCAGGTCGCGCGGATCGAATACGCCCGCCCCCGCCTCAAGGACTCCCTCGCGCTGATGAAGATCCCGACCTTCAGCGTGATGATGGGCTCGAGACTGCTCTCCGGGCACCTGCTCATCGCGGTCTTCGGCGTGCAGTTCCTCGTCACCGAGCGCGGATTCGACAACGCCGTCGCCGCCATCGTGGCGCTGCCGTTCGGCATCGGATACTTCCTGGGCACCGTCGGCGGCGGGTTCGTCGTCTCGGCGCTCGACCGCCGCGGCGGGCCCAACGGTCGCGTCGTCTTCCTGCAGACGGCCCAGGTGCTGTTCGCGATCGTGGCGTTCTTCGCGACGCAGTTCGATGTCGCCTCGATCGGCTTCTACGCGGTGTTCTGGGGACTCATGGGAATCGCCCAGGGCCTCAACCCCGGGGTGAACCGACCGATCCTCATGTCGGTGATGGCGCCCGAGCTCCGTGCTCAGGGCTTCGTCATCTACCTGACGATCTTCGAGGTCATCGGATGGGCGGCGTTCACCTTCGTCGCCGGGGTCCTGGCCGACGCCTTCAGCCTGCAGGCGGTCTTCCTCTGGATCCTCGTGATCATGATGCTGATGAATGCGGCATTCCTCGGACTGCTGTACCGCTTCTACCCGCGGGACCGGAAGCGCGTCGACGATCTGATCGCGAGCCGTCTCGAGCGGGATGCCGTCGGTCGCCGCTGATCCCGGTCGCCGCTCCGGTCGCGAGAGGGCTGCGGGCTCAGGGACCGGAGTCAGTCGGCCCTGGGCAGCTCGCCGAGGCGGGCGCCGGTGCCGTCGAGCACGACCAGCACGTCTCCGTCGAGCTCCGCCGCGCGCACACCTCGCAGCCAGTCGTCGACTCCCGGACATGCCTTGAGCGTCGAGGCGAACTGCGCGAGCTCGATGCGGTGACCATCGACGGCGTAGCTGGTGAAGATGCCGTTGCACCCGTCGCTTCCGCGCACCTGGCCGTCTGCGGTGAACTCGAGGTGCGGCGTGCCGGTGGTGTCTTCGCCCCACGTGCCGACGACATCCGCAGCGAGAGCGTCCTGCGGTTCCGCGACATCCGTGGGCGTCGACGTGGGCCCGCCGCTGTGGCTCTCGGAGGCGCAGGCGCTGCCGGCGAGGGCGACGACGCCGAGCATCGCGAGGCCGACCAGGGTTCGTTCGATGGGCCGGCTCATAGTCGTCATGGTAGCCCGGTGACCGTCCTCGGCGTCATTTGCTCCATTTGATGGAACAAAACGCGCAGACTTCGCTCAGATGCATGAAATCCCCTGAACGGAGCGGTTTCCTGTGTGTTTCCTGAGTAATATATCGGTGACCCCTCGCCACGACGGCGGGGGTCTCTGCTGCTCGGGGGATCAGCGTCGCACTCTGCGCCCCGGCCGGGACGCAGACCGGTCATGCGCGCACGCACGTGACCGCTGTCCAGAGTGAACGACGATCCGCGAACAGCAAGGACCTACATCACATGAAGCACAGAGGGACAGGACGACGCCCACTCGCGTTGACCGCCGCAGCGACCATCGCCCTGACCGGGCTCTTCATCGGGACTCCCGCATATGCGGAGACCGCCGACCAGCCGGCCGATCAGCCGGTGACGACGTCGGAGACGGAAGCCCCTGTCGACGAGGCCCCCGTCGAGGAGGCTCCGATCGAGGACGCTCCCGCGGAGGAGGCCCCCGTCGAGGAGGCGCCCGCTGAGGATGCTCCGTCCGACGAGGTCGTCGAAGCTGTCGAGACCGCCGCGAAGAGCGGGGTCGAGATCGTCGCCTTCGGTGTCAATGCGGCAGGCAAGGACGTCGTCGTCGTGACCGAGGCCAGCGTGGAGGATGGAGCGGCGGTCAAGGCGTTCACCGAGGCCGCCGGCATCGAGGGTGCCGCCATCGTCACCGTCGACGACGTTCCGGCCACGTTCGCCGAGGGCGACGTCGTCGGGGGGCAGGGCTACCTCAGTGTGCGAGCATCCGACGGTGCCGCGTGGGCATGCTCCATCGGCTTCTCCGCCTACGCTCCGGACGGCTCCGCGGCTCTGCTGAGTGCCGGACACTGCGCCTTCGACGACAACGACGTCAAGCTGTCGGCCACGACACTGAGTGTGCCGGGCGAGGAGCCGGCCGTCGGCGGCACCGGCGCGCTGCCGGACCCGCTGGTCCTGCTCGGCAACTTCGGCTACGCCGAGTTCGGCAACGCGACCGTCAACCCCGGCGCGGGCAGCGGCATCAAGGCGACGGACATCTCCGTCATCGACATCAATGATGCCGCCGGCTGGAACCCGCTTCCCGCGGTGACCGACTGGACCACCGCCGGCGCGTCGCTCGACTCGCTCGCCGCCAGCACGATCCCCGTCAAGGCGGTCGGTGCGGCCACGGCGGGCGCCGTCTCCAAGAGCGGTCGCACCACCGGCTTCACGACCGGAGCGATCGATGCCAACGACATCCTCGACGGGTGGGCGCTGATCGAGGACCGCTGGGTCCAGGGCTTCTCGAGCAACACCGTCGCCGGCCCCGGCGACTCGGGTGGCTCGGTCATCCAGGGCACCACCGCCGTCGGCGTCATCAGCGGCGGCATCGAAGCCTCTCCGGGCGTCGAGCAGTGGACCTGGGCGGCCTCGCTCACGATCGCTCTCCCGAAGACCAACGGCTATGAGGTCGCCCTCGACCTGGATGCGCCGACCATCGCGACCCCGGCGAACGGGGCGGACGTCACCCCCGGACAGACCGTCAGCGGCACCGCCCCGGGCGCGACGTCCGTGATCGTCAACCAGGGCGACGGTGACCAGACGGTCGCCGTCACCAATGGCGCGTTCTCCTTCGCGGGTCCCGTCGCGCTCGGCTCCGGATCGATCTCCGTCACCTCGGCGAACGGCTTCAGCCGCTCGGACCCGACCACCATCGCCGTGAACGTGGAGCCCGCTCCGGTCGTCGCTCCGGTCATCTCGTCGCCGGCGAACGGCTCGACGGTCACCGCGACCGTCACGTCGATCAGCGGGACGGGCCTTCCCACCGCCGCCATCTCGGTCGTCGACGGCGAGGGCGACCCGCTCGGAACGGCCGTGGTCGGTTCGACGGGCAGCTGGACCGTCACGGGGCTCGACCTCACGTACGGCACGCACACCGTCGTCGTCACGCAGACGGTCGGCACGGAGGTCTCCCCGGAGGCCACCGCGACCTTCTCCGTCGTCCCGGTCGCTCCCGGTGTGACGTCGATCGGCAGCGGATCGGTCTTCCCGCATGACGGCGGACCGTCGACGCTCTCGGGTACCGGCATCGACGGCGCCACGATCACGGTGATCCTCGGTGGTGCAGAGCCGACGTCGGCCAAGGTCGGCGCGCTCGCAGCGCTGAGCGGCGTCTACACGACGACCGTGGTCGGTGGCGTCTGGAGCATCTCCTTCGGCGCTCCGCTCGCACCGGGGTCCTACACGGTGTCCACGAGGCAGAGCGTCGCCGGCGCCCTGTCGGCTGCGACGCTGATCGCGTTCGTGGTGTCCGCGGCCCCCACCCCCGGTGGCGGTGCTGTCGCCCCGGGCGGCAACGGCACGGGCAACGGCAACCTGGCCGAGACCGGCGCCGACGCGATCGTCCCGATCGCGGGAGCTGCTGCCGGGCTCGCGCTGCTGTCGGGCGGCCTGCTGCTCGTGGTCGCACGCCGACGCCGGATGATCGAGGCCTGACGGCGGTGATCCGACTCTGACCCGCAGCCCCCGCTCCGGTCGCGAGAAGGCCCCGATACTTCGAGGTATCGGGGCCTTCTCGCGATTCGAACCGCCTAGCGGCGAGCGGCGTCGAGCTCGATCACCGACCACGACAGCGGAGGCAGCGTGGCGCGCACGGCGCCGTCGGCGACCGCGGCGCCGTCGAGCGGCACCATGTGCACGGTATCGGGGGCGGTCTCGAGGTTCGCGGTGTGCCGATCGCCGCCCTCGGGGATCGTGAGCGTCTCGGCGCTCACGACCCGCAGGTCGCCGAGACCGCGCAGGTCGATCGTGAGGTCGCTCGACTCGTCGAGGGAGCGGTTCGCGACGAAGACGACGACCCGGCCGGTCGCCTCGTCCCAGGTCGCGGCCGCATCGACCGCGTCGACGCCGCCGTAGCGCTTCGTCTCGATCTGCGGCGCCGACACCGCGAGCCGCAGGATGCGGCCCTTGGCGAGGCGCGCCATCCTCTCGAACGGCCAGAAGCTCGTCTGCCGCCAGGCGGCCCCGCCCTCTTCCGAGCGGATCGGCGCGATCACGTTGACCAGCTGGGCCTGGTTCGCGATCTTCACCCGGTCGCCGTGGCGGAGGAGGCTGTTGAGCAGAGTGCCCACGACGACGGCATCCGTCACGTTGTACGTGTCCTCGATGAGGCGCGGATGCTGCTTCCATCCGGCCTTCGCGATCTCGACGGCCTCGACGTCGTTGTACTTCGTCTGGTCCCACACGTTCCACTCGTCGAACGAGATGTCGACCTGCTTGGTGTGCTTTCCGGCGACCTTGACCGCGTCGACGGTGGCGATGACGCCCTCGATGAAGGCGTCCATGTCGACGGATTCCGCAAGGAACGACTCGGCGTCTCCGTCGTGCTCCTGGTAGTACGCGTGCATCGAGACGAAGTCGACCTCGTCGTAGGCGTGCGTGAGCACGGTGTGCTCCCAGGTGCCGAAGGTCGGCATCGAGCGACCGGACGACCCCACCGCGACGAGTTCGATCGACGGGTCGACGAGCTTCATCGCCTTGGCGGACTCCTGCGCGAGCCGCCCGTACTCCGACGCGGTCTTGCCGCCGATCTGCCACGGCCCGTCGAGCTCGTTGCCGAGGCACCACAGCTTGATGTCGAAGGGCTGCTCGGCGCCGTTCCTGCGGCGAAGATCCGACCAGTACGTGCCGCCGGGGTGGTTCGCGTACTCGACGAGCGCGCGGGCCTCCTCGACGCCGCGGGTGCCGAGGTTGATCGCCTCCATCACCTCGACGTCGGCCTCCTTCGCCCAGTCCATGAACTCGTGCAGTCCGAAGGCGTTCGTCTCGATCGTGTGCCAGGCGCCGTCGATGCGCACGGGACGATCCTCGACCGGTCCGACCCCGTCCTCCCAGCGGTATCCCGAGACGAAGTTGCCGCCGGGATAGCGGATGACCGTCGGCCCCATCTCCTTCACGAGGGCGAGCACGTCCTGCCGGAATCCGCGGGCGTCGGCCTGCGGGTGGCCGGGCTCGTAGATGCCGGTGTAGACGCAGCGCCCCATGTGCTCGACGAACGACCCGAAGAGCCTCCGGGGGACGTCGGCGATCGTGAAGTCGCGGTCGATGGTGATGCGGGCCTGAGACATAGCTCTCCTCGTGAGTGGGCCTGGGGTGGGGAACGGATGCCGCGAGGGCAGGTCTACTGACCGCCGAAGCCGCTCGTCGCGACTCCCTTGACGATCTGCTTCTGGAAGATGAGGAACACGACGATCAGCGGAACGGCCGCGAGCACGGCCTGCGCCATGACCTGCGCGTACTGCACGCCGTAGGCGCTGATCACGGTCTGCAGCCCGACCGGCAGCGTCATCAGCGTGGTGTCGTTGATGACGAGGAACGGCCAGAGGAAGTTGTTCCACGCCGCGATGAACACGAAGATGCCGACGGACGCCATGATCGGACGCGACAGCGGCAGCACGATCGACCAGAAGATGCGCAGGCGGCTGGCGCCGTCGACGCGGGCGGCGTCTTCGAGCTCGATCGGGATCGCGTCGAAGAACCGCTTCAGGATGAACACCATCGCCGGCGCGACGACCTGCGGCAGGATGAGCCCCCAGTAGGTGTCGATCATGTTGAAGGCGAGCATCTCGTAGAACAGCGGGATGATCAGCACCTGCGGCGGCACCACGATCGAGGCGATGATGACGACGAACAGCCACTTGCGTCCGGTGAAGTCCAGGCGCGAGAAGGCGTAGGCGGCCAGGGACGAGATCGTCAGGGTGATCAGCGTGATGGCGATCGACGTCCACAGGCTGTTGAGCGCCCAGGTGTAGACGTTGCCCTGCGACAGGATCGCCGTGAAGGCGTCGGTCGTGGGACCGCTCGCGCCGATCCATCCCGGATCGCCGGACGCGGCATCCGTCTCGGTCTTGAAGGCGGTCGCGACCGCCCACAGGAACGGCAGCAGCCAGCCGATCGCGAGCAGCAGCAGCACGACGAAGGCGACGATGCGGAGCGGACCGAACGGCTTCTGTCCCGGGAGGTGGGCGCGGCGGGGCTTGCCGGCGTCGGCGGTGGTGATCGCCTCGGTGTGGGTGGCGGGGGATGCGACAGTGGCGGTGGACATCAGAACTGCTCCTTCCGGCGACGCGTGATGAGCGCCTGCGCGACGCCGAGGATGACGATGAGGGCGAAGAACACGTAGGAGATGGCGGCCGAGTAGCCGAACCGGTAGCTGACGAATCCGGCCTCGTAGATGTACTGCACGATCGAACGGGTGGTGTCGCTCGCGACCCCGCCGAGCATCTGGTACGCCTGATCGAACAGCTTGAGCGAGGCGAGGATCTGCAGGATGAGGATCAGCACCGTGGCCGGGCCGAGCTGAGGAAGCGTGATCGACCAGAACTGCCGCCAGGCGCCGGCGCCGTCGAGGGATGCCGCCTCGTACTGCTGCGGCGGGATGTTCTGCATCGCCGCGAGGTACAGCAGGAAGTTGAAGCCGACGGTCCACCACACGGTCGCGATCACGATGGAGATCATGTTCGTGTCGGGATTCTGCAGCCACGCCAGCGGCTCCAGCCCGAAGAATTCGAGGATGTTGTTGGCCGCGCCGACCTGCGGGTTGAAGATCCACACCCAGATCTGGGAGATCACGGTCGAGGCGAGCAGGAACGGCATGAAGAACGACAGCCGCCACAGCCATTGGCCGGGGATGCCGCGATCGACGAGAGCCGCCATGACGAGGGCGATCACGACGAGCGGCACGGTGGAGAGCAGCGTGAACCACACCGTGTTGCCCATCGACTGCCACATCTTCGGGTCGCCGAGGGCCTCGGCGTAGTTGGCGAAGCCGACGAAGGCTCCGCCGGCGCCGGTCAGCGACTGGTCGGTGAAGCTGAGGATGATGCCGTGGATGATCGGCCAGACCAGGAAGAGCAGGAAGGCCACCAGGAACGGGGCGAGGAACGCCCAGCTGATGAGCTGCTCGCGGTTGCGGGATCCGGCGCGGCGGCCGCGGGGCGTGGTCTTCGATCCGGTGACGATCGTGCGGGTGGAGTCGGTGGCGCTCATGGAGGTCGCTGAGATGGTCATGATCCGAACGTCCCTTCGGGATCAGCGGGGTTCGGCTGTCGGAGGAGCGTGTTCACGCGGGCTTCGAACCGGTCGATCGCGGCGGCCGGGTCGTCGCCGGAGAGCAGCACGTTCTGCACGGCGGCGCCGAACTCGCCCTGGAAGTTCGAGCCGGAGCCGGTGAACCAGGCCGTCGGGTCGTAGACGACGTACTGCGCGGCTTCGGCGTAGTTGGCCTGCGGGACGAGATCGGCGTACTCGGGCGATTCCGTGACGGGCAGGAACGCGGGGATGTGGCCGGCCTCGGCCCAGCCGAAGGAGTTCTTCAGCATGTCGGCGACGAAGTCATAGGTCAGCGTGCGGCGGACCGGGTCGGCGTTGGTCTGGTGGGGGAGCACGAACGAGTGCGAGTCGGCGTAGACCGCTGGCGTCCCGAACAGGGTCGGGATCATCGTCGCGTCGAACGGGAGTTCGGCGGCCTGCATCGTGCGCAGCTCCCAGACGCCGGTGAACAGCATCCCGCTCTTGCCCGTGGCGAACTCGGCGATCGCGCTGCCGTAGTCGGCCTGGGCGAGCGCGATCTCGCCGTCGAGGAGGGTGCGCATGAGCGACAGCGACTCGACGGCGACATCCTTGTCGATCACGGCGGGACCGCCGGGCGGCAGCTCGATGGCACCGCCGTGCTGCGTATAGAAGGTGTAGAAGAGCCGCCACATCTGGGCGCCGTCGCCGAGGTAGCCGTACGAGAGCGCGTGGCCCTCGGCCGTGCCGCCGACCGTGCGCAGCTGGTCGAGGAACTCCTCGGGGGAGGACGTCTCCTGGAGCTTGCCGTCGCTGTCGAGCACGCCGGCCGCATCGCAGATGTCGGTGTTGAACATCATCACGAACGGGTGGGCGTCGAGTGCGACGCTGTACATGCCCTCGCCGACGAAGCCCTTCTCCCAGATCGGCTGGGGGAAGGTCGACTCGTCGATGCCGCGCGAGGCGAGCTCGTCGAGGTCCCACCGGTCGAGCAGTCCGCCGGGCGCCCAACCGACCGTGCGGGTCGCGTGCATGATCGCGACGTCGGGAGCGCGACCACCGGCCCCCGCCATGGCCAGCTTCGTGTAGTACGGCGTGCCCCAGGCGAGCACGGTGGGGCGGATGCGGAAGGCGCTCTGCGCGCCGTTCACCTCGTCGAGCAGCTGCGACATGGTGACACCGTCGCCTCCGCTGAGCAGGTGCCAGAACTGCAGCGTCCGGGTTGCGGAGCCGGAGACGGCGCCGGGAGCGCAGCCGGCGAGCAGGGCCGTGCCGGCGGCCACCGAGGCGGCGGCCAGGAACTGCCTGCGGGACAGATCGAGTGGGGGCGTCATCGTCACTCCTTCGTGACCGTGGGTGGAGGCCTCATCATTACATCGATGTAATCGACGCGCAAGAAGCAGCGAGACTTTCGAATCGCGCAACTGGTCGCTTTGTCGCCGAAGAAGCGACCAGTTGCGCGATTCGAAGGCGGGCTCAGGGGCGGTAGCCGCGGGGACGGCCGTCGGTGCTGGCACGCTCGAGCAGATGGTGCGACAGGGTGAGCGCTCGCGGCGGGGTGCTGCGATCGTCCATGCGGGACTCGAGCAGACCCAGTGCGGCCTCCGCGAACGCGCGGCGGTCGAAGGCGACCGACGTCAGGGAGGGGGAGGTGTACTTCGAGAACTCGACGTCGTCGAACCCGGTGACCAGCACGTCGTCGGGCACGCGGATGCCGTGATCATGCAGTGTGTGCAGCGCTCCGAGCGCCAGGGAGTCGGTGAGGGCCACGATCCCGTCGAACGCGACTCCGCGGGCGAGCAGCGTGCGCGCGGCATCCGCTCCTCCGGCCATCGACCAGGGCAGCCGATTCACCTCGAGAGCCGGATCCCGCGCAATGCCGGCATCGCGCAGGGCGTCGTGGATGCCTTCGAGTCGCAGGCGGCTGGTCGCCGTCGCGACGGACGGGTCGTCGTCGGCGCCGACGACCGCGATCCGCGTGGCTCCGCGCGAGAGCAGATGGCGGGTGGCGTCTGCGGCGGCGAGACGGCTGTCGATGCGCACGTGGTCGGCGCGATTCTGCTCGACCTCGCCGATCACGACCAGCGGCGGCAGCCGGTCGGAGTACTTGATGACGCTGTCCTCGAGGCGGATCGGATTGAGGATCAGCCCGTCGACGAGGTGCGCCCTGGCCCGCGAGACGAGTTCCTTCTCGCGCTCGGGCACCGACGCGGTCTCCTCGATCTGCACGGCCAGACCGCGTTCGTGGGCGGCCTCGACGATGCGGTGCATGAGCTCGGCGGAGAAGGCGGTGGCGAGGTCGGGAAGGGCGACCGCGATGATGCCCGAGCGGCCTTTGCGGAGGCCCCGCGCACTCAGGTTCGGCACGAAATCGAGCTGCATCATCGCCGACTCGACCCGGGCGCGGGTCTCCTCCCGCACCGACACCGTGCCGGTGACGACGTTCGACACGGTCTTGATCGACACCCCGGCGAGAGCGGCGACATCCTTCATCGTCGCGCGTGGCGGGAGCGTCGCAGTCATCCGGTCAGCCTACTGGCGGAGCATCGTCGACGACAGGACTACATCGTTGTAGCGATCCGTGGCCTGGCTATCATGGCGCCATGGGCATCGAACGCAACTGGGCGGGCAACCTCACGTATCGTGCATCACGGCTGGAGCATCCGTCCTCGGTCGATGAGCTGGCCGCCCTGCTCGCACAGGGCGGTCCGGTGCGGATGCTGGGATCACGACACGCCTTCAACGACCTCGCCGACACCGACGGCATGCTCATCGCCCTCGACGCCCTCCCCCCGGTGTTCGAGGTGAACGACGCGCGCGACGCGGTCCGGGTCTCGGGAGCGCTCCGCTATGGCGACATCGCCCCGCGGCTGGAGGCCGAAGGTCTCGCCCTCGCGAACCTCGCCTCCCTCCCGCACATCTCGGTCGCCGGTGCCGTCATCACCGGCACGCACGGCTCGGGTGACACGATCGGCTCGCTCGCGAGCGCCGTGCGCGGCCTCACGATCGTGACGCCGGCCGGCGAGACGCGCACACTCCGGCGCGGCGACGCCGACTTCGGCGGCGCGGTCGTGAGCCTCGGGGCGCTCGGCGCCGTCGTCGACGTCACGCTCGACGTCGAGCCGACCTATGAGATCGCGCAGCACGTGTTCGAGCATCCGGACTGGGACGCCATCCTCCGGGACTTCGACGACGTGACCGGCGGCGGCACCAGCGTGAGCATCTTCTCCACCTGGCAGCGCACGGACATCGCCGATCAGATCTGGGTCAAGCAGCGCCTTCCCGAGGCGCACGAGCTGGCGCGCGAGTCGCTGTTCGAGCGACTCGGCGCCGAGGCCGCCCAGGGTGAGCGGCATCCGATCCTCGGCGTCGACCCGATCGCCTGCACGGCACAGCAGGGCGTCGCCGGCCCGTGGTTCGAGCGGCTGCCGCACTTCCGGCTCGAGTTCACGCCCTCGGCCGGAGCCGAGATCCAGACGGAGTACCTCGTGCCCCGCGCCGACGCGGTCGCCGCGATCCAGGCCGTGCGCACCCTCGCCGGGCAGATCGCCCCACTGCTGCTGGTCAACGAAATCCGCACCGTGCGCGCCGACGAGCTCTGGCTGAGCTCGTCGTTCGAGACCGATGCCGTCGGCATCCACTTCACCTGGAAGCCGGAGGAGGAGGCCGTCCGCGCACTGCTGCCGACGATCGAAGCGGCCCTGCCTCCGACGGCGCGCCCGCACTGGGGCAAGGTCGCAACTCTCGACGGCGCCGAGGTGCGCTCGCGGTACCCGCGGTTCGACGACTTCGCCGCCCTCGCCGCCCGCTTCGACCCCGAGCGCCGGCTGGTCAACCCGTACCTGGCCCGGCTCGGTCTCTAGCCGGGTTCCGGTCGCAGTTTCGGCCGGCACGCGTCCTTCCGGTCGCAGTTTCGGCCGTCACGAGCGCCCCGGAGCGGCAAGAACTGCGACCGGAAGCAGGCTGGAGCGGCGTCGGTCAGACGTGGTCGCGCCAGGAGTGCTGCGGATCGAACCCCAGCACGCGCCGGGCCTTGTCGATCGACAGCAGCGTCTCGTTCGGACCGAACTCGCCCTTCACCGGCACGTCGGGGAAGACCTCGGCGAGCAGTTCGGCGTTCGGCCGCGTCATCACGGTGTCGGCCGCGGCGATGATGAACCGGTCGAACCCGGGAGCCGCGTTCTCGAGCGCACGCTGCACGGCCTGGGCCCCGTCGCGGGCGTCGATGTAGCCCCAGAGGTTCCACTTCCGCGCGAGCGCGTCGGCGTCGAAGTCCGGGAAGGCCGCGTAGTCCTCAGGATCCATCACGTTCGAGAAGCGCAGCGCCGTGATCGACACCTCCGGGTGCCAGCGCACGAGCTCGGTCGCCATGTGCTCCTCGAGCGTCTTCACCAGCGAGTACACCGATTCCGGGCGGGCCGGATAGTCCTCGTCGACGGGAACATAGGGCGGGGGAACGTCGAACGGCAGGCCGAGCACCGTCTCGCTCGACGCGTAGACGATGCGACAGATGCCGAGACGCACGGCCGCCCAGAACACGTTGAACGTGGCGGGCATGTTGTTGTGGAACGTCGCGACATCGGAGCGGATGCCGGGGGCCGGGATCGCGCCGAGATGCACGACCGCGTCGATGCCGTCATGCGTGTCGCCGACCGCCGTGAAAGCGTCGACGACCTGGCCGTAGTCGGTGAGGTCGACCTGGACGAAGTCCGGTCCGCGGCTGCCCGCGACGTCCATGCCGATGACCTCGTAGCCGTTCGACCTCAGCTCGCGTGCGACGACGCGGCCGAGCTTGCCGGATGATCCCGTGAGAGCGATGCGCATGTCTCCAGAGTGGCACGGCTGCGAGCCGCGGGGGTCGGCCGTCGTACACTCGTCGGCGTGAGTGAGTCGAGCAGCACCCCCGGTCGCACGGTCGGCGTCCGTGATGTCGCGGCGCTCGCCGGGGTGTCGAGGCAGACCGTGTCGCGGGTGCTCAACGACCACCCCGACGTCGCGCCCGAGACCCTCGAGCGCGTGCAGGCGGCGATGGCCGAGCTCGGCTATCGGATGAACAACGCCGCCCGCGCCCTGGGCACCCGCCGCTCCCGCACGCTCGGCGTGCTCGCCTCGGATGCGCTGCAGTACGGGCCGTCGCGCAGCATCGCCGCGCTCGAGGCGTCGGCGCGCAGGGCGGGGTATTGGGTGAGCGCCGCGTTCGCGGATGCGGGGGATGCCGAGGCCGTGGTCTCGGCGGTGGATCACCTCATCGCCCAGGGGGTCGAGGGGATCGTCGTCGTCGCCCCGCACGCCCGCACGCTCGAAGCACTCGATGCGCTGCGGATCGGGGTGCCGGTGGTGACGCTGCACTCCGCCGGTCGCGGTGCGCGCGGACTCTCGGTGGACCAGGCCGCGGGAGCGCGCCTGGCCGTCGCCGCCCTCGCGGATGCCGGACACACCCGGATCGCTCACCTCGCCGGTCCCGCGGACTGGCTGGAGGCGGAGTCGCGCGCCGAGGGCTTCGCGGCGGAACTCGACGCGCGCGGCCTCACCGCAGGGCCGGTGATCGCGGGGGACTGGTCGGCGGGGTCGGGGTATGCGGCGGTCGAGGCGATCATCGCCGCCGAGGTGACCGCGGTCTTCGCGGCGAACGACCAGATGGCGCTCGGTCTTCTCGGCGGACTGCACGAGGCCGGGCTCTCGGTGCCGGCCGACATCAGCGTGGTCGGCTTCGACGACATCCCGGATGCCGCGTACTACTGGCCGAAGCTCACGACCGTGCGGCAGGACTTCGACGAGCTCGCCCGCCGCGCGGTGGCCGTGGTCGTCGGCGGAGTGGCATCCGACGCGGCCGACCTGCTCCCGGTCGCCCCGGTGCTGATCGCGCGAGATTCCGTCGCCGCGCCGCGCTGACCCGCACGCAGTCCTTGACGCCCTCGAGCGGCCGTGACAGACTTCTGTGACCGGTCACAGTTATCGGCCGCCAGAACCCCGAGGTCCCGTGAGCAACGACGCCCCAGATTTCTCCGACAAGGTCGACTTCTCCGACAAGGTCGCCTTCTCCGATGAGGTCGCAGCATCCATCGACGCCGTCCGTGCCGATGTGGCACGGCTCCACGGCGAACTCGTGCGCTACGGACTCGTCGTCTGGACCGGCGGCAATGTCTCCGGCCGCGTGCCCGGCGCCGACCTGTTCGTGATCAAGCCGTCCGGCGTCTCCTACGACGACCTGGCTCCCGAGAACATGATCCTGTGCGACCTCGACGGCGCCGTCATCCCCGGCACTCCCGGCAGTGACCGCTCGCCATCCAGCGACACGGCGGCCCACGCCTACGTCTACCGTCACATGCCCGAGGTCGGCGGCGTGGTGCACACCCACTCCACCTACGCCGTGGCGTGGGCGGCGCGCGGCGAAGAGATCCCGTGCGTCATCACCGCGATGGCCGACGAGTTCGGCGGCCCGATCCCTGTCGGTCCCTTCGCGATCATCGGCGACGACTCGATCGGCCGCGGCATCGTCGAGACGCTGAGCGGTCACCGCTCGCGCGCCGTGCTCATGCAGAACCACGGGCCCTTCACGATCGGCGCCGATGCGAAGGATGCCGTGAAGGCCGCCGTCATGGTCGAAGACGTCGCCCGCACCGTGCACCTCGCTCGCGAGGCGGGACCGCTGATCCCGATCCCGCAGGCGGCGATCGACAGCCTCTTCGACCGCTACCAGAACGTGTACGGCCAGAGTCAGGACGCCCGCCGATGAGCCTTCAGCCCGCGGCATCCGCCGTCGACGACATCCGTTCCGGCCGCACCAGCCTCGGCATCGAGCTGGGTTCGACGCGCATCAAGGCCTGCCTGATCGGCTCCGACCCGACCGAGGTGCTCGCCACCGGATCGTTCGCCTGGGAGAACCGACTCGTGGACGGGCTCTGGACCTACGCGATCGATGAGGTGTGGACGGGACTCCAGGCCGCCTACGCCGACCTCGTCGCCGATGCGGAGCGGCAGCACGGCATCCGTCCGGAGTCGTTCGGCGCGATCGGCGTCTCGGCGATGATGCACGGTTATCTGGCGTTCGACGAGGCGGGCGCGCTGCTCGTGCCGTTCCGCACCTGGCGCAACACGAACACCGGCGTCGCCGCAGCCGAGCTGACCGCGCTGTTCGGCGTGAACATCCCGCTGCGCTGGTCGATCGCCCACCTGCACCAGGCCGTGGTCGACGCCGAGGCGCACGTGCCGCGGATCGCGAGCGTGAACACCCTCGCCGGCTACGTGCACGAGAAGCTCACCGGCGAGCGGGTGCTCGGCGTGGGCGACGCCTCGGGGATGTTCCCGATCGACTCCGCGACCGGCGGGTACGACGAGCGGATGCTGCGCGCCTACGACTCGCTCGCCGGCGATCGGCTGCCGCATCCCCTCGCCGAGATCCTGCCGACGGTGCTCCCCGCCGGAGCCGCGGCCGGAACGCTCACCGCCGAAGGAGCCGCGCTGCTCGATCCGACCGGCGCCCTGCGGCCCGGCATCCCGCTGTGCCCGCCCGAGGGCGACGCGGGCACCGGCATGGTCGCGACGAACTCGGTCGCCCCGCGCACCGGCAACGTGAGCGCCGGCACCAGCATCTTCGCGATGGTCGTGCTCGAGCGTCCGCTCGCCGAGGTGCATCACGAGCTCGACCTCGTGACCACTCCCGCCGGCGATGCCGTCGCGATGGTGCACTGCAACAACGGCGCCAGCGAGCTCGCCGCCTGGGCCGGACTCTTCACCCGCTTCTCGGCCGCGGCCGGACAGGCGCTCGACGACGACACCGTGTTCGACGTGCTGTTCCGCGAAGCCCTCGACGGCGAGGCGGATGCCGGCGGCCTGCTGGCGTACAACCACCTCGCGGGCGAGCCCATCGCGGGCCTCGACGCCGGCCGACCGCTGTTCGTGCGCACACCCGACAGCGCCTTCACGCTCGCGAACTTCCTGCGCGCCCAGCTCTACGGCGTGTTCGGCACGCTCGCCCTCGGCATGCAGGTGCTCACGGCGGAAGGCGTCGAACTCGACCGGATGTTCGCGCACGGCGGCATGTTCCGCACCGCCGGGGTCGCGCAGCGCTTCCTCGCCGGTGCACTCGCCGCTCCCGTCGCGGTCGGGGAGCTGGCGTCCGAGGGCGGAGCCTGGGGCATCGCCGTGCTCGCCTCTTACCTGGCGCACGCCGACGACCTGTCGCTGAGTGCCTATCTCGACGAGCGGGTGTTCGCCGCGGCATCCGTCTCGCTCGTCGAACCCGACCCGGCGGATGTCGCCGGCTTCGCCTCCTACCTCGATCGCTACCGGGCGGGACTGGCCGTCGAGGCCGCCGCCGTCGACTCCCTCTGAAGGACCCGTTCATGACTCGCACCCCTCTCTCCACTTCGCTCGACGGCTATGAGGTCTGGTTCCTCACCGGCAGCCAGCACCTCTACGGCCCCGAGACCCTCGCGCAGGTCGCCGACCAGTCGCAGGAGATCGCGCGGCTGCTCGACTCCGCCGACGACGTACCGGTCAAGGTCGTCTGGAAGCCGGTGCTGACGGATGCCGCCGCCATCAAGCGCACCGCCCTCGAGGCGAACGCCGACGACCGCGTGATCGGCCTCGTCGCCTGGATGCACACGTTCAGCCCCGCGAAGATGTGGATCGCCGGTCTCGATGCGCTGCGCAAGCCGCTCGCCCACCTGCACACGCAGGCGAACGTCGAGCTCCCGTGGGCCGACATCGACTTCGACTTCATGAACCTGAACCAGGCCGCGCACGGCGACCGCGAGTTCGGGTACATCCAGACCCGCCTCGGCGTGCCGCGCAAGACGATCGTCGGGCACGCGTCCGACCCGCGCGTGCGCCGGGAGCTCGGCACCTGGCAGCGCGCGGCGGCAGGCCTCGCGGCGTCTCGCGACCTCAAGCTCGCCCGCTTCGGCGACAACATGCGCTTCGTCGCGGTCACCGAGGGTGACAAGACCGAGGCCGAGCTGCGCTTCGGCGTGCAGGTCAACACGTGGGGCGTGAACGAGCTGGCGGATGCCGTCGCCGCGGCATCCGCGTCCGACATCGATGCGCTCGTCGCCGAGTACGAGGAGCTGTACGAGGTCGCGCCCGAACTCCGCGCGGGCGGCGAGCGGCACGAGTCGCTGCGCGACGGCGCCGCGATCGAGCTCGGACTGCGGTCCTTCCTCGAGGAGGGCGGCTTCGGCGCCTTCACCACGTCGTTCGAAGACCTCGGTGCGCTGACGCAGCTGCCCGGTCTCGCGGTGCAGCGCCTGATGGCCGAGGGCTACGGCTTCGGTGCCGAGGGCGACTGGAAGACGGCGATCCTGGTGCGCATCGCGAACGTCATGGGTGCGGGCCTCCCCGGTGGAGCGAGCCTGATGGAGGACTACACCTACGACATGACCCCCGGCGACGAACTGATCCTCGGGGCGCACATGCTCGAGGTGTCGCCCTCGCTGACGACCGCGAAGCCCACGCTCGAGATCCACCCGCTGGGCATCGGCGGCAAGGACGACCCGGTGCGCCTGGTCTTCACGGCCGACCCGGGCCCCGCCGTGGTCGTCGCGCTGAGCGACATGCGCGACCGGTTCCGCCTCACCGCGAACGTCGTCGAGAACGTGGAGCCGCGGGCCGCGCTGCCGAAGCTGCCGGTCGGCCGCGCGGTCTGGAAGCCGCAGCCCGATTTCACCACCTCGGCCGCGGCCTGGCTGACCGCGGGTGCCGCGCACCACACGGTCATGTCGACGGCTGTGGGGATCGAGGCCTTCCGCGACTTCGCCGACATGGCCGAGGTCGAGCTGCTCGTGATCGACGACAGCACCACACTGCCGGAGTTCCAGAAGCAGGTGCGCTGGAACCAGGCCTACTACCGCCTGGCTCAGGGGCTGTGATGGCGGTCGGTCCACGATCCGGGCGTCAGCTGCGCCTCGCCGCGCACGGGTACGAGGCGGTCGTCGCGAGCGTGGGCGCCTCGCTGCGGGTGCTGACTTTCGAGGGACGCGACCTCGTCGTGCCGTTCGACGCCGACGAGGTGCGCCCCGGATATCGCGGTGCGACTCTCGCGCCCTGGCCGAACCGGATCGTCGACGGCCGGTACCGCTTCGCCGGGGTCGAGCATCAGCTGCCGCTGACCGAGCCGAAACGCGGTCAGGCCCTGCACGGACTGCTCGCCTGGGCGGAGTTCTCCGATCGTCTCGTGCTCGACGACCGGGTCGTGCTGGCCGCCGTCATCGAGCCGCAGACCGGCTACCCCTTCCGCGTCGAGGTCGAGGTGGAGTACCGTCTCGACGCCGACGGTCTGCAGCAGACCGTCACGGCCCACAACATCGGAGCGGATGCTGCGCCCTGGGGCACCGGCCCGCACCCGTACCTCGTGGCAGAGTCGTCTCCCCGGTCGTTGAGCGACACTTCGACTCGCGTACGCTCGCTCAGTGCGGGTCTCCGCGAGACGAAACGCGTCAACGACTGGACGCTGCTCCTCCCGGCATCCGAGGTGCTGACGGTCACGCCCGACCGGCTCAGCCCGGTCGCGGTGGAGCCCGTGGCGCAGCATCCGGAATGGGACTTCCGCGAGGCTCGGCGCATCGACGACGTCTTCATCGACCACGCCTTCACGGGTCTCGCGCGCACCGGCGGCGTGGCCGAGGTGCGGCTCACGACGGATGACGGATCGGGCGTGGCGATCAGCTTCGACGAGCGCTGCCCGTGGGTGCAGGTGCACACGGCCGACAATCCGGGACTCGATGACATCCACCGGATCGGCCTCGCGGTCGAGCCGATGACGTGCCCGCCGGATGCCTTCAACTCCGGCACGGATCTCGTGACGCTCGCCCCCGGGGGCTCGCACTCCGCGAGCTGGCGCATCCGGGCGGTGTAGCCGGCGGCGTCGCGACGCCCTCGCGGCTTCCGGTCGCACTTTCTGCCGGCTTCCGAGTGCCGGAGCGGCAGGAATTGCGACCGGAAGCCGGCGGGACGGCGGAAACTGCGACCGGAACCGACCGGACGGCTCAGCTGCGGAGGACGGATGCCGCCTGCCGGGCGGCGCCGAGGGCGACGTACTCCTCGGTCGCCGGCACCTCGACCGGGATGCCGAGCACGTCGGGCGCGATCGCCCGCACGGCCTCGGACTGTGCCCCGCCGCCGATCAACAGCGCGCGTCGGAGCGGCACACCTTCCTCACGCAACGCGTCGAGCCCGGCGCCGAGACCGGAGAGCATCCCCTCGACCGCGGCGCGCGCGAGGTTCTCACGCGTGGTCGAGGCGAGAGTCATGCCGCTGAGCGTCGCCGTGGCATCCGGGAGGTTCGGGGTGCGCTCGCCTTCGAAGTACGGCACGAGCGCGAGGCCGTCGGCCCCCGACGGCGCGGACAGCGCGAGCCGGCTCAGCTCGTCGTGATCGACGCCCAGCAACGCGGCCGTCACGTCGAGCACTCGCGCGGCGTTGAGTGTGCAGACCAGCGGCAGGAAGTGTCCGTCCGCCGACGCGAAGCCCGCGATGATCCCGGATGCATCGGCCGACGGCGCCTCGCTGACCGCGAAGACCGTGCCGCTGGTGCCGATCGAGACGACCACGTCGCCCGGTCCGGCACCCAGCCCGAGGGCCGCCGCCGCGTTGTCGCCGGCGCCGGGCGCGACCCGGCGCCCCGCGGCATCCGTCACCGACTCGTCGGCGCCCAGCACCCGCGGCAGGATCGCGTCATGTCCGAGGGCGGCGATGAGCAGCTCGCGGTCGTATTCGCCGGTCGCGGCGCTCCAGTACCCGGTTCCCGACGCGTCGGAGCGGTCGGTGACCAGCTCGTCGAGCACCGGGCCGAGCGGCGCGGCGCCCTCCGGGCCGTAGCCGCGCAGCCGCCAGGTCAGCCAGTCGTGCGGCAGGGCGATCGCCGCCACTCGCCCCGCGTTCTCGGGCTCGTGATCGCGCAGCCAGCGCACCTTCGAGATCGTGAAGGATGCCACGGGCACGAGCCCGGCGCGATCCGCGAGCTCCTGCGCCCCGAACTCCGCGACGAGCTCTGCCGCGGCATCCGCCGAGCGGGTGTCGTTCCAGAGCAGCGCGTCACGGATGACGGCGCCCGAGGCATCGAGCGCCACCATCCCGTGCTGCTGTCCGCCGATGGCCCACGCCTCGATGTCGTCGAGCCCCCCGGCATCCGCGATCGCCGCCTGCAGTGCGACCCACCACGCTTCGGGGTCGACCGACGTGCCGTCCGGATGCGACGCGCGACCGGTGCGCACGACCGCGCCGGTCGACGTGTCGACGACGACCGCCTTGCAGGACTGCGTCGAAGAGTCGACGCCGAGGACGAGGGCCATCAGGCGCTCAGCGCGCGCCGAGCAGGTGCTCGGTCGCCAGCTGCTGCAGGCGCACGAAGCCGAAGCCCTTGCCGCCGAAGTACGCGTCGGCGTCGAAGTCCTCGTAAGCGCTGCGGTCCGCGAGGAAGTCGTCGTAGCTCTCGCCGGGGCTGAGCGTCGGCACCGAGAGCTGGTCGACGCGGGCGGCCGCCAGCGCCTCCTGCACCTCGGGGTCGGCGCGGAAGGCCGCGGCCCGCTCCTTGAGGAGGAGGTAGGTGCGCATGTTCGCGGCGGCGGAGTCCCACACGCCGTTCTCGTCTTCGGTGCGGCTCGGCTTGTAGTCGAAGTGGCGCGGACCCTCGTAGGCCGGGACGCCGTTCGGGCCGCCGTTCTCGAGCAGATCGACCAGGGCGAACGCGTTGTGCAGGTCGCCGTGCCCGAACACCAGGTCCTGGTCGTACTTGATGCCGCGCTGGCCGTTGAGGTCGATGTGGAAGAGCTTGCCGTGGTACAGCGCCTGGGCGATGCCGGCGGCGAAGTTCAGGCCCGCCATCTGCTCGTGCCCGACCTCGGGGTTCACGCCGACGAGCTCGGGGCGCTCCAGGGAGTCGATGAACGCGATCGCGTGTCCGAGCGTCGGCAGCAGGATGTCGCCGCGGGGCTCGTTGGGCTTCGGCTCGATGGCGAAGCGGATGTCGTAGCCCTTGTCGGTCACGTAGTCGCCGAGCAGGTTCACGGCCTCGCGGTAGCGCTCGAGCGCCGCCCGGATGTCTTTCGCGGAGTCGTACTCGGCGCCCTCGCGGCCGCCCCACATCACGAACGTCTTCGCGCCGAGCTCGGCGCCGAGGTCGAGCTGGCGGAACACCTTGCGCAGCGCGAAGCGTCGCACCTCGCGGTCGTTCGAGGTGACGCCGCCGTCCTTGAACACGGGGGCGCTGAAGAGGTTGGTCGTCACCATCGGCACGATCAGGCCGGTGTCGGAGAGCGCGCCCTTCAGGCGGTCGATCTGGGTCTGCCGCTGGGCATCCGTCGATCCGAAGGCGAACAGGTCGTCGTCGTGGAACGTCAGCCCGTAGGCGCCGAGCTCGGCGAGCTTCTCGACGGCGTGCACCACGTCGAGGGCCGGGCGGGTGGGTCCGCCGAACGGATCGGCGCCGTTGTAGCCGACGGTCCAGAGGCCGAACGAGAACTTGTCGTCGCGGGTCGGGGTGAGGCTCATGATGCTCCTTCGCATGGTGCCGGATGGCGGCGCGGCAGAGTGTCGCGCATAAATGTTGTGAGCAACAACATATAGCCTGGAGCACGCGATGTCCAGCCTCCTAGACTGAGACGCCGAACCGATTGCGAGGATGATGTGACGGATGCTTCCGCTGACGGTGTTCGCGCGCGCAACCTCGCGCGGGTGCTGCGGCTGGTGCACCTGGGCGGTGCGCGATCGCGCGCCCAGCTGACGGCCGCGACCGGACTGAACCGCTCGACGATCGCCGATCTGGTGGCGCAGCTCGTGAGCGACGGCTGGGTCGTCGAGCGGGACCCCGACCCGGTCGGCCGGGTCGGCCGACCCTCGCCCGTCGTGGAGGCCTCGCCGAAGACCGTCGTCATCGCCGTGAACCCCGAGGTCGACGCGGTCGAGATCGCCGCGATCGGCCTCGCCCGCAACGTCGTGGTGCGTGAGCGGATCGAATCGGCATCCCTCCTCTCCGCCGAAGACGTCGCCCACCTCATCGCCGAGGTCGTCGACCGTTGGCGACAGGGCCCGCTCGAACACTCACGCCTCGTCGCGGTCGGGGTCGCCGTGCCCGGCCTCGTGCGCGCGGCCGACGGACTCGTGCGCAACGCCCCGCACCTCGGTTGGACCGACTCTCCGTTGAGCACGATGATCGCCGCATCGACGGGCCTGCCGGTGGCGGTGGGCAACGACGCGAGTCTCGGGGCCCTGGCCGAGCACCTCTTCGGCGCGGCGCAGGGCGCGAACGACGTCGTCTACCTCAACGGCGGGCCGTCGGGCATCGGCGGCGGCATCGTCGTGCACGGCGCCCCGGTCGGCGGTGTCGGCGGGTACGCCGGGGAGTTCGGCCAGAACAGGGTCGGCGCCGGCAGCTCTGCCGTGCTGGAAGACGAAGTGAGCAGGGCCCGGCTCCTCGATGTGCTCGGGCTCGCTGTCGCGGACGAACCGACGCTCGCGCAGGCTCTCGCCGCCGCATCCGACGACGATCCGGTGCGCGAGGAGTGCGCGCGCCAGCGCGGGCTTCTCGCGCAGGCGATCGCGGATGCCGTGAACATCCTCAACCCCTCCGTCGTGGTGCTCGGCGGTTTCCTCGCCCAGCTCGAAGAGCTCGATCCGGAGGGATTCGCGGATGCCGTCGCCGGGTGCGCGATGGCGGAGAACGCCGAGGGGCTCCGCATCCTCCCGGCATCCCTCGCCGCCGATCGCCTGCTGCTCGGCGCGGCCGAGCACGCGTTCACCTCGGTCGGCGTGATCTGACGAGCGCTGTGCTCAGCGGCTCGCGCGATGGTGCGGCGGGTCGGGGAAGAGCTCATGCTCGGCATGCTGCAGGAGGTTCTCGACGAGCAGCGACACGTGCTCGCCGCCGACGCGGTACCGGATCGAGGTGCCCTCACGTCGCGCGTGGACGAGCTGGCCGCTCTTGAGCTTCGCGAGGTGCTGCGACACCGCGGGCAGCGGCCGGTCCAACCGGGCGGCGATCTCGCCGACCGACATCTCGCTGTCGTCGCGCAGGAGCGAGATGATGCCCAGCCGCGTGCGGTCGGAGAGGAGATGCAGCACCGCGGCGGCGTGGTCGAGCTCGGCCTCGGTGGGCTGCCGCTGCGCCGGCGCGGTGGTGGGCTTACCCATGGTCACCCTCTCGTCCTGCCTCCATTGTGCCCGATGGAGTCCCGATGGAGACGGGGATCGGCGTCCACAGGCGCGTCGCGAGCACGAGTGTCAGCAGGGCGGCGATCGCGAGGATCAGGCTGATCGGACCGAAGCCCAGGATCGTGGCTCCCCACCCGGCGATCGGGTAGGCCAGCAGCCACCATCCGTGCGCGAGCGAGAACTGCGCGGCGAACACGTGGGGGAGATCGTGGTCGGGCACCGAATCCCGGTAGATGCGTCCCATCGGCGCGAGGACGGCTGAGTTGCCCACCCCCGAGACGAACCAGATCGCCCACAGCCAGGGGAGTGCGGCGGTGCCCGGCTGCAGCGAGAGCACAGGCCAGACGAAGAGCATGGCGGTGGCGAAGACGAGGAGCCCGGTCAGCATGTAGGGGCGCGGTGGGATCCGTTTCAGGATGCTGGGCATGAGGGCCGCGGAGACGAGGGAGCCGGCCCCGAAGGCGGCCAGCAGGCCGGCGGCCTGCGCCTCGGTCCCCCCGAGTTGGCTGCGGACGAGCGGCACGGTCAGCACCATGGCGATGGCCCCGACGGCCGCCAGTGCCAGATGCAGGGCGAGCACGCCGCGCAGCGGGCCGAGCGTGACCATCAGCCGCACGCCGCGGGTCAGTTCTGAGCGGACCGTGTCGTCGTCGGTTCCCGCGGTCTTGGGGATGACCACCGACAGGATCAGCAGCGCCGACCCGAGGAATCCGGCTCCGGTCCCCAGGAACAGCATCGACGACGGAGCGAACACGAGGATCGCCGCCGCGATCGAGGGCGAGACGAGGGCCTCGAGATCGTAGGCCAGGCGGCTCAGAGCAAGGGCGCCGGTGTACTCCCGCTCGTCGGTGACGATGCGCGGGATGGTCGCCTGGAACGTCGGCGTGAACAGCGCGGAGGAACCCTGGAGCAGGAAGATCAGCACGTACGCGATTCCGATGCTGTCGACGAAGGGCAGGGAGATCGCGATGAGCGCCCTGGTGATGTCGGTGAGCACCAGGAGGCGCTTCGTGCCGATGCGGCGGGCGATGGCGGGCGCGAGCGGTCCGACGAGGAGAAAGGTGAACATCTTGATCGCCAGCAGTGTGCCGAGCACGGCCGCCGCGTCGTCGCCCGAGACGTCGACGACGAGGAATCCGATCGCGATGGTCGACAGTCCCGTTCCCAGCAGCGCGACGATGTGAGCGGCGAAGAGCCGGCGGAAGAGCCGGTGGCGGAGCGCGATGAACATACTTCAGTATTTGCGCATATGCGCAAATATGCAAGGGGCGGATGAAGACATCATTCGCTCGGTGGTACCGTGCAGCGGTGGACACGGGACGGAACGCGCAGGGCCGGCGGCGCGTCGAGGGCGCCGCGTCGACCCTCCGGCTGCAGCGCACCAGCGCAGCCGAGCAGGTGGCCGACCTTCTCACCGGTCTGATCCTGGCCGGCACGCTGCGACCGGGCGAGCGGCTGCGCGAGAGTGCGTTGTCGCAGACGCTGGGCATCTCGCGAAACTCGGTGCGCGAGGGCATCAGGCTTCTCGAACAGGGCCGGCTGGTGCGGTACGAGATGCATCGCGGCGCCGTCGTGGCGACGCCGACGATCGAAGAGCTCGACGACCTCTACCGCACGCGCGTGCACCTCGAGACGCTCGCGATCATGACCGCGCCCACGGCCGAGCAGATCACCGCACTCGAGCAGGCGTTCGACGCCCTCGTCGCTGCCGCGCACGGCGGGCAGCCGCGCGAGATCGTCGCCGCCGACATGGCCTTCCACTCCGCATTGATCGCACGCCTCGGGAGTCGGCGCATCTCGACGTTCTTCGAGCAGATCGCGACCGAGATGGGCTACTACCTGCTGATCCAGTCGCACGTCGACGACGAACCCGCCCACGTCGACGATGCCGTGCTCACCCAGCATCGCCTGCTGCTCGACGCGGCTGTCGCCGGAGATGCGGATGCCGCCCGTACGGCTCTCCTCGACCACCTGCGAGAGAACCACGAGCGCATCCGGCAGATCCTGCGCGACGGCGTCGGCCGGGCATGAGAAAGGGGAGTGGGTCCGGCACCCCCGGCG